>Ga0208865_1000643_pt1 | contig 10128 bp, 12 predicted proteins | sample CryBogCBE02Aug09_FD_184565 | JGI IMG/M metagenome (GOLD analysis project Ga0208865, IMG submission 184565) | Freshwater microbial communities from Crystal Bog, Wisconsin, USA - CBE02Aug09 (SPAdes) (version 2) | ecosystem: Environmental > Aquatic > Freshwater > Lake | place: Crystal Bog... | reverse complement strand
GAGAGGCTCTTCAGAATTGGATTTATAGATGATTTGTCCCCAGCCCCAGCCGTTTGGTAAGCCGTCTAAATTCATGAGTTGACAAGAAACCCCGTTAAACTATTCGTCAAGTCTATGAAAACAACGCGCAATGTAGACGGACACGATAGTATCCTTACACAAATTTTGAATCCTACTAAAAAGTAGAGCTATCCCGACATCATAACACGCCATAAAAAAGCCCTAGCCGTAAAAAGCTAGGGTCTTTTCTTTTGTAAGGTAGTTAGCTTCCTAACCACCTCGTTTTAGTCGTTCAATAAGCTCCGCTTGGTCGCGGATAATACGTATCAAGGTAAGCTTATTAGCCATGCCTAAATTTATAGGCATTTGGACTATTCCCTGACTAAGTTTATGCTCTCGATAATCCTTGAGTAAATTAGTTGCCCCTTTCGGGGCGGAATAGCCCTCTTCGCCTAAATTGCTAGTTTTATAATGTTTCATGTTAAATCAATTCTAATGGGTCAGGGATAGGGTTTAAAGGCCATTTGATCAAAAAGCCATACCTAGGTATAGGTTGAGTCATAATAAGCCTTTTAAACGGGGTCTATGTTGACGTATTCGTCTATAACTTCCCCTTGATCGCTAGAAACCGCTAGCAAAGCTATTCTTTCAGCGTTGCGAGGGTCTTCAGCGTCAATCGTGAGATTGTAAACCTTAGTTTGAGTTATGGTTACTTTATACTGTTTTAAGTTAGTTATTTTAATTTTATGGATCATTTTAGTAGTTTTCGTAGGTATTAGGGACGACTTCAAGACCGCCCCCGAATTTAATGATGAATAAGTGCGCTTCGTCTAACGTAGCGAAAGTAAGCAGGTACCGCCCAGTATTGGACGGCACCCAGATAGCGTAAGGGTCTTGGCTCATTTGATTCTAACTGGCATTAAAACACCGATTGAACCTGCAATAGCGTGATCAGAATGGCCTTTAACGACAATCGGACTGGTTTCGTCTAATATCTCCAGGACTACTTCGTTACCGCCTAACGCCTGGGCAAGGTCATATAATAATTCAGCGCTTAAACAGATTTTATATCCACCTCGGTTTTCATTAGGGATAACTTTTTCCCAGTTAGGAAACGTACCGCCTTTTAAATCTTTACGGGGTATAGTCATTTGGCCTTCCTTAGTTGCTACTTTTAACTGACCATTTGCTATAATTTGGCTATCCTTAATACCTGATAGCACTTTACGCGACAATTTAAAGGCTTCCACGTTTACAGCCCCGTCTGTATCTTCAGGTTCACGTTCAACTGGTAACATGACTAGAGACCTGCCATTGGTTGCTATTAGCTTATCGCCTTGGAGATAAGGATTACATAATACATAACGTGTTGCGTCTGTGCTTGCGACTAACTCAATCTTACAATTTTTTGGTAATTTCATTTTATATCTTTCGTTTATTGTTATTTGTTTGAAGCGTAAGTGCTTCCTGCAGCCCCCGAAAGCTCAGGAGCTGGTAGAAACATTCAACTTTTATGGAATAATGCCCAGTAAATGAACGGCGATAGACCTATTAAACCGATAAACAGGCAACCAATAAGCTCAGGCCAATCGATAGGTTCGCGATTCATGCTAGCACCTCTTTAATTTCAAATGCATCTTTAAACTCGTTATCATACCAAGAGCGCACCTCGTTATAAATGTAAGCGTATAAGCCTACCATTCCGTCATGAGCGCGTGAATCAATGCCAGAATCGTAAAAGCCTTCATTCTCTAAAGCGTCAAGAATGTCGGATTCATGTAATAGCCAAGCGACTTTGATGTCCCAAGTATAAATAGGAACACATGAGTCAATGATTTGGTGAACATCACCCGATTCGTCTAAGTCGCACAAATCAGGAAATGATGTAGGCGTGTTTGCTTGCATATAACGCTCAAATAGCTTCGCAACTTCTTGCTTAGCTAATTCAGCTTGTTCAGGTAACCTGTCTTCAACTTCTAATATCTTATTCATTTTGTTATTTAGTTAATTGTTATTACTGACTGTGTGATAGTACCATATAGACTTTAAAAAAGATATAAAAACTTAACCGCTAAGATCTAAATTGTTGATAATACAATAACTTATAACTGATTTTAGTTTATCGTATTTCCCCGAATCCTTAGCTAATTCCTATAAGAAAGCTTGAATACACTAGAGAAAGCTTAGAGACGTAAGAATACGCCAAATAATGCCATTAACCAAAAACCAATATCAACTGATATTCGATGAGATAAGCGAAGGTAAAAGCCTTAGATCAGCACTTAAGAAAGCTAAAACTGGCTTTAGCCAATTCTATCAGGGCTTATTAGATAACAAAGAATACGCAGATCAATACGCGCACGCGAGAGCCTGCCAGGCTGAAAGCTCATTTGAAGCAGTACTCAATGCCGTGAACCGCGTGGAAAAGGGAGACTTAGACGCAAACGCGGGAAGAGTAGTAATAGATACCTATAAGTGGATAGCAGCACGTCTAAAGCCTCAGGTATACGCAGAAAAGACTAGCCTTTTAGGAGACGTAAACGGAAACGCACCTACCGAGTTAATAGTAAGATGGGGACAACCGAAAGACAAACTCATCAAGACAATCAATGACCTAGAGGAAGAACCAAAGGCCATTGAACAATGATCAACCACCCCCCCCTTGTTCAACTGGTATACTCAGATCGACCCCCCACCTGCCCAACGCCGTGCGTGTATGCGTCGTATAAGACAATATAAATAACCCCCTACCCAACAACAACATAGCCCACAGCAGATATGCCCACTCAAGAGATAGAACTATTGTATGTACCTAGGGATCAGTTTGTTCCGTTACATGAGACGGATAAGCGGTGGAAAGTGGTAGTTGCACATAGGCGTAGTGGTAAGACAGTCTCTTCGCTCAATGAGCTCATAAGGGGTGCGTTGCTATGTACTAAGACTAGTCCGAGGTTTGCTTATATATCCCCGTACCGTACCCAGTCTAAGGCTATTGCGTGGACTTACCTAAAGGACTTTACGGCCAACTTGCCTAACAGGCGTGTGAGTGAGTCGGAGTTGTATGTGGAGTTGCCTAGGGGTGCTAGGGTCACCTTGTACGGAGCGGATAACTCTGAGTCGCTTCGTGGTATTTACTTGGATGGGTGTGTGATAGACGAGCCTGCGGATATGGATCCTAACTTTTTTAGGGACGTTATACGTCCTGCTTTGTCTGACCGCCTTGGTTGGTGTTTATGGATAGGTACGCCAAAAGGGCGCAATAGCTTTTTTACTTTGTACGACAATGCTTGTTCCGATCCTGAGTACTTTACCATGTTCTTGCCTGCTAGTGTGTCTGGGCTACTTCCTCAGTTGGAGTTAGACTCGGCGTTAAAGGCAATGGGTAAGGAGAGCTATGAGCGTGAGTATGAATGTAGCTTTGCTGCAGCTATACCTGGGGCTATATATGGGGACGAGATAGCTAAGCTTAGGGCTAACAATCAGATTCAGGACTATGCGCCAGCAGCCAACCTACCGTTTGATACGTTTTGGGATGTGGGTGACTCGGACTATACGTGTATATGGCTTGTTCAGTTTGAGGGCAGGCATATTAACTTAGTGGACTATTATTCAGCAAATGGCCAAACTGTTGGGCATTATGCGAACCAAATCAAAAAGTGGGGTGAGGTCTACCAAACTGTTATCCGCACGAACTACCTCCCACACGACGCAGATCATGTACGAAGGGGTGGTAGTTGGAAAACTGACCTTACAGAAGCTGGACTCAGTAGAATCTCGATTGTTCCGAGAACACCTGACATCTGGCTTGGTATTAATGAGCTCCGCTCTATCCTACCACGGTGTTACATTCACAAGACCAACTGTAGTCGCCGCTTCGGTGACAAAGAGTCATCAGCTCCTAGCGGACTCGACTGTTTGGAATACTACCACAAGCGTGAAGAAACCGACCAGAATGTCATATATGAGAAACCTGTGCATGACGAGTTTAGTCATGGTGCGGACGCTTTGCGCACGATGTCTGAAGCGCATAGGTTGGGTATGTTAGAAGGTAGTAGCTTTGTAGCCCGTAACAGCAGGCATACGCCGATAAAGGTGTTGCGTGGTCCATCGGCTAATAGCTACAAGAGGAAATCAAAAGTTAAATCTATTCGCTAATGGCAACCAATCCTACGTCCAATACAGCTAACACTACGGTGTCTGACAGAACATCTAGTGGCATTAAGCCTGATGGCACACCAGCCGTAGGTACAGTGGCTAGTGGTAGCTCATCTGGCGTAACAAGTGTAAGTAGTGGTAGCTCTAACGTAACAGTGACTTCTACGGGAGGTGGCGGTACGGGAGACGTTACAATAAGTGTATCTGGAGGTAGTGGTACAGGTAACGTAACGGGTACAGGTACGACTACTGTTGGGCACGTAGCAGTGTTTAATAATACATCAGCTACGGGTATTCAAGATGGTGGACCTGCAAGTCTGACTATTGCCAGCAATGCTGTTTCATTAGGTGGATCTGTTAGCCAAGACAGCATTACAGGATTAGCACCAACTACGGCAGGTATAGTTAAACATACATCAACAGCCAACACTTTAGGTATAGCAGTAGCCGCAGACTTTCCAACTCTTAATCAAAATACTACTGGTAACGCTGCAACAGTTACAGGTTTGTCTGTAACATCTGGTAAAACTTTAACTGCTAATAATACATTAACCTTATCTGGTACTGATGGCAGTACGTTAAATATAGGTACAGGCGGTACACTAGGATCGGCAGCATACACAGCAAGCAGTGCCTACGTAGCAGCATCTAGTGGTACAGCAACTAATCTTACATTAGCGGGTACTTTAAAAGATAGTAATTCAAGTAGTGCAGGAACTAGCGGACAGGTTTTGTCATCTTTAGGTACTGGTACTAAATGGGTAACTCCATCAAGCGGTGGCAATGTTACAGGGACATCTCCAACTGTATCAGGCAACGTAGCGGTGTTTAACAATACGACAGGCACAGGAATACAAGACGGCGGCACATTAGGCACAGCAGCATTTACAGCTAGCACTGCGTATGTATCTGCCACAACTACACAAACAGCACATAAGTTCTTAGCAGGTCCTTTGTCAGGTACTGCTGCTCCTACGTTTAGAGTTATAGATCCAACAGACGTACCTACGCTCAATCAAAGCACTACAGGTAATGCAGCAACAGCAACAACTGCTACAACAGCAACTACTGCTGGTAATGTAACTGGTATAGTCGCCGTAGCTAATGGAGGTACTGGAACATCAGGACCATCTTTAATTAACGGAACAGGTATAAGCGTAACAGGATCTTGGCCTAATCAAACAATAACAAATACAACGTCTGGCGTGCCATCAGGCGGCACACAAGGACAACGATTAATTAAAGATTATACAAACACTGTAGCTTGGGGTAATGACCCAATGATTTACGCAGAAGACTATGGTTTATCTACAAGCAATAGCGCATCTGTTAACACAACAGCTTTACAAAATGCAGTAAATGCAGCCGTAACAGCTAACGGTTGTTTACTTATACCAGCAGGACAATTCCATATTAATAACACTATAACCATTGGCACTTCTGGCACGCCATTAAATGGTGTTGTTAGAATACAAGGTTGCGGAAAATTAGTTACAGAAATTGTACAAGACGGAGCATATAATGGATTCACAACTTATTTAGCCAATCCTAACGGAGAAAATATAGGAATTGAATTTGAAGACCTATCTGTAATAGGTAACAACACAGGATGCGGTACAGCTATATATGTAAATATTGTACAATACGGTTCAATTGAAAACCGTGATTTAGTATGTATAAACAATGTTTCGGTAACAGGTGTTATAACCAATAATACTGGCGGTTGGATTAATGGATTTTGGATTATAGGTGGATGGCATATTTTAATAACTAACTCTTATGCTGGCGGTTATCTTACAGGCGGTAATCCTCCTAGTTCAGGTTTGGGATCAGGTGCTGGTTTTTTAATTCAAGACTGTGTAAATGTTAAATTAGATACTATTACAGCTGAATGGTGGGGAAAAGGTATAAGTTTGATACAACCAAATTTTACTACTCAAGGTGTTCAAATAAATAACCTACAAACATTACAGACCACAAATGCCATTTATAACAATGGTTCTACTATGTACGTTACTAATTTTTTATTAGATAATGGAAATATATCTAATAGTAATTGGGTAACAGTTAACGTGGTAAATCATTTTGGTGGTGGATATATGGTTGGTGGACAAGTGTTACAAAATGGAGGTGCTAATCAAATTTCAATTAGCGGTAATTACGGTAGTGGGCAGCCAAGTGGCTTAATGCTTTCTAATATTGATTTTACACAACAAAACGCTTTAACGGGCGCATCTATTTTAATAACCAATAGTTCTAAAAACAATTTAATTACATCTTGTTATTTTGGTGGAGCTATTGCTGTTCAATGTGACAATGGATGTTTAGGTAATCGTGCTTACAGTAATATTGCACCAAATGGTTGTTTAGACAGCAATGTTAGCAGTCCATTTAACTATTTGGGAGATGATATTGGTTATACAAATGTATACACTTTGACTGGAGGTACAACTACAGAAAGCCATATTTTATATGTAAGTCCTTCTGGACTTGGCAGAAAACCAGATGGTGTTAGTGCTCAAGTTACTTCTGATCCTACTGTTGGTTGTTATTATAATTGGGATGATGTTAGTAACAGTAGTACACAAGTAGCTATTGTATTTTTTAAATACTCTGGTGGAAACTTATCTTCTGGTCCTGTAAGAATAACAGCACGCGTTGGCCCATGAGTCCTTACGAAACCATAGCTCAAAAGTATTTTGATAATCCACAAGAAGCCCAATTCGGCGATTATGTAGAATGGTTCTTAAGAAACGGCTATGTTTTCAGCACACCAGAATACTTTGTTATGGGTAAAAACTGTCGACGTAATGCCCCAGAAGAGCATATTTGCGACTGTACGCACGTATTTGACGAGAACAATAGCGACTGCTGGTATGTCTTTGCTATGGCTGGCGATATAGGTAAATGCCTTACTGCCATGCCTTACCCCCTACCTTGGCTGGCATTTGAACGTCTTATTGACAATAAACGTGAGCTTAGATTCTATCAAACCTCAGATATTAAACGATTAACCGATTTTAACTAATTATTTTATGGGCGGAGGTAATCCACAACAAGCAATACAAGCAGCACCCACACCAGTGACGGCTCCGCCTGTAACCACATCTTCAGCAGAAGTAATCCAGGCTCAACAAGACCTAGCTCAGCAAAACCTTATGAAGAAGTCTATTAAAAAGACTGTATTTGCAGGTGACACTGGCGGTTACAAAGGTATGCCTTCTTCTGGAACCCCAGCCCCAACCCCAACAGCTCCTAAGCTGGGTTAATATATGGCCGATCTACTAGCTAACGAACAGCTAAACAAATACGAATCAGCAAGATCCAAAAGGTCGGCTATATTCGATTCTGATTGGCAAACAATCTCTCAATACTTTTTACCACAAGAGTCGGACATCAATGTTACCAAAACAGAAGGTATCACAGGCTGGACCGACCGCATTTTTGACACTACAGCCATACAGGCAGCACAAACAATGGCTGCAGGTCAGCGTAATTGGCTAACACCTAGTAGCGAACCTTGGGCTCAATTTGAACCACCAGAGTCCATGCGTACGGGTGGAGATGACGCTGCTATATGGCTAGGCAAAGCTTCAGACATTACCATGCAGGAGTTAGCACGTTCTAACTTCTATTCGGTAATGAACATAGCCTACCTACACGTCGGTATATTTGGTACTGATTGTATATTCTGCGAAGAGGGTAAAGCAGCAGCCTTAAACTTCCGTAACACCAAAGTAGGTACATACACCATTGAAGAAAACGACGAGGGTGTAGTTGATACAGTAAGGCGTGAATTTAAATTAACAGGTAGACAAGCTATACAAATGTTTGGTGAGGATGCCTTGCCCGACAAGATGCGTACAGCTATCAAAGGTAAAGGACAGGACAGAAGCTTTGACTTTGTTCATGCAGTATTCCCTCGTGAAGATAGCCAGCGTTTACCTAACCGCGAAGATGGTGCTAATAAGCCTATAGCTTCCGTATACATATCAAAAGACTTTAGAGAATGCGTTAGTGTTTCAGGATACGACGAAATGCCTTACCTTGTAAGCCGTTTTGCTAAGTGGGGTACAGATAGCCCTTGGGGATATTCACCTGCGTATCTAGCCCTTCCTGACGTACGCCAAGTTAACTATATAACAGAATACTTAGATTCATTAGCAGAACTTCACGCCGTACCTCGCGTTATAGTTCCATCCAACCTTGAAGGCGATGTTGACCTAAGAGCTGGTGGTATAACGACTTGGGATAGTAATGACCCTAATGGTAAGCCTATGGAATGGGCATCAGTAGGCGATTATAAACTAGGTATGGAGTTAGTTAACTCTAAGAAGGAGATGATCAATGATGCCTTCTTTGTTAATATGTTCAAGATGCTTGCGTCCGATCCTTTGTTAGACAAGCGTATGACCGCTTATGAAATCTCACAAAGACTCGCTGAAAAGCTTGAACAATTCACACCAGTATTTGATCGAAGGGTCACTGAGTTCCTCAACCCTCTACTTCGTAGAGTTTTTGGCATTCTGTACCGTGCAGGCAAGTTTGGTACTCCTCCCGATTCTCTTCTTGTAGATTCAGGCAATAACAAACGTGGTCTAGCTTTACCTGAGATCACGATTACCAGCCGTATCAGTCTTGCTCTTAAAGCCCTACAGAATCGTGGCATTGAGCAGACTTTTCAATTTTTACAGCAACTAATAGCGGTTAAGCCAGAGGTTGCTGACAACTTTGATATGGATAAGATCGTACGCGACTATTCACGTAACGCAGGTATGTCTGCGGAATTATTGCGCGATATGAGATCCATGATGATTTTACGTCAACAACGCATGAAGTTACAGCAGCAACAACAAGCCTTACAAGCCGCCGAACAGCTTGGCAAAGCAAGCAAGGGATTAGGCGGTGCGCCTGATTTCGTGCAAGATGCAGCTAAGAACGCAATGCAACCACAACCTCAATGACCAAAACATTAGATACTGAATTACCCGATTCCTTAGTAACAGCTCGTGTAGAACATGGTCGTATAGCAAATGCTTTTGTACAAGTGTTTGGTATGCCAGGCTACAGATCAGAAGCTCAGTCTATTGTCCTTGACCACCTAGATAAGTGTGCAGGCGATGATGGTAATTGTTTTCGTTTTGGTGAAGCTAGAGACGGCATAGCTATGATAGCTGCTGGTATACATCGAGACGGAGCACAATCAGTTTTAAAGATTATTAAAAGGCAACTAGAGCTTTCTACAAAAGTTCGGGAGCCAAAGCCACAACCCATAACTAAAAGGTAAATATGTCAGATGCCACAAAAAGTTCTCCATTTGAATTAATGGAGGATGGTAAAATCGTCAGAAACTATAAAGGTAAGCAAACGGTTCTTGGTCATTACGACGAAGAAGCTAAGCATCTTGAATTTGAGAATAAAGAAACCTCAATCAAGTATCGCTCACAAATATTAACAGTCATTGGTGCAGACGGAGAAGGTACACATACTTCTGGCCGTACTATCCGCACGATGAGCGTTAAAGGAGAAAAGAGAGATGAGCCTAAGGCTAACATCCCACCACGTCCAAAGATGGATCCAAACTTGGGTGATGCTACACCAGCTCTTGTTGAGTGGTTATTTAAATATTATCCAAAGGATGCCTATATTCGTTATGGCGTTAAGCTAGACAGTAAAGGTGAACCTGTACGTGCTGCTGTTCGTCGTAAATTAGTAGAAATAGTAGATAACCGTAACTCAGACGACGACAACCTAGAGGAGATTAAAGTTGGTGCTAAGTCATGGACTAAAGGACCAATTACTCAGGGTGCACGTATTATTAGCCAAGAGGACGGCATTGTAGCTTCTCGTGCTACACATATGACATTCTTACCTGAAGAAGCAGTTAACTATCAACCTGGAGTAGAAGGAGACGAAGACTTATGAGCGACGACAAACGCGATTTTATAGATCAAGCAGCAATTAAAGCTATGG
>Ga0208865_1000617_pt1 | contig 10373 bp, 23 predicted proteins | sample CryBogCBE02Aug09_FD_184565 | JGI IMG/M metagenome (GOLD analysis project Ga0208865, IMG submission 184565) | Freshwater microbial communities from Crystal Bog, Wisconsin, USA - CBE02Aug09 (SPAdes) (version 2) | ecosystem: Environmental > Aquatic > Freshwater > Lake | place: Crystal Bog... | reverse complement strand
GTATTAGAGGCAGAATATCAAGATAAGCAAAATTGTACTGGGCAACAATGTAAAGCTTGTTTATTGTGCTATAAACATAACGGAATTGATACCATTGTCGAGAAAGTAAAAAAGTATTAATTCAATTGGTAATAACCCTAGATCCCCCAGCAATGGGGGATTTTTTTTGACTATTTTTCTGGCCGTGCTAAAAAACAACACACAGGGTAAACCCCTATTGACAAGCAAAAGTGTTGCAGCGAAACAACACCGGGCTAAGGGTAAACCCTAACGATCAGATCGCACCATATTGCACGATCGATACCCTCCCAATGCACTTATAAGCAAAACAGTAAAAACGGCTCTATGCTCGTTTTAGCGTGTTTTGGAGCATTTAGCAAAAATCTATTAAAACCTGGAATTGATTGATTTTTTAAATATTAGGGTTTTTACCGATGTAATTGTACCCTTGACTCGCTATTATAGTGATAGGGCAATTATGCCCATTTTACGGAAGGAAAATTTTACTATGATAGAACCATTAACAGATCGTCAAAAAAGCTTGATTGTTAACAATGTAGTCAAAGCTTGCCAAGATATTAGAAAGCTTAATAAAACTGGATATAACTTTTTATATTTAGCAAGTGGATTTATTGCCCACTATAACTTGCATGGATTTATTGATCATTATTCTTATAGGGATTTGACAACGGATATTTTAAAAAATGCTAGTCAAAACCAATGGAATAATTTTCGTGAAGGTGATCAAAATTATTCATACTATAAAAGTAAGCAAGAAATATATAACCGCATTATCAGCAAACTAACTAACAAGGAATTAAATTTATGGAACTCATAAAAGCAAAATTCAAAATGGATTTTTTCCCCGATGATGTAGAGATCGAAGGATATACCGATGGGGGTAGGTGGAATGGATGGGCAATTCCCTATTTTACTTTCGAGAATGCTCAAAAACTAATACCAATTTTTGAAGGATATTTATCCTATGATGCTGATCAAGATGCATTCAAGTATTTAGATCCAGTTCATATGAACCCCGAAGATACAGAAATTTATGAGTCATTAGATATTGATGGCAATAAATTGTATTCAGTAGGTGGTATGAGTTTTTGCTGGGATCGTGTCTAACCAAGGCCTTGGGGTAAACCCCTATTGACCTACTAAAAACCATTCTATAGAGTGGTTTTTGTTGGAGTCAGTAGTTTAATTTTAACAACGGAGGAATTATGGCAAATTGGAAATATCAAATCAATTTATCGGATATTTTTGAGAATGTTGAAGATCAACCAGTAGAAATTACTGGCATGGAAATTTATCAGCGTTTTTCAAAATTCATGGAAGATCATCCCGATTTATTTGAGGATGAGTTTTCTGTAGTCGATGCAATTGATGCATTAAAGTATTGTGAGTCAGTCGAAGAGATTGATTATCAATTGATGGAAATTTATGATTTTGCAGATCAACATCGTATTTGGATTAACACTTGGGAGATAGCATGACTTTTCAAATTAAAGCTTTTAAATCTTGGCGTACCGAAGATGGTGGAGGTTACCAATTCAACCTATACTACAACGGCAAAAAATTTGCATGGGTACATAACGATGGCAATGGTGGATGTATTGATATTGAGTTTGCCGACTCACAGTCAAAATGGAAAGAGTCACCATTCAAAACCATATGGGATAACCATGTCAAATCGTTAGGAAAATGGAAGTCTAAATTCGGTGCGATCAATGGCACAGAATGGTTTGAGCATGACGATGAAACTGCTATCGGTATTCTGGTCGAAGATTACGAGATGGCAAAACATCGTAAAAAAGGCACATTGTTTAGACTTGTTACTGATAGCTCAACCAGTTTTAGAGTGTTGAATATTAAAGACATGGTCGAGGCAAATACTTGGCTAGAGAATAAGTTTGGTAAGGGTAGTTACGAGCTTGTTTAATGTTGCCTAGTAAAGCATTCTATGAGTGCTTTACTGGATCAATATTGATCAATAACAAGGGAGGGCATTATGCCAACATTTGAGGTGCGTGTAGTGGAACGCTCGTTTAGATCCACTTATATTGAAGTAGATGCAACCGATTGGGAAGAGGCAGAGAAAACTGCTAACACCATGTATTACAACAATCAAATTGATTTCAGCGATGGATATCAAACTGAAGATTTAGAAATCGAAGTAGAAGACGAGGTGAACTTATGAAACAATTTGAATGTTTTTGGGGTGATGGGTATCGTGATGCTAGTAATAAATCTATTCTTGCTTACCACGATGAAGATTTTTTTAATGAAGATCGTGGGTATGAAGAAAATTGGATTGAACGCATCAAAGCATTAGAAATAGATGAAGTGTTTAATCTTAATTGTGCAATGACTGGCGAACATTGGGTGCGGAGGATCAAATAAAACCTAGTAGGGTAAATCCTGGTTTTGTTGTGGCAGCACAACACTAGGGTTTATCCTAATATGTTTTTGTTGTAATACCAGTAGGATCATAATTTTACAAGGGAGGTAGTTATGAAATTAACTTTAGTAGTAGATATAGATGATGCTTATATCTGTGAGCATCTAAATGAGCATCCCAATATGACTCTCAATGAACTTGCGGGTCAAATTAATAATGCTTGTTACTTGGGTTTGGATTGTACCAATGCCATCATCATGCGACAGTTTGATTTTGGGGTTTGCGATACCTATGTCAAATCGGATTTAAGAAACAAACCTTGGGATTTATTGTGGGGAGATAATTTCCCTTCAGATAACGAATGCCCATTGGATGTAATCGATCACCATGCCAAAGCAAATAATGTCATTGCATCAGATGATGTAGTAAGTTTTGCCAAGGCAATGTGGAATGAAGGTAACTTGACGGAGAAACTAGCATGAAAATCTATAGAGCGTGGTATGACTCTCGCAATTTCTCTTTCGAGGCATATGGTTTGACAGAGAGAGGGGCGAAAGCCTCTCTCATTAAGGGTTTGCGACTACATGGTAAGCAATACAATTGTGAACCCAGATGGTGGTACAAAGATGATGTATGCGTAATGGAATGCCAATTAAACCAAGCTTATAGAGATCGGAGTGAAATATGAACAAATATGTTGAAGAACTGGTAACGGAGATGCTATTTGATTTTAATGATTTGGCATTAGGTCATACCTATAAAGATGTAGGCTATGATAACAAGAAAGAGTTTTTTGAAGAAATGAGTACCAAAGTAAACGAACTGTATTCTAGATTGCAAAAGGAGCAAGCATGATTACCAATAAATTAGATGACTTGTTTTTCTCCGTTAACGATATTTATACCCAATGGGACGAAGGCAGTATTGATTACGGAGAGGCAGTAGCAATTTTGACCAGAGTATGCAACCATTTTACAGAAGAGGAAAACAAAAATGAAACAGACTAACTACGAAAAGGCAGTAAAAATCTACGAACAAGGTGGCTATAGTGCCGTCTTTGATGCAGTCGAGGATGGTAGACTCAAAGCAGACAGTTTTAGAGACTGCATTCCATGTGAGATGCGTACTCCACATGAGGGCAGCACTTGCCTGGTTTGCGGGTCGGAATTCCGGTTACCCAAAAACCTAGCTCATAGCATTCGATTTGATGATGTAGACTCGATGGTATTATGGTTAATCGAGAATGATGTAGATGGTGTGCCAGTAACTTTAACAATTCACTTGGGAGAGCAAGAATGACAACCGAAGAAATGATTGAAAAACTAGTTGAAGATGACATCCTTACAATTAAATCGGCAATGATGCATGGTGACACAGAATATTTGTACCGCATTCTTGCCGATGGTATTGGTTATAACAACATGACATCCGTTCAAATTGAAATTGAATACGATGATAGAAATTGGGAGGAAACTGTATGATTAACTGGCAAGAGCAATTTACTGATCAGTTTATTGACAAGCTGATCAACCCACAGATGAAATTTATTGTGACGGATTTGAATACTGGGATTGCCCATATTTGGGATGCTAAACAAGTACTTGAAGAAGTCAATCGGGATCGCTCCGATGAGTGGGAAGATTATGACGAGTTAGATTTGCGTGATAATTGGGAAGAAGTTTGTGATGACATTGAGTATTTTCATATTAGAAAGGTATAAATCATGGGTAATGGATACGATGGATGGTTAGAGTCTGGCATTCAAGATATGTACGATGACCAAGAAGAGCGTTCTGAGTACATTGCTTGGAAGGTCGAAGAAGTAATGAAAGAGGGTGAGGAGTTTTACCCTTTTGAGCAAGGAAACTGGGCAGAGGCAATCTCTCAGATGGGCATGGAGGAAGAATTGCAAGACATCGACCCCAAAACTGCACCCATAGAATTGCGTGATAAGGTCGAGAAGTATTGGTTTGAGTGTGCGACTCATTGCGTGGAAAGAGATTACTAATGCGACTAACTGCCTTAATTGTTGCGTTCAGCCTAACCGCGGCCCTACCAGCTTACGCTACTGATTATGCTCAAGCACCGAACCATATCGGTGGTGTAACTGTCCTAACTGATCAACCATGTAAGTTTGATAAGAGTTTGCCCGAGGCATATACTACGGATGCCAAGGGGAATAAAACCCTAGCGTGTTACTGGTTTGGTAAGGATCTAATTTACTTTGAACCGACTGATAATATTGTGCGTTTTTTACCTAAAAAAGATTTTGTATTGATCAAGAATATCATTTGATATGTTGCGTTATTTAGTGTATGATTGTGGTATACTGATACGGAAATTTGCGTCCCGAGTTGAGTGCGAACCTTACATTCAATCGGGATGCACCTTGACTGTGTTGCCAAAAATAAAAAACCCCACACCTTCCCAAATATTTAATGGGCTGGTAGAGCAGTTTGGAGATAGCCCATTTTGAAAAACCGCAAGAATGCGTTAACTGATTATCTACAATCACTTTATGGAATTCCCACATTAACCAGAGAACAAGAGGCAGAGCTTGCCGATAAAATTGCCCAAGGTGATGAGCGTGCCTTGGAGAAACTGGTAACCCATAACTTACGATTTGTAGTATCCGTAATTAAAAAGATGCCCAACTGGGCGCATTCCAATATGCCGATGGAAGACTTACTGTCTTTTGGGAATGAGGCATTGATCAACGCAGCCCGCTCTTGGAAACCGATGGGCAAAATCCGGTTTGCCTCTTATGCCAAAAAATTCATACACTACGATGTTAATCGGGGTGTTGCCAATACCAAGAACTTAATCCGTTTACCAGTAAATATTACAGAAGAGATTAGACGGGTAAAATATACCGAGCGTATGCTATCCCAAGAACTCGGCCGTGATCCGAGCGAGGGTGAGTTAGCCAACAAACTTGGGGTTGACATCAAGCGTATTGCGTACATTAATTCCATCATCAGTAAAGAGCCAGTAAGCTTAGAAATATTTAATTCCGAACATTTAGAACAAGAAGGGCAAGATGACTGAAGAACAGATCAAAGCGTACAAAAGATTTATACGCGCAAGAGACAGAGTCAAACTAGTTAAAACTGATGGCAATTTTAGAAGTAAATACATACCGCACCGAGATTTTTTAGATAGCATTCATATTACAGATTTGAATCATCCATTGTTTGTAGTCAATGATGACTGGGTGGAATACAGAGAGGCAAGTAGTGCATGGTGGGCAATCGAACCAAGATACCGACACGATGAGCGTCTTCGCGCAACGAGAGGCGATTATGGTGACTCGGATAACTGGGAAGATCCCAATGAAGTAGAAAGTTTAGATGTGTTTTTTAAGGGAGAACAATGAAATACTTATCGGTTTGTAGCGGAGTCGAGGCTGCCACAGTAGCATGGCATGGCCTTGGCTGGTCGCCAGTCGCATTCTCGGATATTGAAAAATTCCCGAGTGAAGTACTGGCATACCATTATCCAAATGTACCCAATCTTGGGGATATGACTAAATATAAGGAGTGGAATTTAAATGGATCAATTGACCTTCTCGTTGGAGGAACCCCTTGCCAATCTTTCAGTGTCGCTGGATTGCGTAAAGGGCTTGAAGACCCCAGAGGCAATCTCATGCTTACCTATGTTGGAATTCTTGACAAGTTTAGACCCAAGTGGTGCGTATGGGAAAACGTGCCAGGTGTCCTCAGTTCAAACCGAGGACGGGATTTTGGTTCCTTCCTCGGGGCGTTGGTCGAACTCGGGTATGGGTTCAGCTATCGGGTGCTTGATGCTCAATACTTTGGAGTACCACAAAGACGCAGAAGAGTCTTCGTTGTTGGATGTCTTGGAGACTGGGTCAGTCCCGCAAAGGTTCTTTTTGAGTCCGAAAGCTTGCGCCGGAATAATCCGAAGAGCAAAGGTAAGAAACAAAACTCTCCCGCCTTTACTTCTTCAAGCTTTGGAGGCTACGGTGAAGGAGTCGGGACAATCCGAGCTTCTGGAGGAGACCTTGGAGGCGGATCAGAAACCTTGATTGCCACACCCGATGGAAACCACACTACTGGCTCTTTGCTTGCTAGGGATTACAAGGGAATTGGTAACCAAGACTTGACCGATGGTCGTGGCTTGATTGTTTACGAAAACCATCCTACTGATGCACGAGTCAAAGAGATGGGCGATACTTGCACGACTGTACTGGCACGCTGGGGTACTGGTGGTGGTAATGTACCAATTGCTTTAGCTGAGAACACCATCGGCCGTAAACCCGAGAACGGCGGTAACGGTGACGGATTTACTGAAGACGGTCCGATGTACACTTTGAATGCAACTGGTGTGCATGGTGTGGCTTATGGTTTTGAACCTGGAATTGCCAAGCGTGAAGGTAGCCCAGCTCGGTTTGTTGAGGATGGTACACCTACCCTTCGTGCCAACATGGGCGACAATCAAACCGCAACTGCATACGCAGTCGATGTGTATAACCAAGCAATTGATGGTGATGTAACTGCAACCCTAACCCAAGCTTGCGGTGGTACAAATACCAGTGGTCCCAAGCTGATGCAACAGATGGCAGTACGCAGATTGACACCCGTTGAGTGTGAGCGTTTGCAAGGCTTTCCAGATGATTACACCAACATCAAACCCAAGTGTCCCGATGGGCCACGATATAAAGCAATGGGTAACAGTATGGCAGTACCAGTTATGCGCTGGATTGGAAAACGAATTGAGGAGGTATCATGCGCATCCAAGTAATTACACCAACAATTGGCACAAAGCATGTGCAACAAGCCATTGATAGTGTTAAGAATCAAACCATTCCAACCGAGCATTTAGTTGTTTGCGATGGTCGAGTGGATAACGAGTTTAAGGTCTACGAAAACGGCAAGAGTATTTTGTTGCCAGAGAATACTGGGCATGATGGCTACAATGGACACCGCATCTATGCAGCGTTCCCCATGTTGACTGATGCAGATTACATTTTGTTTTTGGATGAAGATAACTGGTTTGAACCGAACCATGTTGAAAAGCTGGTGAATTTTATTCAAGAGCGTGATTTGCAGTGGGCTTACAGTTTGCGTAACATCGTCCGGCAAGATGGTACTTTTGTTATTGCAGACAATTGTGAAAGTCTAGGTAAGTGGCAATCTGTATTTCCACCCAATCATCATTTTGTAGATACAAACTGCTATTGTTTTAAACGCAAATATTTAATGCGTCACTCTCATCAGTTTTTTGGTGACTCATTTTTTATGGATCGTTTGTTTTACAACGAGATGGCTAAACTATTGCCAGAATTTGATTGCAATGGTGAACATACCATTAACTATCGAGTCAGACCACATCACGAAGCAATGCATTTACAAGGTAACGACGCAACTCTAAAACACTATCAAGGAAATTATCCATGGACAAAAAACCGAAAATCTTCGTAGCAACACCAATGTATGGTGGTATGTGTACTGGTACATACGCTATCAATTTAACATCAACACCAGCAGTGTTAGCTCAGAATGGTATCGAGATGAATTTCTCTATGATGTTAAATGAGTCGCTTATTACTCGTGCTCGTAACAGATTGGCTCATGACTTTTTAAGATCAGAATGTAGTCATCTGATGTTTATTGATGCTGATATTAGCTGGCAACCATATGACATCGTGCAGATGGTGCGTGCAAATGTAGATGTGATCTGTGGCATTTATCCCAAGAAAGAAATTAACTGGCATGAAGTGCATGCAGCAGTCTTGCGCGGTGTACCCGCAGATAAATTGCATGAGTACACCGGATCTTTTGTAGTCAATACGATTGGCAAAAAAGATGCGACTGGCCGTATTGATCAGCCCATCGAGATTGAAAAGGGTGGTACTGGCTTTATGTTAATTAAGCGTGATGTTATTGCAAAGTTAACTGAGGTAGCACCAAAGTATTCTAATGATATGTTTACTGTGGTCAACCCGCAAGATGTCGGTACATTGATTGCTAATATCTTCGATACATCGATATCACCAGCCGATAATCGTTACCTATCAGAAGACTATCACTTCTGTGATTTGGCAAGAGAGAATGGTTTTAGAATTTGGGCAGCACCGTGGGCAAAACTAACCCATACTGGTACTTATATTTTTAGTGGTGGTTTAACAAGGAGCGATAGGCAATGAGATTAATTCCAACTGATATTTATGACAAAGACGGTAACATGTTGCGTATTGAGTTCTTTGATACTGATGGTGAGTTTGTAATCCAATCGGTATGGGATGACCAGGATCCGCAAGATGCAGAGCATCGTGAGGCTTTCCGTAAATGGTCATACAAAATGGTCAAACAGTTAGGTCATGAGGTAGAAGTATGAACGCAGCAATCTTTTCACTTTACTGGGACAATATCGATCCCAGAGTAGTGGATTATCAAAAGAGGGTAATGGATCACTTCAAACTGCCAATCAGTCAACATAAGATTCATGGACTAGATCATGGTGAATGGATGGATTGGGTAATTCATCGGCATGATGATATTGATGTATTGGTTTTCTTTGATATTGATTGCCTGCCACTTAATGGTGAGAAAGTTGGCCAGTGTATTAATTTGGCTGGCGGAGGTACTTTGGTAGGTAACGAGCAAGCATCAAACCATCTTGATCCTTCCAGACTATTTGCGGCTCCATCATTCCTATGTGTCAATCGAAGGGTTTGGAAAATGGTAGGTAAACCATCATGCAAGGCTACCTATGATGGCGATGTGGCTCAGATGTTGACTGATAGCTGGAATTATAGGAAGGCTCCAGTGCATATGTTGCCGGTGAAAGACTTTGAAGTGGCTAAATGGAATCTCCCTGGTCGACCCATGTCCTACGGTATTGGTACAAACTATGATGACACCACCTATCACTTGTTTGAAGTGCGGGAAAATGTCAATATTGAGCGGTTTGTGAAGAAGGCAGAGTCCATTTTGGCATAATGTTGCGCTGCATCCTGTCTTCCCTGCCCGTATTGCGGCGCACCATTTTACTAAAATTGGAGCAAAACATACTAGATGTAGTGGTTGATGGGGTGCAAACCTACTGCAAAGACAGGGTATCCATAGAAACCATAGTATTTTTGAATTTATTCTTTAATTTAAAAAAATAAAATAAAATAATACGAACCAATATGAGTTATACCCTATCTTCTATGGCTTCTGTGGATAATGATAACTAAAAGTAATAAGCTATATAACTAGAAGATATATAGAACTGTGGTAAAGTTTGCATAAGTAGAAAGGCACAGAGGAAAACAGATGAAACCGAAAGTACTACCAGTTTTATTTCAGAACATACCATTAGCATTAAGAACAATACCTCGCTGGACATTGTGGAATTATGTAGAAGTTGGCGAGGGTGACACAAAACGCTGGTCAAAGTTACCAGTACAACCTAGCGGTAAGGCAGCAAGCTCCACAAACGGCTCTACATGGAGCGATTTTCACTCGGTTGAGGCTGCATACCTAACTGGACGATTTGACGGTGTAGGCTTCGTTTTTACGGACGATGACCATATTATTGGAGTAGACCTTGATGACTGTTACGATGACTCAAAAAATCAATTCACTAATCATGAATTGGAAAAGATTGCCAATGGGATTAGTGGCTACATGGAAGTTAGTCCCTCGGGAACTGGTGTAAAGATATTTACCCTAGCCGATATTCAAGGGGCTCATGTTGACCACGATAAAGGCTTAGAGATTTACCCCAAAGGTCGGTACTTTACTGTTACTGGCCACAAGATTAGTGGTGATGTACCAACCGAGTTGCAAAGTATTACGCACTTAATTCCAGAGCGTACAGTTCGGATTACTGGCGATGCATTTGCAGATTACAACCCACCAGTTGATGGCTGGGATATTTCTCGAGTTGAAACCGAGTTGTTGCCTAACTTTGACCCAACTTACTACACCGATTGGTTGCAAGTAGGGATGTGTTTACA
>Ga0208865_1000615_pt1 | contig 10415 bp, 1 predicted proteins | sample CryBogCBE02Aug09_FD_184565 | JGI IMG/M metagenome (GOLD analysis project Ga0208865, IMG submission 184565) | Freshwater microbial communities from Crystal Bog, Wisconsin, USA - CBE02Aug09 (SPAdes) (version 2) | ecosystem: Environmental > Aquatic > Freshwater > Lake | place: Crystal Bog... | reverse complement strand
GGACCAGGATTTAATACCATTACAAATCCAGCATCAACAAGAGTGTTAACATCAGATGGAACAACAAATCAAGCCAATGCAGAAACAAATTTAACATTTGATGGAACTTTACTTACAACAACTTCGGCATATGTAACAACTGGGCCATTTACATTAGCATCTCAAATTATTTATCCTCAAGGTAATGATGGTTTTAGTGTAAATGAAAATTTTAATGCATCAAATAGTTCAACACAAACAGCATATCATTTTACATCTGGCGATCCAAGTAAAAACATTGTATTTGATATAGCAGTTACTGGAGAATATACAACAATGTTTGGTACATATGGTAATTCAACAGCTAATAATTTTATAATTGGTTCAGAAACAGCTAACACAAATTATACTTTTAAACAAGGATTGGGTATTCGACCTATAGATCTTGCAGGTGGAACTACATTATTTACAATACAAAATGATGGTCAATTAGTGGCACCATTATTACAAGATGTATCTTATAATAATCAAGTATTAACATATGCTACAGGAACAGGTTTAATAACAACAAGTTATTTATCACCTGGAATATCAATTGCAAGTGGAGCATATATTCCTACACAAACAGATGCATCAGGATTACATTTAGATTCATTATTTTTAGATACTACAACATCAGATTTATATCAATTAAGTCCAGTACCAAATTTTAACAATGCAACAATAAATACATTATCAGGCAGTGCAAATTATGCTACTTATGGAACAGGAACATGGGTTTCTGTAGGTAGTGGATATCCAATGGTTCAATATTCTTATGATGGTAATAATTGGATAGGTGGAAGTGGTGGATTAAGTGGTAGTGGTTCATTTGCATTATACGATACATATCATAATATTTGGTTGATAGCAGGTTCAGATAATGGTGGATATGGAATTGCATATTCTACTGATGCGAGAAATTGGAATTATCCCAATTCAGGTGGATTTTCATCAGGATGTTATTATATAGCAACAGATGGTAATGGTAATTTTGTTGCAGTAGGTGATGATTCAGGAGGTTCCGGTAATGTAATACAGTATTCTTCAGATGGTATTAATTGGACTCCAGCTACAGGATATGATAATACTCCCGGACATTTATATGGTGATTGTGTAGCATATGGAAATGGAAATTGGTATGCAACATTTTATGATAGTACAGCTACTAATAATACATTATATAACTCAACAGATGGAGGTCATACTTGGTCATTGTGTAATACTTATCAGAATCCATTTACATATGAGTGTTTCCAAATAATATATGCAGCAAATTTAAATATATGGGTTGCTGTAGGACAAGATAATAGTGAATATTGTATTATGTATAATAATATTGGTATTACAAATAATCCACTATATTTCAATTATGCATCTATTACAATGACTAATGGTGGACAATCAATAGCTTATAATGAGTCATTAGGTATGTTTGTAATGTTTGGTTATCCAATTTCTCCACCATATCAATATTATTCATTCGATGGTATTAACTGGATAGCAGGTAATGGACCGGCAGGTATAAATACTACATATGGATTAATTGGAACTCAAAATTTATTTGTAGCTGCTAATAATAATACTTCATATTTATATATATCAAATAATGGATTAAATTGGACACAACCATTCAGTAGTGCAAGTCCACTTGGATTAAATCAAGGAGCAAATAGTGTTGCAGTAGGTCCTAATGGAGAATTAGTAGCTTGTGGTTATGATTCTAATGGTAATACAATTATGTATTCTACAATGGGTTTAGGTTGGTTACAATTAGATAGTATTGAACATGTTGGAGGTAATCCAAATCAAGTTGTTTATAAAAATGAATATAATAATTCAATTGGTAATAATAATTTAACATATAATGATATTACATCGGTATTAACTTTACTAGGTCAAGGTGTATTTAATAATACTTCATATGGTTCAACAGGTAATGGAGCATATTATTGGGATAATTCAACATCTGGTGTAATTGCAGCAGGACCATTAGGAACAAATGTAAATGTAAGTATTACATCAGCATCATATGTAAGTGCAGCAGGTTATATTGTAAATTCTGATGAAAGAATTAAAACAAATATTAATATAATAGATACAGTTGAAGCATTAGAAACAATTAGACGAATTACGCCTAAATCATATAATTTTATTGATGTATTAAATCAAGGTAGTCAAAAGACATATGGATTTATTGCACAAGATATAGAAAAGGAAAATGAAAATCTAATTAATAAGAAAACTAATTACATTCCAAATATTTATAGAAAATGTGAAGTAGATGTAATAGGAAATATTAGTATACCAGTAGAATTAATAAGTAAATTAAATATATTAGATTATATTTTAATAATAGAAGAGAATGATAAAGTAGATGCAAGAATTTTATATATTAATAAAGAGAATAACACAATATTTTGTAAAGAAATAAAAGGAAGATTGATTACTGTGTTTGTATATGGTACTAAAGTAGATGATTTTAGACATGTAAAAGAAGATAATTTATTTGCATTAAATTTTGCAGCGACAAAAGAATTGGATAATATAATTAAAAAACAAAATGAGAGAATAGAAATATTAGAAAATCAAGTTACTGAATTATTAAAATTATTAAAAAAATAAAAATTATCAATAAGAAATAGTAAAAAGAAAATATTATAATAAAAGAATTAATAAATTATTTTATTGTATTAAGATATAGAATGAGTGAAAATTATACTCGTACATGGGATAATCCTCCCAATGACAAATGGCTTATTCCCTATGTAAATACTATTAATGATACATTACAACATTTTATACAAACAGGAGGTATTACAGGTCCAACAGGTCCAAGTCAAGGTCCAGTTGGTCCTACTGGTTCAACTGGTCCCACTGGTTCACCATCATATGCACAATGGATTTGGCAAACTTCCTCAGGGGGTGCACCGCCAAATAATTATTTTTGGGAAGCATTAGAAACAGGACATAATATAGGAAATACAATAGTATTATATTTTAATACAAAAAATGTAACCAATAATGGTATATTATTTATTAATTTAATAGAACAATTAAGTAGTTCAGTTGGTGTATATTTATCGTGGTTATCGGCTGATACAAATACATCTAGAACTGCACTAGTTCAAACAATTACTATGAATAGTGCAACAGAATATACAGTAACTTGTACAATTGCAAGTTACATTGGAACATATCCAGCTGGTGATGGAAATAATTTAACAACATTTGTAATTAATACGCAAGGTTTACCAGGAACAGCGGTAAATACAGGTGCAACAGGTGCAGCAGGTGCAACAGGTCCAACTGGTTTAACAGGTCCAGCAGGTATACCAGGTTCAGCTACAAATACAGGTCCAACAGGTCCACCAGGTCAAATACAAACAGGTAATTATATTCCTCAACAAACGGATGCAACTGGATTAAATCAAGGTGCATTATTTTTAGATACAACAACATCAGATTTATATAAATTAGAACCAAGTCCAGTATTTAGTTATGCAAATTCATCAAATCATATACAAAACGGTAATTTTGTAACATATGGAACAGGAACATGGTTAGCATTAGGTTATCAAAGTAATGCAACAGGAGCTTTTATTCAATCATCTCATGATGGTAATAATTGGACAGGATCAACAGGTACAATATTCAATCAAAGTGGATATTTTGCATTATATGATTCATTTAATAATATATGGTTAGCAGGCGGTCAAGATTCAATTGGTAATTCAATCGTATATTCAACAGATGCAATTAATTGGTCAAGTGTATCAGGAACTACATTTATGACTGAATGTTATTGCATAGCTACTGATGGTGCAGGTAATTATGTTGCCACTGGTTATGATAATCCGGGAAATAATAGTATATTATATTCATTAGCATCAAATGATAATATATGGCAAGTACCATCTGGATCATTTTTTGGTCCGTATGGTAATGGTAATTCGGTTGTATATGGTAATGGAACTTTTGTAGTTGGTGGTTATGATAATAATGATGCAGGAAATACAATATATTATTCAACAAGTTCAGGACAAAATTGGAATTTAGCTACAAATGGATTTACATATTACGTTAATTATATGACATATGGAGAAGGAATGTTTATAGCTACTGGTTATGATTCATCTGGTAATTCAATAAAATATTCATCGGATGGTATTACATGGTATAATGCTAATAATCAATTTAATAACGAAGCATATGCAATTGGATATAATTCAAACTTAGAGGTATTTGTAGCATGTGGAAGTAATAATCCAAATAACGGAGTATATCAAAAATATTCTTATGATGGAATGACATGGTATGATGGATTTTTACCTAACGGGATAAATTGGATTGCATCATCAAATAATTATTTTATTGCAGCTCGTACTAATGCATTATATATATCAAATGACGGTATTCATTGGACAATACCATTTCAAAATACAAGTGGATTAAATAACGGTATAAATTGGGTAGCAAGTAATGGAAATGATTATCAATGGGTAGCAGTTGGTTATGATAATAGTGGTTTTACAATTGATTATTCAACACAAGGTTTAGGTTGGTTATATAATGGAAATTTTCAAGGTGTAACAGGTGCAACAGGTAATACAGGTCCAACAGGACCACCAGGTCAGATAGAAACAGGACCATATATTCCTCAAGAAGCAGATGCAATGGGATTAAATCAAGGTGCATTATTTTTAGATACAACAACATCAGATTTATATATTTTAGGAACAGGACCACAATTTAATTTACCAGTATCTAATTCATTATATGAAGGTAATTTTGTAACATATGGAACAGGAACATGGTTGGCATTAGGTAATACTGGAAATACAGGAACTACAATACAGTCATCAACTGATGGTAGAAATTGGATATCAGGAACAGGAACATTATTAACAAATGGCGGTAATTATGCAATTTATGATTCTTATAATAATATATGGATTGCAACAGGACAAAATCAAGGAAATACTGGACCAAATATTATTTATTCATATAATGCAATTAATTGGCAAGGTGCAACAGGTGATTATTTTAATAATGGTATTTGTATTGAAACAGACGGAGCAGGTAATTATGTTGCTACAGGTAATAATCAAAATAACAGTCCTATTAATGTAGTATTATATTCAAATGATGGAATAAATTGGCATGGTGCAACAGGAACAAATACAGAACAAGGTACATCTGTTGTATATAATGGTTCAATATGGTTACTAGGTGGTATAGCATTTAATTATGCATATCAAACATTATATTATTCAACAAATGGACAAAGTTGGACCCAATGTAATGAACCATTTGCATTAGCAACATCATCTATAGTATATGCGTCTAATTTAGGTAAATGGGTAGCAACAGGTGCAGATGGATATCCATGCACATCTTCATATATTGGAAATAGTATTAAATATTCTACAGATGGTATTAATTGGTTAAATTGTAATAATACATTTGATTTATATGGATATCTTGTTAAATATAATCAAAATCTTGGAGAAAATGGTATTTTTGTAGCAATTGGTGATGATAATAATTATCCTCAAAAATATTCATATGATGGTGTAAATTGGTTAAATGGAAATGGTTTATTTAATATGAATAATTTAGCAATATCAAATAATTTATTTATGGTAGTTGGTAATGGAAGTCAATCAACTTATATTTCAAATGATGGTATTAATTGGACAACTCCATTTGGATTAACAGGATTAAATGATGGTACTAGTTGGGCTGCATCTGATGGTAATAATTGGGTAATAGTAGGCAGTGATGGAGCTGGTAAAACATTAGAATATTCAACACCAGGTGAAAGTTGGTTGTATTTAGAAACATTAAGAGTAGTAGGTCCAACAGGTGCGAATGGTCCAACATATTTATCAGGTAATTATATTCCACAACAAAATGATGCCAATGGTATTGTAAATGGTAGTACCTTTTTAGATTTAACAACACATAATATGTATATATTAGAATCAGGTCCAGAATTTTATAATGCAGATAGATATACAAATGGTATTCAAGTAGGTATTAATGTAGCATATGGAAATGGTTTATGGGTAATGGTAGGTGTAAATGGTAACACAACATTACAAATATCAAAAACAGGTCGTGATTGGATTTATGGTCTTGGATATGTGTTTGAAGATGTAGGAATTTTTGTAAAATATTTTGATGATAATATATGGTTAGCAGCGGGTATAGGTTTTAATACTATGATTTATTCATATGATGGATTTACTTGGTCAGGTGCTACTGGTGGATTCAATGAAGTAGGAATTAGAATAGCATCAGATGGTGGTGGAAATTATGTTGCAGTTGGTATAGATAGTGGTTATAATAATATTCAATATTCAAATGGTGGTACTAGTTGGTTAACAGTTGTATATGCAGATACTATGTTTGATCAAGGTTATTGTATTACATATGGAAATGGAATTTGGGTAGCAGGAGGTAAGTCAAATACTAATAATTATAATACATTATACTATTCAACTGCACCAGGTGGAATATGGACACTTTGTAATAATACATTTTCACAAGTAGCAGTCAATGTAGTATACGCCTCTGGATTTGGTCTTTTTATTGCCGTTGGTTTTGATAATAATAATAATACAATTAAATATTCTTCAGATGGTATTAATTGGAATAATGCAAAAAATGCATTTATTAATAATAATACATATTATAATTGGAATTCGCCAATTGCTTATTCACCTGATATAGGTATAAATGGTACTGCAGTTATATTTAGTTATGATGTAAATGGTAATAATCAAAAATATTCATATGATGGTATTAATTGGTTAAATGGTGATGGTTTAATAGATGTAAATGATGTAGTATATTCCAGTAGTCCTTTTACTAGTGGTATTTTTATGGCTACTGGTAAATATGGAAATATAATGTCAGATGATGGTATTCATTGGACGCAGCCATTTATAGGAACTGGTTCAACAGGTGGAATGGGAACACAAGGTTATAAAGTTGCATATGATGACAGTGGTAATTGGGTTTCAGTCGGTGAAGATGTATATAATGATATTATAGATTATTCCAGACCAGGACAATCATGGTATTTCCTTCAAAATACAGTTGGTCCAACAGGTTTACCGGGTACACAAATAGTATCAGGAAATTATGTTCCAAGTGAATCAGATGCAATTGGTTTACCATTAAAATCATTATTTTTAGATACAACATCATCTGATATGTATGTATTAGGAACAGGACCATCATTTAATTATGCAAATTCATCAAATAAATTAGATATTGGTAATTTTGTAACATATGGTACAGGAACATGGTTAGTAGTAGGTAATCCAATTAGTACAGGTCTTTTTATTCAGTCATCACATGATGGTAATAATTGGGTAGGTTCAACCGGTGCAATATTTAATCAAATTGGAATGTATTATTACAATTTTGCCATGTATGATTCATATAGTAATATATGGTTAGCTGGTGGTCAAAATTCATTTGGTAATTCAATAATATATTCAACAGATGCAATTAATTGGTCAAGTGTAACAGGTACAACATTTAATGATGAATGTTTTTGTATAGCTACAGATGGTGCAGGTAATTATGTTGCAGCAGGTTATGATACAGGACACGTTAGTATATTATATTCATTAGCATCAAATGATAATACGTGGGATATACCATCTGGAACATTTTTTAGCAATAATGGTAATGGTAATTGGGTTGTATATGGTGCTACAGGAACTTTTGTTGTTGGTGGTTATGATGGTAATAATACAGGAAATACAATATATTATTCAACTAATGCAGGACAAACTTGGACGTTAGCTACAAATGGATTTACAAATCATGTTAATTATATGATATATGGTGACGGATTATTTATAGCTACTGGTGCAGATTATCCTTCTCTACATTCAATAAAATATTCATCGGATGGTATTACATGGTATAATGCTAATAATCAATTTAATAACGAAGCATATGCAATTGGATATAATTCAAATTTAGGAATCTATGTTGTAGGGGGTATTAATTATCCAAGCAATGGAGTCTTTCAGAAATATTCATACGATGGAATAAATTGGTATGATGGATTTTTAGCTAGTGATATAAATTGTATAGCAACATCACCTAATTATTTTATAGCAGCTCGTTATAATGCATTATATATATCAAATGATGGTATTCATTGGACAATTCCTTTTCAAAATACATATGGATTAAGTCAAGATATTTATTGGGTAGCAAATTCAGGTAATGATTATGAATGGGTAGCTGTTGGTTCTGATGAATATAATCGTTCAATTGATTATTCAACAGTAGGAGAAAGTTGGTTATTTTTAGAAAATATAAAAGGTCAATCAGGTCAAAATGGTTCTACTACAACATTGACAACATCAAATTCTGATGTACATATTACATCACCTACATCATTTACTATTTCATCTGGAGCATCTGGAGTATATGTACAAACAATAGAACATTTTGATTCAACAACGCAAGGATTATATTTACAATTTACAATTAGTGCACTAAATTCAAGTGGTATAACTTTAGGATTATACGGTGTATCATATGAAGCAATATTATATTATTTTAATTTGAATAGTAATGGAACAACTGATTTTGGATCAGATGCTGGTGCAAGTACATCAGGAACATGGTCAGTTGGTGATACATTTTCTATTTATGCAGATACACATACTGTACATTTTTATAAAAATAGCATAGAATTACTTCAAGCAGCACAAAATCCACCTGATATATTATATTTTTATGCAGATAGTAATGGTTCAATAACATCACTAGCAAATTTTACAAATGTTCGTTTTTATCCAACAGGTGCAATAGGTCCAACAGGTCCAACAGGTGCAAGTAATACACCATCAAGTTATACAGGAGGAACAGGAACGACAATTGTATCAGGTGCAATACCTGGTGATTTAATTTGTACGACAAATATTGCAGTAGGTTCAACAGGTTATGTATGGGGTAATGCATTAATAAATGTAATTAACAATGATAGTTCAACACATGATTTATTATTATATATGCAAATTGCAGGAGAAACGGGACCTTATATGATTAATTCACTAGTACCAGATTCTGGATATACATTACAAACGCAATATAGATTGATAAATCAAATTGGTCCTACAGGAGCGGTATCAATATCAGTATATGGATTTTCAGATTTAAATAATGTAATTAATGTGACTTCATCTAGTATATTTGGATTAGCGAATTTAAATTAAATATAAAAGTTAAAAATTAATAAATATAAAAATGGTAAAAATCATATTTATATCGATGATTAAAAATGAAGAGAAAATTATTGATAGATGCATTAAAGGTGTATTATCAATCTGTGATGCAATTTGTGTAAACGATACGGGTTCAACAGATAAAACAATAGAAAAAGTAAATGAAATATTTAAAGGACTAACAATTCCATGTAAATTATATGAAAATAAATGGAAAAATTTTGGACATAATAGAACACTTTCATTTAATAATACAAGAGATTTTTGCAAAGAATTAAAATGGGATTTGAATACAACATATGGATTATTATTAGATGGTGATATGGTATTAAATGTATTAAAATTTAATAAAGAAAGATTAGTAGCACCTGGTTATAAAATGATTCAGAAGAATAATGTAATTGAATATTATAATACAAGATTAGTAAAATTAGCTTTTCCATGGAAATGTGTGGGAGTGACGCATGAATATTGGGATGGTGCACACACTGATACAATTACTAAAGATGAAATGTTAATTAATGATATTGGTGATGGTGGTGCAAAAGCAGATAAGTTTGAAAGAGATATTAGATTATTAACAGAAGGATTAAAGGAAGAGCCGAATAATGTTAGATATGTATTTTATCTAGCACAATCGTATAAAGATAGTGGAAAATTCAAAGAATCAATTAAATTGTATAAGAAGAGAATTGAAATGGGGGGATGGTTTGAAGAGGTATGGTATTCTTATTATATGATAGGAAAATGTTGGTTACAATTAAGAGAACCGAAATCAGAAGATAAATTTGAGTATTGGATGAATCAGGCATTTAAATATAGAAGAGTAAGAGCAGAACCATTGTATGCATTATGTAGATATTATAGAGAAGTAGGACAGCAAGTAAAATCAATGCATTATTATTTATTAGGAAGAAATATTCCGTATCCAAAAGATGATGTATTATTTATAGAGAATGCGGTATATGAGAAATATTTATTTGATTATGAATTTACGATTTTACAATATTATATATTCCCGAACGAGAGGCCATTAGGATTAAAGAGATGTGTAGAATATTTAAATTCGTATGGTTATTTAGAAGAGAGTGTATATTCGAATATTGATCATTATATTCCAAGATTATTAGATTA
>Ga0208865_1000614_pt1 | contig 10416 bp, 11 predicted proteins | sample CryBogCBE02Aug09_FD_184565 | JGI IMG/M metagenome (GOLD analysis project Ga0208865, IMG submission 184565) | Freshwater microbial communities from Crystal Bog, Wisconsin, USA - CBE02Aug09 (SPAdes) (version 2) | ecosystem: Environmental > Aquatic > Freshwater > Lake | place: Crystal Bog... | reverse complement strand
TATAGCATCTAAAAACTCTCGATACTCGGGATAGTAGTCGTGTGCATTAAATCCATATTCACGATCCCATCGCTGTAGCCAAGTAGACAATTTGATTCTTAGCTCGTCAACATCATCGGGCTCAGGCGCATTTAACATGTTGATCATGGCATCACATTCTCTGCGTAGAGCTTGGGCTATGGTTGCAGGATTACGCCCAGTTGAAAGAGACTGCATGTCGGGTTCAGTTATTGAGTTTTTAACGTCTTGATATCTTGGTATCAGTGACTGACGTAAAGACAAAGGCAACACTGAAATTTGCAAATAATCAGGGTTCAATATAGGAACACCCTGCACAGGCAACTGTTGCTGCCAGGCCCACAGGATAAATTCATTATAATTGTTGACACTGAGCAACTGAGGCACAGTACGCAACACTATATGGAAAGTTTCTGTTTGTTGTAGAGCAAGCTGTTTGATGTTTTCTAATATTTGCTCTGTGTTGCTGCCTTGTCTTATGTAATCGTTATTTTTATCTATGCTTTCAATGCTTACTTCTATGTCACAACTGCGAAACTGTTTTAGCCTATCAATTATGGGTTGAGCATAAATGGTACCATTTGTGACAAAACTAATTGAGATATCTGTGCGTTGCTTTTTGATCAAATAGTCAAGTAGTTCTAGGAAACGTTTACTCAGTAAAGGTTCGCCTCCCATGAAATGCAATCGATTCAAATTGGGTACTGCATCTATGCTGTCTAAGAAGTTTTGCCAGGCCACTGGGTTCAGTGTCCAATTGTTATTTTGTTTTTCACTCCAGGCAGCAGGATTCTGCGCCCAATCTTGATCTGGTTCTCTTGGAAGTTGCCATTTAACAAAATGTTGTGCAATCTTGCTGCTGTACCAAGGCAAACACATTTTGCAGGCAAGGTTACATTCATTACCTAAATCTACATGCCAATCAACAGGAGCTCCATCGACTGTGTCTTTTTCAAATTTTGAGCGCATGGGGCTTTGTGCATAACTGCGGTCAAATGCCTGTTCTGTAAAAATTACACTTTTAAAATTTTCTTTGATGCGCTTGCTCTCGTATCCGTGTTGTTCTTCTTCGTAACATCGTTGGCATTCTGACAAAGCACGATCTCCACGAATCTGTTTCCTAACATTATCCATTGGTGCAGATTTAAACCATTGAATAATGTTCATGTTGGCAATATTGTACTTTTCGGGTTCGCGGTGCGGAGCATCTTTTTCGCTGCAACACATTCCAAAGTTGCCATCCCAATATATGTGCGTATTGGTCCAAGGCACATTGCAAAATATTTTCTGATTAGGCATGTTAGTCTATTATACCAAAGTTAGCCCAACGTGCATCACCTAGGCTAACCCATCCTATTGGTCCACCCAAGTTGGGTTGTTCGTTAAACACAATAGTACCACGTTGTGCTGTGTACTGTGGAGGATTTGGACTACTGCTAAACAACACATTACCTATGCGTATTTGTTTAACTGTAACTGCTCCGTCGGGAGTCACTGTGATATTGTCTTGGTCGTTGCTGCCAATGATCAGCGTATGGTCTTTGGCTGTGGCAATACGTGCCACACCCTGCTGCTGTTTACCAATGCGTATTTCTACTTCGTCATCCCAGATGTCCAATGCCACTGTGGGGTTCATTGTGTTGATACCTACACGACGATTACCAACATAGAGACTTTGACTCAATAGCGTTTCGCCGTCTGTTTGTAGATCACGTAGTGTACCCACTGTTTGTAGTTGACTGTAAAATACATTGAGCAATTTTTGTCCGTCTACAATTAGTCGTCCATCTAGACTGACCTTACTGAGATCAATGCCCTCTGTGTGTATGCGTTCAAAGATAAGATCTTGATGTTGATCCAATACTGTAGATTCAATTGTATTTTGAGCCTGTGCCGCTGCCGCACTTACTAACTGTTGATATGCTGCATTGTCAACAATACGGCCTTGTATTTCAAGGTCCCCATCAATTACAGCACCACCTTTGATTTCAATACGCGGAGCATACAGTGTATTTTCAAACACAGTGCCTTGGTCCATAACAGTGACTTGACACATAGTTGACTTATCGTCGATGCCGGTGCTGGCAAAGTTTTTAACAACTCCACCTACTACTTGATCGCCTGTTATAACTAAATCATCTGTATCAACTGCACTGATGTCGATGCTGCGTTCCATAAATGGATATTTGTTATGACTGGGATCTAGTTTTTGACTAAGTTGGTTTAGTATCATTGCACTAAAATCAATTTCATTGACTCGTGCGTTGACTGTTTGTTCTACCAGACTGTTGGCCCGTTGGTGCAGACTGTCGGCAACCTGTTCGCCCACACGTTCCAACTGTTGTTCAATGTGAGTAGTATCAGGACGGTAGTTGTGTAGATTTTCAACCACGCGAGTGTTGATTACAGAATTGACTCGCTCAGGAGATAACAGATTATTGATCTGTGTAGACACAGCGGCAGTTACAACTGATCCAATTTGTTCTTGTACCTGTTGTAATACTTCTGCGGTGATGTCTTTTACTAAATTTTCGAATATATCCTTGGACATTAGTTGATTTTGTGGATAAATAGTAGTGTAGTTCGCGGCTGGCAGGCCCAACTACTCTAACGCTTAAAGGAGCAATCAGCAATGTATTTAGTATATTACATATACGCATATATTAGAAATGATGGTACCCCGTACTATATTGGAAAAGGTTCTGGAAATAGAGCATATCGCCAACATCGTATTAATGGACGCGGAGTCTATACCCCGACATTATCACGCATAATAATTTTAGAATCAAACTTGTCAGAGCTTGGTGCGAATGCACTAGAGAGAAGAATGATACGTTGGTGGGGTAGAAAAGATCTTGGTACAGGAATTCTGCACAACAAAACAGACGGAGGAGATGGAGCCAGCGGAGCAAGATGGAACCTTAGTCTTGAAACTAAACTCAAAATGTCAAAGGGGAAAAAAGGAATTGCAAAATCAGAGAAACATAAGCAAAGAATAAGTGAAGTTCAACTTGGCAAAAAATTATCTGACGAGCACAAACAAAAAATTTCAATAGCAAACTTAGGGAAACATTCAATTCCGCACAGCAATGAAACACGAAAGAAGATTTCAGATAGCCTTAAGGGTGTTACTCTATCAGATGAAACTAAGCATAAAATGTCAGTGTCAAGAAAAGGTGTTCCAAAATCAGAGGAACACAAGCAAAAGATAAGAGAATCCTGTTTAAGAAGATTTAAGAAAAGTTAATTGTAACTATGTGTTGGTAATTTTTTGACCACAATCCCTTGTACATGAGGTTCTTATGCACTACAAAATCTTCGGCTCCTGCTGCTGCGCTGAAGTTTGCCAACTGTTTAAAGTACATGGTACGTCTATCAAACGCACCGTATGCTTGCATGGTATTGTCTGTTTGGTCAATAGCATAGATCATGCTGGTCCAGTTTGCACGATCCTTTTGGCTCCAGTTATGGTTTTCCAAAAATACTGTGCTGCTATCTCCGTCACGTACAATGCTGGGCTGACTGAACTCACGCTCTTTATAGTCTTGATTTTTGTAGTCTCGTAATGTAGTTATCACATAGTCAGTGGCAAGGTTACAAATCTGTGCCACACTGTCTTTTTGTGCTTGATCAGTATCACTGTAGGTAAAGTATTCGTCCACTGCAACTACCACTTCAAACTGCTTGCGATAGTTGATCAGTTCAATTTCAGGAATGTAACGAAACTTAACACCTTGGCTCTTTAGATACTGTTGTACTTGTTCACTGACAGCAGTGATGGCAATTTCTTGTGGGAAACGTGCTAGAGCGAAGCTGCTGAATCCTACGAATAAAATGGATGTGGGCGCTAGATTATAGTATTGCGCCAGGCCATCCAAGATATCCTGCTTCTTGTTTACTACATCTTGAGTACGACTGTTGTTCTCGAGTGCCAACACATTGACATCACCTATAGTTGCAAATCCTGTCATAATTCTTTCTTATTATGCTGTATTTATTTGCTACGGTTCAAATCAAGTGTAACACAATGGAACCCACCACCTAGTGTACGACTGTGGCGCAGAGTCAGGGGTATAACATCAATTTCCATGTCGTTACGCAAGATGTCAATCAGTTCTATTTGTGCTGCATCCATGATTACAGTTTTGGGATCAATGCTCAGCATGTTAAGACCAATCCATTTGCTGGCATAGGGATACTCGTAGAATCCTTGTGCCGCTACATCATCTACGAACAGCACATCTTTGTCTCGGAGTAGGCGTGGCAAACATGCAGGGCAATCATTGCTGTCCAATCTAGCGCCATTGACAATAAACTGATCACGATTCAGTGCCACAATGGTACTGTCAATATGCACACCTGCGTAGAAGTTGCACAGCTCAATGTCAACATCAGGAACCTGTCGGCATAGCCAATCGTATGCTGCACGATTGCCGCTGGCACTTTCGAGGAATAGCCATTTGTCATCATCGATACGTAGAACATTGGCAGCATCCAAAACCATGCCCTGCCCACGTGGCATTGTGATAATACGATCGGCTTCTTCCAAATAGTCAATATAGCATTGATATTCCATGTCACGACAAGGATACATCATAGCAGGATCAATCACAGTGCCACCATGAATGATAAAACGATCACGTGGACAATAGTTGTACATACCATCGTGTACCTGGAAGTTGAGTGGGCTGGGACGAACAACTTCAACACCACGAGCTACTAGTGTTTCACATAACAGATGCAGATCTTCTTCAGTCTCGTCAATGATCCATTGTGGCACAGGACCTGAAGGAGCAGCAGTTTCAGTCCATTTACTGTTTGCTGCCTCAGCACGGAACACCGGATCCAGTACAGGCCAGTTTGCATGTGTGGCTGTGCCCACTACAACTCGTTCGAGTTTGTCATATTCATTGTAACTTGAAATCATATGTGTCCTGTTATTTGAAGTGTGTAACGCGGTGCAATGCCAATATTGGCTGCTGCGTGTGGAGTATCATAACTCCATTCTATGACTGTGCCTGCTGTCCAGTTTACCATACCTACACCATTAATCTCACTGTAGTGACCTGGTTGCCAGTCTTCTAAAAATACCACTGCTCGGCGTATGGTGTCTTCACGTCCTTGCAAGTTATGTATTGTAACATATCTTGTGTATAAGTCACTGTGTGTTGGCAAAACTGTTCCAGTATCCATACGGTAGTAACTGGTGCCGATCGCTTGCCACCCCAGGTCTTGATAGATATTGATGAACTGGTTGTTCCATGAGGGTTGTTGTGTACGCATGTCGGCCATATGGCCAGTAAACTTGCTGCTATACCCCATATCAGTCCAACGTGCAATACTTGCAGCATCATTAAATGATTCGTGTTGATAATCCAACAGTTTGTATTCGTCGTCCCAGAATACTGGAATTTTATATCTGGCGTGTATTGCCATAATGTAGTACCTTTATGCCTTCTATATTTCTTGGATATGTGCGCCACGGATCAACAATGATACTGCCTGGTTCAAACTCACAATACTGTTGCTGCGCTTGATCTACTCCGGCATAACCATATGTCACACGACGATTGTGTGCCAACAGTACAACACCACAAACACTTGTGGGAGTTGCTGCTTCTGTTAATGGATCAATGTAAGTAGGCTCGTGTCCAAACTCAGTACAGTAGTGTCCAACCAACAAACTGTAGCTGCCTTCCAAATAGTCTACATCTGGCTTGTAGGCTTTGCCATGTATGTAGATGGGCAGCTCGTACAGTTCAGCTTGTTCTACTAGGGCCAAGGCCATTAGTTTAGCCTGCTTTTCTCTGGCCTGCATGATAGCATCAAACAGATCATATCCCAGTTCTAGTTTCTCTGCTAAAAAGCGTAGAGCAATGTTGTCACGTGGGTGGCAGGGTCCTGCATCACCTAAACCCGCAGTCATATATTTAGGTCCCATGATACGCATACTTGATTTGGCAAGTGCGTTGGTCACAACATCAACGTTGATGTTTCCCTGCTTTATGGCAACGTCCTGGATCATGTTTACTAAACCAATCTTGGCGCTGATAAAGGTATTATAGAAGACCTTGATGCACTCTGCTTCATCCCATGTGCCAACTTCATACCGTGGATCATTTTGCATTAGTGGCTTGTAGAAATCAATGAGTTCTCGGGCGTCGCCAGTCAATGACCCATCCTCTGTGCCAATGATGACCATTTCAGGATTAACCATGTCCCATTCAACTGAACCCATGGCAATCAAGTAGGGATTGTAAATGAAACGTGTATTGGTAATCAGTGGACGTAGGCGTTCACGCACAGTGCCAGGTAACACTGTGCTGATCAGTACAACCAGCTGATTGGGTCTTGCAAAACAGTTGACCTGCTTGAGCACGTTCTCAACGATGGTATAGTCAAAGTCTACATTGGGCAGGTGTGTTATTGGTTGTTGGCCGCCATAGACTGGATCGTGTGGCGTTTGTACAGCAATAAAGATGATGTCTTGTCCAACTACTGCTTGACTCAGTGTGTCGGCAATTTTAATTACATCACTGTTTTTACGATAAATATCATATCCAGTAACACTATGCTGGGTTGCCATTACTTCGGCACAGGCCATTCCCAGTTTTCCTACTCCGATAAATCCCACATTCATTTATGTTTTCCTTAGATAAGTTTTATCATGTGTTGCATGACAATTTGATTTCACATTTTAAAAACAGTAGATCCTACTACTTTTTCCCCTTTGGTACTACTGATTATCCCACTGTCATGTATGACCCTCGTAACTGTGATATACACCCTTACGACCAAGAAGCGTTTCTTGTTGGACGTGGACAAAAAGAATACTTTCACTGCTTTTTCTACGATCAAGAACCTTTATACAGTACCGTATTAGAAAACAGTTACGTAGATATCAATAGAGTCAGTGATGACTTTTTTCCTCCAAGAAGAATTAGTATTTTTGCCAACAGTGAAAAAAGTGAAATTAAAAATCAAATTCTCAAAAAATACCGCTACTATGACTGGTACTATTTCTTTCATGGGTTTGCTGCGCTCGATTGGTACAAAGACTTTCAGTATATGAGACCTGAGTCTTTTAATAGATTTGATAAAGTATTTATATGTTACAATCATCTGATATCAGATTACCGTAGTTATCGTTTACACTTGGTTAGCAATCTTGTTGAACATGATCTTGTTCGACATGGATATGTCAGTTATTTTCTCAAAGATAACTATGGCACTTGGCAGGATGCTGTTGCAAATCCAGATTTGCCCTTGGATCCGCGGGCAAAAAACAAGATCAATACCTATTTGTCCACAGTTACCAAACCATTGGTCATTGATACAGATAATCCACATGGGGCACTCAGTGCCGATGTAGACTTCAAACAACTTACCAGTGCGTTATGGCATATAGTAACTGAAACCATCTACTTCCAACCCAAACTGCATCTTACAGAAAAAGTCTTTAAGCCTATTGTAGCACAAAGGCCTTTCATGTTAGTAGCCGCTCCGGGCAACCTCGCCTATTTACGTAGCTACGGATTCAAGACTTTTGATCGTTGGATTGACGAAAGTTACGATGCAGAGTCAGATCATTATGTACGCATAGAAAAGATCACTGCTGAACTCAAACGACTGTGTGCCATGAGCCCTGAACAACTCAAACAAATGCACCAGGAAATGCAGGAAGTGCTTTTATACAATTACAATCATTTTTACGGTGACTTTAAACGTATCATTGTCGACGAACTAGTGGACAATTTTGAAGGCATACTAATGCAGATCAACAATGGCCGTATGCCTGGTAATCACAGCAGACACCATCAACGCTTTGATTTATGTAAGGACTATTACACCGAGGTAAAACAGCGGTTTCTCAAATAAATACTGTGTCGATAACAATAACAACAGGAGACATCAATGGCCTTATTCGATTCAGTATTAAACCTAGTTAACAAACAAGCCAAAACACCCAAGGACGCAACTGCCTTTGACATACAGGCACGTCAGGCCAGCGAAGCCAAGATGAAGGACCGTGCTGGTATGGTTATTTCAGTGTTTGCCTTAATACTAGCAGTTAATAGTTGGTATGGTAACAAGTTAAGTAGCCAAACACTTAATGACACTATTGCAGCCAATGACGTTTGGAGTTTCTATGAAGCCAAAAGCATCAAGCAGATGTTGGCAGAACAAAACCTAGAGGCTGCTGTGGCACGTAAAGACTCTGAACGTGTGGAAAAACTAGAAGCCAAGATTGCTCGCTATGAAAGCGAACCTGCTACAGGCGAAGGTAAACGAGAATTAATGGCCAAGGCACGTGCGCTAGAAGCAGAACGTGACCGTGCTAAAAAGCAAAGCCCATGGATTGGTTTTGCTGGTACACTATATCAATTGGCTATCGTTGTACTGTCCGCTAGTATTCTTGCAGTCAGCATGAGCATGTTCTGGGGTAGCTTTTTTGTAGCCGGTTTGGGACTATTGCTAACCGCCCAAGGCCTGTTTTTGTTTATCTAATCAGTATTGCGGATAATAATTTCCGCTTCAGGAATTCGGGTGTGCGTGTTTTTGCTACCAAGGAGCACTAGAATACGGCGCCCAACTTCCGTATCTAACATCATTACCAAACAACCTCCGCTGGCTCGTATGTAGCCAGTTTTGCTGACTATAACATGTTGATTGTAGCCAATGATAGGATTGGTATTGTGAAATACAAACCAACGTTTCTTTACTCGGACCTTGGCTGTGCTGGTATGTGCTGCTTCGGCAATGACGTCATAATGACTTGCTGCCTGTACTAGATTGATTAGCTCATTGGCTGTGCTGACATTGAATACACTAAGCCCAGTTGCTTCAATGAATCGTGTGTTGGTCATGTGCAGTTCTTGTGCTTTGGCATTCATTGCTCTAACACACGCATCTTTGCCGCCAGGATAGGCATCGCATAGCAAGGCAGCACTCTTGTTGTCGCTCTTAACCAAGGCCAACTGTATACGATCACGGCGTGTAGTGCCGTCGATACGTTCGTCAAGATTCTGACGTGCATCCATAACAACCATAACAGTCATCAGTTTGCTGATACTGGCAATTGGTTGTACTTGATCTATGTTTTGGCTGTGTAGTACTGCACCAGATTCGTCTGCTACTAACCAACTGGTTGCTGTAATATCACGTGCTGATGCTAGGCTAGCCGTAAAGGCCAGTACAAATAAGAATTTACGTATCATGCTGTTAAGTATTTTAACAGTTGTCGTACTTCAGGTTCAATTAATGTGGAGAAACACACGCACCAAGCTGCTGCTGCGCCAATATAGAATATCCATTCGAATACAGATAGTTTTAGTTGTTCTTGTTTCATTTTAGGCCTTTCTTGATGCCCATTGTTTGACTGCTGGATAATAGGTGGCAAACAATTGGTCACGTTTCTTGATTTCGTGTTGTGGCGCTGCACGTCCATTTATGGCGCGAGTTACAGTGGCAGTGTCGGCAAAGTTGCGTACACGGGGTTTGACATTCTTGTTCCAAAACCATGTGGCAATTTGGGCAGCTTCCTTTGGATCTGCTGCTCTGCTGGGATGTTCTACATAGTAACTTTCATCACCATGTACACCGGCTCCGGCTGCAATATAGTTGCCCTTGCCAGTCAACTGTATGAAGCCACGGCCAGCATATTCCAAGGCATCATTGGCTCCAGCATTGCCCGTGCTGTGTGCGTAACGGTGTGCCAATCGAGCAGGACGACCGATCTCTCCAAGCTGTGTAAAGTTGCCTGTCTCTGCACTGCACTGTGCCAGGAACTGTGCCAGTTCTACAGGCTCAGTCATACCTGACTGTATAGCGTGTGCTGATAGGATACGGCGTGCTGTATCTGGATCAACTTTGGGAGCCTGTACAACCTGTTGAACTTTTGTTGAGTGTGGATCTACGTGAGGTTTGGTCTGTGGCGCTGCCTTGGCCTGTGCCATACCTGGAGCCATAGCGGCAGCACCGGCTGCGCCCAACGCTCCTAGGAATCCTCTACGTGATAAATCTTCTGTTATTTCTTTTACGAGCATCTAGTATTTAGCTGCGAAGCTGCTGGTTCTTGGCAACTGCTGCTGCTAGAACCGTAGTCTCTGCACCTAAAAACCTGCTTAAACTCAGCAATGCTGCTGTGTCTTTGGGGAAACAGGCACCGCCAAACCCCTGTTTACCATCGGGACCGGGCACTGCCCAATGTGTATTGCCTAGACGTGGATCAGTCTTGGCAATGGCTGACACATTGTCCCAATCAATGCCTAGGGCACGACATACCGCATAGTATTCGTTATTGATCACAACCTTCATGGCCAACTGTGTATTGGCCACATATTTAAACATGGCTGCTTCTGCTAGGCTACAGTATTCGATGTTGGGCAACAAGAAGTT
>Ga0208865_1000598_pt1 | contig 10546 bp, 26 predicted proteins | sample CryBogCBE02Aug09_FD_184565 | JGI IMG/M metagenome (GOLD analysis project Ga0208865, IMG submission 184565) | Freshwater microbial communities from Crystal Bog, Wisconsin, USA - CBE02Aug09 (SPAdes) (version 2) | ecosystem: Environmental > Aquatic > Freshwater > Lake | place: Crystal Bog... | reverse complement strand
GTTCTATTTTTGCTACTAATTTAACAAACTTTTTAAGACTATCATTTTCTAAACTAAATTTGATTGCAACTGTTGGGTAACTCACATCGTGAACATATTTCATTTCTTTACCACCTGAATGTATAGCCAAATCAATGATTTCATCTTTAGTCATTCTGCCTCCCTAATCATTATTTCTACATAAGGTTCACCATAAACCTTGGTTGCGTGTAAATCCACAATCTGTGTGTCATCATCGTAAACAACCCCATTCATTGCATCTAAATAGGCTTTGATGATGTTGTCAATGTCTGGCTTCTTAGAAGGCCTCTCAGAGCCAATTAAACAGGCCTCCCTGCGTTTTTTTGAGTACGACTTAGGCACAGGCATGGAAATGTAAATAAAAGCCTCTAAATCGGTTTTAAATGGTTCTGATGCACCCATCGCACGTTTAGCCTTGTCAACAATGAAATCTTCATATTCAAGGGTTGACTTAGGTGTGTAGGTAGAGACAAAGTTTCTCCTTCTTGCAAATCTGGGCCTTCCCTTCCCTTTAGGTAGCCCTTCAACTTTAAACATGACGATCAGCATTGAGTTCCTTAATTCTTAGGACAATGAGTTTGCCTATTCCATGAAAAGCAGGTTCTTGTTCCATTAGCTTAACTTGTTGACGAACATAGTCAAGCCATGCAGGTTTAATGGCTAATTTGGCATAGTGCTCGACAATCAGTTCAATCTTCATTTGGGTCTACTAGCCTCATGCCATAATTGTTAATCCCTTGAGGAATAAATGCGTCTTTTTTTATCAAAGGGTTGCGTTTAAACCTTTTGTAATCAACGTGATGATGCCATCTGTTGAACTTCCAAGTTACTTTGGCACAGTCAGGATGCAAGTCAGCAAGCATTTTGGACTTAGGCAAAGTACCTTCTTTGGCATAAAACTCCTCTGTATTGCCTCCTTTTAGGGTTTGAGTCTGGGCTTTTTCTTGGATAAAAGCATTGAATTGGATGGTGCAATGACCATCTTTTAAAACCCTTAGAGACAAATCTGTATCCTCGTTATACCTACCTCTCCATCTGTATGGAATATTGTTCTGGATGAGCAAACAAGAGTAAATGCGAGTATTTCTGATAAAGGGTGGATGAACTTCTTTGGATTGGACAAAAAAGTCATAGTTAAAACCAGAAATGTAAACATTTTCGTATCTGTCTACAAAGTCTTCTGCAGCTTTAAAAATTGTGCCAGAGCTGACTTTGACCATGAGGTTTCTGTTAAGCCTTTGAAAAGAGGCAATGTTGTCATCCATGACCCAATGACGAGCAGCTCCTAGACTGGTGCTGTGTTCCCAAGCAAAGTTTCGTGCAGGGCCGGGTCCCTTTGACTTATTGCTTCTTAGATCATCACAAGTCTCATAAGCATCTTGATAGCTTGTAGGCAAAATCAATATCTTGTGTGCAGCAATTACGCTTGCATAGTCCTGATATTCCTGATTTTCCACAATGATGTAGTAAGGCACTTGCATGGCTTCTAAAGCCTTTGCTGTTAACCTTGTATCAGCTCTACCTTTGGAAACAATGTAGATAGGGTATTTAGGATTCATCTACATACCTCAGATGTGCCCTTAACCTTGGTTCAGCATAAGGAAACCAGATAGTCTTTTGTTTTTCAGTAATCCTTTGACCCATCAGTTCTTCAAACTTAGCAACATCTTCTGCATTTCTGAATCTGACATTGATAACCCTAAAAGGACTTAAATCATCTTGAACAAACTCAGGCATACCAATCCATTCTTTAGTTGCTGAGTCCATCTCGTCAAAAAGAACACCTTGCTCTGCATTCTCTATGTTCATTTAGCCCCCTTAATCATCTTAAATTTAGCCTTAACTGATTCAGGCATAGCAACAGCTTTCCGAGCATCTTCTTCTAGCTTAACAAGAACAGGATCACGTTCTGAGCTTGATGGAACTGTTTGATGAACAATGTCAGCTTTGTTAGCAACCCATTCAGCCTTAAATGTTGTCCAACCTCTTGAACAGCATTCCTTGATGGCATCTTCTAAACTGATCTTTGCCTTGTCTGCTTCTTTTTGAATAGAGTTAAGCAAGGTTTGAGTTAAGGGTTTGTTTTTGGCTTTCAGAACTTTTTCAAAATCCATATATATATGGTTATTGGTTATTGGTTCTTGGTTTATGGTTAGTTGCTCATCTGTTGTACAGATGTTTAACACCTGTTCAACATCTGTTGATCGTTTGTTTAACGCACGTTTAATAGCTGATGCTTTTCCTGCTTTAGATTTATCGTTAATTAAATCTCGATATTGTGAGATTTCTAATTCACATCGACTTTGATACCAATATTTGCCTTTCAATTTAAAAAACATATTAAGTATTCCAATAACAATATCTTCATTATTTCTAGCATTTATTTTCATGCTAAGAGTAAAAATATCGTTTGGTAAAGGATTTTCAGTATCGTAATAAAGCCAAAGAAGTTTTAAATAAATGCCTACTTCTTCATTGGTAAGAAATGCGGTGTCTTTTATAAAATCACCAATATGATGCTGATAATAATGCATATAAAACCCAAAAAAAAGGGCTACACCTGCTGTCTCACCTTTCGGCGTTGGCGGACTGGCGCAGTACCAGCAGACAGCATGTGTAACCCTACTACGAGTAACGCCGCCAAGCGTTTCAAAATATTATAAACAAATTATCTAAAAAGAAACCATTCAGGATGTAAAGATTGCATTTGCCATATTCTTGCTTGAGGTGGAATTTCACCCCATTGAGAAATAGCAGCTTTAGAAATACCCAATATCTTGGCTAGTTCTGTAACTGACCCTGCAAACTGTATAGCTTCTTTTTTGGTAATCATGCTTAAATTATACTGGTAATGCAGATTTACAACAATTAAGTTAACTAAATACAACACTAGGGAAACTACTTAACAAAAAGTATTGACTGGTAGTTAATCTAGCTTAAAATAAGCATCAATCCACAACACATCGTAGTGGTCTTTAAAGGACTGTTAAATGAAAGTTACTCATCTTCATAAATATGGATCAGGATTCACAAGCAAAACAGCTTGTGGACGAAGTTTATTAAGAACACCATTTTCTACAAAATGGGAAGAATTTAAAACAGATTCTTATAAATGTATCAAATGCGAATCTAGCAAACAAGCAGATTTATTTAGACGCATTGATCTTAAAAATGTCTAAACAACAAGCTAACCTTATTCTTGACCAAGTTAAGGTTGGCATCCCACACCCAACATATTTAATTAACTTAGCTTTAATAACAACAGGAGATTTAAAGCCATGAAATACCACAGAACAATCAACGAAGCCTTTCCACATACTATGGAATATGGTTGTTCTATTGAGAAACCCAGATTAACTCGTTCAGAGAGAGTGTTAACAGTTGTTTACGCTTTAGCTGCTTTGGTTGTAATGTTTGACCTTTTCTTTTGGAGGCCATGATGACTAGATTTGAACACATACAGAAATCATGCAATGAAGCATTGGAAAAATACAAAATTGCTGATGAACTTAACTTTCAAGTTGGGTATTACAAAGCACAAGTTGCGTCCCTTTGCATAGATATCGAATGCTTGCATGACGAAATGGAATTTTTAGAAAAAGAAATTAAAGAATTAAGAAGGGAATTGGCATGAAACAAATCGCATCAGCATTGGTTAAAGCACAAAAGGCTTTTGGGCCAGCTCTCAAGTCTAGCCTCAACCCACACTTTAAAAGTCGTTACGCTGCCCTTGATGCTTGCATTGAGGCAGTTATTGATGGCCTTAACGACAATGGCATTTACTTACTTCAGAAAAACTACGATTGCGACAATGGAGTTATGGTTGAAACAGTATTTGTTCATGAGTCTGGTGAAATGCTTGAATGTGGCATTGTTCACTTTCCAGCAGTTAAGCAAGACCCACAAGGTTACGCATCTGCCTTAACTTATGCACGCAGATACAGTTTGATGGCAGCTTGTGGCATTGCTCCAGAAGACGATGATGGCAATAAAGCAAGTGCTCCAAAGCCTTTTAAATCACAAGTTGATCCAAAGCAAATTGACCACTTGATTGAAAAAATGAGGTTAACAGAGACAAAAGAAGCCTTGGTTGCGAGTTACAAAATAGCCCATGCTGCCTGTTTCCATGAGAAAGACTGGGAAGCCAAGGTTGTAGCAGTTAAGGACGAACTTAAAAAGGCCTACGAATGATTGACTTAAAAGAAGAATACTATTTTGAGTACATGGAGGAGCTGTCTTATAAACGTTATCAGCAAACGTTAAGAAGATACCCAGATTGTCGTGACCCAGATCATCCTGAATGTGAATTATGCAGAGAGGAAGAAAATGAAGAAGATTAAAGACAAAACTAAAGAACAGCTCCATGAAGAAATTATGGGATTGTTTTTAGGGCAAGAAATGTGGACAACTTTGGAAGCCTTAATAGAAACCACAGTTGGTGTTGCTGAACACATGGAACTTGATAGATTTGACCTTATGCGTTTAATCATGTCTGAGCTAGAACTTTACGAAGAAATGGAGAATGACAAATGATTGAACAACGAACGGAGGCATGGTTTTTAAGCAGATTAGGCAAAGTTACTGCCAGTAGAGTTGCTGATGTCATAGCCAAGACCAAATCAGGCCCAAGTGCTAGTCGAGAGAACTATGCAACCCAATTGGTGCTTGAAAGGCTCACAAACAGCGTAGGAGAGGCTTATTCCAACGCAGCAATGCAATGGGGTACAGACCAAGAGCCAAACGCTAGAAATGTTTATGAGCTGAAGATGAGCACATTTGTTAAGGAAGTTGGTTTTATTGATCATCCAACCATTGACATGAGTGGTGCTAGTCCTGATGGTTTTGTAGGTGAAGATGGCTTGGTTGAGATTAAGTGTCCTAACTCATCTACACACATTGACACCTTGGTAAGCCAAAAAGTACCTGCCAAATACTTGCCACAAATGCAATGGCAAATGGCTTGTACTGGTCGCAAATGGTGTGATTTTGTGAGTTTTGACCCAAGAATGCCTGAAAACCTTCAGTTATTTGTTAAGCGTATTGAGTTTGAAGCACAGTACGTCAAGATGTTAGAGCTAGAAATCACAGAGTTTTTAGAAGAAGTTAATCAAAAAGTAATCACATTAAGGAATTTAAAATGAAAAAAGACATTAAAGTAAAAATGCGTACCTATGTTGACAAAAATGGTGAAACCAAAAATTACTGGATGAAAATTGGTACATTGGTGCAAACAGACAAAGGTGAATCAATAAATATTGAATGTTTCCCAGTAATTGAAGGTGGTTGGAATGGTTGGGCATCTGTTTTTGAATCAAAAGAAGAATTTGCCCCTAAACCTCAATATCAGGCTAGGCCAAATTTAAGGCAAGAGCCAAGACTTAGCTTAACAGACGAAGATATTCCTTTTTGAGGAAATAACATGACTAAAAATGAGCCTGTTGCATGGATGACAGAAAATAAATATTTAATTACTAAAGATGAAAATCTTGCTAAAAAAATTAAAGAAAAAGGCGATGAACTTATTATTCCACTTTACATCACACCACAACGCACATGGGTGGGTCTGACAGATGCTGAAGTCTTTGAGCTTTTTGGACGTTTTACAACGATGACTGGAAAAAGCTGGCTTGATTTGTATCGAATGGCAGAAACTAAACTAAAGGAGAAAAACAATGCCACTTAAACCACATCCAACAGACCCCGACAAGATGGTTTACGAATCTCGAAAATATGAATTGCCAAAACGTGAATGGGTAGGACTCACAAAAATGGAACTTATTAAGTGTGGAGTTTTTCCTTGGGGAAATTCGTATCAACTTTATCAAGCAATTGAATCCAAACTGAAGGAGAAAAACACATGAGCGATTTATTTAACATGATGAACTTACCTAGTTTTGGAACTTTGCCCAAGTTCTTGGCAAGAAAAGAAGCCCCAGAAACGTCCAAAGAGGCAGCAGAGAAGGTAGATACCCAAACCCTTGAAAGAATCGTTTATGAGGTCATTAGAAGCCATCCAGAAGGATGTATATCTGACCAAGTGCTTGCCCAACTCCATAACTTGCCTTATGGGTCAGTTACAGCTCGATATGCTGCATTGAAACGCAAGAAGTTAATCTATACAACTGACGAAAAAAGGGATGGTAGAGCTGGTAAGCCTCAGTATGTGATGAGGGCTGCTTAAAAAAGTAGTTGACAAATCTAAATTGTGATATAGTGGAATGGCTACAAAAAGTAGTGTTTTTTGCAAAGAAACAAAGGATTTATCATGGGTTACCCAAAAATGGAGAAAGAGCCAAAGGGAGTTACATCTTCTGATCGCACAGGCATGAAGAAGGTAAGCGTTCCTATGGAAGACAAAGAAGTATTTAAAACAGGTATGACTGGTGAAAGAGTGCCAAAGGGTGCTTTGTCTTCAGACACATCTGGTGAAAGAAAAAGACCCATCATGGGTGGTGTTGGCATGGGTAAGGCTGATGGTATTGGCGAGCGTGACGCTGGTCATATGGGCCATCACGATGGACGTTTGGGTGAAATGAACACAGGCTCAAGAGAGCACGTTGTTTACGAGCACAAGCGTTACGACCACGACCAAGATGGTATGTAAAGCGAAACCCATCTAAGTGAGCATACCTAGATGGGCTTCTAACCAAGAAAGTAAGAGGGTACTTTAATGGCTGGAAATGATTGTAAGTCATGCAGACATTTTCATGGCAAGGATTTGGGAGTTTGCAGGAGATATCCTGTTTACCAAATGAGACATGAGAATGAGGTCTGTGGAGAATTTGCAGAGAAAGCAGTTGCCAAGCCTTTACCTGATTCTGATGAGTCAGGTGTTTTTTCGCACATGGAAAGGCAGCTCTTAGAATTACCAGTTCTTGAAGACCTTCCAAAACGCAGAGGGAGGCCAAAGAAATGAAACCATTACGAGACAAGATATTTGTCAGACCTGAATCAAGATTTCAGAGTTCGTTATATATTCAAACTGCAGAAGTAGACACTTGTGGTTACATTGTTGCAGTAGGTGATGAGGCCAAAGAAGAAGGCCTTAACATTGGTGACAAAATTTACTTTGGGACATTAGCCAAAGACTACAAAGACGAGTATTTAAAATACCAAGAATTCAAGGACAATGACCAAAAATTGTTGGTTATGAGTTGGAAAGATGTTGCATTTGTTCAGGAGGTTGAATGAAAAAGCACGACAAACCCATAGAGCACAAGACAACTGGTAAGGGCAAGACTTACAACCCTACAGAAAAGGGTGCAGGAATGACTGCAAAGGGTCGTGCTGAATACAATGCAAAAAATGGTAGCCATTTGAAAGCACCAGCTCCTAACCCAAAGACCAAGAAGGATGAAGGTAGGAAGGCAAGTTTCTGTGCCCGCATGGAAGGGGTTGTCAAAAACGCTAAAGGCCCTGCAGAAAGGGCTAAAGCATCTTTGAAGAATTGGAATTGTTAATGATTCATTATCATGGACTTCCAATTACACCATCCACAGTAGCACATAAAGCAATAGAAGCAGGTCATGCGTTTGTCAGTTATAGGCACAATGACCAATTATCAGTAGCCATTGAAGTTTGTCAGTCTTTTGCAATTGACAATGGTGCTTTTAGTGCTTGGAAAAGTGGTAAACCCATCCAAAACTGGGATGAGTTCTATGATTGGGCACTTAACTTAAAAAAAGTACCTAATTGCGATTTTGCAGTAATTCCTGACGTCATTGATGGGACTGAGGCTGATAATGATGCTTTACTAAAAGATTGCCCATTACCTAATTGGTTTGGTGCTCCAGTTTGGCATTTGCATGAGAGCTTGGAAAGGCTTGAGCAACTGGCTAATACATATGTCAGAGTTTGTTTTGGTTCTTCAGGTGAATATTCAACAATTGGAACTAATCAATGGTGGTCTAGGATGGGACAAGCCATGAGAGTAATTTGTGATGACATGGGAAGACCATGTTGCAAATTACATGGGTTAAGAATGTTAGATGTTCAAATCTTTACAAAGTTACCTTTTTCAAGTGCTGATTCAACAAACATTGGTAGAAATGTAGGAATTGATGCCCATTGGAAACATGGTAATTACTTGCCTCCAACAAAAGAAATGAGAGCACAGTTAATGAGATCAAGAATTGAATCTCACAACGCTCCATCAGTTTGGGGATTTCATCAAGTTGAACAAGGATACTTATTTTGAAATATGCAGCAATTTATATTTTGTCTATGGTATGTGCCAATTTGTTGGTTTCTTACTTTGGCCCTTGGTTTAGTATAATTAACGCATTCTTGTTAATTGGATTGGATTTATCGTTAAGGGACAAAATCCATGAAGTTTGGGAAGGTAAATGGTTACCAATGGGTTGCTTAATTGCAACTGCAAGCGTAATATCGTATTTACTTAATCCTGCAAGTGGAATTATTGCTTTTGCGAGTTTTGTAGCTTTTGCTGTTTCAATGCTTGTTGATACAATTGTTTACCAAAGACTGATTAACAAGTCATGGATTGTTAAGTCAAATGGATCAAATGTAGCTAGTTCAGCAGTTGACTCAGTATTGTTTCCAACAATTGCCTTTAATTCATTGTTGCCTGAAATAGTATTGATGCAATTTTTAGCCAAAGTATTTGGTGGAGCAATTTGGGTGTACTTAATTACAACTTTTGAAAGAAAAGATCATGCCTTTAATCAAATCAACTAAACCTGAAGCATTTAAAAAGAACATCAAAACAGAAGTTGCAGCAGGTAAGCCTGTCAAGCAAGCTGTTGCGATTGCGTATTCAGAAAAGCGTGAAGCTGAAAAGAAATCAATGAAAAAAGGAAAATAAATGTTTAACTTCACACACTCAACTCAAGAACTTAACTTGGTCATCCAGTCTTTAGAGCACAAGATCAGAGACATGACTGAATTGCTTAACAAAATGGTAGCCCAAGCACAAGCTCAAGCACCAAAGCCAGCAGTAACTGAACAATCAGAAACACCACAATGACTGAAACTTTAAAGCCCTTTGGTAGACCAACTCTCTATGACCCTGCATATTGCGATCAGGTCAGGGAGTTAGGTGCATTTGGAAAAAGTATTGAGCAAATTAGTTCTAAATTAGGTGTTTCAATTAGAACAATTTATGTATGGAAGGATGCTTACCCTGACTTTTTGCAAGCCTTGGAGGATGCTAAGATAGCTGAACAGAATTGGTGGGAAGAACAAGGCCAGTTGTATATGCTTGAGCACAAGGATGGAGCAAAGCTAAATGCTAGTATTTGGTCTAGAAGCATGGCAGCAAGGTTTCCCAAGAAGTACAGGGACAATAGCAAGGTAGAGTTAACAGGAGAGGGTGGAACACCACTTATCCCAAGTATTCAGGTGACGTTTGTCAAGCCTAACGAAGTTGGTGAAAAGGATTAGCCCCTTGGATGGGTTTCATAGAAGTGTTGTCCTGTCCAACCCTGCTTTATGGGAGCACCAACTGTGAATTTGCAAGAAGCGATTAACAAGGTAGAGTTTCCTGAGAAGCTGGAATGCCTGTTTAAGCCATCAAGGTATAAAGTGCTCTGGGGTGGTCGAGGAGGTGCAAAGTCTTGGGGGATAGCTAGGGCTTTGCTGATTCAGGGTGCTATCAAGCCTTTACGCATTCTTTGTGCTCGTGAGTTTCAAACCTCAATTAAAGATTCAGTTCACAAGCTCCTGAGTGATCAAATTGCGTCTATGGAGCTAACTGAGTTCTATGAGATTACTGACAGAACGATTAGGGGTAAGAATGGTTCAGAATTTAACTTTGTAGGACTGAAGAACAACGTAGCTAACGTTAAGTCTTATGAGGGTGTAGACATTTGTTGGGTAGAGGAAGGCCAAAGCGTGTCTGCTAGGTCATGGGATGTATTGATTCCTACGATCAGAAAAGAACAATCAGAAATTTGGGTAAGTTTTAACCCAGAGTTAGAGTCAGACAACACTTACCAGCGTTTCATCATTTATAGCCCAAGTGATGCCCAAGTCGTAAAGATTAACTGGTCAGACAATCCTTGGTTTCCTGAGACGTTAAGATTAGAAAAGGATGCCCTCAAAGCTCGTGACCCAGAGGCCTATGCAACAGTTTGGGAAGGTGTTTGTAGGCAAACTGTAGATGGTGCTATTTTTGCTAAAGAGCTGCAAATGGCTGAATTGCAAGGCAGGATTGCCAAGGTTAACTATGACCCTGTTAAGCCAGTTCATGCAGTCTTTGACCTTGGTTGGTCAGATGCAACTGCTATTTGGTTTGTCCAGTTCATTGGCATGGAGACTAGGCTAATCAGATACCATGAAACAAGCCAAGAAACGATTTCAGCAATCATGGCTAAGTTGCAGACCTTTGGTTACATGATAGATACATTGTGGTTGCCACACGATGCTCAAAACAGGACATTAGCATCAAATGGCAAGAGCATCGAAGAAATAGTGCGTTCTTTAGGATTTAAGACTAGAATATTGGAAAGAGTGCCAATTGTTGACTCTATTAACGCTGCAAGGACAATCTTTCCTAATTGCTATT
>Ga0208865_1000586_pt1 | contig 10724 bp, 7 predicted proteins | sample CryBogCBE02Aug09_FD_184565 | JGI IMG/M metagenome (GOLD analysis project Ga0208865, IMG submission 184565) | Freshwater microbial communities from Crystal Bog, Wisconsin, USA - CBE02Aug09 (SPAdes) (version 2) | ecosystem: Environmental > Aquatic > Freshwater > Lake | place: Crystal Bog... | reverse complement strand
GTGTCCTATCAGTCGCAAGTTTACACAGGAGAGTCCTATACCAAACGATTATTATCACCAAATGCAACTACAGATGGAATGCACAAATATAGATGAATGTGATTATGTAGAAATGGAATTCAAAACCTGTGGAAAGACGGAATGGACTGCTTCTACTTCACCTTACAAAGGAGTATATGCCATCTACGATAACGGAAAAGTAGATTACAAACCAAAAGAGATGGATTACACAGTATGGCGAAAGTCCTTAGAAGGTGAAGAGTTTCGTATTCTTTACTGGACCTTGAACAACATCCGTATTGAAAATGTTCGTCGAGATCTTAATTGGATGAAAGAACACTTAGATGATTTTATTGAGTTCTGGAAGATGGTGGAAGACTGTCGTCGTGATCCATCTAGAATAGAGCATTATATCCCCACCACTGTCCAACCCGATGTCCAGTCTGTTCCCCCTTTGGAGGTTTGTGAAAGTCCGAAGCCCGCAAGTGCGTCGTCTTCTGAGCGTAAGACGACAATTCGCCTGTTTCTTGGAGACGCTGACTTGTGCGATCAAGAAATTCAGGAACCCCAAAACCTTCACGAGATCCAGAAAGGAGAACTCCTGCAACAATAAGTCCTGCGATAGCCAAAGCAAGAAGTGTTGTATTTTTCATTCCGTATTATGTAAAATGGATAAAACAATTACAGGAAAGAATAATAACATACACAGATGCCGACTACTGACGAAATCCTTCGCCTCATGCTTTCCCAACGCGGAATCAATACTGAAACGCAAGAAGTCATTGAGTCTGACTTTCCTGCTATCGTAACCAAGATCTCAAACGTTATTGTATTCACCAGTAACCGTGCCAGAATACACGAAAAAGATATTCCCGTAATCGTAGATTTAACTCGACAATATGGTGGAACATTAGGTATTATTATTGTTCCTATCCCCGCGTCTGAAAAGGTTCTACAAACAATTTGTCAATACTCTGATGTTCTTCAGTTGTTTCACGTTGCTCAATTAACGTTCGATATAACTAAACATCGCTACGTTCCCGCTCATCGTATCATCACTGAAGACGAAGGAAAAGCATTATTTGAAAAGTTTGGAATTGACTTGAATAAGATTACTGATAAAATGCGTCAAGACCATATTGAACTTACTGCTGAACAACCATTACTTCCACAGATTGCAATGAAACACAAGGAATACATGCCCATGCCATTTATCTGGTCTCAAGATCCACCTGCTCGTTGGATTGGTGCTAAACCAGGTGATATAGTTGAAATTATGCGTCTTTCTGAGACAGCAGGTGCGACACCTTATTATCGATTTTGTGTAGCAAGTGTATAATATAGATGAACAAGGACTTTGAGGATCTTCTTGCTCAGTATAAGTCTAACTACGTTCAATTTTTGTCTACTGGAAACACTGCGTATAAAACAGCATACGAGAATGCCCAAGATGCGATTGAAAATGCTATTCAGAAACGACAGGCAGAAATAGAAGAACAAAAACACGATATGAAACATTTCGCAAAATCATATGAAGAAGGTAATAATGAACTTTCCGACATTTATGATAGTGCTTCTGGACTGTTTCAGAACGCACAAACGATTGAAGACACATATCGAGCCGCCAAAGAACGATATGAATCCCAAGAACAAGGACCAGCAATAGATATTTCTACTGGTTATGCTTTCTTATTTCGATTTGGATTAATCTTAATCATCCTTCCAATCATATTTTTAGTTTGGTATTGGGTTCCATCTATACAGTCGTTGTTGCCTGCGCAGACTGGAGTCCCAACGATGTCTTCAGCGAGTCAAACGACTTCTGTATAGCGGCATTTATTGATTCTACAGTTGGTATTGTAATTGTTGGAACAGTTGGTGTAGTAGGAAGAACAGTTGTTTGTGTTTCAGTAAACATACTACTCACAAATAAGACAAATACAACGAATAAAAGAATAACGATTCCTAAAATCCAAATAGTATATGTACTTTGAGGAATAATAGATTGTGACTGCATGTCCTTGTAAAGACGAGTAAGTTTTACAAGTTCATCTTCATCTGTTCGTAATTCTTCTAATTGTTGTTTATATTGATTAATTGCATCTTGCATTGATTCGGTAGATTGAACTGATAAAACAGATTGTCCTTGATTGTATATACTTTGAATCTTGTTTACTAAACTAACAAGTTGTTCATTTAATGAAGTAATCTGAGGCAGCATTGCTGATCTTTTTCCTTGATCTTCTTCATGTAAAGCAGCATTAATTGTTTGAACATATTGATCTCTTAATTGTCCGTATTGTTCAAGGTATGCCTGAACATTATTATAGTTACTTGTGTCATATTGAGCACTCAAATCACCACCTTGATACAACTGTTGAGGAGTCATTGTAGTCGTCGTCATCAGAGTAGGAGATGGTGAAGAAGGTTGTGGTGGTGAACTTGTTGTACTCATTACTATTTATAAATATCAAATTATCTAGAAACTATATAAGAAGCAATGGGTTCTTACTCCCAAGATTTTGAAAACAAATCAAGTAATCTTTTGGGATATGTCCAGTCTCAATTATCGCAAGTTGTTGGTTGGAGTCCATTACCCGGTCAGTTAAACAAAATAGTAGCATCCTCTGCTGGTTACGTTTGGGGATTTAACTATACAGGAACTATTTATAGTTGTCGTGAACCATGTGATGGAACAAACTGGAAAGCTGTTTCTCAACAACCACCTGGAATCATTGGCATGCCTATTGATATCGCAGTTGATGGACAGTCTGTATATGTTCTTTACAACGCAAAAGCAGCACCAACCGTTTCATCCTCTGTTTCTACAGATCTTCAAACAGGAAATATACCAATCGGTGATGTAGGTATGCCTCCAGGACATATCAATATTGGAAGTGGTTATGTAGTTGTTAGTAGTTCATTCTTAGGAAATAATGCTATACCTGTAGCATCCGCCATCAGTCAAGGACAAACATATACTGCAACACTTACAGATAATACTGGAGCAACCGCTTCCTTTACAGTTACTTCTTACGGAACAAATCCATCATGGCAAGGTCCTCCTTGGATGTACACTTTTTACGGTAATGACGGAGATTCTCATTCATTAACAACTAAATTCGCAAAGTCTCAAACACTCTCCCTTAAATTATCTAAGAAAGTTGAAGTCACTTCTACACAATCAGGTAATGCTTTAACATTTGCCTCTCAACAAGTAGACGGTTCAGGAAGTTGGAGTTCTCAAACTGTTCCAGGTTCTCCTCCTTCCAATCCAACAATCAACATTACCGATCAGTTCATATTTGTGGGAAACCAAGGATGTTCTAAACCATGTACTACTGGAAACTGGGTTCCTATTTCTTCTCCACAAGGAAGCACAGGAATTGTTGCTGCTTCAAGCGGATCAACTTATGCTACGGTAAACAATGGAGGTGTAACCAACGTATACTCAAGTTCAGGATCAGGTCAAGGAGGATGGACCGCACAACCTGGATTAGCAGGTAAAACACCGATCGCAGTCGAAGCAGATAATCAATTTTTATATGCCAAAGATTCTGGTTCTGGAGGTATTTACCGTTGTGCTGCTCCTTATTCTGACGAAGAATCGTGTCACCCTGTCGATACGAACGGCGCTACTGTTTCAGGTAATCATACAATTTCGGTAAATCCACGAAACTATCAAACATATATTGCAGCATCTACAAACGGTTCTACTGGTAATATGTATCAGCGTCTAGACCAAGGAAGTATAAACTATGCACCAGTCTTAGAAGAAACAAAGAACTACACAGACCAATTAGATAAAACTGTAAACTCTCTTGGTGATGCTACTGTAGCACAAGCATCTGCATTATCTGCTGCTGAAACACGAGAAGAAGCAGTGAGTGCTATTAAGAAAGTTACAGATTTAAGAAATAAGTTCAGAGAAACAGATGATAAAGCAAAAACATTGAAAAGTAAGATTTTAAATGATAAACCTCTTGTAACACAAAATCGTCTTTTACCACTTCAGATAATACTATACACTTTAATATTTACAATCATATTTCACTTTATTTTAAGTTATTTCTTATCACCAAATATCGTCATGGGTATTACTATGACAATTATCTTGATTGGTGCTATAGTAGCATATAGTTATGCTGGTGTGAACTTCAATGTTTCATTTGTCGCATAATAACAAGATGAGTGAAGTTGTTACGGATGCAGATAGAGCACAGTTTCGAGCTTTAGGAAATATGACTGCTTCACCAGAAGAAATACAATCCGCTTTTGAGACATTTCAGCGTGCGTCTCAAAATCGTGATAATGACCCCGATGCCTTCCAAGCAGCGCGTTTCCGTTATTATGGTTTGAAGAATGGTCCTGAATGGATGGAACAAGAAAAGAGACGCATTAACGCACAGAAGATGGAACCTGTTCTTGATAAGTATCGTAGTCAGTATCAAGATTTAGATGCTCAAGGAGAAGTTCAAAAAGGATACACGGATAGTATTGCAACTATTCGCGATAAACAATCATCATTGAAACAGGGAATCATGGGAAATGTGGACTTTCTAGGTAATTTATTATCAGACAAGGAACGCAAAATATCTGCCTATAATCGTTTAGTTGATTTAACAAATCCTAAAAATTCTCCAAATGTTATTCCTAATCCAATTGCCGCTTACTTTGCGTTATATCCTCCTTCTGTTCTCATATTTCTTGATATTCTTCTTGCCGTTATGATTCTTGTAGTTGTTGTAATTGTAGTCAGTAAAAACAGCGGTGCTTTTTCTTTTATTCGTTCATGGTTTCCTACGCAAGTAAGTACTCCTTCATTAGGGGTAAAGAGTTAAAATACATATTGTGTAAAAATATGTGTGTGTTTCCCCATGGAGTAAAAAAACGACACCAAGCACCTGATAAAGATAAAGCATCAAAGGTTGGAAGAGAGAACGGATCTGTATAATAAATTATATCGTTCAAAGCATCCAAAAGGATTATTTGACCGTCATAGGTGAATGCCTTATATCCTTCCTTACAATCTACATGAAATCCGTGAAACTTTGAGATAGATGATAAATCAACTGGTTTCCATAAAGGTGTTTTAGTTATATTTATGAATGGAACCCAGACATACGAAAAGCGTAAGAACGGTTGAACATTTTTGAGACCGTGTGGAACAGTATTCACCTCAAACAAAAAAGGTATAGGTCCCCATATCTTTGTAGATTCATTTGCCATGGTAAGTATCATTTGACTGGAAATGCCTTGACCACGGTTTTCAGGTTTGACGTAATTACAGGAAACGTAGACCGCATGAAATGATTTTGTTTCGCCTATCCACTTTCCATGTTTAGCGACTAATGTTGATACGCCGTCCATCCAAATAAGAAGGTCGTCGTCGCCCATAAAGTTTCGTTTGACTTGGAAGGTTTCCGTCCAAACCGAAAATGCCCAATTTTTTGTATCTTGGTCTACATCTTTCCATTTTGAGACCCGAATGTTCGGCGAGGTAGGATACTCAAAATCTCTATCAATCATCGTGTAGGATGGACCTGCTTCTCTCTGGATTGGAAGCGTCTCCCACATTTCTTACATAAATACAAGAGAGAGATGGAGTCATCTTTAGCATACTGGTTGATACCACTTATAATCATTGCTGCAATACTTCTCGCGAATGTCTATTCCAAAGACCGCGAAATGTTTGATAACAAAGAAGAAGCAGATGCCGAAACAGAAACACATGAAGATTATGATGCTATATACGATGACTTCTATGCTGATGTATACGATAAACTCTTTACGACACCTGAGCGTGTATCCTTTGAAAAAGCAAGTATTCGTGAGAACGCCCTAGCAGAATGGCCCAAGGCAGAAACAAAGATATTAGATGTCTGTTGCGGAACAGGTCCACATGTAGATTGGATGTGCAAAGACGAAATTGATATTGTAGGAATAGATTTATCGGAAGAAATGTTAAAGAAGGCACGGGAAAAGTGTAAGAGCGGTCGATTCTATAAAGGTGATGTTACACGCGCAGAAACATTTCCACCTAAATCGTTCTCCCATGCTATAATGCTTTATTTCTCTATTTACCAATTTCAGAACCCTAAAATGGTCTTGGATAATATTTACTCTTGGTTAAAACCAGGTGGAATATTAATTCTTCACTTGGTTGATCCAAACAAGTTTGATCCTATCTTATCTGCTGCTTCACCTTTCTTATCGTTTTCCTTACAGAAATACAGCACAGAACGTGTCATTGATTCAGATATCTTTTTTGATAAGTTTAAATACAAAAGTCGTTTTGTAAAAGATCCAGAATCAGACAACGCTAGATTTGAAGAAGTATTTGATTTTGATGAGCCACGACGATATCGCGAAAACATACATCATTTGTATATGCCACAAGTCGACGCCATGCTAGATATCGTTCGTTCATCTGGCTTTACTCGACACGAAATGGTGGATATGACACCGGTGGGTTATGAGTATCAATATCTTGTCTATTTTTCTAAATAAGCGATGAGTAGTGTGTTCGGAAAGAACATTCAGAACCTCGGAGGAGGGTCAGTAGGTTTGGGTCTCTCCCCCGCGGTCGCGAACATCAACATGGCAAACAACTCAATAGTTAATTTAAATCAGATAAACAATCAGACGTTTCCAGTAGCACCAGGTCCTGTAGGTTCAATATTAACTATAACTACATGTGGAGTTATGACTTGGAATGCTAGTGGAGCTATAGGTGCTACAGGTCCTATAGGTCCCACAGGTCCAGCACAAGTTATTGGTGGTGCTAATGGAGAAATTACATTTAATTCAAATGGGGTTTCTGCAGGTGATTTAGGTCTTACTTATAATGTAGCAACACAGGTCGCTACAATTTGCGGTATTACAGTAACAAATACATTAAGTACTAAAAACTTTTATTCATCAAACGGTATTACTACAGGTGCAGCAACAAATAACTCAATTGGTAGTGTTTCATTAAACTCAGGTAATATCTCAAATGCTAGCTCTACAACAAACAATATTGGAGCATGGACAATCACAGGTTCTAACTTATATGTTTCAAACTTATCTTTAGCAACTACAGGTGCTATTTCAACAATTACAAATATTTGTAGTTCTATAGGAGGTGTTCTTTTAAGTAATAACACCTTAAATGCTACCGGTGTTTCTACCATAGCAGGTAATACATTTTCAAATAGCTTTCTTGGAATCGGTGTTACTTCTCCTTTATCCAATTTAGATGTTTCAGGAACATCTCTATTCCGTGGAGCAACAACTATATCTGGTTTATTAACTGCTTCTTCTGCACTTATCCAAAATAACTTATCTGTATCAGGAAGTGCAAATATATCAAACTTAACGACTACGAATACTCTTTCTTCTGCCTATGTATTTATTTCAAATAACTTGTCTTCTTCAAATATTTATGTTTCAAATACATTGAACGTTAGTGGATTATTTACGGTAAGTGCTATTCAGGTAATCAATGGATTAAACGTATCAGGATTAACCACTCTTTCATCTTTAAATGTTATAAATGCTATAACTTCAACAAGTTTAATTTCATCAACATACGGTATTTCAACAGGTCTTACAACTTATAATACTATTGGAGGTATAACTCTTTCAAACAATACAGTTTATTCTACAAATATATCAAGTCTTACAACTTTGAATACAACGCCTATTATTGTAAATAATGTTAGTGGTTTAATTGGTTTAGGAACCAGTGTAAGTTTAGCTGGAACACAAAATATAGTTCTTGGAACAAGTGCAGGTTTTAACTTTACTGGATCTAACTTAATTTCAATTGGTCAAACTGCTGGTAACGGAAATAACAGTGTATTTATTGGTCATAATGCAGGTAATGGAAATACAGGAGCATATGTTGTAGGTATAGGTGAAAATGCACTCTCTAATAACAAGGGATCAAATGTTAACGGAATAGGTTATAATTCATTGATTGGAAATACTGGAAACAATGTAGATGCAATCGGTTCAAATGCTGCCACTTCTAATACTGGATCTTATGTTGCAGCCTTAGGTTACGGAGCAGCATTTTTAAACTCAAACTCAAATGTAATTGCTATAGGTTGTAATGCAGGTAGAGGTAATTCAAATTCAAATATGATTTATTTAGGTAACAACGGCACTTCATATGGTGGAACTACATCAAATAATTCTATGATTGTTTATTCTACAAATGCAAGTACTCCTTTCTTATACGGTGATCTATCAAATATTCAGTTAGGTATAGGAAAAAATCCAACTAATACTCTTGATGTAAATGGTGGTGCATACATTTCTGGAACTCTATCAGCAGGTTATATAAATATCGTATCAAATCTTGTAGTTGGTGGAACTTCAACGTTATGTGGATCTGTAACCCTAACAGGAAATATGAATGTAAGTGGACTAAGTAGTTTACAAAACTTAAATGTTATATCAACATTAAGCACAAATACATTAAGTTCAATTACAAATAATTTAACAACACTAAATGTTTCAAGTTTAGCAACAGTTTCATATGCAATAATTCAACAAACACTTAGTACAAATTATCAATACGGTTCTAATTTATTGATATCATCAACACTTTCTGCGTCAAACGTTACAGTATCAGGAACATTTACATCTTTTACTACTAATATTTGCGGTTTAGCAACAATATCGGGATTACAAATTACAAATACTTTGAGTTCGGGTTTTATATATACACCTTCATCTACAATAGTATCATTATCATCTACAAATGTAACTATTAGCGGTTATACTATTCTAAATACATTAAGTGTTAATTCTACAATATCTGCTTTTAGTTTTTACACACCAACTGCTACTATTTCAACACTTACAACATTTGGAGCAAATATTTCTGGAAACTTAAATGTATCTGGAACATTTCAATCATTTACAACCAATGTATGTGGATTAGCAACAATATCAGCAGTAGTTATTACAAACTCTTTAAGTTCAGGATTTATATACACACCTTCATCTACAATAGTATCGTTATCATCTACAAACGTAACTATTAGTGGTTATAGTATTGTAAATACTTTAAGTGTTAATTCTACATTAAGTGCTTTTAATATTTATACACCAACTGCTACTATTTCAACACTTACAACATTTGGAGCAAACATTTCTGGAAATGTAACTGTTTCTGGAATTGCTTATATTCCTACACTAAGTGGTATCGCAACATTTGGAGGAGTTCCTGTTCTTTTTAACTCAAATTCAGAAGTCATAAGTTTAGGTATAAACACTAGTGTAGGAGGAACTTATGTTAATACTCATGGTTGGTTAGCAGGACTTTCAAATAGCGGAGGTTATGTAGACTTAATAGGATACAATGCAGGAACTTCAAACACAGGATCAAATGTTATAGCAATCGGAAGTAATGCAGGAACGAATAACTCTGGTTTAGCAGGTATATTTATAGGTCAAGGTGCTGGTGTAAATAATGCTACATCCGGTTCAAATGTAATAAGTATAGGGCAAAATGCTGGATCGAATAATAGGGGATCTTATGCCGTGTTTTTAGGTTCAAATGCAGGAACAGGAGTAAGTAATGTAGGAAATGTTATTGCGATTGGTACAAACGCAGGTTCAAATAATCAATATAGTAATTCTATTTTATTAGGAAGTAATCCAGGTTACATAAATCCACAACCAAATACGTTTATTCTTTATTCTATATCAAGTGGAGTTCCAACATTACAGGCAGACTTATCAAACCGTTATCTTGGTATTGGTATGACTCCATCAAATGCTCTTGATGTTTCAGGAACTGCTAGATTTCCAAATGTACTTATTAGTAACTTAACCGTTTCAAGTGCTTTAATTCAATCAACTATTACAGTTAGTTCATTAAGTATTTCTTCAGGAACCGTTAATACTCTTTTTACTGTATGTGGTCAAACAGCTTTTAATAATTTAAGTTTTGCATCTATGAATAGTCTTAATTGGACAACACCAACCGCTGGTTATGTTCTTACTGTGAATAACACAAATACAGGAATAACATGGGCAGCACCTAGTACTCTTGGTATTTCTAATTGGGCATCAAATGCAGCAGTTACATCAGTAAATCTTAGTGGTTACAACTTATCAGGAATTTCAACATTTAATAACGTTAGTGCTATTTTTGTAGGAATATCTGGTCAAATAGGGTTAGGTCAAAACGCATTAGTAAACAATCCTGCTATAAACAATATCGCATTTGGTATAAGTGCTGGTGCTACTTCAACTCCATCTACATCTTATTCAAATAACATCTTTTTAGGTAGCAATCCAGGTGGATTATCAAACGTTTCTAATGCGTTCATAGTATATTCTCAAACAAACGGTATTCCACTTATATACGGAGATTCAAGTAATAAGTTTGTATCAATTGGATCTTCTAATATTTCACCAGGATATACCTTTAATGTTTCAGGATTAGCATACGTTCAAGGGCTAAATGTTGTGAATACTTTATCGGTTGGAACTTTATATGTTCCAGGAACTGTATCGCTTTCAGGTTTATCAATTACAAACAATATATCAACTTCAAATGTATATATTTCTAATAATCTTTCAGTAGCAGGTCCAGTATTATTTCAAGGTTCAACAACAATTTGCGGTGCAATTACTACTTATAACAATTTAAACTTTAGTAATCTTAGTAATACTACAAGTGCTACTTTTTATAATACTGCATTCTTATCGATCAGTACTTC
>Ga0208865_1000583_pt1 | contig 10734 bp, 7 predicted proteins | sample CryBogCBE02Aug09_FD_184565 | JGI IMG/M metagenome (GOLD analysis project Ga0208865, IMG submission 184565) | Freshwater microbial communities from Crystal Bog, Wisconsin, USA - CBE02Aug09 (SPAdes) (version 2) | ecosystem: Environmental > Aquatic > Freshwater > Lake | place: Crystal Bog... | reverse complement strand
ATGCGATTAAATATGACGGAAGTTCATGGTCGGCCCCCGAGAGTATTGACCCAAATGGGCGTGGTATTAACTCAGTATCTTGTACAAGCACCTCTTTCTGTATGGCTGTAGACTACACTGGAAATGCGATTAAATATGACGGAAGTTCATGGTCGGCCCCCGAGAGTATTGACCCAAATGGGCGTGGTATTAACTCAGTATCTTGTACAAGCACCTCTTTCTGTATGGCTGTAGACTACACTGGAAATGCTCTTAAGTATAGTGGTAGTTCATGGTAGGCTCCCGAGAGTATTGACCCTAATGGAGATTTATATTCTGTATCTTGCGTAGGCAATACTTTCTGTATGGCTGTAAATTGGAGGGGGGACGCCTTCAAATATGATGGCAACGCTTGGTCTAGTGCCGTTAATATCGATAGTTATGGCTTGACTTCAGTATCTTGTACAAGCACCTCTTTCTGTATGGCGGTGGATGCTTGGGGAAGTGCGTTTAAATACGACGGAAATTCTTGGTCTGGTCCAGAGAACATAGACGGTACTAATAATATAACTTCAGTATCTTGTACAAGCACCTCTTTCTGTATGGCGGTGGATTGGTTGGGTTATGCCTTGAATTATGATGGTAATAACTGGTCGAATATTGGAAGTCTAGAATTATTTTCAGCAAGCTCTATTTCGTGTACAAGCACCTCTTTCTGTATGGCAGTTAGCTATTTTGGATACTACAGTATTTATGATGGAAGTAATTGGTCAACATCTCTAGCTGAAGCAAGATGGATGAGATCAGTATCTTGTACGAGCAGTACTTTCTGTATGGCAGTGGATTATTCAGGAAATGCTCTTAGGTATAATGGCAGCTCATGGTCTTACGATTTAAGTATAGATGGGACAAACTATCTAAACTCAGTATCTTGTACGAGCAGTACTTTCTGTATGGCAGTGGATTATTCAGGAAATGCTCTTAGGTATAATGGCAGCACTTGGACGATATATTCCAACATAAGCTCATATAACCGAATAAGCGCTGTTTCATGTACTAGCACATCATTCTGTATGGCAATAGCTAGAGGTTATGCAATTCCATATAGCATTCCAACAGATAATCATACGACTCCAGGTAGCCCTAACACTGGATTAGGTAATCCTAATAGTTCGTTTAAGTATGTAGCGGCTTTAATACTTGGACTTGGTTCTATATATGGAATAGTGATACTAGTTAATAACTATAGAAGGGCTAGAGTTAATAGATAGAGTATATTTTCTAGCTTAAGCTTACTTGTAGTAATATAAAACAAAGATTAAAAAACTATAAGAAAGGTAAGTATGTCTAAAAAAACAGTATTCATCGTCGGATCATCAAGTGGAATCGGAGAAGCTATAGCTAAACATTTCTCTAAAAAAGGATGGAATGTAGCGGCAGTAATGAGAAATACAGACAGTTCAGAGCTTAAAAATTTAGACAATGTTTTAGTTCTCAAGGGCGACACCAAAGACGAAAATTCAATTGGCGAAGGTCTTAAGAAATGCTTTGATCATTTTGGATCAATAGATGTTCTCGTAAACAATTCAGGATATGGACTATTCGGACCACTAGAAGGAATGAGTATAGAGCAAATAAAAGAAGAGTTTGATGTTAATATTATTGGCTTAATAAATAATACTAGATTAGCTTTACCTTATCTTCGAAAAAATAAGGAATCTAAAATTATTAATATATCTTCAATGTTTGGAAGAATGACCCTACCCTTTACTAGCATGTATGCGTCTACAAAGTGGGCCATAGAAGGCTTTAGTGAGTCTCTTGCCTTCGAACTAGATCCTTACAATATTAAAGTTAAATTAATACAACCAGGAAGTGTTAAAACTAAGTTTTTCAGTAATGAAGTAATAGTTGAAGGCAGTGATCTTGGAGTATATAAGAAAAGATTTAATAAGGTACTTAAATACATAAACAATAAAGGTGAAAATGGAGTACCCGCTGAAATGGTTGCCAAAAAAGTCTGGAGAGCTACTAACAGTAATAGCAATAGACTTCGATACGAAGTAGACATTACCGCTAGATTCTTAATTAAATTACATAGATTTACATATCCAACACTATTTAGAAAAATCGTTTCTAGAGTAGTTGGATAGAAAATTTTATATATAGATTTATCTTTAATGAGCCTTAGATAGACTCTTTACTTATTCTTAGTAGTTTCTACTTATTATTTGTATAATAATGCTTATACTTAATGAAAGAATGAGAGTGATAAAAAAAATAAAATTAATTGCAATTTCGATCTTGACGCTTAGCACGCTTATTTCATCTGCAGTTATTAAAATGCCCATAGCAAATGCCGACACGGCACCAAAATGGAACTCACCTGAACTAATCGACAACAGTACTGGAAGCCCATTGATTTCAGTGTCATGCATATCTTCAACGTTTTGTATGGCCGTAGATTATTATGGCACAGCGGTAAAGCTAGATGGGACTACTTGGTCTGCACCAATCAATATTAGTGGATCTCAAGGTGAAATGAATGCTGTTTCGTGTGCAAGCAGCACTTTTTGTGTTGCAGTGGATGGAGGGGGCAACACTTATAATTTTAATGGTAGTAGTTGGTCTGGTCCTAATAGTCTAGGTGGTGGCTATTACCTTACTTCTATTTCGTGTGCAAGCAGCACTTTTTGTATTGCAGTGGATGGAGGGGGCAACACTTATAATTTTAATGGTAGTAGTTGGTCTGGTCCTAATAATCTAGGTAACGGCAATGATCTCACTTCTATTTCTTGTGCAAGCAGCACTTTTTGTGTTGCAGTGGACAATTCAGGCAATTCTTATCAATTTAACGGCAATAGCTGGTCTGGTCCTAATAATCTAGGTAACGGCAATGATCTCACTTCTATTTCTTGTGCAAGCAGCACTTTTTGTGTTGCAGTGGACAATTCAGGCAATTCTTATCAATTTAACGGCAATAGCTGGTCTGGTCCTAATAATATTGATCCTTATGGTTACACTTATAGAGTGTCTTGTTCTAGTGCTACTTTCTGTGTGGTAGTAGATTCCAGCGGAAACGCAATTAATTATGATGGCTATAATTGGTCTGGAATAGAGAAAATAGACGGCAACAATACTCTTTACTCGGTTTCTTGCGTAAGTAATTCATTTTGTTTGACAGTGGATCAAAAAGGGAACGCACTAAGTTATGATGGCAATAATTGGTCTAGCCCAAAATATATCGATCCAAATGGAACTCTAATCTCCGTATCCTGTGTGGGCAATGATTTCTGTATGGCAGTTAGCTATTTCGGCCATTCCTACAAATACAACGGTCTCACTTGGAATCAATTATCTTATGATAACCCACAAGGGTACAATGAAGTATCCTGTGTGAGTTCTAGTTTCTGCATGGCGGTGGATGCTAATGGAGATGCCTTAAAATATAACGGCACATCTTGGTCTACTCCTATTAAAATTCAACAAGATGGTTATCAGGTTTCTTCCATATCCTGCGTAAGTACTTCGTTCTGCATGGCGGTGGATGCTAATGGAGATGCCTTAAAATATAACGGCACATCTTGGTCTACTCCTATTAAAATTCAACAAGATGGTTATCAGGTTTCTTCCATATCCTGCGTAAGTACTTCGTTCTGCATGGCGGTGGATTATTACGGAAACGCAATTGAATTTGATGGAAGTTCTTGGTCTATTCCATTAAACATTGATTCAGTACCAGTTCATAAGATTTCTTGTGCAAATAGCAGTTTTTGTGTTGCAGTGGATGTTGATGGTAATTATATAAAATTTGAAAATGGATCGTGGACTTCACCTAACAGAATCGATCAACACAATGTAATTCTTTCTATATCATGTACTAGCAGCACTTTTTGTATTGCAGGAGATTATTACGGAAACGCAATTGAGTACAATGGAATTTCTTGGTCCACAAAAAATATAAATTACGGAAATTACTTAAATTCTATTTCTTGTACGAGCTCAACATTTTGTATGGCCGTAGGCAATGGATATGCAGTTAGATACGGAATTGAAGAAGTCACCCAGAATAACGGAGGCGGCAGCACGAAACCTGGCGCTCCGAATACTGGATTAGGCAGCCCCGTTAATCCGTCCAAATCAATAGCATTAATTATTATTTTACTTAGCTCCGCAATTGGATTATTTATATTTTTTAAAAACCGTAAAAGTATCCAAATTAATAAGTAAAAAATAATATTTGTTTTACTAAATAATAGTGCGTATAATAATGCTTATACTTTGTTGTAAATAATAAAAATTTAACAAAAAGAGTGTGAAGTGAGACGAAAAATAAAAATACTATTGAGTGCAATATTATTGATAGTCGCGTTGATACCTAATGCGGCATTTAATTCACCGCTAGCCAGTGCAGATACTTCTGGAAGTTGGGCTAGTCCGAAATTGATAGATAATAGCCTTGGAAGAAGAATTGATTCAATTTCGTGCATCAGTTCTTCTTTCTGTATGGCAATAGATACTGAAGGATACGCAATCAAATATGATGGATCTTCATGGTCTGTTCCAGAATTAATTGATACTAATGCGAATGGTGGATTAAGCTCGATATCTTGTGTCAGCACATCTTTCTGTATTGCAGCTGATCAATCAGGAAATATATTAAAATATGACGGGTCAGTTTGGGCTAGTCCAGTAAGTATTGATGCAAATGGCGGTGGAATTAACTCCATTTCTTGTGTTAGTACGAATTTCTGCGCAGTATTAGATTTCTATAGCAATGTTCTTATATATGATGGGTCTTCTTGGTCTAGTCCCACGGCGGTATTCAGTACTATTGGAGGAATGGGAATATCTTGCACGAACTCAAATTTTTGCGTAGCAATTGATAATCAAGGATACTATTCTAAATACAACGGGACTAGTTGGTCCAACCCCCTAAAAGTTAGTCAATTAAATATAACTTTTAATCTAGATAGCGTATCTTGTATTAGCGGCAGTTTTTGTATGGTGTCAGATTATAATGGTCGTGCATTTAAATATGATGGAAACACTTGGACTCTTCAAAGCACATCTGATTCTGGATATACTTCAGTATCCTGCACCTCAATAACTTTTTGTGTAATCGTAGATTATTACAGTAACGCTCTGATATATAATGGATCTTCTTGGTCTAGTCCCATCAATATTGATACGGATTCAAATTATTATGGCCTACACTCATTAAGTTGTGTAAGCAGTAGCTTCTGTATGGCCGGCGATGGAAACGGAAACATTATAAACTACACTGGATCAAGCTGGGGAGCTCCCCTTAAGTCAGATTCTGCCGGTGGTAATTTGTACTCAGTCTCCTGTGTTAGCAGTAATTTCTGTATGGCAGTCAATTACAGAGGTGATGCTTTTAAATACAGCAATGGAACATGGTCAAATGCTAGCAATATAGACCAAAGTGGTGGAAGCATTAATTCAGTCTCTTGTGTTAATAGCAACTTCTGCGTGGCCGTGGACGAATCTGGAAATACAATTGAATTTGATGGGTCAAATTGGTCTACTCCTGTTAGTGTGGACTCAAATGTTCCATTAAGTTCAGTATCATGCACTAGCGCTTCGTTCTGTATGGCTGTGGATTTGTTTGGAAACTATATCAAATTCAATGGCTCAAATTGGTCTAGCTCAATGAGCATAGGAAATAATGGCTATAGTGTTAATTCTGTTTCATGCACTAGCGCTTCGTTCTGTATGGCTGGAGACAGTAATGGAAGCGTTCTTAAGTATGATGGTAATTCTTGGTCAGGCCCAATAAATATAGACTCTAATAATATAATAAGTTCTGTTTCATGTACTAGCACTTCGTTCTGTATGGCTGGAGACAGTAATGGAAGCGTTCTTAAGTATGATGGTAATTCTTGGTCAGGCCCAATAAATATAGACTCCAGCAATATAATAAGTTCTGTTTCATGTACTAGCACTTCGTTCTGTATGGCTGGAGACAGTAATGGAAGCGTTCTTAAGTATGATGGTGGAAATTGGTCTTCACCGTACAACATAAATACAAATGGCAGCCCAATAACATCAGTGTCTTGCTCTATAGGTAATTTCTGCATGGCAGTTGCGGGTGGAGATGCAGTATCTTATACATCAAATGCGAATTCTCAAAGTAGTTCTGGGAACAGCACGTCTCCAAAAAGTCCCAATACTGGCTTTGGAAGCCCAAACAGCTCATTAAAATATGTATTAATACTAATAATAAGTGTAAGCATTACTTATTTATTAAACATATTAATAAATAATTACCGAAGAACAAGATTAAATAAATAGAATCTATTAAATCAATACTGCCTTTATTCTTCTAATACCTGCAGATGAAGATTCTTCTTTTAGGATTTTAAATCTTTTATTTCCTTCTTTAAGTTCAAGAGTGTGATTAACATGAGGACCACCACAAATCTCAAAACTAAATGGCTTGTCTTCATTGTCTGCTTTCATGGTATAGACTTTAACAATATCTGAATATCTATCTCCGAATGCACCTAGTGCATGAAGCTCATTTATTGCTTTGTCTGTAGGGTATTCAGCAAAAGATATTTTAAGATCTTTTTCGATTTCGGTATTAACAATATCTTCTACCTTCTCAATTTCTTCTTCAGTCATTTTAGCTGGATGAGAGAAATCGAATCTAAGTCTTTCCTCAGTAATGTTACTACCATGCTGAATAACATGTTCGCCCAATACTTCTCTAAGCGCCTGATACATTAAGTGAGTTGCCGTATGGTATTTCTTATGTTGCTCAGTTTGACCACCAAGACCGCCTTTAAATACACCTTTGGTTGCGGTTTGAGATCTCTTTCTTTGCTCGCTCATGTGATGGTCGAAATTAGATCTCCAGTCTTCTTCAAGTTTAAGACCTTGCTTATTAACTTCTTCAATGGATAACTCTACTGGGAATCCATAAGTATCGTAAAGTCTGAATATATCTTCTCCCGTTACGGCATGGGTAATTTTATTAAATTCTTTAATACCCTTCTTAAGAGTTTGTCTGAATACTCTCTCTTCTTTTGTTAGTATTGAGACAATTTCATCGTATCTACTTAGGATTTCTGGAAAGTCTTCTTTATATATATCTAAAATAACTTTAGTTAAAGATTCTATAATCTGATCTTCAAGTCCTAGTTCAAGCATTACTCGAAGTGACTTACGAACAAGTCTTCGCATTACGTAGCCCTGCTCTTTGTTTGAAGGACTTATCCCGTCAATACATAAGAATACAGCCGCCCTTAAGTGATCGGCAACAATACGCATGTTATTTGTTTCAACTTCATAAGATTTTCCACTCTTATTTTGTAACTCTTCAATAATTGGCCAAAGTAGACTACCTCTAAATACATCAGGGCTATCTATGGTAGCAGCTGTCATTCGCTCTAATCCACCTCCGTAATCAACGTTTTGTTTTGGAAGTTTAATAAATCCATCTTTAGTTTTTAGGTACTGCATGAATACCGAGTTGCCAAGTTCAATATATCTACCGCAGTCACAGTTTACATGACATAGCTTACCGTATTTAATGTCGTGCTGTATTTGTGGGAATAAATAGAAGACCTCAGAGTCAGGACCACCAGGTTCACCCTCGGGCATATTTGAAATACTTCCAGCTCGACACCACCAGTTCTTATCTTTATAGAAACTGATTCGTACGTCTTCACCACCTAGATTTGCACCATTTTCTTCAGAAATTAAATCTTTGGTATTTGAAGAGAGATTCATGTCAGAAAATATTTTTTGCCAAATACTAGCGCTTTCTTCGTCTCTTGGGATACCATTTTCTTGGTCTCCAGAAAAACAGCTTACAAATATTCGATTTGGATCTAATCCAATTTCTTTTGTTAAGAAATTAAAAAAGTTAGGTATTTGTTCTTCTTTGAAATAGTCTCCTAGCGACCAGTTTCCAAGCATTTCGAAAAAAGTAGTATGCCTATTATCTCCCACTTCGTCAATATCTTGAGCTCTAAGACAAGTCTGTGAATTAACTAACTTATTTCCATCAGGATGATCTTCACCGAGAAGATATGGAATCAATGGCTGCATTCCACTTCCAGTGAAAAGTGTTGTTGGATCGTTATTTGGCACAAGACTAGCTCGAGGAATTACTTTGTGTCCTCGTTCTTCAAAGTATTTTAGATATTTCTTTCGTATTTCTTGAGCTGTCATATTAGTAATAGTTTAACATTTTATTATCTTTATTAGATAACAATGCCTCCACCTACACATTGGTTATTTAAATAAAAGACGGCAGACTGACCTGCTGTTAGTGCTTTTATACTTTCTTTAAGTATCACTTTGCCATCATCTTCGTTTTCTTTTACTAGTTCACAGTCTACTAAATCAGCTCGATACCTAGTTCTAACTTCAAGATTTTTAAGGTCTTCGTCATTTAGATCTTCTAGGAAATAAAGTTTAGATAATTCGAATTCATCTTTCCATAATTTATCTGAAGATATATTTGTAGTTACATAAACTTCGTTTTTCTTCATGTCTTTACCAACCACATAGTATGGAAGGCCGCCGCCAATATTAAGTCCATGTCGCTGACCAATTGTGTAGTATATTGCACCTTCATGTTCGCCTAAAACTTTGCCGTTTTCATCAACAATATTTCCAGGTTTTTGTTTACCTAGTTCATGAGTTAAAAACTCTTTAATACCAACTTTACCGACAAAACAAATTCCTTGTGAATCTTTTTTAGTCGCAGTTGGTAGATTAAATTTCTTAGCAAGTTCTCTTACATCTTTTTTATGATACTCACCAATTGGCATCAGAGTTTTCTTTAATGATTCACGGCTTGCTCTATATAGAAAGTATGTTTGATCTTTATTGGTATCTACTGCGTTTAATAGCTTACCGTCTTTAATTCTTGCATAGTGACCAGTAGCGATTAAGTCTGCTCCGTCATTCATAGCGGCTTCAAAGAATAGTTTGAATTTAATTTCTTGGTTACACATAATATCTGGATTTGGAGTAATACCATTCTTATACCCATCAAGCATGTAGTCTACAACTAGACTTCTATATTCTTTTTCGAAGTCATACATTTTAAATGGTATATCTAGAATTGCTGCTACTCTTTTAGCATCCTGGTAATCTTCTAACCAAGGACATTCAAATCCTGGAATATCCTGACTCCAGTTTTTCATGTATACACCCGTTACGTCGTAGCCTTGTTCTTTAAGAAGAGCAGCAGTTACAGAACTATCTACTCCACCGCTAAGACCTACGTATACTTTCTTTTTCATAATATTAAATTAACTCCATGAGTGTTTCATAAAAGTATTCGAGGTCTTCCTTAGTAGTATTTCTCCCAATTGAAATACGAATAGACTCTCTGGATTTTTCATCGCTAAGTCCAATTGCTCTAAGTACATGAGAGGGCTCTTGATCTGACGCGGAACATGCTGATCCGCTAGCAACCATAATTCCCTTTTGATCTAATTTGTATATTAGAGTTTCATTATCTACTCCATCAATACAAATATTTATGTTATTCATTGCCCTATTTTTAGTTGGACCATTTAGGCTAATCTTTGAATTATTTAAAAGTTTATCTATAAGGTTGCTAGTTAGATTGTGAAGTCTTTTTTCTTCACTTTTTCTTAAATCATTAGCTAGCTTAAGACTTTCAGCAAATCCAATAATATTAGCAGGATTAAGAGTTCCACTTCTAATACCATCTTCTTGTCCACCGCCTTCAATAATTGGCTTTAGTTTAGTTCCGGTTCGAATGTATAGTGCGCCACTTTGCTTAGGTCCATAAATCTTTCCACCGTTCAATGTCATAAGATCAACTCCAAGTCGATCAACAATAAGACTAAGTAGATTAGGTGCCTGAGAAGCATCTGAGTGAAGATATAGTGGTAGAGGGTTATTATTCTTAGCTCTATCTTCTCTAACTTTATTAATTATTTCAGCTACATCTTTCAGCTTATTAATTACTCCAATTTCGTTATTAACATACATTACAGAAACTAGAACGGTATTCTCATCAATCTTATTTTTAAGATCATCAAGGTCTAAAATACCTTTTTCGCTAACTTTAATTTCTTTATGAGAATAGTTTTTAGCAGGTGAAATAACTGCATCATGTTCAGTAGCAGCATAGAGCATATTAGATTCCGGGAAGTTTTCCATAACACCCTTAATTGCTATATTATTTCCTTCTGTGCCGCCGGTTGTGAATATGATCTCATTGCTTCTTGAACCTAGAATTATAGCAATGTCTTTTCGTGCCTGATTAACCTTGGATTTAACTTGGTTGGCTTTTAGATAATTAGCGTTTGGGTTATAAAAATCTTCTGTTAGAAAAGGAAGCATGTGCTCTAACACGCTTTTATCTAGAGGAGTTGCAGCTGCATAGTCTAAGTAAATAGTCTTCATACTACTTAATCTTGTCGTATTCATTTATAACCATCTCAGCGTATTGCTTAATAGCTAGGTATAAATTCTTAGTTTCGCTTTTATCTAGTGGTTTGTATTCAGAACCATTTATACTCTTCAGGGCACCTTCTGGTCGAATGAAATATTTAGTACTAGCAACTATTCTATTACCATTTTGATCATCCCACTCGTCATGCCAAACCCAAGTATTTTTATCTAGACAAAAAAATTCTCTATGATGTCCCGCAGGAGAAGGGCCGAAGATGTCTTTAGTAAAAGTAGCTTCTTGGCGAATAAGGTTATTTTCAATATTAGAAAAATTAGAAGGAGCTA
>Ga0208865_1000562_pt1 | contig 11061 bp, 9 predicted proteins | sample CryBogCBE02Aug09_FD_184565 | JGI IMG/M metagenome (GOLD analysis project Ga0208865, IMG submission 184565) | Freshwater microbial communities from Crystal Bog, Wisconsin, USA - CBE02Aug09 (SPAdes) (version 2) | ecosystem: Environmental > Aquatic > Freshwater > Lake | place: Crystal Bog... | reverse complement strand
TGGTTTACCTGCGTTGTTTTTGGCACGTCGGAGGTATTTGAGGTAAGGAGCAAATGATTCTACAAAACGGCGTTCATAGAAGAAGATGTATTCGTAGAAAATACCTCCAGGTTGTTGACAGTTATAAACATTTGAAATAACTTGTTCGTAATGTGGAGGTTCGCGTGAATTAGCAGCTCCCTGTTCCCGTGCTGCTTCTTCTGCAGTTAAACAAGCAGGATGTTCAATATAAATTCGCTTTTCATCAACATCTTTTGGATCTTGGAAATGGTAGGCATCAGTTAACCATAGATATTCAATGGGGAGTTGAATAGAAGAAAGAGGTATTTGTTCACGAAGAACGGTGAATACCAAAGATAAAATACGATCATCTGCCTTACCAGCATTTTCAGGTAATGCTGATACTTTAGCCCATTTATTTAAAAGGTAACCTGACATTGCAGTTTGTGCGAAAAACATAGTTCCCCCTGAAGTCTCGAAGATATAAGGATCAAAACATACATCTTTCATATACTTGATAGACGCACGAGGATCTACATTCCAACCACGAGCCATAAAGTCTACATATGGCATATCGAAGATATCTGGATAACGATTGATGGTCATATCTCCATCAATGTAAAGAATACCACGACCTTGTGCAACTTTTAATGCTTCAATAATGAAGAGAGGTTTCATGTTAATAGCAAGTTGGTATCCACCAGGTTTAGCAAGATCTGGATATTCTTGGACTAAATAGTTACAACCAATCTTTTCCAATGATTTCTTCCAGTTTTCAATCATCTCTTCAAACTTGATTGATTCTTGAACAACCATTCCTTCTGTTCGTAATTTAGCAACACGTTCATTAGTTCGTTTACTGATTTTGTCTTTTACTTCAGGTTTTTCAAGTATTTTTGCTGCTTCTGGTTTTGTAAGTCTACGACGTTCTCCCTCTTCTTCTTCAATTTCATCTTCTACTTCATCAAGGATTTCATCTTTAATGATATCGTATATATCACCAGTACACATGTAAGTATAAGGTTTTCCAGCCTTTTTAGCTTCTTCAATTTGAGGACTCGTAAAGCGAAGATAGTTCTTGTTTAAGTTTCCACGACCCCACCAGTATGTTGCTACAATAAACTTACTTTGAGCGTTGATAATGACTGGTTTTAATTTTTGGGATGCGACAACTGCTTCAAGAGCAGAACCACCCCTATATTTACGTCGAAATGTCCCACGCTTGCTTTTATTTTGCCTACGCGTAGGTCTCATATTATTCATAAGTGAAGAATTGAATTTTATCCTTTTTAAGAACTCCGATCTTAAGTAGTCTTTGATTATCTCCAAAAGCAGATTCATCAAATACATCGTGTGTATCTGCATCAATTAAGAACACAAAGTCCTTGATTTTTACTTTTTGTAATCTTCTTGATCGTTTTATGATGTTTCGTAAATACGACTGATCGGTATCATCGTCTTTAATATTTGGATTAAATGCTAAATCTTCGCCTTTGGTTGTGCTATCAAAACGAAGACAATGAAGAACAGGTTTTTCACGACTATGAAGTTTACGATGAATTTCGCAATCAACTGCTGCCTGTTTAATTAAACGAGTAATACCTGCAGTAATTCGTTCTTTTTCATACGAAACTTCGTATAAAAACTCATCAGTGGTCATAAATGCATCGGGAGCACGTCCAGAGTCTTTCATATCGTATTTGCGTGCCTGTGTATCATTACGACGAATAGCAACAATATTAGCAGCAGTGGTAGACGATTCTTGTGATTTTGAAAAGACTGATAAATAGAACGAAATACGAATTGTTCGGTCTTCTATAGGAACAACTTCAAGATTGACTGTTCCACCTGGTCCCAATACTTGTTTGGTAGCATGCGAACAAAGACGAATACCACGACCCATAACTTGATCTGTTCGTGCTGGATTCCAGTGTGGTTCTGCTATATGAATGCGTCTTACATTTTTCAAGTTAATACCTTCTGCTCCTGAAGAGGTAATCATAAGAATAGAAAGCATCTTTTGACCTCCTCGTTTTAGAATACTTTCCTTGATAGTTTGAACATGTTGTGGATAGATTTGTTGTAAGGTATTGTAATCTTCGTTGAATATGTAAAGCATAATTTCCTTCAAATCTTTACTTTCCTCGCCCGTGTAAAAAGCATACGCAGGTTTCTTAGGATCCAATGAAGGATCTTCTGCGTATTTTCCGTCGGTCTTTACCAACTTATATTGTTGCCATCCGTTCGCATCTAAAACTGCAGAAATAACACCAAGACCTTCAATTTGACGATAATTTGAATAAATCAGTTGATTGACATTTCCTGTTTCTTTGATATTTGCTAACATCTTACGAAGTTTTGGTGAATACGTTTTCAATCCTTCATCACGAAGATACTTGTCTGGTTCTGCCCTTAACTTTCCCAAAACATCTACTTTACTCTCATCAGAATCGTCTTCTGTTAATTGCTGACCGTCAAAGTTTCCACGAAACTCAGAAGGAACTGCATAGTTACATGCTAAACGAGAAAGAACGCGATACATCGAAAGATTTTCGTTTAAAGCACCTGGACCTTTCATAGACTTTTTTGATTCTATTTTGATTTCTGTCCAACGAAGTTCGAGATATCGGTTAAATTGTTCATCGGACATTTCAATTTTTTCCAACATTTTGTCATCATCAATTCGTTTAGGAAGCATGCGTTCATCTGCTCCCTTGTAATAGGAAACTAAACCCTGAATACGCTTCTGAAAAAGAACAGCATTCTTTACATCAAGACCATCGACGAAGGTATTTACAAATTCAGAGAAGTCGGTAGGTAAACATTCTAAGACTTCCCGTTGAATGTATTCACGGCTTGCGAGAACTCCACCTGGAAAAGTAGACGCAAACGATGATCGCAAGGTTTCCACCCAGTCTCCTGGTGTTTTGAAGGTAACCGTTTCGTCATACTTGACCGCTATTCTATCACCTGCTTCATTATAGACTGATTTAAAGTGAGGAGGATTTCGGGTAATTTGAATAGTTCTCTTTACACTATTGAATTCTACGGTATCCACTTCAGGTAATGCCTTGAAAAACTTCTTCATTCCTGCTTCATCCCATGTTGGCATTTCTTTGACAGGAATGACAATTCGTTCAATTGGACCACGTAACAAGTTTAACATGAAGGCAATTTCGTTTGGTCTGTTAATGATTGGTGTTCCTGAAAGAGCAACAACTTTACAATCTTTTGCATAGTAGATGGCATCATATAAACGACGACCAATATCAGATTTGTTAATCGCACGAGACATCAAGTTATGTGCTTCATCAATGATGACTACACTATTATCAAATGTTGTCGAAGTTGTAGCATCTTCTTCTGGAACAATTATTTTTACAGATTCTTTGTTCAAACCGTTATAGTTTATGAACGTGTATCTAGAATCAATGATATCTTCAATTTGTGCGTCAATTCCTTTTCGTGTATCCATTGGAAGAGCATTGTAATTCGATGGTTGGTTTGGAACAGTTACAAAGTATCGTCCCTGTTTCTTTAAAAATTCATCTGAGATTCCCATAGCAAGTGCTGGTTGTTTATCTGCTTCCGAACGAAGAGGTCTTGTTTCCCAGAAATTATTTTGCATATAAATAGGGTCTCCACATTTACGAAGTTCCTGACGAAAGTTGCTCTGAAGATTGGCAGGAAGTAAAATAAATACTTTTTTGGTTGAAAGAAGAGATTCTGCTACACCAATGGCAGAACATGTTTTTCCTGAACCTAATCCATGATAGACAAGGAGACCACGATAGGGACTTTCTAATAAAAGGTAATCACGAACAAGTTTTTGATAAGGTAAAAGTTCCCGAGTTGTTTTGGAAGTTGATTGTTGAATACATAAATCCACTCCTTCATCATCAGAAGAAGGATTGGTTCGATATTTTAAGTAAATTCTGGCAATATAGTCAGCAAATGCCTTTCTATTAGGCAGAACGAATGCTGTCATTGTATGAACGGCGTAAATAAAATACACACTTCATACAATGAATTTAGATAGCGATCCACGCATTTGGATGGTCACTATTTACCTCTTTTTAGTTTCAGCACTTTTATATTTTAGACCTGCTCTCGTCTTTGATGGAGGAAAAATCCGTGAATTTGGTACTGGACGTCGTGGTGCTACTGTATTCCCTCTATGGTGGTGGATTATTCTTCTTGCGATTGCTTCTTACTTGATTGTCCACTTTTTGATACAACCGTAACTGCAGGAGTTGATTCTTGTGCGGCTTTAATTGTATCATCATGTTCCTTTTGTTTGTCCAGTAAATCCTGTTTGAACTTCGCTACTTCATCAATATTGGGTATACATACAATCTTGCTGGAGTTATATACAAGACCGTAAATACCAACTATACAACCGAGAGTTATGACATAACCCACAGAAACCCATCTTGCCATTTCTACATTCGAATCAAACATCAAGTAAAAACGATCAAAGTATTGACGAAGTATTTCAAAACTTCGAATCAAAAACCATGCCAATGTCGGATACACTGCCCAGATAGCACCTTGTTTAGCATTTGTTGATGGATCTATCTTTCCACAGTCATAAAAGGTAGCAGCACTTGAAAATCCGTATCCTAGTAAAAAGAAAAATGCATATATTCCTGCTCCAATTCCAAAAAGCATCATTACTTCGCGAGAACTATCAATTGCGAATATAGCCATCTTATTATTATTTCGGAAGACGAACTTCAACGATTTCCGCAAGATGAGAAAGTTCATTCAGGAGTTGAAGACGTTCGGTATACTGAGGACGAGTCAGAGCCATACAATCTGATAACGTTTTCCATCCAATAGCAGATATTTCACGTCTTTGCATTAGGGTGAATCTTTGATGAATATCAATTATTATAGGATTGGTTAGGACGGCTACGAAGTATTTATGACGATAGCGAATACCATTTGTTCCGTAGAAAGTTTCTTGAAGTTGAAGACCGTTTACAATGGTATAAGCAGATCTAGGAATATTGGTTTCTTCATTGAACTCTCTTTCAGCACAAACTTGATCGCTTTCACATTTTGCACGACGACCTTTTGGAAATCCCCATTCTGGTTCAACATAAACTGGAATTTGATTTTCTATGATCTTTTGAACAGCTTGAAACTTTTCTTTAGATAACTTCATTTCGTGATCATAACGATCCGAGTTGTTCCATAATCTAGACCATAAACTTTCAAACTCTTCTGTTCGAAGACGATGACACTCTGTTTGTGTCATGTGTTCAAGCAGGGTTTCAACATACTTTCTATCATCAGGATCGTATTTACCACGTATAAAGTCAGTATAGGACATACTATCTTTCCGCCTTACCATTAGTATTTCCAGTTGGTCTGGAGGAATCGGAAGACAAGAAGGTTTATCTGGAGAATGTAAATCTCTCAGAAGAAGGATTCCACACGATAATATTGGTTCTGGACAATCTCGAAAGGTATGACCTTTTTGACCGCAATTATTACAGAATATTGTTTGTATAACAGAAGACATAACAGTTACTCTACTACCCTTTTAGATTATTCCTGTTCCGTTTTTACCTCTTCTATCAATAATAATGAGTTCCTCATCTTCCTCAAGTGCTAGTACTGCGGCTTCAACCACAGGGACTACTACAACTTCTACTCCTGCAGCTCCAGCAGTAGTAACTCCTACTACTGGTCCTAGCAATGGTTTTTCAATTACTGTTATTGAAAATGGTTGGGTAATTACTTCCACAATTGTATTTATTGTTGTTTTGGGACTCGCTTATTATTACTTTTTTCGTTCAACTGATCCTTTTACAACGCGTCTAACATGGTTTATTATTTACACTTTGGGTGTAGCACTTATCGCCTACGGTATTTACTTCATTTATTCAGGTGCAACTGGTGGTTCTTCTACCGGAAACTTAACTCCTTCTGTTGGTGTAAATCCAACTACTGCAAGTTCTGGCAATGGTGTTGTTGTTCCAGGTTCATCTCTTCCTGTTGCTGCTGGAACTTCAGGTGCTAATTACGGTATTCAGTGGTGGATGTATGTCCAGGACTTTAACTACAAGTTTGGTCAACCCAAAGATGTAATTTTACTTGGTTCTCAAGGCGCTGCCAATCCTCATGTATTCATTAATTCTGTAGAAAATGACCTTGATGTTCTTGTGAATGTTATGTCTGGTGCTTCAGGTGCTTCTGGAAGTTCAGTTCCTTCTCCTGTTGGTTCTGATGGAAGTGCTACCGACGATAAATTCACTTGTAAAGTCAAGAACATTCCTATTCAAACTTGGTTCTGCGTTTCTTTATCTGTAAGTGGACGCAATGTTGATATTTACCAAAATGGTATGCTCGTTCGTTCATGTTTGTTACCTGGTGTCCCAATATCTGCCTCCGGTGATATGACATTAATGGGCAACGGTGGATACTCAGGTAACCTTGCTGGATTATATGCTTATGGACGCGCTTTAACACCATTAGATGCTATGGCCTTCTATAACGCAGGTCCACCTGCTGCTGCCACTTCTGCTACTGCTGCTGCTGTTTCTGCCATACAAAACGCAGGAGGATACAACGTTAAGTTATCCACAGTAGATGCTTCGGGGCAAGAGATAAACAAATACACTTTCTAATATAATAATGGATATTCGTACAATTCTGTTGTCATTGATGACACTTATTGTTATCGGAATTTTTATACTCGTTCTTTATGAATATTTCTACGGAACTGCTCCTATGTACGGAGGTCTTAGACCAAGTAAGACACAAATCCTTATTGTAGGACCTCTAAAGAACGGACAAAATTACACAGAAATTGATGCCAATATTCCTCTTTCGTTAAACGAACAGGAAGGTATTGAGTATTCCTATGCTGGATGGATTCAGGTCAATGATTATGCTCCTCCAACCAAGAATCCAATTATTTTTACAAAAGGTGATCCTGCAGGAAAACAAAAATCACCTTCTGTATCGTTAAATAGTGGACGCAATGAAATCATTGTAGAACAGGATACTTATGAAAAAGGAAGACCTGCACGCGTTGTAATTAGCAATATGTCTGCTAACAAACTTATTCATTTAGCAATTTGTGTAAATCAACGATCTCTTGATGTCTATGTAAACGGTCGTCTTTACTCACATACTTCTATGAATGCCTTACCTATGCAAAACACTCAACCTATATTTATTGCTGGAAACGGTGGATGGAACGGACAAATCGGAAACTTGATTTACTACAACTACGAATTAACATCGGCAGAAGTAGCAAGTTTATACAATGATCCACCTGCCGTAGATCCAAACGCTAGACCTTACTTCCCTCAATTCTTGAGTTCTGATTGGTGGTTATCAACACATCAAGGTTAAGACTTACTGACCATCTGAATACCACCTATTGCTTGATTGGTTTGATCCTGTGCTTTCTGTTCTTCTTGTTCGAGTGTAACTACTCTCTGCGTTAATCCGTCTACTTCTCCTTGAAGATGATTGATTTCACCTTGGTAATCTGGAGGAGGAGCAGCAGGATGAAAAAGGTCAAATGGACCAAACTTCTCGCGTTGTTTTGTGAGAAGGATAAGTGCTAAAATTGCTAGTATAATAAAGATGATTAACAGATACTTCTTCATCTTTATTCTTATCAATCAATAAAGATGGCGACATGTCCAATAACATGGGGTAAAGGTAAAGATACTGGCGCTAATTTTGTTGCTCAATTTCGTAATGCCTCTGATGTAACAAGAATGCTTCGTATTCAGGGAACAAAACGAAACTATCAAGTAGATTCATATCAGTATGGTAAAGGTTTGAATCCTATCGGAGGAATTCCACAAAGTGATTTAATTGCGTTGGGACATTCAGTTATGGCAGTTGGTCCTTCAAATGCTTTAGTAAGTCAGGCAGGATATATGGCTCCATGTTCACCATGTATTGGAAACAGTACTCCTGCTTATAGCACGTTACAAGCCTCACTCAGTCTTATCCGATATTAATAATGGTCTTACTGGAACCTGTTTCATTGTTTTACGAATAACTCTACGAACTTTATTCTTTTGTGTTTTTGTTAATTCACCTGGACGATAACTAAAAAAGAATTTCAAGAAGTTGTCTGACTTTTTAGGATATAGTTCACGTAATTCACTTGCGTGTCGTTTGATTTCTTGAACTGTTTCCTGATGACCTAAACAGTCTAATGGAGTTAAAAGAGTGTATCTTCGTTTTGTAGATTCTGCTAAATCTATCAAACGCTGGGAAATACAAATAATACGATTTTGGTCGTAACCTTCTACGAAATGAGCATCTGCATACACAAACGCAAAGAAGAATTGAAGAAGGGTTGGAATAGATGCGACTTTCATTCCACTCTTTAGTTGGTGATAACTATGACATGCCATAGTTTTGAAAATGCGGCAGTATACGAAACCGTTCTTTCCTTCAATGTCAATGTGTTCAGGAAGAAGTTCTCCATACGCAGGATGAGATACAGACTTTGCATTTTTAGATTGAAATACTTCTACAAATATGTTGGCTATTTTTTCGTAGTTATCGGGAGTTGCTAGAACATCAATTGGAACATGCCATATGTTTGAACTCTTTTTGGAGTGAATATTGGCAGCCCATAAACCAAGTAAAACAATAGGTTGAACCTGAAGAATATGTTCTATTTTTTCTCGTTCTTCTTCGGCTAATTCAATATCGTCTTTTTCCTTATGTGGTTGACAAGTGATAGGGAAATGTTTGTTTAGTAACATGAGTCTACCATATACTTTGCTCCATCGGGAAACATCACCTCGTGGTCTGGAAAGTTCAAGATACATAGACATACGAAGAAAGTTAGGGGAAACATAATGAATGCCTTCTCGGACAATATCTTCTTTCCATAAACGACGAAAAATAGCAGGATCCAAGTAAGTTATATCGGCTATGCCTGTGAATTCTACAAATACTTTGAATGTCAATAAATGTGCCCCTGGTTTTACTTCAATGTTTTTGAACCCTTTTCTATCAAAAATATCTGCTAATTCAAGAGCATGGATCTGAGGATGCTCGCTGTAAAAATCATAGTCGGGAATATCGTAGTTAGGATCGTAGAATCGGTCTTCTTTAGGGAGAAGGTTATTAATTGCAGTTCCTCCATAGCACAAAACACGTTTCTTTTGAATAAATTCACGAACGACAGATAAAATTTTAATTATTTCTGGTTCGTGCGCCGCTTCATATGCGACAATATTCTCCGCCTTTTCGACTAAGAGTTTATCCATTATAGTAAAGTCAGATAAAATGGATTATTGTTTCTCTTACTTTTTTCATTACAAGTAGTAAGATGTCGGACACGAAGCGCATTACCCAACGCCGTAGAACGAAGAGTGGAGAAGAAGCACCGCCCGCTTCTGATAACAAAAAGTCTCCGAAAAATAAAAAGTATAATTTGAGAAAATACGATAAAAAGAAAGAAGAAAACGTTCGATGGGTAGATGATGATACATTATTTGATGATTATAAATCAGAAGATGATTCTACATACAAGGGAGAAGAAACAGAAGAAGAAAAAGAAGAAACTGAAAAGACACGACAAGTTCATGGAATTACAGTTCCTACAAATATGCCTGTATCTGTAAAAATACATTTACATGCGCGTGTGGATGATGAAGAAGATGATTATGATGATGAATATTATGAAGATGAAGATTATGATGATGATGAAGATTATTTTGAAGGAAACGATGATGTAGATGAAGATGGTCACTTATCAGCAGAATTATTAAGTAAATTATTTGGAGCAGGTCGTCATTCAAGTAGTCATCAACCAATGTTTATTATTGAACCTAAATCTAAAAAAGAAAAAGAGAAAGAAGATGAAATACCTATCAAACTTTCTAGACGTGAAAAAGAGTATTTCGAAGATTTGACCAAGACACGCAGAAAAGCAGTCACAAAGAAAATGCTAACTATTTCAAAATTAATTAATGATTCTGATACTCCTTACAAGTTTCGTGTTCTTGAATTAAACACAACTCCAAAAATTCAAAGTGAAATTATCAGAAAAATTGATGCCATCACTCGAATGGGTCAAGAAAACGGAGAATCACAAAAATTAAGAAATTGGGTAGATGGTATTCTTCGTGTTCCCTTTGGAAAAATCATTAAACTTCCAGTCACTATTTCCGACGGTCCTGAAAAATGTTCAAAGTTTCTCAAAGATGCTGCGGAAAAGATGGACAAGGCAACTTACGGAATGTCATCTGCCAAAACACAAATTATGCAAACTATCGCACAATGGATTTCTAATCCTGAATCCGTAGGTAATGTTATTGCCATGAAAGGAAGTGCAGGTGTAGGTAAAACTTCATTTGCTCGTAACGGAATAGCAGGTGTTCTTGAACGACCATTCATGTTCTTCTCTCTTGGTGGTGCTTCTGATGTAGCACATTATGTCGGTCATTCATATACATACGAAGGGTCTATGTGGGGACGCATTATAGACTCTATCATTCAAGCAGGTTGTATGAATCCTGTTCTCTACTTTGATGAATTGGATAAAGTGTCTGGAACCCCACACGGTGAAGAAATCACTTCGATGTTGATTCACTTAACAGATCGTTCTCAAAACTCTCAATATCACGATCGTTACTTTGCGGGAATAGACTTTGATCTATCTCAATGCTTATTTGTCTTCTCATTCAATGACGAATCCAAAGTCCATCCTGTTCTCAAAGATCGTATGCGCGTCATAACTGTTCCAGGATACAAAGAACAAGAAAAGAAGATCATTGTTGCCAATTACATCTGGCCCGAAATCTTAAAACATGCAGGAATAGCACGTGAAGATTTAAGTGCAACTGAAGAAGCTGCTGATTACATTATTAAAGAATACTCTACAGGTGAAGAAGGTATGCGTAATCTCATTCGTATCGTAGAAGGTGTTGTGTCTCGTGTCAATTTAATTCGTATATCCGATGAAGCAGTTGCAAAAGAATACAAGTTCTGGATTCCAGTTAAATTTCCAATGAAACTCGACCGCAAAATGGTCGAAAAATTATTAACAGACTTCAATCCTTC
>Ga0208865_1000559_pt1 | contig 11082 bp, 3 predicted proteins | sample CryBogCBE02Aug09_FD_184565 | JGI IMG/M metagenome (GOLD analysis project Ga0208865, IMG submission 184565) | Freshwater microbial communities from Crystal Bog, Wisconsin, USA - CBE02Aug09 (SPAdes) (version 2) | ecosystem: Environmental > Aquatic > Freshwater > Lake | place: Crystal Bog... | reverse complement strand
AACAACATCTTACGGTGTATTGGCTGCAGGCACAACAGCAACAGGCGCAATACAAAACATTGGTACAGGAACTTCAGGACAAATATTAACATCTAATGGTCCTGGTGTATTGCCTTCATTTGCAGCAGCTCCTAGTAGTATGACATTACTAGGCACTATAACGCCAACAGCAGTAAATTCTATTTCATTAGGCAGTTTAACTTTAACAAGTTATAAATCACTTTATATTGTAGTAAACAACATTGGCTATTCAGGAGTTATTCAGGCTATTTTTATAAGTAGTTCAAATGTTCAATCAGGTGGTGGATTTTATCCTAATTCAACAAGTCCTGTGTATGGAACATTGTGGCTTGATTTAGGAACGGGAGTTGTAGGTGGTAATGTTTTTGCTTCTAGTATAGCAGGTGGAGGAAACTCTAATGTAGGCGGTTTAACCAATGTAACTACATCAACAACTACTATTTATTTTAGAGTGGGTGCTACAAATAACTTTTTAGCCGCTGGAACAATAACAATTTACGGAGTTAAATAATATGACAGATAATGAAAAAAATAGTGTAGGAATAGGTATATCATCCTAATAATTTCTTATTATTCTTTATGTAAAATATACAATAACATACTAATTACCAGAACCTCTCCAAACTAAATATAAGAGAGGTTTTTTCTTTTCTAGGAATCAATAATGTCAGCTGCATATTCTAACTTATACATGGAACAAAATGCTACCTATAATACCACAATTACACTTGCGGACAATTATGGTAACGCATATAATCTAGTCAATTATACTGTTTCTTCTTATGCTAGACGTTCATATTATTCAGCTAATGTTTCTTTAGTTTTTAATACATCTATTTCAGATGCAGCTAATGGTATTGTGACTTTATCTGCTAATAATGCAACTACTGCTAACTTGATTCCAGGTAAACTTGTTTATGATGTAATTATCAAAGATTCATCTAACAATGTAACTCGTGTATTAGAAGGTCAAATTTTTATCGATCCATCTGTAACACATTAAAGGCTTATAAATGCAAGTAACGGTAAATCAGCCTGGTAACATATCGGTTAAGGTCAATTCAGGAACTCAACAATCAGTTCAATCTGTATCTACCTTCTATGGCTATGCTCAGATTACAAATCAAGTTAATGCAATATACGATGTTGCTAACAACGCCTTACTAACTGCTAATTCCGCTTTACTACAGGTCAATGCAGCTTATAACCAATCTAATCTAGCATATACTCAAGCTAATACTGCATCTGCTAATACCACTTATTTACAAGGTGGTCTTAATACCGCTAACAATTCGATTGTTAATTTACAAAATCAAATATCATCACAACAAGCACAGATAACATTATTACAAGCATACATCAATACTGATAACGCTGCTATTGCGGCCGCATATGCACAGGCAAACTCAGCATCTGCTAATACAGTTTATATTACTGGTGTTGATTTATACCAAAACAATCAAATCAATTTTTTAAACTCAATCAATACATTACAGAATACAAATATTACTGCAGTCAGTAACTATTCTGTGTCAGCTTACAATCAAGCAAATTCTGCTAATATTTTAGCACAAGCTGCATTTAATACTGCAAACACCGGTTCATCAAATACAAACTACTTACAAGGTGGGTTAAATTCTGCTAACGCTAATATTGCAATATTATTTGGTATTGAAACAACACAAAATACAAATATCAATGCAGTTAATACTTACGCTTACTCAGCATATGCTCAAGCAAATGCAACTAATAATTATGCGTTTTCTGCTTATACTCAAGCAAATACTTCTAGTTCAAATACCGTTTATTTACAGGGCGGATTAAATTCTGCCAATGCTAATATTGCTTTATTATTTGGCATTGAATTATCTCAAAATGCCAATACAATATACTTACAAGGTGCATTGAATACAGCCAATGCTAATACTGTTTATCTCCAAGGTGGTCTTAATACTGCTAATGCAAATACGGTATATCTCCAAGGTGGTCTTAATACTGCTAATGCAAATACGGTATATCTACAAGGTGGTCTCAATACTGCCAATGCTAATACCATATATCTCCAAGGTGGTCTTAATACTGCTAATGCAAATACGGTATATCTACAAGGTGCTTTAAACACAGCTAATGCTAACACCGTATATCTTACTGGTGTTAATCTAACACAAAATGCTAATATTATTGGTGCATTCAGTCAAGCAAATTCTGCAGCTGCTAATACTATTTACTTACAAGGTGCTTTAAACACCGCTAATAATAATATTAGTGCTAACGTAAATTATCTTCAAGGAGCTTTAAACACCGCTAACACTAATACAATATACATTACAGGTGTTGATTTAACACAGAATGCAAATATCATTGGAGCATTTACTCAAGCAAATTCAGCGGCTGCTAATACAATATATCTTCAAGGTGCACTAAACACAGCTAACGCTAATTCTGCTTATCTACAAGGCGGTTTGAACACAGCGAACGCTAATATTGCTTTCATATTACCTAGAACAAATACTGGCTATAATTTTGTAACTTCTGGCGGTACCGTTTCAGGTAATACAACTATTCAAGGTAATTTAGTAGTTACAGGTAATGTATCATTTACAGGTAATGCAACTTCATATGTAATCACAGGTAATACTGGTCAATTTTTTGGTTATTCAGGTAATGGTTTCAATGCTTTATATACTGGTATTCCTGTAGGTTATCTATTAGAACCACAAATAGTAAATCAATTCACAGCAAACTATAATGGATATGCTGGTGGTGTCAGTATACAAAATATCAATTCTGGTGCAAATGCTTCAGGTGACATATTCATCTCTGCTGATAACGGAACAATTAATGATGGCTATCTAGATTTGGGTCTTGGTTCTTCCAATTATAGTTATCCTGGTTATAATTTAATTAGTAGAAACGATGGTTATCTATTCACTACTGGTAATACAACTACCGGTGGTGGTAACATGATTGTTGGTACAGGTCTAAACAATGATGTAATATTTGCTGTAGGTGGTATCAATACAACTAATGAGATTGCTCGATTAAAATATAACACAGGTTTAGTATTATCACAATTTCCAATAACATTTGCTGACGGCACTAAACAAAATACAGCGGGTTCATCTGTAGCAAATACTGTATACATCACAGGTGTTGATTTAACCCAAAACGCTAATATAGCGGCTGCATTCACTACCGCTAATAATGCTATTGCTAATCTTGGTCCAATCATTACGACCAACTCATCTGCTACAGTATTCATTCCTAATCCAACTTCAGCAACATCACAAACAGTTGGTGCATTAGTTGTTTCTGGTGGTATAGCTGCAGGTAGTTTATATGCTAATACTGCAACGATTAGTAATCCTGGATCTGACGCTTACTATGTTTCACCTACTTTAAAATTAACAATACCTTCATCAGGTATATTCAATTCAATTGGATTCCAAAAAGCTGGTACAGTTTTAGGTGGTGTAGGTTATGATTCTCAAGGTAGCATGTATGTTGATTCAATCAATGGCACATTCTATTACAATGGTCAATTAACTGAACCACAAAATATAGCGTTCATTGTAGGACCACATTCTAATCCGTTCTTGACTGCTTCTGTTGGTGCTTCAAATACAACTGCACCATTGAATATTGGTTCAGTCAATACTGCTTCATACTCAAATACAACAGGCGCTGTTGTTATTATAGGTGGTTTAGGTGTATCAGGTAATGTATATGTTTCTGGTAATGTTGTAGGTACAAGTTCAGGTGCTTGGACAATTCCTGTAGGCACAACAACACAAAGACCTACCACTACAACAACTGGTATGATTCGATACAATTCTACCACAAGTCAGTATGAAGGCTTTGGTGCCGGTTCAGCATGGTCAAGTTTAGGTGGTGTTCAATCAGTAGACCAAAAAGCATATATTTCTGCCGAATTAACCGCAGGTAACGGTGATGACGTATTAAGATTCTATTCTGGATCGACAGGAACAAGCACACTCGTTGCGTGGATGAGCGGAACTAACACAAGTATACTTCAATCAACACCTAGCGTTAATACGACTTCAGGCGCATTACAGGTTACAGGCGGTGTTGGTATTCAAGGTAACACATGGATTGGTGGTAATACATCTGTAGCTGGTTATGCTACCATTTCTGGTAATACATTTATAGCTGGTAATGTTGCAATTGCTTGCACAACTCCATCAATATCAAATACAACAGGCGCTCTTGTTATTACCGGTGGAGTAGGTATTTCTGGTAACTTATTTACAGGTAACGTAACAGTTGTGTCTGGTAATGTTACAACAAATTCTTCTGAATTAACATTGTCAGCGACTGGTGATACTTTTGGTCCAATGTATTTGAGAACACAAAATAGAACTGGTCAAAATGGTTTATTAATTGACTCTTCTCAAGGTTCTGTAGCATTAGCGGAAGTTACTTTTAAAACATCCAATGCTTCAGAAAGAATAAGATATGAAACAAGAAATAGTAGCTCATTTTTACCTACACCTGATGGAAGTGTTAATGAATTTCAAATTGGAGCTACAGGAAATCCAAATTTAGTTGTTGGTGATAATAGCGTTTATGTTAGAGTAAAAAATAATAATACTCCATCTTTAAATACCATTACTGGTGCTTTAGTGGTGGCAGGTGGTGTAGGAATTCAAGGTAACTTAAATATTGGCGGTACAACATCAACATATACAGGTAATGTAGCCATTGGTAATACAACACCTGTAGCAACTCTAGATGTTAATGGAACATTTAATGCTAATAGTTCTGCAACATTACAAGGCGTTACAACAATAACAAATGCAACACCAGCAACATCTAATACAGCTGGTGCTCTTGTTGTTACAGGCGGTATCGGAGTATCAGGTAATATTATTATTAATGGAATAACAAGTTCTGGTTATCCAACAGGACTTATCATTGGTTCTCCATCAGGATTTGATACTTCAGGTAGTGCTAATACTCCACTTTATATACAAGCACCTTCAGCTAATGTAGGAAATACAAACATTTGGAGAGCAGTTATTTCTAATCCTTATACAGGATCAGGAACATCAGCACAAATTCTCCTATCAACTGGCAGTCCATTTTCATATGTATTGAAATCTCTTGTTGAAGGAAACCCTAACGGTCCTGCTTATAATGAAGGTCTTGGTTCAGGAGTAGCATATCGTCAATGGAATACTGCAAATACAGTATTGTATACATGGCAACAATCTAATCAAAATGTGATGAGGTTGAACGGTAACGGCCAATTTGTTTTATCTAACACCATACCATCAACATCAACTACTAATGGTTCTTTAGTGGTCAATGGTGGCGTTGGTGTAGCAGGTAATCTAAATGTTGGAGGCACAACATCAACATATACCGGTAATGTAGCTATAGGCAACACTACACCTGTAGCAACTTTAGATGTCAATGGAACATTTAATGTTAATAGTTCTACTACACTTCAAGGCGTTACATCAATAACGAATACAACAATATCAACATCTAATACAACCGGTGCGTTAGTAGTTGCTGGTGGTATTGCTTCATCAGGTAATCTATATTCGACTGGTGCAAGTGCTGGTATTCCTAATGGTAATTACAATGCAGGTTCAGGTGGTGGAATATGGGCATATAATCCTAATCCTGCATATGCTGGTGGATATCTTGCAAGTCCTTCTGTTGGATTTACAAGTTCAATATGGAATTCGGCTTCCGGTGCTGTCGCATCTCAATCTTATATACGATTAACAGCATATTCATATAATGTAAATCCTGTTGTATCTAAATTAAGTTTCAATGTGGGTGTAGCATCAGCTGGTAATCCTACACTTGTTACTCCAACAGAACAAATGTTCTTAACTAGTAACGGTATATTATCAGTTACCAATACAATTACATCAAGTGCATTAGTTGTTACTAATAATGTAGCTATAGGTAATACAACACCTGTAGCAACTCTAGATGTTAATGGAACACTTAACGCTAATAGCACAGTAACACTTCAAGGTGTTACAACAATAACAAATACAACATCATCTACAGCATATACGAATGGTGCTTTAGTAGTTAATGGTGGTACAGGAATTGCTGGTAATCTAAACGTCAATGGCGCTAACACATCATTATCAGGTAATCTAAATGTATACGGCGCTAACACATCATTATCAGGTAATCTAAATGTATATGGTGCTAACACATCATTATCAGGTAATCTAAATGTATATGGTGCTAACACATCATTATCAGGTAATCTAAATGTATACGGCGCTAATACATTATTCACAGGCAACGTAGCAATCGGTGGTGCATTAACTGTATCAGGTAATGTATCATTTAAAGATGCTATATTCAGTAACGTAGCAGTTAATACTGGTGATACGATTGTTACTTCAAATACTACACCTACAGTATCTAATAATACTGGTGCTTTAGTTGTTGCTGGTGGTGCTGGTATTGGTGGTGCCGTAACGATTGGTACAAACCAACCACTTTCATTTACTGATGTTTATGACCTTGATGATATTTCATACAAGACTGATGGTTTCACTAATACATTCCCATTAACTTATAATCAAAATAATGTAATTATACCAAGTCCATTCAATTTAGTAGTCACTTTAAATGGATTAATTCAACCTGCTTTTGATTATAAATATGATACATTCTGGTTAGCTAATATTCTAACCGCTTCAAAAGGTTATTGTATCGACACATCAAATAATGTGACTTCTAATGGTTACATTAAGTTTGCTGATACACCACCACAAGGTTCACAAATTTTAGTTAGAACCGTTGCAGGTAGTATTCCTGCTACTAAAAAGACTTACCCATTCAAACCATTAGATGTTTTAATGGGATACTAAATAGATGATAAACATATTCCTAAAATATTGGAGATAACATGGCACGTAAAGCTATAATTGACACCTACTATTCATTCACCCCATCGACCAGAACGATTGTCATTCCTCGTGCTGTTCCTAAAGAACGATTAGTATTAATTACTGATGTCACAACAAATCAGGTAATTTATAATTTCTCTGACCCTAATTTAACTTCTACATCATATACAATCAACACATCAGCGGATGGTTCTACAACAACAACTACTGTTGTTTTGGCATATAACACGACTGCTTTATCTTCAACAGATAAACTTCAAATTATTATTGATGAATATGATGAAAAGTTTTCACCATCAGAAACATATCTAGACCCAATTAATAAACTTCGTGTATCAACACCACAATCTTTAATTGATACCGACTACGAATACTCTGTTCAAACCACAAAATGGGAACAATTGAGTATGATTAACAATCGACCATATGCTTACTATGTTACGGCAACTGGTAACTTAAACTTAATTGATATTCAAGCAACTAATGGTTCAAGGTCTTATGTTGGTACAGCTGGTACCAATTTACTTGCACCTGCTGTTGGTTCACCTATTGTTGTTTTAGATTCTCAATTCGCTGGTGCAGATGGTTTATACATTGTAGATTCAAATAATAACCCAACATTATCTAACGTAACTGGTGTTGCTAATACATTCAATTATACTGGTAAATATTTCTATACAAGAACATCTGGTTCTGTATTTGCTAATAATATTACTATTGGTTATCAAGGAAGCGTGTTCAGTAACTCTGCAATTACTCTTTCATCTCTTACAAATTCTGGAACATTAGTTACAGCAGTAACATCAATCCCACATGGTCTTGTTGTAGGTAATGAAATTGGTCTAACAGGATCAACTGCATCTACAAATGCGCCTAATGGTTCATGGGTAGTTGCTTCTATTTTTAGTCCTTATGTGTTTACATTTTATGTGACTAATGCGCCTACAGGTTCAATCACTGGCGGTACATTATATGTTCGACCACAAGGTCTCGCTGTTCATAGACCTTTTGACGGAGGCGTAAGATTCTCAACAAATGCTGCAAGTCATAATCAACAATACATTAGACAAACTCGTAGATATTTCCGTTACCAATCTGGTAAAGGTATTCAAATGTCTACTGGTACTGTTTTAAAACCAAACTTATTCCTTGATAGTTTAATTTATGTTTCTTCTAATAATACTGTTATCCTTACAAGTAAAGAACCACATAACATTAACTATCCAACACAAATTTCTGTTTATGGTGCCAATGAATCTGGTTACAACGGAACATTTACTGTTCAAAACGTAATTAATCCATATTCATTCACTTATAATCCAACAGTAGCACCAGTAAATGCTACAGCCAGTGGACCTTTCTCTGCTTCAGTTACGGGTTGGATTGGTGCAACAAATCGTATTGGTATTTTTGACCAACAAAATGGTCTATTTTGGGAATTTGATGGTTCAACTCTTAACGTAGTAAGACGTTCTTCTACATATCAACTTGGCGGACAAATTTCAGTTAATCCAAGTTCAGCGGTTGTGACAGGTACAGGTACATCATTTTCTAAACAACTTTCTGTAAGTGATTTTATTGTTATTAAAGGTCAGTCATATAAAGTCTTAACAATTGATTCTGATACTTCAATGACAATTCAACCACACTATCGTGGTATTCAACCATTGACTTTAACAAATATTATGAAAACGGTTGATACTCGTATTCCAAGTTCAGCATTTAATATCGATAGATTAGACGGCACAGGTCCTTCTGGATACACTATTGACTTATCTAAAATGCAAATGTTCTATATCGACTACTCATGGTATGGTGCAGGTTTCATTCGCTTTGGTGTGAGAGGACCAGACGGTAATGTGATTTACTGCCATAAAATTATTAATAACAATGTAAACTATCTTGCTTACATGCGTTCAGGTAATTTACCTGGTCGTTATGAAACAAACACTTTCCCTAAAACAACATATATGTTAGGTGGTGCTGGTGGTTTAGGTACTAATCTATTACCAACAGATACTATATTGACTGTTGCTAATACTTCAGGTTTCCCTGCTAACGGCATATTATTAATTAGAAATACTGCTAATACAGAATATGTGAATTATACAGGTATAACAGGTAACACATTTACTGGTTTAACTAGAGGTCAAGCAGGCGCTTCACCAACAGCAACAACAACTGGTGGTAACAACTACTTAACGTCTGTTTCATCCATATCTAACTTACAAGTAGGACAATATGCGTTTGGTACAGGTATTCCTAATCAAGCATTTATTACTTCTATACCTAATAGTTCAACAGTTGTTCTTTCACAAGCAGCTATTGCATCAGGTTCAGGCGTAACAATTAACTTTGCTCCATTAGCAAATACTGCTCAAACATTTACATATTCAGCAACTGCTCAGACCGCTGTTGAGATTCATTCACCACAATTTGCACCAGAAATTAACCATTGGGGTACCTCAGCAATTATGGATGGCGGATTCACAAACGACAAGTCATTCATCTTTACAAAAGGTATGGCGTCATCAGTTAATGTGGCTTCAGGCGGTACACAAGCAGTTATGAGTTTCAGAATTGCACCATCTGCATCAAACGGTGTAGGTGCTTCTGGTTTGGGTATTCGTGAAGTTATTAACCGCATGCAACACTTACCATTTGAAGTTGATATGTATTCTAACGGTTCATTCTTAATTACTTGTGTATTGAATGGTACAACATCAAATACAGCAGAACAATGGACTAACGTAGGTGGTTCAAGTTTATCACAATATATTTTCCATAATCAAGGTACTAGAGTGACAGGTGGCGAAGCAGTATTTGGATTCTACTTGAATACACAAGGTGGTACAGGTGGTGCTGCCGGTCTTTATTCAACAACACAACAAGATTTAACACAGTTGCTTGCTTTAGGTACAAGTATATTATCAGGAGGTTCTTCTAACGCTGCTATCGGAATTTATCCAGATGGTCCAGACGTTTTAACATTCTCTGCTCAAAATATACAAATTGGAGGATCAGCAGCAACAATTCAAGCACGATACTCATGGAACGAAGCGCAAGCATAATAAAGGAATATTTTGCTTACAACAAGCTCGATACAGGTTTTACCTGCCGCTAATACTGACACCTCGACATACTATTTGTCGTTGCAGCCTATTACGGCAGGAAAATCTCCTTCTGAATACACTAATGTAAAGCTAAATTATAATCCATCAACTGGATTACTTACAACTTCAGCATTAACCACATCTGCATTAATATCAAGTTCATCATCTACTGGAACATTATCTGCTGATTCATTGACTGTTGGCTCTGCATTTGGTGGTGGAGGCGGTTCTGCTTATAATACAACACTCACTTCTTCAAGTAATGGAAAATCATCTGGTTCTTTACAATTAATTTTTAGTAATAATGGTGGCCCAATTACTGGAAGTAATAGTTCTTTACAATTCAATAATCAAGATTTAACTACTACTAGTATAACTAATATTCAATTTGCATTCAATGATGCTGGATCATCTTCTAGGCATGCTGGAGTAATACAAGCAGGTAAAGATTACAATGCGCCTGGCGCTTTAAATCCTTGGCTTGCATCTAGTGGTTATTATCCTAATTATATTTCATTTTGGACCAGAGGTGTTGGTAATGAAGTAGAAAGAATGAGAATTGATTCTAATGGTAATATAGGTATAGCTAATACTATACCTGTAGCAAACCTAGATGTAAACGGATCATTCAATGCTAATGGTACTGCTAATATAGCAGGTAATGTGTATATTGGTGGAGCATTAACAGTAGTAGGTAACACTATTATTGAAAACACATTTATCAATAATGCTTTTGTTAATACCACAGATACTCTTGTTGTTTCTAATACAACACCAGCAACATCAACAGGAAGTGGTGCTTTACAAATTAGTGGTGGTGCAGGTATTCAAGGTAATGTTTGGATTGGTGGTAACACATCAATAGCAGGATATGCTACAATCACAGGCAATACCTATCATGCAGGTAACGTAGCAATTTCTAATACTACAGTTTCCACCTCTACGACAACTGGAGCTTTAACAGTAGGTGGCGGTGTAGGTATAGTTGGTAACACATGGATTGGTGGTAACACATCAATAGCAGGATATGCTACAAT
>Ga0208865_1000555_pt1 | contig 11109 bp, 15 predicted proteins | sample CryBogCBE02Aug09_FD_184565 | JGI IMG/M metagenome (GOLD analysis project Ga0208865, IMG submission 184565) | Freshwater microbial communities from Crystal Bog, Wisconsin, USA - CBE02Aug09 (SPAdes) (version 2) | ecosystem: Environmental > Aquatic > Freshwater > Lake | place: Crystal Bog... | reverse complement strand
GGAATTCGTTCATGGACACCGATGTTTTGATGTCAATGCTTTTGATGTGTTCTTGAATTGCTGTTTGTAGTGCGTTGGCTTTGCGTAGTGTAATGTTCATTTTGAATTCCTTTGTGTTTGAAAAAGTACAGTGAGTGTAAGCAAGTAAATTGCTGAACAATGTGCAATTGACATTAGACTGATGTTCATTAGGCATCATAGCTAGAGCAAAAGACAAAAAGCAGTGGTTACCAATATACCAAGGATCAACAAACATGCAATTTCTTGCGAGGACCTTGGAGCACTGGAACGTTTTTTAATGGTTTCCATGGAGACGTTTTAGCGTCAGCTTGGAAATTTGCAATTCCTCATCTCTTACACTACACCGGCCTGTTTTAAGAAACAGGCAAAACTTGGAGGCCAGTGTAGGAGTTTAACCTACCTAAACCGAGTTTGCAATCCGGCGCATCAACGCTCTGCCAACTGGCCATATTGGTCTGGTGGTTGAACCTATTTCAAGTTCAACGCTCTCGTTGTGCTTCATAGTCCAGCAAATTGCCTTAGCTCTGCCAACTGGCCATTATTGGATGCGGGACCCGGAATCGAACCAGGATCTGCAGGTTATGAGCCTGCTGAATTACCGTTACTCTATCCCGCTGTAATACTTATATGTAAACACACTAATCTACCCTATGTAGCTATGTTGATCAGTCAAAGCATCAAGCTCAACTAATGTGTTTGCATATAAATTGGCGGACTGAGAATACATCCTAACCTAGTAACACCTCGAGCATTATTACCGACCTTGCGAGTCTGCTTTCTCTCGATTTCCACTGCAACCTCTTGCGAGTATCACAGTCTGCTACCAGCATCGCCGTTTTTAAAGACAGGCAGTAGTCTTGTCATCGTATGCTATTCTACGCCATCTATCCCGTTGACCTTGCGAGCCATTCAAGTGCGCTAACACCTTACGAAACTTCCAGCATAAACAGATTTCACCTTGCGAGTTACGTCTGACTTGATTACCTTGCGGCTCAAGTATTAGATGCTTTTCACATACGACCGAGTCAGTCTTTGCGTTTTTGTAATGATAGTTGGGATTTGAACCCGACTGCATCCAGCTTAAAAGGCTAGCGTTCAACCATTGAACTTTATCAACCTACTGCGATGTGCTGACTCAGTTGCTGCATACTCTTTTGGAATACACAATACAACACACCACGTACCTTTTGTCTTGCGAACTACTCAGTCGTCTTTCACGATCAACGTCGGGTCTCGGCTTTCGCGTACCTCCGTCAACCATTCAAACTGCATACAAGCCCTTGGGTGCAACCCCTCGGACCCTTACGCTACCCTTTCTCATACCAGTTAACTGGGCTGGTTTTGTTGTGAAGTCAGCACCACCTGTTACTTTCCATCGACTCCGGTTACCCTTGCGGGCCGGTAAGCCAACGTTCTTTCCACAACTCCCAGCGTCACTGTTACAACCACCCGTCTTATAGATGATCGCTACCTCGCGGCAGTGAGCAGGCTTGCATAGATGAACCATTACTGGCGCAGTCCTGTAGGAGGATACTGCTTTGGGCCTATCGCTAGGCTTATTCTAATGAGACTATGCCCCCAAATTCTTATACAACTGCACACTCACAGGATTCGAACCTGCCGACACTGCCAAAAGACAGTGCTATAATCCAACCATATCTGCGTGGCCTACGCATTTATGTGCATGTGTATAAGAATTCTTATACGTTATCTTGTTTAAAGAACTTTGTTAGTTAGCACAATGTCTAACTAAGCTGCTATTGTAGCAAACTTATCATTTGCTGTCAACTGCTTTTGGTTAAATTTGTTTTAAACAAATTTTTGAAAAGCATTGTTAATTTCTTAACATGTATCTATTGTAGCAAAACTTTCATTTTGTGTCAAATAAATTTGAGCAACTACAACAAATTATTTTGGCGGCCCCCCAGGGAATCGAACCCCAGTTGGCGGATTTGGAATCCGCAGTCCTGCCACTGAACGAGAGAGCCATGTATCAACGAAACATCTTACGCCATAGTGTCAAGTAATAGTACCTAACACCACGTGTTGGGATCCAATCCCAGATGTAATCGCTTGCAACTTCTTTTGGGACATTGCCGTATGCTCTGTCCAATGTTTCTTTTGTCTTAGACATACAGCCTCCCTTGAATGGTACCTCGTGACGGGATCGAACCGCCGACCTTCTCCGTGTAAAGGAGCTACTCGTACCGCTGAGTTAACGAGGCAAAATTTGGAGCGGGATAGGAGAATCGAACTCCTAACTAAACCTTGGCAAGGTTTCGTTTGACCATTAAACTAATCCCGCATGTGTGTATTATACTGTGTTTTTATTTATGCGTCAAGTGTTTTTTGACTAAAGATTCCAAAATAAAATTAATTAATTTGTTTTAGGTTTTCTTACAAAAGGCGGCATGTTTGTTGATTCGTATTTTGGATCATAGGGCATGCCTGGTTCAAGACCTATAGCGGTTCTGCGAAGGTCTATCAAATATACCAACCGCCATTCGTTTGTGTAATTGTGTGCGCTGTGTGCAAACTGATTATGGAATCCCCAAATGTCAGACCAATCTATTTCTTCATTGTTTGCCTCGAAGAATACATCACCTTCGGGGATGATTAATGGTATGTGTATGCGGATATATTCACCGGTGCGATTCTCAATACCGGTATGTCTATGCAGCACTGTATTAGGAGCAAGGACTGTATAATTTGATATTGGACAATCATCCCCATATTCTGTTATTAGTTTATAGGCAGTTGGGTATCTTTCTTTAAAAGAATCTGGTGCTGTATAACTAATATCTATATCATCGTGTCTTTCGTAGCGAAGGGGCATGGCACGCCATGATTCAAGATTTGCTTTATCTCCGGTGGTCACACAATTTTCTGTATCTTCTACTGAAAATCCACGTCTAATACGATCCTGTAAGCGCCAAGGTTTGGCCATAATAGCCTCAGTTTGAGCTTTTGCTGCTTCCTCTAATGTGTCAAAGCCTCGCATGAAGTCATCACGTAGACCGGCCTGATGCGACATCAAGTACTCTGCAACAGGTAATTCATGTCTGCGCCAAAAAATCTTACTATTGTCCATATATTTTCCTAGATATAAATTTGCTATACAGTTTGTCTTACCAAGGGATGTCTTTTCCTGTGGCCCCAACAACTAAAACTTTCTTCATCTAAACTCCTCTAGGTATTTAATATACGTAGGTATCATGTGTTGAATTTGTTCAGGTATAGCTTGTGGTTCTTTAGGTTGGTACCAAGGTTGTTCTTCTAATATCAGTGCTGTTGTGCCTGTGGTTTTAAGATAGTCCAGGAATAGTGCATTGTAGAATGTAATACGTTTAAACATGACTTCAACTGTATTCATGTGCATATTGGGATACAACTTGTTCATCATCCAGTAGATAGATGCGTAAACCTGTGTCATGTCTCGACGCATGATAAAATAGTTAGTTCTAGCAAACAGTGCAGGATTTGAATTGTTTAGCACAATACTGTTGCTGTCATCTATCAATAGCCTATTAATATCCTGTACGGTATGATCAGGTTGATTGTTGTATTCATGTATTGAGTTCTTGTCTTCCATTCTTGTAAATGGCACTGCATTGTAATCAATCTGTCCAGCGAACTCAAGATTGTACTGATTTGCCAGTTGTATACACAGAGACGTTCCGCCTGATCTATAAGGTGCCGATACTATCATAACGTAGTCTCCACATTAAGATATGTTCTGGATGAGTAAAGGGAATACGATTTGGAATTTTTGATCTCTCAAAGTAGGTCCTTATATCTACCTGCTCTACTGTTTTGAATCCAATTCGATGATAGGAACTATCGATTGCGTTGGTTATAGTTTCAATAGGCAAGTGCAGGTCCAATTTTAATACAGCTTTAAGAGATTTACCAAGCCATCCAGGCACATGATATCCATGATATCTAGTGTCATGCCAGTACAGGCACAAGTTCTCTTGCCAAAATTCTGATTCAGCGATTAACTGTTGATCATGTTTGGCTGTTACTAAAATCTTTTGATCTGTTTGATCAGCGTTAATTTCAAGACGCTCAATACGCAGAGTAGGTGGTTTTTGTAACCAGTTGTCTAGCGCTTGAATATGTGCCGGCAATGCCCATTCGGAAACTATTCTGTCGTTCTTTTCTTTGTAGACTGGAACAGATTGGTCACTGGGTATACACTTGATATTGAATGCAGACGTTGTAAAACCCCAGTCAGTTTTTTCGTATGCTATATTTTTTTCAATTAGCCAATCTAGCACACGACTTTCTACAATGTTCATTTCAAATATTAGGAATATAGTCGTAACGACTGTCCGCCACGCATGTATTGTTAAAGTATAATTCACTAAATGGGTGAATTTTAATCGTGGGATAATTTTCCAAACATTCACGCATATCTTTCTTTATGCTAGGAATATCATCTATGTCTAACTGCTTTAGACTAATGTCAGTAAATGCAGGAGCACCGTCACATTTCATATCCACAAAAATAAATAACCATTTGGTATTGGGAGTAGGCATTATTCCATGGGGCATCTGTGTACTAGGAAAAAATAATCTAGTTCCAGTTGTACAAAAAGCCGACTTGTAATTGTTCTTATAAATCTCAACCATTTTGTCATATGGTAAGAAGTCATTCATATTTTGATAATCACAATACCGCAGTTCATAATCATCATCTGTATCCGAGTATGGTATTCCGATGGTATAAGACCAGTTTAGAAGCCCGTTACTTCTGTGCATGTGTACTGGAAATCCTGCTACGTTATCATAGACAACAACTCTGCAACTGTTAAAAACTTCTTTAAAAGCGTCAATGATGGGATATGCTTTCTCTGGAAGTGTATATTCTGGATTGACCCATTTAGAATATTGTTTCAGTTCATCATCGTAGCCTAATCCTTTGAAATCATCATACCAAACGCTAAAACTATAGGCACCTGTTCGTTTGTTTCGTTCCATCATATGATTATAAGAATCTAGTATATTCACAATATTTTCCTTAGCATGTTTTTTTCACAGTCGCATTTATTTACTAGGTCATAGACAAAGTGAAAATAAAAATTATCATCACGAGATTCCATGCGATGTAGACTATTGCTGTCGAAACAGACTGCAAAGTTGCCCTCATTGGGATCTGGATACTTTAGACGTGTGCCGTCTTCCAAACAAAGATAGGTGTTGCTGGGACTGGTGCCCACAGTCGACACCACTGTGATTGTGTCTCCCAAATGATCTCCATGCGTGTGATCAGGCACACTATATCTGTTACTGGTTATGACCAAGAAACACTGATAAGGAGTCAATTTTAAATTGTCAATGTAGCGATTAGATTGATCCCACATTGTCTGTATGTACTCACGCTGGTCCTGTTCTAGTAGATTTAGATGCCGCACCAAATGAGGCCTAAAACTAGTGTCAGGACGAATCATACAGTACTTGGCGCTGTTGTCGCTGTACAAGGTAGCATCGTAGGTGCATACATCTGTTAGTTTTGCCAGCCCGTCAAAGGACTCAGAAAACTTCATTGCACCCAAACGAAAAAACATTGTGTCACTTAACTTGCTCATAGTACTTTACTGGATCCACTTTCCAGAATGTTTGTCTGGTATATCGGTAGTCAAATTCTCCCACAGCGGTTACCATGCCTGTGCTTTCGAATGCAGGCAGCACAATATGATGCATCAATCTCATTGCACCAACATGACTGGGATGTGTGGTGATGTACAAATTTGCAGTGGGATCATTAACCCACTCAATGCAGGAACTGAGTCCATACTTTGCAAGAAGATTTGAGTGATTGCGAATTTGATTAACTGTGCGTAGACTGTTGTGAACTGTTTGATCAGTCAGCACACATGCTCGCACACAGATTCTGTATGCGTTTGGAAACAGGTCAAGGCTGTGTGCGCCAAATGTTCCAATTACTATATCGTCTTGCTTTAGTAGAAACAACACATGCTTGGCTTCATCACAAAACCCATAGAGTGTATCAATAGATGAATTGTTTTCTAATCCACGCTGTTTTGCAAGATCCATAAATCTTTGTAACGCACTGTCTACCTGGACAAATTGTTCTACACTATAGGCCATTGATAATATCCATCATTCTAGGAATGTCTTCGACTAAAAAATTAAAACTGTATGCTGTTCTAGGCAAAGGCATGCCCGGTACATGTGCGGTATTGTGCGGTATGTCCACACGAATAGCAGTGGGACCATCTAGTACACATTGATCAATCTGCTCTACATCTTCAGGTTCAAAACGCACATAGGGACCGCCATGTGGATTTTCCATCAACAACTTGCCAGGGTCGTTGCTCTTGTACCAACGTGTCACTATGGACTGTATGTTGGTCAATGGCCAATTTATACGCACAGGGTTTGAGTCATGGTCAACATGTATGACATTCTCGTCTGGGGTTGACACAGTGATCACAAATGCGTGTTGTACTGTCACGCCCATCTGTTTAAACGAATCTACCAGTGTGGGACACTGATTGAAAAATTTTTCATTGTCTTCGTAGGTCCAAAAGTATTTGATACCTGCGCCGTTGGCATGTAGGCTGTTGTAGGCTGCCTTTATTTCTTTGTCGCACTGCTCAAAGTTAGGTATGTTTAATTTTCTATAGGAGTTCATTCTGGCCAATTCTCAAATAAAAAGAATCCGTAATAGTTTGAATCATTACCACTGGTCAGCTCATGGGGCAGTAGCCCATTGAATCTCATCATTTGTCCATGCTCAACCTTGGCCGACTGCTGTACTGTTTCGTCATCGCTATAGATGGTAAACAACAGGTCACTGGAAGAATTGTTGGTCAATCGCAGCGTAAAAACTTGACTGTCTAAGGGCACTCGTTGTGGACTGGCAAATGTGTGTCTATGTTTGTAGACTGACTTTTTTGTTAGATTAAAAATTACTGTGTTATAGGGTACTGTAACATGCTGCTTACAAATTTCATAGGCCGCTTTGAGCTTGAGATAGGTATCCTGTGTTACATTGTTTGCAATGCCACGATTCAGTGTTGGATACAATGGATACTGTAGGGTGGTTGCATCCAGATACTGCGGAAATACGCTTGAGTGTACTAGAAATAATCCCACACCAGAGTCTCTAAATGACTCTTCGGCAACTTTGTTTAACACTGGATCATATGCCAGGTTGCCAACAGAAATCAATCTATCCAGGCATGTAACATTTTCACTAAAGTCGGGAGTAGGTTCAGTTATGACAACATCACAGTCCAAGATCATGTTTTACCTCATTGGGTAAATTGGCCACTACTTCGTCCCAATTGACTATGTTGACTTGGGTAGAATTTTGCTCTACCATCTGTGTTCTACTTTTGTCAAATTCAGGATCAGCCAACAGGTCTTCGTAGAAGACATCAACAATGGGCCTATTGATACGACTTCTGATATAGTCATCCTTGTGATATCCCCAACTGTCGATTAACCAGGGTAAACGAGCAATGTTGACTCGAGTAGACTGATCCTCAATTGGGCCCACAAACTTGCCAAGGCTGTCAGCAACCAACAGTGACTTGAATGAGGCTAATTTATCTCTACGCTTGATCCAATAGATGTCTGCATCCTGTGCATTGACCCAATCAAATATTATTTGGTTGTATTCAGTACGATGTGCATACTGGAATTGAAATGTTAAAATTTTAACGCACTTGGGACCAGTTATCTGTTTTAACAGTTCAATGCGATGTGCAATTTCTTTGTCTTCTTGTTCTTTGTCCAGCAGCACCGATTTGAAGTCGGACAGATAAAATCTATTTCCCTCGACACGTAGTATGTCAAAATTGACTGTGTTGAATGTTTCTCTGCCATTGAAATGTGGCAGGCAACTCTGCATCCAGAAACTACCGCTTCTTGGATGTCCTATTATAATTGCGTCTTTGTTGGGATTGATAGTCATAGTTTAGTCTAGTAGAAATACAGGGTCTCGGTCCATAAACACTGTCAAGCAAATTCTTGGAACATGTGCTGTGTCAATTCTTATACGATGCGGAATCTGTACACGTATCACTGTGGGTACATCGATTGTGACTTCGCCTATCTTGACAATTTCTGTTGGGTCATTGATTTTTCTTTTGTAGGCAGAGTATCCGTTGGGCATCTGTATTCTGTCAAATTCTCCACCTGAACCAAATTCTGTAAAACTGTTTTCACAATTGATAATGGGAATATTGATTCTACACTGACATCTATTGGCATCTATGTAGTCAATGTGATAATCAATTTCGTACTGTTTGTAGACAATAGAGGCAGCGGCGGCAATTGGTTTCAATCCGTATCGATCAAAAGCGGTCATTAATTCAGGGCAGCTGGCCACAAGACCATTCCATTCAGGCACTTCAAACCCTGCCGGCGGCTTTTCCCAGATACTGTAAATGTAGTCGTGTACTTTTTTCTGTATCAACTCGAGATTGTCTATTTCTAATTTTTTATACAGTTTCATATATCGTCGAACAATACATAGAAGCGCATGTTGCCATCGCGGTCATCGACTCCGTGTGGGATAACTGGATCAAATTCCAGCTTACCTGCTTTATGTAAAGGATAAACTTCATCTCTAATAAAAAAATCAGCGTTGATTGGAGTATCTGTTAGTGTCCAGTAAAACGTAGTAGTAGTGACGTTTTTAGTGGGGTCAACAAAATGAACATGTTCTGATATTAGGTGGTCGGACAAAATACAACTTACTGCCGTATAGGTTTTATTGTATAATTTTATTGCCTGATTGATCAAGTCGTCAAATATATTGGTAATTTTTTCATTACCGGTACTAGCACAACAAGAATAAAACTGTGGTTGCAATAGAAAAAATGGTGTGGATTTAACTGATGGATTTATACTTGTAGTAGCACCAGTGGTATATGTGGTATAAATTCTATACACTGACACATCGGGATGTTCTACTGTGGTTTTGCCTTTTGTGCTCCAAGCTAGTTTACCAATCACCATGATATCGCGAATGTCACTAAGGTCTTGTTCGTTTAATGAACAAGCATATGGTTCAATTTCTTCGTTTAATGATAGCATACAAATATTTATAGCGTGTAAAATGGTGCTCTAGGAAAGAATCGAACTTTCTATTCAGTCTTACCAAGACTGTGTTATGCCATTTAACTACAAGAGCATTGGTACCCCTGGTCCGATTCGAACGGACAGAACTGCTCCTTTTGAGAGAGCCGACTTTACCAATTTGTCCACAGGGGCATAAATTTGTTTGGTAGTTCCTACTGGATTTGAACCAGTGACCTTCACCGTGTCGAGGTGCTGCTCTACCGAACTGAGCTAAGAAACTATCATGTGGTGCCCTAAAGGAGACTCGAACTCCTATGCCTTTCAGCACAGCGACCTCAACGCTGCGTGTCTACCAAATTCCACCATCAGGGCACGATAAATACTTAAAAGGATTTCTAAATGACTTGGACCGCAGGAACTATATCTACAGTTGACCCTTGGACCTGTATTACATACGGAAAAGGAAAATTTGTCACTGTTGCCAACATCACCGGCAATACTGCTTCCAGCAGTGACGGTATTACTTGGACACAGGGCACAAACATGCCTTGGACCATGCTGTGGGGCAATGTTTGGCAAGACATGACCTACAACGATGATAAATTTGTTGCCATTGGCTGGGCCTGGAATGTAGCAGAAAGTCTCGACGGTGTCAACAACTGGCACGGCGTAAACTTACCCTACCAACGCTATTGGGGCGGTATTGCCTATGGTCAAAACACTATGGTTGTAACTGGCACAGGCTATAGCGCCAGCTTTACTGCACCCTACGGTAACAATGCTGTTGCACTGGCCAATGATCCGCATGACTGGAGCGGCAGTACCATGGACCGAGCAGCTTTCTGGACTGACGTTGCCTATGGCAATAAACTGTTTGTGGCCATCACAGGCAATAGCAATATAGCCAGCGTGTCCGGCAGTCAAGGGCGTAGTTGGGTTAGTAACACCAACATGCCAGCAAGTCAACGATGGAATGCTATCAGCTTTGGCAATAATCATTTTGTTGCTGTTGCCAATAGCAATACTGCTGCTGTCAGCCCAGACGGGGTAAATTGGACTGCTGCATCAATGCCAGCCAGTCAAAATTGGGTTGATGTTGCCTATGGCAACGGTAAATGGATTGCTGTTGCAACTAACAGTAACACAGCCGCTGTCAGCACAGATGGCATTACATGGGCTGCTAACACACTACCAAGCAGTCAACCTTGGACTGCTATTAGTTACGGTGGTAATCGTTTTGTGGCCATTGCCGCCAATACTGCTGTTACTGCTGTGCTGGTTTAATCTTATAGTAAGGTGTTAGATCGGCTGGCATAACATGCTCACTGCGTTTTTGCAACACTGTCATACCAGGGTAGTGTTCGCAACCGAACCAAGGAGCCCCCAGTGCTAGGGTAACTTTGACTTCATTTGTTGTATTTACCATACCATGTGGCCAACCACCGTCCATGACAAAAGCACCGTCTACATCGGGTGCAGCAACATCACCGTTGGCAGTCTTCCAATAGAGTGTATCGGTCTTACCCTGTACCACAATACGCATCTTGTGCTGTAGTGTATTTAATTCGTTGGGCTCACAGTCAATGTGTTCGTGATTGGCTGTGCCAGGCTGTGTTACCAGTGCCATTACTCGTGCTCGCATACCAATGTAAGGGAACACATGATTGTCAAACCATTCTGTGATCACAGTAGGTGCATAGTCGGTCCATGCAAAATCACCCTCACGTCGGTTATTGGCGCCTTGTGCGCCTGCATTGCCGTTGCGTGTCATTAGTGGGAACATCTGCGTATATCGATAATCGTCCCAAAAACTCAGGCTAGGATCAAGTGCCAAAATGGCCTGTGCTGCCTGTGCCTTGTCTAATATGGGAATATTGATAGTGGCAAATAGTATATCGTCAACAGGTTTAGTCATATCAAATTTACGTTAATAAAAATAAAGGGTCAATGTCTGTATCTACTGATAAAGATATTCTTGGAATACGCTCCATATTGACTATAACTCGATGAGGTTCAAGTACTCTAAGT
>Ga0208865_1000552_pt1 | contig 11165 bp, 10 predicted proteins | sample CryBogCBE02Aug09_FD_184565 | JGI IMG/M metagenome (GOLD analysis project Ga0208865, IMG submission 184565) | Freshwater microbial communities from Crystal Bog, Wisconsin, USA - CBE02Aug09 (SPAdes) (version 2) | ecosystem: Environmental > Aquatic > Freshwater > Lake | place: Crystal Bog... | reverse complement strand
TAAGCGGTCCATTGGGATACAGCGGTAGCTTAGGGTATACTGGTAGTGTTGGTTATACTGGCTCTGCTAGTAACGTAAGTGGCCCACAGGGTCCTAATGGATTTACGGGTAGTAGAGGATTCTCTGGGTCAATTGGTGCGGCAAGCCAAATCGGGTATACTGGTAGTGTTGGTGCTCAAGGTAATCCAGGTGGATATACTGGTAGTCAAGGTTACACTGGTAGCGTTGGCTATTGGGGAAGTGCTGGTTATTGGGGAAGTGTTGGCTACACAGGTAGCCAAGGCATTACCGGTTTTACTGGCAGCTTTGGCGTTACTGGTTTTACTGGTAGCCAAGGATATTCTGGATCAGTGGGATATACTGGCAGTATAGGATTAGGATTCCTTGTTACCACAGCAACAAGTACGGCAACTAATATTGCTCTTGTTTCTCCTGGAACCACATTCAGCTTTACTGCTACCAACATTGCATTATCAGCGTATACCACAAGTCAATCTATAGTATTATTGTCCTCTCCAGGCGGAGTAGTTAATCCTGCTAATTATATTTCAAGTATCATTACCAGTATTACTGGAACAACAGTAACTACCCAAGTTTATTCAGTCTACGGATCTGGAACATTTACAAGTTGGCAATTTATATTAAGCGGGGTAGTTGGCAAAAATGGCTATGCTGGCAGTACTGGCTATGCTGGAAGTATTGGACCACAGGGCTATTCAGGATCAATTGGCGGATTGGGGTATTCTGGTAGTCAAGGTTACGCTGGCAGCGTTGGCTATTGGGGATCAGTTGGTTATGCTGGTAGTCAAGGTATAACAGGATTTACTGGTAGTTTTGGTACACAGGGGTTTGCTGGAAGTAAAGGCGATGCTGGTGGATATACTGGATCAGCAAGTACGGTACAAGGACCACGTGGTTATTCTGGATCTCAGGGTGCTTATGCTTCTATTGGATTTACAGGTAGCAAAGGTGACCCAGGTGGATACACTGGAAGCATTGGGACTACAGGTTATACTGGATCAAGTGGCTTAGGCTACGCTGGCAGCGCTGGAGCAACAGGTTATACTGGATCAGCAAGCACAGTCAGTGGTCCAATAGGCTATGCTGGTAGTGTTGGACCAGTAGGTTATTCTGGATCAGCAGGAGCAGGTACTAGAGTAACAGTTACAACAGCAACCAGCGTTTTAGCGGCAGGAACTACTGCTACAACTATCGTATTAGGATACAAATCTTATGTGTTGTCAAAAGTTGTAACTGATCAGCCAGCATGGGTTAGAATCTATACTGACGCAACTAGTTTATCCAATGACAGTTCTAGAAATCAAAGTACTGATCCTACAGCAGGATCTGGAGTGATAGCAGATGTTATTACAACTTCTGGATCGTTAACACAATTAATTACCCCAGGAGTTGTTGGATTTAATAATGATACTATAACAAATAGTACAGTCTATCTGGCAGTTACAAATAACTCTGGAAGTTCGTCAGCAGTTAATGTAACATTAACACTATTAGGATTAGAACAATAATGTCTGATGAACAAATAGTCGCCCAGCTTGCGGATTTAACTGTAACGCCAATTGATGAATCAGTACACACAAATACTGGCTACTATTATAGTGGTAATTATGTATATCTTACACCCCCTCAAATTGCTACAGCATATAATATGCCGTATCATTCTGGAGCAGGTATTAAGGTTGGAATTATTAGTTTTGGTGGAACTTTCCTTCAAAGCGATCTTAATTCAACATTTTCAGATTATAAAACAAGGGGTATTCTTCCAGCATCAGTATCAGCACCAACTATAACGCAGGTATTGTTAAATGGCGCAACTGGCACTAGTGACAGCAATGCTGACGGAGAAAATATATTAGATATCACATGTATTGCCACATTAGTCCCTCAGGCCAATATTACCATTTACATAAACACCAGTTCTACTACAGTGGCTAATGTTCGAAGTACTATTGCTAGAGCTGTTTCTGATGGGTGTGATGTAATATCAATGAGTTGGACATTCAGTGAATCTGGTGGAGATTTTTTATCATCACAGCTACAATCAGCTAATTCCAATAATATTGCTTTTGTAAACAGTTCGGGAGACCTTGGTTCTGATTCGGGAAATGTATTGGCAGTCAACTATCCGCCGTCTAGTCCCTATATGATTGCTGTTGGTGGGACTCATCTTACCATAAACACAGGAACCAATACTCGTTTAACAGAAACAACCGAACAAGACGACTCTACTTTTGGTAGTACTTTTGGTAGTGGCGGCGGATTTAGTTCAATATTTTCAGCTCCTAGCTGGCAAAGTGGGCTACAATATCAAACATATAATAGTTCGACTCACGTTACCGGAGCATTAACATCTGTGACTGCGAGGGGTATTCCAGACATTTCTGGTCCAATGGCCAACGCCTATGCGTTTTATACTAGCGGAACTCTAAGCGGTGTTGGTGGTACTAGCGCATCCACTCCTGTTATGGCAGGCATGATAGCTAGAATCAAGGCATTAACTGGTAAAGCATTGGGATCAGTAGCATACAATCAACTGTTTTATGCCAATCCAACTGCATTTTACGATATCACTACAGGTACCAATGCCACAGCCATAGCCCAAGGATACGCATCACGAGTTGGTTGGGATCCTGTTACAGGTATGGGAGCGCCAAACGGGTATTCTTTACTGAGTCTTATTCAAAGTCTTCGATCAAACCAAGGTATGACATTTCCAAGACAGTCTAGTATTCGACCTAATCAAGGGCAGACATTTCCGAGATCCAATACACGATTTAAACACTAAGAAAATACATAGATAAATATCATATGAAACAGAGCTCAACAATGACAAACTACCCACAACAAAAGCCCAATGAACAGGGCAATATGCGAGTACAAGGGCATATTAAGATATTTGACCCTAATACTAAAGAAGTGTTCATTGATAAAAAGAATGCGATCCATTACGAAAATTTTAGTCTTGCTATGGCGCAGAGTTTGAGTAATCAAGGATATGGTACTATCTATGAAATGGCGTTTGGCAATGGCGGCACACGAGTTGATGATACTGGAATTATTACATATCTAACTCCAAATACAATTGGCACCAGCGCTAGTTTGTACAATCAAACTTATTATAAAACCGTAGACGCACAGCAAACTACTGATTTAAATCCCACAAATAACTACATGCAGGTACGTCATATTACTGGTACTGCTTATAGCGATATTTTAGTAAGCTGTCTATTAGATTTTGGCGAACCCAACGGTCAAACAGCATTTGACAATGCTACTAATTCTAATGGAACTTATGTATTTGATGAATTAGGTTTATTAAGTTATAGTCCAAATGGACCGGGCACAGGAATGTTATTAACACATGTCATATTCCATCCAGTACAAAAATCATTGAATAGAATGATTCAAATTGATTATACAGTTAGGGTTCAAAGTCTTAGCAACAGCGGGAATTAATCATGCCATATACACTTAATTTTTCAGACCCAAGTAAAATTACTGCTATTACAGTTCCAGATATGCCTCCAGGTGTTAATACTGTTGATACTAGTTTAACTTTGGTTGGAAAAGGATACCCAAATTTTGGACAAGCAATTGATCAAAATTTCCTAAGTCTTTTAGAAAACTTTTCTAGTTCGTTACCGCCTGCCAATCCTATTGAAGGTCAGTTATGGTACGACACCAGCAATCCTGGTAATAAAGTATTACGCATAATGGATGGCACAGCTGGTGCTGTTAATTGGGCCAGCGCAAACGGAATTTATCAGCAGGCCACTGATCCATCATTAACCACTACATTAAAATCTGGAGATATTTGGGTTAACACTCAATTAAGCCAGCTTAACATTTACAATGCTGGTAGTTGGATTGCTGTTGGAAATGCTGGAACTGGCGAATTGAATGGCCCTGTTGTTGAAACTGTAGTAGATACTACAGGCACTAATCATCAAATCACATCTACTTATGTCAACGGATCTCGAGTAACGATACTAGCAAATGAAACTTTTATTCCAAATCCAATAATTTCTGGTTTTACCGGAATATATCCTGGAGTTAATGTTGTTTCAGGATCATTTTTAAATGGCGTATCAGTTAGTGCGGCCAATTTAACTGTTAATAATTCGTTATATAGTGCCGGTAGTTTTTTAAGAAAAAATGATAATTCAGTAAACGGTCAAGTAATCACAGGTCGACTACTATTTTCAACACCCAATGCTAATAATCAATCTGGATCACAAGGGCGCGACGGGGTAGTTATTAATATAGCTGGATCTAATAGTAGCAACTATATACAATTATACAAATACATTAACGATGCTGTGTTGCTAAACAACACTGCCGGTGGTAACATTGTCATTAAAACAACTAATGGCATCAGTAGTTTGCCAAACAACACAGTGGTAGTTGCTGATGGGGTCGTTACAATCAATACAACAACATCCATTAATAATCCTAGTTTAGTAGTTAATGGACCGGCCAGTGTGTCTCTTGGCCTTAGTGTAGGCGGTTCTACTACAATAACTGGCAATGTTGCCACATCTGGCACATTAAGTGTTGGTGGCACATCAGTATTTGGCGATGATATAACAGTTGACGGACAAATTTATGTAAATTGGTTAGATGGAAATGGTAATCCGCAAGCTGGTGCCGGAATTTTACCATCAGTGACTAGTACTTATGACATAGGATCCGCATCAGCACAGTTTAACAGAATTTATGCCAACGCAATTGGTACTACTAGTACACAGGTATTTGGGGTATTCAATGGCCCGGCTACCGCATTGGCTTATGGTACTAATTTTAAAATACAAGGACAGGTAACCGCCACTAATGTTGTGTTTTATGGAAATGGTTCAACGGCAACATTTAATACAACATTGACTGCTAGCGCAATTACAGCCCAGCATACTGCAACATATACATCAAATAACATGACATTAATGGTGGTTGATACATCTACTAATGCTAGTTACACAGGCCTTCAAAAAATTAGTATAAATCAGTTAAATCAAGGATTTTACTCTGCAGGAATGATAATCATGCATGGAAATAATATTCCCCCAGCAGGTTGGTTATTGTGTGACGGATCAAGTCATGCTATATCATCATACCCTAATCTAGCTGCCGCGCTACAATATCAAGGTGCTGGTAATTTTATCTATGGAGGAGTTGTTCCTAATTTTAATGTTCCTGATTTAAGAACAGCAACAGCAGTATACAAAGTACCCGGTACTGAGACCGGCTACGTCAACTATATAATAAAGTACTAAAATGGCATATACAATTTTAAATTCAGACGGAACCACGCTATTATTATTGTCAGATAATTCAGTAGACAATGTTACAACTAGCCTTTCTTTAGTTGGTAAAAATGTCAGTAATTATGGACAGTATATCAACAATAACTTTGTAAAATTATTAGAAAGTTTTTCCAGTACCTATGGAAATCCCCCAGCAAATCCAGTAACTGGACAATTATGGTATAATACTACTGCTCAACGATTATATGTTTATGATAATGGTTTTAACCCAGTTAGCGGTGCTATTGTCTCTGGAACACAGCCTGGTATTTTAAATTCTGGAGCATTTTGGTGGGATAGTACAAATAGTCAATTAAAATTATTCAATGATAATGTATTATACACTGTTGGTCCTGTATTCCCACAATCAGTGGGCAGTAACGGATGGGTATTACCTGCTGCCACATTGGTTGATGCTACTACATTGGCGACGCAACAGGTTACATTATTAAACAACTATGGAACAACAGTTGGGGTATTAAGCAACTCTGCTTTTTCAATGACTCCAGCAGCCGCCCAAACATATTTTAGTACCAGTACTGCTACAGTAGTTGCCGGTTTGACAATTAACGGTGACCTAAAGGTATCGGGACAGGTATTTAATAGATACTTATCGGCATCAGTTAGCATTGATTCTTTAGATCCATCAGTATTAACAACTAGTGATTCACATAATGTATCATTATATGTGTCCTACCAATTACAAAATCAAGCAATTACCAGTGTCTTAAAACTAATGTATCCAGTATCTGTTTCCACATCAACCAATGAGGTTGGAATTCCTTTAGGATCTGAAGCCAGAGTAATTTGCTCATTTAGTAAATCAGGAGCAACTGGTAACAGCGGTGTTGGTACACAAGTTCGTAGATTCCAAATTCAAAATAATAGCCTACAAGGTATTAGCTGGCAACCAGTTGAAATTTATTCTACAGGAACAAAATATTACAGTGTAATAACAACTGCTACGGTCAACGTGGTAATGTAAGGAAAAGTAATGTCATATCAAATTTTAAAATCTGACGGAACTGTATTAACTGAAATAGCTGATGGTACAATTGACAGTATATCGTCTAGTATTTCTCTTATTGGCAAAAATGTTGTTGGGTTCGGCCAAGCTCAAAATTCTGATTTTATCCATATGTTGGAAAATTTTGCCTACGGAGTGCCACCAGTTAGTCCATTAGTTGGGCAATTATGGTTTGATACTACTAATAATTCTTTAAATGTTTATAATAATGGTTGGCAAACTTTGGGTGTTATTACCTATGACGCAATTCCGCCCATTGTATCAATACAAGGCAATCTTTGGTTTGATACTAGCAATCAAATTTTAAAAATTAATACAGGCACCGGGTTTATCAATATTGGTCCAGAAGGTGTTTCTGGATTTAGTACAACAAAGTTTAGTTCAGTGGAATTAATGGACACTAACAATGTTGCCCATGCTGTTATTGAATGTGTAATAAACGGCGAAGTAATTGCCATTATAAGCCGAGATGCTTTTAACATTTCCTATGTAAATGCTGTGGACGGATTCCCTTCATTGAATAGAGGCATTACATTTAAAAATTATGCCAGCAGTGATGTGGAACTTTTTGGATACTCTCAAACTAGCGGGTCTTCAAACGCTTTATTAGATGAAACTCAGTCGACCTATCTCACAGCATCATCTATATCGGCAGGCGCATCAATTGTACAAAGAAATTCATCAGGAAATACTTCGGTCAACGGTTTGACCGCATCTAAACTAACTAGTTTTAATAATGCTGGTATTTTGGCTGGATCTTGGTTCGCTGATACTTCAATTACTCCATCAACTACTAATGCTGTAAATTTAGGATCCCAAAGTCTAACATGGGGCACAGTTTGGACCAACAGCGTTCATTCACAAAATATTTCTTCAAATAGTTTAAATGTTAATGGTGTCATATTATCATCGGCAACATTTACCAATTTAATATCGGCCAGTAACAATCAAACAATTAGTAAATTTGATACAGACGGTACTTTATCAGCAGATTCGGACGGAAATCTAGCAACACAAAAAGCCACAAAGACTTATGTTGATACAGTCGCGGCAACCTTGTCGGCAACTATAGCAACTTTACAATTACAAATTTCATCATTGGCAGCTGGGTATACACCAATACCACCAGGAACGATCATGTACATTGCTGGTGGAACTGTGCCAGCAGGATTCCTATTAGCAGACGGTTCATCTGTAGGCGTTGATCAATATTACAATTTATATATTGCTTTGGGCGGTGCTACCAGCCCTTACGGGGCCAACGGCGCAAGTTTTACTCTACCAGATCTTCGAGGTTATTTTGTACGGGGTGCCGATCATGGTGCTGGCAGAGATCCTGGTAGGTTGTACTCAACTATACAATCAGACAATGCTGTTATAAAATCGCACTACCATGTATTTCCGGGCGATGATCAATTGACAGGTGCCGCTGGATCAAGCAACTGGCCAGGCACATCAGTTGGTCCATTTAATTATGATGCTAGATCCAGTTACGGTGGCGGAGCACAGATGTGGTTAACTGGCAATGCTGAAGATGCAGCTGGTAATCCTATTGCGGATGTTGGTGAAACACGTCCAAAAAATATCGCCCTCTACGGAATAATTAAAACTTAAGGATTTAGAAATGCCATACATATTATACAATTCAAATGGAAGCAAATTAGTCACTGTTGATGACGGATCAGTCGACGAATCTACCAGCCTATCGTTTGTTGGTCGTAATTACAGCGGATATGGCCAAATACAAAACCAAAATTTTATATACTTGTTGGAAAGTTTTGCCAATAGTACAGCTCCAAGTAAGCCTGTCCAAGGTCAACTCTGGTTCAATAATAACACCAATGAACGTAATTTAAATGTATGCTACGACGGTATAAATTTTAAACCTTTGGCCAATATCACCAGCCAAAGTACGGACCCGGCTATCACTGCTACACCATTGGATGGTGATCTTTGGTGGAATACTCAATCAGTACAATTAAATTCTTGGAGCTCAGAATACGGTAGATGGATTACTATTGGACCATATAACTCAGTTGAGTCAGTGGCATCCTGGCAACCTGTTGCTGAAATTGGAGCAGATGGAAATACCTATAATATTTTAAAAGGCTACATTGGGTCAAACCCAGTGGCAGTGATATCTAATTCGTCTTTTGAACCAAAAACAACTTCAGACTTATATTCAAACTTTGTTAATGGCGTAGTAGCTGGTATAACCTTGAAAGATGCCAACGGTTCTGGATCAACACAGGCCAGTGGATTTTATCTTTGGGGAACTGCCGCCGAAGCACTTACAGCCAATCTAGCATCTCAGGTAACGGTATCTACAACTTCATCTGGTGTGCTGAATGTTCCATTAGTGCAGGCCACTGGATCCCAGACAATATTATCTACCAGCACATTTAATTACAATGTATCTACACAGGTATTAAACGCAACAGCCACAGCGGCACAATATGCTGACCTAGCAGAACGTTATTGGGCAGATGCTGTTTATGCTCCGGGTACTGTTTTATGTTTAGGTGGATCTAACGAAGTTACTGTTACTAATAATCATGCTGATACCACAGTAATAGGTATAGTGTCTACAAATCCGGCCTATTTAATGAATAAAGACGCTGGAAATGACGAAACTCACCCCGCTATTGCCCTAAAAGGCCGTGTTCCATGCCAGGTTTTAGGGCCAATTAATAAAGGTGACTTGTTAGTTACTAGCTGGATGCCAGGATACGCAGAAGCATATATTTCTGGGGGTGATGAACTTAACGCAGTATTTGCCAAAGCCATAGGCACTAATGCGTATGGTCCTGCGGTTATTGAAGTTTTAGTTCTTTAAGTTAATTCATTAATTATTATACTGCCATTGGCATTGTAATAGCGGGATGACTTTCATATCCAACTAATTCAATATCTTCCATTTCAAAATCGGTAATAACCCTAATATCTGGGTTCAACTTTAATTGGGGCAATGGCAGTGGTTCTCGTTTTAACTGTTCTTTGATCTGTTCGATGTGATTGCTGTAGATATGTGCGTCACCAAAAGAGATAATTAAATCACCTACTTCTAAATAACATACTTGTGCTAACATATGAGTAAACAAGGCATAAGAAGCAATGTTGAATGGAACACCTAATCCAAAATCAGCACTACGTTGATACATATGACAACTCAATCTACCATTGCTGACATAAAATTGTGCCATCATATGACATGGTGGTAATGCCATTAAATCAAGTTCTCCAGGATTCCAAGCTGATATAATATGTCTACGTCCATATGGATCATCTTTAATACCTGCAATCAATTCCAGTAACTGATCATGATTTTGAAGAACAACTTTATTAATGCGTATTAACGGTTTACGCCAACGACGCCATTGTACCCCGTAAACACGGCCTAAATCTGCGGCATTTCGTTGGTGACGTTTTTTAATCCAATAATCTGCGGTAACATTGTCAGTCCAAATAGTTTTCATATTTGGGTTACGTGTACCATGTAAAATTTCAGCAAGTCTTCGTTCATCACCCGAACCTTCAATAAACCAAAGTAATTCACTAACACAGGCCTTCCATGCTAGTTTTTTGGTGGTGATGGCAGGGAATCCTTAAATCAAAACGCATTTGGAGACCAAAGATACTGCGTGTACCTACCCCTGTACGATCAGGTCGGTCATCGCCGTTTTCTAAAATGTCTCGTAATGCGTTTAGATATACTTTTTCAGAATTACTCATTAAACAGTTTCAACAGTCTTGGTTCGTTTTTTAGGAGGATCAATTGCGTCAGCTTGCTTACGCAATGTCTGTGCTTCTTTAAATAATTTATCAGCACGTGAACGCAATTGGGTTGGTGTTAGGTCACTAATATCTTCCACCACTGCTTTTGCTGCCACTGGAGTTGGATCAGTAGTAACATCTTCTTCGCCAGCGTTTACAGTAGCACTTGTGGTCTTAGTTGGATCGTCTTTGGGCGCAGTTTTCTTGTTTGGAGTTTTGCCATCAGTGATTGCTAGTTCGTCTACACTGATACCCTTTTGTTGAGCAATCAATTCATTTAGTTCATTTAATGGAATAGATGTTTGATTGTTAGGTGTTACAATGACCATTTTGGTTGGAACCTTCTTTAGATGGCCACGAGTATGTAGCCATTCTAACATTCCAGCGCCATCTGGGAATTTACGAACAGCAAGAATATCGGCAAATTCGTTGGCTTGTTGCCCGCTAACATCTTGTAGTAAATTCATAATTGCGTCATGATATGTGTCACCTAGATTATTGGTGCCAATTACTAACGCACTATTTGAATCTCCAGGTAATGTTCTGTAAGCGATAACGACTTTAGCGCCGTTATTACTCATTTTGCCGGTATGTTTCATTGTGTTCTCCTATTAAGCTGTTGGTGCGTCAGTTTGAGGTGCTACAGCATTTAAAAATGCGTTTAGCTTGTCAAACGTTGCTCCAACTGCGCTGATTTCTGATGCGCCAAATGCCCCACGCTTAACTGATACATCTACAATAGCACGTAGGTTTTGTAGGTCAGTGATACTCAATTGTGGTTGTTCTGGAACGGCAGTAGCATCTCCGCCAACTGCTGTACTTGCGACTTGTGCTGTGTTATCTTCACTCATTTTATTTCCTTTTATTGTTTATGTATATAAGGACACCCTAAAGAAAACATGGTAATCTCTTTGGGATCTTCCATTCCAACTTCTAATACCTCAATCATTTTATTTGAGTTATCTAAGGTGAACGTTTTCTTTATAGCGTACCTACTATTTAAGTTGTAGTTAATCCACTGATCTAATAATTTGATATCAGTT
>Ga0208865_1000551_pt1 | contig 11178 bp, 10 predicted proteins | sample CryBogCBE02Aug09_FD_184565 | JGI IMG/M metagenome (GOLD analysis project Ga0208865, IMG submission 184565) | Freshwater microbial communities from Crystal Bog, Wisconsin, USA - CBE02Aug09 (SPAdes) (version 2) | ecosystem: Environmental > Aquatic > Freshwater > Lake | place: Crystal Bog... | reverse complement strand
ATGATCCCCGTTGAGATGGCGTGCGGCGCCGATGTCCGCTTTCAACTCACCGCCGATGCGCTGGCACGGCTCGATCCGGCGCCTGCGGGCGTCATCGTCGCCAGCCCGGCCAACCCCACCGGCACGCTGATTGCGCCGGCTGAACTGGCCGCGATTGCCGATTTGTGCCGGGAGCGCGGAATTCGGCTGATTTCCGACGAAATCTACCACGGCCTGACCTACGACGCGCCTGCCATCTCGATGCTGCGGCACACTCCAGAGGCACTGGTGGTCAACAGTTTTTCCAAGTATTTCAGCATGGCCGGCTGGCGGCTGGGCTGGCTGGTGGTGCCACCAGCGCTGATCGCGCCCGCCGCCGCGCGGATCGGCAACCTGTTCCTTACCCCGCCGGTGCTGGCCCAGCACGCCGGACTGGCGGCTTTTGATTGCCGCGACGAGCTGGAGGGCCACCTTGCCACCTATCGCGCCAATCGCGCGCTGATGCTGGAGGCTTTGCCGCGCCTTGGTCTGGCGCGGATCGCCCCGCCCGACGGGGCCTTCTATATCTGGGCCGACATCGGCCATCTGACCAACGACAGCCTCGATTTCTGCCGCCGCCTGCTGCGCGATACCGGGGTGGCCACCGCGCCGGGGGTGGATTTCGATCCCGTAGAGGGCGCGCGCTTCATGCGTTTCAGCTTCGCGGTCAGCACCGAGCTGCTGCGCGAGGCGCTCGCTCGGATCACCCCGTGGTTCGCGCGCGGCGGGGCGCGATGAGCGCAGCGGCGCCGCCCGCCCGACCGCCGTGGCGGGTGCTTCTGGGGCTGCTGGCCTTCATCGCACTGGGGACCTGGGGGGCGGTGCGCTACACCGTCTATCGCTTCGATGGCCTGTCTGGCCCGGTGGCGGCCAGCCGGGTGGTGCAGCGTGCGCCTGCGCGGATTGCCGATTTTGCCGGCGGCTCGTCGCATCGGCTGGCGGTGCTGGTGACCGACCCGGCCAGCGACTGGCTGGGGCTGGCGCGTGGGCTCAAGGCGCATGGCATACCCTTTACGCTCACCACCGATCCGTCCGAGGCGCTGCGCCACCGGACGATCTACGCCTATCCGACGATTTCCGGGCGGCTGCTGGCTCCGCCCGTGCTGCAGGCCTTGGCGGCGCATGTCCGCAGCGGGGGCGGCCTGCTGGCCTACAATATCGAGGGCGGCGGGTTGCAGGAGCTGTTCGGGGTGGAGGCGGTGCCGGTCGCCGACCATTCGGACTGGCTGGACTTCACCGATCACCCGACCCTGCCCGAGGGCGGCGGGGTTCGCTTCAGCCGGGCCGGCACCGAGGCGGCTTTCGATGCGCTGACCTACAAGGTCACCAATGGTTTCGTGAAGGCAGCCTATGCCGATCATCGACCAGCGCTGATCTGCGGGCGCGTGGCGGGCAGTGCCTGCGTGCTGGGGCTGGATCTGGGCCGGCTGACCGCGCGCGCGCTGAATGGCCGGGTCGAGGCGGCTGCGCGGGCCTACGTCAACACCTACGAGCCCAGCCTTGACCTGCTCTACCGCTGGCTGGCGGACTTCTACGTTGCCGCCGAGCCGATGCCATGGCTGGTCGATACCGCGCCGGCGGGGCACGAGTTCAGCATCCTGCTGACCCACGACATCGATTTTACCCTCGCGGTCAGCAGTGCGCGCTTTTACGCCCAGCAGCTGCGCGACAGCGGCACGCGCGGCACCTTCTTCATCCAGACCAAATACCTGCGCGATTACAACGACGATGTCTTCTTTACCGCGCGCAGCGTGCCCGATTTGCGCAATGTGGCCGGGCTGGGGATGGAAATCGGCAGCCATACGGTGGCCCATTCCAACGCCTTCAAGCTGTTCCAGCTGGGCAGCGGCGAGGAACGCTATCCGTGGTATCTGCCGTTCGTCACCTCGCAGCGCAAGGCCTTCAATGCCTCGATCCTTGGCGAGCTGAGGGTTTCGAAATACCTGCTCGAGGCCAAGGTTGGCGGGGCGATCAGCAGCTTCCGCTCGGGCTATCTGTCGAACCCGTTCCATCTGCCCGAGGCGCTGGCGGCCACCGGCTATCGCTACGACAGTTCGATCACCGCCAATGCCAGCCTGACCCACCTGCCGTTCCAGCTGACCACCGCGCGCGAGGATCGCAGCCTTGAACCGGTCTGGGAAATTCCGGTGACGATCGAGGACGAGGAGGGCGATCTGGCCCGGCGGCTCGATACTGCCTATCAGGTGATCGGCCGGGTGGCGCACGACCGGGGGGTGGTGGTGATCCAGATCCACCCCGACGTGCGCACCGCCAAGCTGGCCTTCGAAAAGCGGGTGATCGGTGATTGGCGCGGGCGGGCGTGGTTTGCCACGCTCAGCGAATTTGGCGATTGGTGGCTGGCGCGCGATGCGGCGCAGATCGATGTGACCGATGAGGCTGGTGGCTGGCGGCTGACGGTCAGCGGAGCCACGCCGGTCGAACGTTTGCGGATCGTCCTGCCGAAGGCCCGGCTCGCCGGTGCGCGGGCCGCTGCGGGGCTGGCGCCGGTGGGGCAGGCGGTGGACGTGAGCCGGGTAGCGGGTTCAGCCGCGCTCAACTGGCGGCAATAAGCGCGGCCAGCGCGGCATAGTCTGCGCCCTGCACATCCTGCGGGCTGAATTCGATCCGTTCGCCCAGCTGCTTGGCCGCGCTGCCCAGCGCACCCTCGCCAAACAACCCGGCCGCGCCGCCCAGCCGGTGCAGGTGATCGATCAGCGCGGGTTGGTCCGGCCCGCCGGCCGCCGCCGTTTCCAGCAGTCGGACGATCCGCTGCTTGAGGCCGGCAAATTCGGCGATCAGGTCGGCCGGAAAACTTTCCGGCATGGGCTGGTTGGCGGGCATGGCGGTTGGGCAAAACCTTGTGCGAATAGCGCGGGTTACGGGGCAGTTCTCCGCTCTAGGCTGCCGGCCGCCGCCGCGCCAGCCCCATTCTGCGGCGCGCGCGCAAAGCCCACACGCTCCACTGCGGCCCAAGTGGTATTGCCCTTGAGATAGGCGCGGATCCCGCGCAACCGGTAGAGCAGGTTGACTTGCCGGTAGCCGAAATTCTCAACGAAGGCGGCGGTAGCCAGCATCGCGAGGTCCTTGGGCGTGGGTGAAGGGCGCAGCTGCCGCTCCTCCAGCGCCAGCGCGCCAACGCTGAGCGTAGTGCCGAAGACCGCGGTCATGCACAGGAAGGCCAGCGCCACCTGCCACGAGATGATGTCCATCCAGAAGCCCAGCGGCAGCACGAGATAGCCGATCAGCTCGATCGGCGGGCCGATCAGATCCTCGATAATCATCATCGGCATGGCGATCATCCCGATCCGCCCATAGCGCGGGTTGAACAGCATCCGGGCGTGACCGACGATGGTTTCCAGCGCGCCTTGCTGCCAGCGCGAGCGCTGGTTCTTGATGCCCTTGAGATTGGCCGGGGCCTCGGTCCAGCAGCAGACATCGGGCAGGAAGGCGACCTTGTAGGGCTGCTTGCGCTCGCGCATGTAGCGCTGCATCCGCACCAGAATCTCAAGGTCCTCGCCCACCGTGTCGTGCTTGTAGCCGCCCACCGCCATCACCAGGTCGCGGCGGAAGATGCCGAAGGCGCCCGAGATCAGCAGCAGGATCGACAGCGCCGAAAAGGCCACCCGCCCGGCCAGAAAGGCCCGGAAATATTCAAGGCACTGGAAGCGCGCGACCCAGCCCTTGGGGGTGCCGATGCGGTTGACGAAGCCGCCCGAGATATCGCAGCCATTGGCGATGCGGATCGAGCCGCCCACCGCGATCAGCTCGCCATCGTCGAACATGAACGGCTCGGTGGCGCGCAGCAGCCCGTCGGGGTCGATAATCGAATCCGCGTCGATCACGCAGATCAGGCCATATTGCGAATAGGAAATGCCGCAGTTGATGGCATCGGCCTTGCGCCCGTTTTCCTTGTCGATCACCAGCAGCTGGGGGTATTTTTCGCTGGCGTAGACCGCCTTGACCCGGGTCTGGTGCAGCGCGACAGGCGCGCTGCGGTGCACCAGGTGCAGGTCGAATTCGCGCTTCAGCACGCCGATGGTGTCGTCCTTCGAGCCATCGTTGATCACCACCAGCTCGAATTCGGGATATTGCAGCGACAGCTGCGAGCGCACGCTTTCGGCAATCGTCAGTTCCTCGTTGAAGGCCGGGGCCAGCACCGAGACCGGCGGGGCCATTGCTTCCTGCCGCCGCCACAGGCCGAAGGCCGAATGTTCGGGCCGCAGCCGCGTCGCGAAGACCCAGCCTGCGATGGCGAGCTGAACCACGCAGACCAGATTGCGGAACATCACCACAACCACCGCGGCCATCGTCATCCCGACCACAAGATAGACCAGGAAGATGAACAGCATCGCCGGCAAGGCGAGCACTTCGGGGGGGATCATGCCGTCACCTCGACCAGCCGGGGCGGGGGGGTGCCACGGCGCATCGCCATGGCCGCCTCGGCAGCGGCGCCAAAGACGTGGCGCTGGGTTTCGGCGGTAAAAGCCGCCAGTTCGTGGGCATCGCGCGGGGGCGCAATCTGGCGGAAGGCGACCACTGCCGCCAACCGGACACTGTCGACCGGGTCGGCAAACAGCCGCTTGATCCACGGCAGTGTCGAGGGGTGGCGGAGGCGCGCCGCGGCCATGGCCGCTGCCACCCGCAATTGCGGCTCGGGGTGGCCGGCCCATTGCTCCAGCGTCGGCAGGGCTTGCAGCGTCACATCGTGCCCCAGCGCGCGGATCAGCGCGGCGCGCGCCGGGATGGCCCGCACCGCGACCAGCAGTTCGAAAATCTCGCGCGCCTCGCGCAGGGCAATCTCGCGGAACAGCGCGCGGTGGAACAGCGCCGGGCGGACCTTGTCCAGCCGCAGTGCCCGGATCAGCAGCTCGGCTGGGACCGCCACGCCCTGCCGCGCGAGGATCAGAGCCGCGCTGTTGTGGATCAGCTGCGGCGCGTGCCGTTCCAGCAAGCGCAGCAGCGCCTCGCTCACCACCGGGCAGTCGAAGGCCTCCAGCTGGCGCAAGGCCCCCAGCCGCCGGACCAGCCCGCCGCGCTCCAGCGCCCTTAGCAGCGGGACAATCCGCCCGGTCGCCAGCACGGCGGCCAGCAGCGCATCGCGTTCCTTGCCGCGCAGCGAGCGCAGCACCTGCGCGATGATCTCCAGCGGCACCCGGCGCACTTCGGCTTGCAACTGAGCCTCGGCCGCAGTGCCCAGCATGAACAGCGCGCCCATCAGCCCGGCCAGATGCCGCCGTGCCTCGGCCTCCACCCGCTGGCGGCGGCGGTCCAGCACCACGCGGCGCAGCAGCTGCCAGCCGATCGCAAGGCTGACCAGCACCAGCGACCCGAAGGTCACGGCGACGATCATCCCGACGACATCGGTGGGCAGGGTCAGCGGGATCATTGGCCGGCTAGCCCCCCCTCGGATTCAGGCGCCACGACAGACCCAGCATCACCCCGGTGCCGGTATAGCTGCCCGCGCGGTTGTCGCGGTTGACGGTCAGCCGCAGCGTCAGCCGCTGGCCCAGCGGCACGGTCGCCCCGGCGAAGGCCGAACGCATAGTGCGTGCCACCCCGGCCTCGACATCGGGATAGCTGGCATAGCCCGCCACCAGCCGCGCGTGGTCGGAAAGATCGTAGGCCGCCTTGAGCGACCAGCCCTGCCAATGCCGCCCGTCCGGGTCCCACAGGTTGATCCACTGCGCCCTCAGTTCCAGCGGCACGGCCTTCGGCGTCAGGCGCAGCGCCGGGGCAAGGCTGGTGAAGGCGCCAGTCGCATAGCTGGCGTGCCGCGCGTCCAGTGTCACGCCCACCCGCTTGCCTACCGCCCAGTCGAGCCCGCCCGCCAGCGACCAGCTCTCGCGGAAATGGGCGCCCGGCGTCACGGCCAGCGCGGCATAGCCCGACAGGCGGGGCCCCAGCGGCGTGTCGAGCTGGGCGGCAAGGCGCGTGTCGGTGGTGCCGCTGCGGCGCTCGGCATCGCCCTCGAGGGACAGGGCCGCGCGCCGCAACGGCGTCACCGCCCCCAGCGTAAAGCTGCGCCATTGGGCCGAAAGCGACGTACCGGCATACTGGATATGCGTGGTGCCGGCAGCCGCATAAAGTTCGAGCCCGCGCTGCGGCAGGGTGACTGGAGTTGCCGCAGGGGGGGTGGAAGGGGGGGCAGCAGACAGGGCGCCGCCAATCGGAACAGGGATATTTTCTTCTGTGATCAGGCCGAATTTCACCGGCGGCAGCGCCAAGGTCAGCGGCCCGGAGGGGCTGGGGGCTAGTGCTGGCGGCGGTTCCGGCGGGGCGAGGGGCTGGCCGGCGGTGGCACCTGTAGTCGTCAGATCGCGCCCGAACAGGCAGCCGAACAGCAGCACGAATTGGTCGGCTGACATGGCTAAAGCCCCCTTGCCGCAAGGATCCGGCCGGTGCGGATCGTCAATTCGTCGGGAATGAACGGCTTGGTCAGATAGTCGGCCGCGCCGGCTTTCAGCGCGGCGACAATATCCTCCTCGCGCGAACGGGCGGAGAGGATTATCACTGGAATATCAATCATGTCAGGCATGCGGCGAATTTCGCGCAGCACTTCCGGGCCGGTCATCACCGGCATCATGTTGTCGAGGATCAAGAGGTCCGGCTTCAGCGCGCAAGCCGCCGTCAGCGCGACGTACCCGTCGGCTGCCATATGGACCTGATGGCCCACGGCTTCGAGTTTCAGCCGGACAAGCTCCCGAAACAGGATATCGTCGTCGGCCACCAGCAAGCGTGCCACGCATTCACTCCAGTCAAGGAGGAACATAGGCCTTGCGGACTTGCGGTTTGGTTAAGATTGCCTTGCCACGGCCCTAGGTATTGGGCGCGTGGTCAAGGGCTTTGCGGGGTTAACGCGGGCCGGCCGGGCCCGGTTGCTCAGAACGGAATATCGTCGTCCAGATCGTCGCCGAAGCCGCCGGCGGGCTTGGCGCTGCCGCCCCATTCGTCGCCACCGGTCGGGCGGCTGTTGCCACCGCCGAAACCACCGCGCGCGCCGCCATCGTCGCCGCCCCAGCTGCCCCCGCCCGAACCGCCACGCTGGCCGCCACCGGCACCCGGCGCGCCATCCAGCATGGTCAGCACGCCGCCGATGCCGCCGATCGACACTTCGGTGCTGTAGCGGTCATTGCCGTTCTGGTCCTGCCATTTGCGGGTGCGCAGCTGGCCTTCGATGTAGACCTTGCTGCCCTTGCGCAGATAGCGTTCGGCCACGCCGACCAGCCCTTCGGAATTGATCACCACCGTGTGCCATTCGGTGCGTTCCTTGCGCTCGCCGGTCTGGCGGTCCTTCCAGCTTTCGCTGGTGGCGATCCGCAGGTTGGCGATCTTGCCGCCGTTCTGGAACGACTTCACTTCCGGGTCGGCCCCGAGGTTGCCGACCAGGATGACCTTGTTGACGCTGCCTGCCATTTTCGCCTCTCTACAAACCCAGCGCCCGCGCGCCCCAATAGGTGATTCCCGCGAAGCTGTAGGCCAGCGCGAACAGGTAGAGCAACATGAAGAGCGGCCATTTCCACCCGTTTGTTTCGCGGCGGGTGACGGCAATGGTGCTCATGCACTGAGGGGCGAAGACGAACCAGGCGAGGAAGGCCAGCGCGGTTGGCAGGCTCCAGCGGTGCACAAGCTGGGCGGAGAGGGCTGCGGCAGCGTGGTCCTTGTCGGGATTGGCCTTGTCTGCATTGGCGACGGCATAGGTTGTCGCCAGCGAGGACACCGCCACCTCGCGCGCGGCCATGGCCGGGATGAGTGCAAGGGCAATGTCGCGGTTGAAGCCGATCGGCTCGATCACCACGGCAAGGCCATTGGCAAGGTGCCCGGCAAAGCTGGCGTTGACCTGATCCTCGCCCGGGTGGGCGCGGGGGAAGGCCAGCAGCAGCCACAGCACGACATTCACGGTCAGGATCAGCGTGCCGGCGCGGCGCAGGAAGATCCAAGCCCGCTGGATGAGGCCCAGCGCCAGATCGCGGCCGCGTGGCAGCTGGTACTTGGGCAGTTCCATGATGAAGCCGCCGCCGCTGCCGCTGGTAACGGTGCGGCGCAGCAGCAGCGCGGCCGCCATCGCCCCGACGATTCCCGCGAGATAGAGCGCGAGCAGCACCAGCCCCTGCAGGCCGATGATCCCGCCCGGCCCCATGGCGCGCGCCGGGATGAAGGCGGCGATGATCACCGCATAGACCGGCAGCCGGGCCGAACAGGTCATCAACGGGGCGATCAGGATGGTGGTCAGCCGGTCCTTCGGGTCGGTGATCGAGCGGGTCGCCATGATCCCCGGCACCGCGCAGGCGAAGCTGGACAGCAGCGGAATGAAGCTGCGGCCCGACAGGCCGACGCCGGCCATCAGCCGGTCCATCAGGAAGGCGGCGCGGGCCATGTAGCCCGAGGCTTCGAGTGCCAGAATGAAGAAGAACAGGATCAGGATCTGCGGCAGGAAGACCACTACCGCGCCAACCCCGGCAAGCACGCCATCGGCGATAAAGTCGCGCATCAGCCCGGCGGGCAGCAGCGGGCGCAGCGCGTCGCTGCCGCTGGTGATCGCCGCTTGCAGGCCATCGGCAATCGGCCGGGCCCCGGCAAACACCGCCTGAAACACCACGAACAGCATCGCCAGCAGCACCAGCGGCCCGGCCCACGGATGCAGCAGCACCCGGTCCAGCCGGGCGTGCAGGCGGTGGCGCGCGGTTTCCGAGACAATCGCGGCCTGGGCGATAGCGTGGGCCGTCAGGCGGCGTTCGGCAAGGTCGGTGGCGGGCTGGCGGTGCCCGGCTGGCTGGGCCTCCGCCGCCTCGATCGCGGTGGCCAGTTCGGCCAAGCCACGCTTGCGGACCGCCACGGTCGGCACCACCGGCACGCCTAATGCCTCTGCCAAGGCCTCGGGCGCGAGCAGCAGCCCGTCGCGTGTCGCCAGATCGACCATGTTGAGCGCGACAACCGTGGGGCGGCCGAGCGCGATGATCTCGAGCGCGAAGACCAGATGCTGTTCGAGGTTCGCGGCATCGAGCACCAGCACCAGTACGCCGGGGGCTTCCTCGCCCGGCAGTTCGCCCAGAATCACCCGGGCGGTCACCGCTTCGTCCGGGCTGGTGGCATGGAGGCCATAGGCGCCGGGCAGGTCGGTCAGCTCGACGCTGGCGCCCGAGGGTAGCAGCAGCCGGCCGGCTTTGCGCTCAACCGTAACGCCCGGATAATTAGCAATTTTCTGGCGCGCGCCGGTCAATGCGTTGAACAAGGCGCTCTTGCCGGCATTGGGGTTGCCGACCAGCGCGACGCGGCGCAATTGCAGCGGCATCTGGGCGTTCACGCCCAATCTGCCGTCATTGGTTCCACCTGCATTGCGCGGGCGTGGCTGCGGCGGATTGCTACCAGCATCCGCCCCACCTCGACCGCCAGCGGATCACCGCCGCCGAAAATGCCGCGATGCGCCAGCTGCACGCGGGCCCCGGTGTCGAGCCCCAGTGACCGCAGCCGCCGCCCCTCGACCGGGTCGAGCCCGGCCCAGTCCACTGCGGCGATCCGGGCCGGTTGGCCCAGCGGAAGGCGATCAAGCGTCATGCCTATTGCGCTGCCAGAGCGACGGGCTTTTTGCAAGTCATTCGCAATAATTGACGCAAATCAAATCTACGCCGCAGGATAGCGCAGCCGGCCCAGAAAGCGCGTGACGCTGAAGGCTGGAATGGCCGGCTTCAGCAGCCGGGCCTTGGCCTTTTCAAAGCGCATCACCCCCGCGATCCGGCGTTCAAGGAACTCTGCCGTGTCTACCTTGCCCTCGCTGGTATCGTCGGCCCACACCGCCAGCGTGGCGGCATAGAGCGCGCCCAGCGTCGCCCGCTTGGTGTAATGGTTGTAGTCCGCCGCCCGGTCGCCAGCCAGCCGCCACATCATATCGGCGCTGCGCCAGCCGATCCGCGCGGCACGCGGCGCGTTCTGCGGCATGGCCATCACCGCCAGCGCGCGGCGGACGGTTTCTTCCTGCCCGGCGATGGCCTCAAGCCGGAAGGCCACCAGCCGGCGGATCCGTTCACGCACCGGCAGCGCCTCCAGCACGCCATTGCCCAGCGCGACCATCATCGCGGCATCGATGGTTGAGATCCACGCGTCGATCGCGCCGATCTCGACCCGCTGGCCGCCGCTGGCGAAGGCATAGAGCGCCACCTCGGGGTCGACGCCCTCGGCCTCGGCCGCGGCGCGGATGCCTACCTCGCCCCATCCATCGAAAGCGGCGCCGGCGGCTATGGCTGTCGCCAGCCGCGCACGCAGCTCGGCCGGGAAGTCGGCGGCGGGCGAATCAGGGCTTCGGGCCATAGCCACTCTGCCGGCGCCCGCTCTGCGCCCGTGCTTCCGCCGTGATCACGTCGAGCAGCGGGGAATTCTTGCCATCGAAGGCGGCGTAGTCGCGCGCGCTGCGGCCCGCGCTGTCGGCCCGATCCGGGTTGGCCCCGGCCTTCAACAGTATCCGCATCATCGCGATATCGCGGCGGTGGACGGCCGAAATCAGCGGGGTTTCGCCCGTATTGTTGGGTTCATCGACCCGCGCGCCGTGCTCGACCAGCAGCTGCACCCCCTCGATGAAGGCCATGTTCGAGGCGACCACCAGCGCGGTTTCGCCCCGATTGTTGCGCTGGTTCACATCCGCACCCTTGCCGATCAGGAAGCTCATCCAGGTCGCGTCGCGCCGCGCAGTAACGAGGTGCAATGCGGAATCGCCGGTCGATCCGTCGCGGGTGTTGACGATCTGGGTGCCAGGCTCGGCCAGCAGGTCGGTCACCGCCTGGCCATCCTTGTCGCGGATCGCTTCGAGAAACTTGTAGCTCTTGGAAAACTGGGCCTGAGCCGGCGAGGCCAGCACTGCCAGGGCCCCGGCCAGAACCGCCAGCCAGCGGCTATTCACGCGAATTCGCACCAGTTGAACCTCCTTGCAGAAAACGGGGCGGGTGGCCCCCGCATTCACCGCTTGCACGCCCTGCTTTAGCAGAGCATGAACCGCCGCGCCATGACCATGCTTCCGCCGATCCGCGCCGCGCTGGCCGCCGCCCTGTTGCTGTCCGCCGCGGCCTGCAGCGCCCCTGCCGACGCGCCACCGCTGGCCGGTGCGGCGGTTGGCGGGCCCTTCACTCTGACCAACAAGGCTGGCAAGCGGGTGCGGTGGGACGATTTTGCCGG
>Ga0208865_1000539_pt1 | contig 11398 bp, 7 predicted proteins | sample CryBogCBE02Aug09_FD_184565 | JGI IMG/M metagenome (GOLD analysis project Ga0208865, IMG submission 184565) | Freshwater microbial communities from Crystal Bog, Wisconsin, USA - CBE02Aug09 (SPAdes) (version 2) | ecosystem: Environmental > Aquatic > Freshwater > Lake | place: Crystal Bog... | reverse complement strand
AATATTCCGTGCGTACTCTTGAACTGGACCCAACGACTATCCTCGCATTGCGTGCACATAAGGTTGCACAGAATGCCCAACGTCTCTCTCTTGGCGAAGAATGGCAGGACTTTGACTTGGTCTTTCCAGGAACGAAAGGGCAACCTCAAAACAGTCATACGGACTATTTTCGATGGCAGAAGGCGCTCGCAGCCGCAGGGCTACCCGAGAAGCGCTTACATGATGCCCGACATACAGCAGCAACAATGCTCTATGACCAAGGGTTAGATATTGAAACTATTCGTCGTTTTCTTGGACACGCATCAGTTCTTTTGACGTCTCGAACCTATGTGCACCACTCATCTCGCCAGATGAAGGGTACGGCTGAAGCAATTAAGACAATGGGATTTTAAAAAACTCTTTCGTTACGGGGTACATCCCAAGTTGGATAATTTCACATGACTGTTCCACGTATCATTATTTGCCTCAAAAACTAACGTGGTTGTTGAACCTTTTGACACGGCTGCAGGGCTTGAGGCTTGAACAGTGTCCTCCACTTCGCCAAGGGAATTTATTAATTGCAACGTTCCAGCCACACTTGAGCAATCTTCATTGACTGCTACGCGGTAGAAGTAGCATGGAGGAAAACGGGGACCGCACCATTCAGAATCAAAGGCGGGGTCGCCGCTCGTGTTTGTGACCTTCCAAGCAATGTTTGGGTACCTTAAGAGACTCCAAAAACACACTTCTTTGGTTGATGGAAAATATGTCTTGCGATCCATGATTGAAAAATGTCAGTCCATTATCTGACTAGAGCCGAACGTAAAACTGCAGCAAGGTATTCAAAGGAGATTACCCCTCAAAATACTCATATGCCTAGTATTTGCTTCTTAGCAGCTTCGTAGTCCTCTTGTGTAATTAGCCCCTGTTCAAGTAGAGCCGCAAACTCTTTCAATTGCTCCGCTGCACTCTGAGCGGGCTTCTCTTCTAGAGCTTGAGTAGGAATCTTGCTCATATACGGGGCAAAAATTGCCTTAAGTTGAGCGTGGGAAGTCTTAGGGAACTCAATAACTACTGGGCTTCCATCTCCGAGTGTAAAGAAAGCGTAGCTCTCACCAGTTTTCTTCTTTGCAGCGAGCGCAAATACTCCAAGAGTGAGGAGTCTCGTGGCAGTCACCCTTGAGTTCACGTTATCTGGACCGTCAAGCTCTAAGCCCTTCAGGGAGTCCCAGCGGTGGGTCTCCTTGGTGCGAAAAGTTCCCAGGGTGAACCCATCACTGTCTAGCTGAATATTGGTGGTGGTCTTCTTCTTGCCCTTAACAATGGCAATTGTGTATATGTTTTTAGCCATTATTTCTCCTTACGCAAGGCTGCATGTGGCAGTCACATTTGCAATACTTTTACCAATCGCTGCGGTTGTGTCCACAAGAGCGTCTTGTCCGCTGCCATACCCAGTGACGGTGAGGTCATTAAAAGTGGTGGCATTGAACTCATGCGTGGTTACAACTTTGCCAGAAGAATTAAGAGCCGTCTCTGTGCACTTGAGAAGGGTTTGCGGAGCGACTCCTGCAACCTTAATTATTGCTCCCCAATACCAACCACTCGTACTGTCGTAGGCAGCCCAGGTGTCTCCACCTTTCTCTACACTTACCACCTTCACATTCCCTCCTGTGGAGACGGTTTTATCTGAAGTACTAGCAGTACAAGATATCTTTGATTCGGTGACAAACTGGGCGCCTTGACCCGTAATTGTTATCTTCCCATTAGCATGGACTGCTGCACCAGGTGCGATTGGATTCATATTGAAAACATCAAATCCATGATAGGAACCACCCGCATTTTGTAAAGTAATTGTGCAGGCAGGCGAAACAGACTCGCTGCCATTATTCTGAACTGTAAAGCGAACTGCAATCGTTGCTGGGTCAACCACCGCTGTTCCATCTACTGTGGCAGGGTATACGCGATTTCCACTGCTATCTGTTTGCGCGGTTGTGCCTGATGAAGTAGTTGTTGTGGTTCCCGTCTTGCTACCGCCAGTGGCGCTTCCGATTATTCCAAGTATGAGAAACGCAGCTGGAATTATGATGCGCTTTTTCTTGAACCACGGCTTTGGATTATCTCCAGTTAAAGGGCGGTCAGTAGACATGTGCGTTCCTCTCGGTTATGTCAGCAATACTAATGATGGCAAGAACTATTTAAATGAAAAGTGGGGAAAAAGTGGGGAAAGGATTAGTCACAAAAACAGAAGACCCCCCCAACTTACTCAAAATGGCAGGGGGTCTACGCTCAATATGGCGGAGACGAAGAGATTTGAACTCTTGAAGGGTTTTACCCCTTACCTCGTTGGCAGTGAGGGAATGAGGTTTGTCCTAAGCCCTGTCTATGCTTACTTACCTAGTTTACATTGCAATTAATCGTGTCAAAAACCCGCAATTGTTCCTAATTCCTGGGCAAAACATGGGCAAACAAAGCGTGTAAAAGTAGGCTAAGCGTATGAAAAACGTCAAATGGATGCCTTTGCCCATTTTATTGATTCTCACTCTATTGGCACCTTTCCAAATGCCCGCAAGCTCTGCCACTGATTTAACCAATTTTCTACCCATTCTTGCCGTTACTCCAGGGGCAGTAAATCCAGCTGTTACTCAGTCCAATATTGGTTCAACCATTTGCACCTCTGGATACACAAAAACCATCCGCCCAAGTTCTTCGTACACAACCTCACTCAAGATAAAGCAATTAACAGGAACTTATAAACGATACGGTTCCTCAAACACTTCACTTTTTGAAGAAGACCACTTGATTCCATTAGAGATAGGTGGCAACCCAACAAGCGAGAAAAACCTGTGGGCTGAGTACTGGGATGGGACTTGGGGCGCCTATACAAAAGATAAATTAGAAAACAAAATTCATTCCTTGGTTTGCTCTGGGGCATTGTCCCTTTCTCAAGGGCAAGCGATATTTGCTAGTAATTGGATTAGTGGCTACAACACGTACGTTCTTGGGCAAGCAACCCCATCTGTTTCCCAGACACCGACTCCTCAGCCTTCGCCAAGCTCCACGGTGACTTCCCAAATTACATTTGTAATGCCCCTATTTACTGACCGCATAGGTTTAGTTGTCGCCAGTTGGGGCAGAACTGGCTTTTCTAATCCTCCAATAATCATCCAAGATTCAGTGCCCACGGGCTTGGCGTGTAAGCCGTCTACCGATAACGACATAATTGTGAAGCAAGAGCCAAAGTGGAAGGATTCTGTTTCAAGCGACACTCAGGTGACCTTGACGATTATGTGTAACGCATATGTGGTCAAGGGCTCGGTTGCGTCTCCCCAGGCATCCACAACTTTAACGCCACCCCCAGCACAAGGCGTAACAACCGCTTCACCTTCATCTACATCGGGGGCAGCTGCAACTCTTCCCAGCTCGCAGCAAACACCTGACCACCCAGCGAGCGCCACTGGCAAATGTAAGGATGGGTCATTCTCTTATGCAGTGAGTCATTCAGGTATGTGTAGTAAGCACGGCGGAGTGGCACAGTACTACCCATGACTCTTAAGCAGTGGCAGAGGAAGACCGCCATTCCCAGCCTTATTTTGAGCTTACTTTTCACTCTTTCGTTCGTTGTTCCTATTTATTGGTACCCGATTAATTCCACATTGAAATCTGTTTGCGAAATCGTTAATTATGGAACTTGGGTGCTTTTTGCAGCAGATTATTTTTATCAAATAAAGCTAGCGCCAGATAACATTAAATACCTCAAAACCCACATCTTTGAGTTAATTCTAGTAATTCTTCCTTTCTTTCGCCCTCTTAGAGCTTTAAGGGCTCTTGTCTTCACAGCGCAGGCGAGTATTCGCTCTAAAAAGGCGCTAATAAAATCTATCCCGATTGTCATGACTGGTGCGACCGTTTTGATGATTGTAATAATGGGTGCTGCAATTCTAGACATTGAAAGAAATGCTCCAGGGGCAAACATAAAAACGCCAATGGATGCACTTTGGTGGGGATTGGTAACAGTCACGACTATCGGTTATGGTGATAAATATCCAGTCACAACAGAAGGACGATTGGTTGCTGGTATTCTGATTATTTTTGGAATCGCTTTAATAAGTACTCTTACAGGAGCTTTTGCGGCATGGGTATTGGACAGCACGGAAGAAGATGTTAATTAGCACCATGCAACAAATAGTTCTTGAGCTAAGATTTTTTAGGAGAGGCACTTTAAAGTGGGAAAAATCAGCTCATTATCCGATTTAAGTTGAGCCTGAACGGCAGCCGTTGTGAGATGGCTATAGCTCACAAGATTTGCAACACTTAAATCACTTTCGAACTTATTCTCATAGCCACCTTGAACGCCAGTCGTGCCATCGGTACCAGCGCTCACATCAAAAGTAGCCCAACCAGATGTTGCTCCTGGGGCACCTATAAACCCATTCATCGTGTAACCCTTAGGACAGTATCCAGTGTTTATAGCGTCGACCGTAAAACAAAGAACCGAACCCGTTGCACAGGAGACTTTTTTTACGCCTAACAAAAAGGAGCCGACAGGCTTGCTTCCTGGAGGGGCAGTTATGTTGTTGTAGGTGTTGTTGATGACTGCACCTGACGCTGGCGACGGGTAACTCTTGCCCTTTATTTGCCCTAAACATACCTCGGAATCAATCTGACCATTTGGTAGATTTTTAACCACAGGGTTGCTTAACGACAATTTAACATGTTGCAAAGGGGCTAGCTTGGCAAGGAACGATTGCGAAAAGTTTGCTCCTTCTCTTTTTGCCCCATCGGCAAACAACCCGACTGTTACCTTCACCCCATAAGGACATCCATTTTTTACTATTAAGTCGCCGTTCCAACAGCCAGAGTTCTTACCTGATGGGCAATTGACTGGGTTGTCCAACCATTTCCAACCAAAACCTGAAGAATCTTCTTCGTATCCATCTGGAACCCAAGTTGACGTTGCTGTTTTCATTGGAGCGCTTATATTCGAGCCATCAGTTACAGGAACCTTTGTATCCCCACTACCTAGCTGACATGCTGCAGAAGCGCTTTTAATCTTTGGTCCGATTGTTGCGGTCGTATTCTGAGTACCAGGACCTGAAACTCCCCCTTGATAGACGCTTCCATTGAATGTGTAAGAAGTGAGGAGATTCCCTTTCGCATCGAGTGCTTTAACCGTGCATTTAACTTGAGTGTTATCGGAAACACCCTGTACTTGAGGTATGCCTCCCCAAAACCAACCTGAACTATCATGACCAGCGAAACCATCAGTTGTTGGTGGGTCTACCCTCAACACTTTGATGCTTCCTTGAATTGTCTGTGTGTCAGTGGTTTCAGCGGTGCAATTAATTTTGACTTGAGTTACAAAATTCGCACCTTGGTGAGTTATTACAATATTTCCTAGTCCGTTTGCCGTTGAACCAGCTGCAACATTTTTGAGAACAAATATGTCGAAGCCGTGATAAGTCCCACTTGAATCTTGAGCCGTGATAGTGCATGAAGGTGACACTGGTTTAATACCGTTGTTATAGACGTGAAAACGCACAGCAAGTGTTGCTGAATCAGGGGCGGCGAACCCATCGACCTTTGACGGATACGTTCGACTTTGACTTGCATACGTGGGGAAAGCTTGTATCGTGAGCAATCCGAGAATTCCTAGAACCAGTGCTTTTCCCTTTAGGCGCATATGCACATCTTAACCGAGTCCACCGAAATCAATATTCGGATTTGACCCGCGCTTGAACAGGCAACCACAAGTGGCGGCACCCCCTGGGGCTATATGAGATGAAGCAACTTTTTGAACGTCGAAGTCTCGGTTTTTGGATGGGCATTTAAAGACGCAACCGACGATATTTCATCCATTTCCTATAGGAACCTTGTTAAAACAAATGCAGCCAAAGCGAACGCAGCTGCCCTATCTGCTATTTCATCGACTATATACACTTTGTTTGGAAACAGAACAGGATTCGTGTACTGAGAATCAACAGTAACTAAGAATTCCGCTATCAATTCTGCCGTGAAACTTCGACTCCTTGTTTGTGGAAGATTTCTTAATAAGTAGTTAGCAAGAGAAACACGGTGGGAAGCTAATACGTGTTCAAATGCTTGTATCTCAGGTCCTGAATCGGAGGAAACCGTAGTGCTTTGGATTGCAATAAAAGTTTCTAATAATTTCTTAGACATCTCAATGTGCTCAAGTCCGAATTTATTCCCTTCTGGAAGTGCTCGGACCGAATTTTCGTTTTCATAAGTCCTCTGTAGCATTTCATCAAGAATTTGCTTATCGTCAGCCTCGAGTTGGTCAAACTCCTCGAGTACAACTCGGAGTGCATATATGGCGTGCATGACACTCAAAGAATTGAGGCTTAACAACTTTTCACAATAAGTATCGAAAGTTCTATCGGACATTTGAGACGTCACTTTGAAGTTCCCTTGCAGCCTGGATAGCGGCTACATCCATAGAAGTTACCGTATTTACCGCTGCGTCGGACCATGCCAGAACCGCACTTTGGACATTTACGTTTGCCCATGGTCTGTTTATTGTTATTTGTACCGCTGCCGCTTTTACAGTATTTGCAGAATCTGCCCATTCCACTAGTTAAAGACGAGTCCTTGAAATCCGACAATGACCTAACTTCTTTGCACTTTGGACATTCTTTCATATCTCCACTTTGGAGATTCTCTATGGTTTCGTGAATTTTAAACATAAGTGGATTGACTTGAGCATCTGGTTTTGTCAAAACACTGAGTCTCTCATCTAGAACCGCGATTGGATTTTCACCAGCATTAAATTTATTGATGCGTAGAAATTTGTATCCGTAACTTTCCAAGACTTTTTGTCGGTAAACATCACCGTCGGACATGTAATGTTCATAGTTGTAAGCATTTACCATATTGGAATTAGCAAAATGTTCTGAAAAACCATCGTATTCAATAATAATCTTCTTTTCTTTTGTCTCAGATTCTTTATAAGCCAACAGAAAATCCACCTTGTACATTGGATGTGTATAAGTGGGGTCAAGCTGCTTTAAATACTTACCAATTTCGAACTGAGGAATAAAAGTAATTTTGTTTTTATTATTTTTCCAGAATGACGTTTGATAGAACCAACTAAGCACTTCTGCTTCCATCCCTGATGAAGCGTCCGTTTCAGATGCTGACCTTTCAGCCTTGGCTTCATCAAGTACAAACTGGTAATGCCTAAGTGCCTCACCGATAGACCCATTAAATTTGTCTAAAGGCTTGCTGATAACAAAATGCAGACATTCTTTGCCGCGACTGAATCCAACATTAAGTCTTTGGGCTTTAATTTGCCCGTCTTCTTCAATATCCACATTGCTTAGGTCCTTTATAAAAACACCCCATAGCTTGTCGCTTTGTTCTGTTGCAACCATGGAGTAGAAAATGATGTCCCTCTCCTCACCCTGGCATGTATCAAATGTCATGATTTTGAGCTGGAAATCCTCAAAGAAGAAATCTCGTTCAGGAAGCTTACTAATTTCTTCTTGTAACAATTTTTGCTGGTTTGTGTGGGGAGTAATAATTCCGACTGACAAACCATTTTTTTGAGTTTTAAGCTTCTTCAATTCATCAATGATAAATTGAACTTCAGCCAGATTTGTATTCGGATATACCTCGTCCTTTGAGCTGGCTTTAATCTGAGAAAATTTGATAACCTCGTCAATATTTTTACCGCGAATCTTCATTACCTGGAGACTGTCGCGATAGAAGTACTTGTTGGAATAAGAAATTATTTCTTTGTAACCACGGAAGTGCTTAATAAGTTGCATGTTGTAATTACTAATAAACTCAAAAAAATCTAGGACAGATGTTTTAATGTTGAATTTGCCAAGTCGAATTAGCTGGCTTGCGTCCTTTGATACATTGGTTTTGAAGGAATTCTCTAATCTTGAAAGGTACTCTCGGTTGGTATCCGACCTTGCCTGGTTAGCCTTGATATTACTGAACTGCTTTCGGTCGCCAAGGATTAACACTTTACGGGCACGTATCAAGGCTGGGAATGCTTGAGCTAAGCTCACCTGTGAAGCTTCATCAATAATCAACAGGTCGAACATTTCGTGATGAAGGGGAATGTATTCGGCAAAGTCTCTAATACCAGCAAGAATGCAAGGAAATGCTGAGCTTAGTTGGCTAAATTGTTGCTTAGGAAACTTTTGCTTCGATTTGATAATACTTTTTAGGGTTTCGGCGTCATTTCTATTATTTTCATAAAAGTCGATAACTCGTCCGTCAAGCTGATGGGCGACCTTGGTGATTACGAGTTGTTCGATACTCCTTTTTCTCGCGGCGTAATCAACTTCAGGAATTCGTTTAAACTCACTTCTTAATTTCTGCTTAAGAACTACGTAACGCACTTGGGAATCAAATGTTTCCTGGTCCAATGAAATCAATTTGTTGGATATTAAGGAGTCTGTGTTTTCCAATTCTAGTTTTAGCTTTTTCGCTGTATTCGGATACGTCTTGACTAATTCGATTAATTCACAGGCAGCTTCCAAAGCTTCAGAGTTGTTGGTTGACCACTCTCCCAATGGCTTTATGGTGACTAATAAGTGCACTAATGAAACAAAATCAAAATTTGTAAGAGCTTCGGAGTTCGCCGTTTCGCCCATCTTCTTTATGTTTACAAAGGAGTTGTATGCGTCTCTTATAAGAGGAAGTGCAGTGCTAGGCGGTACACCGTCGTAATTGAAAGTATCTAAAAAATCTGAATCAATGGTTGCTAACTTTCCTTTAGAAAACGTATAGCCCACGAGAGGTTTCTTGCATTCGGAATACCTTGAAAGAAATTCAAATAACGTCTTGGTCTCGCTACCTGAGAAAGATTTAAAGCTGTGGAATCCTGAGAGAGACTGCGGAGACTTGGATGTTATTTTTTCCTGAATATCGCGTGCTGTTGCCAGGGCTGATGAAACGATAACTAAATCAGAAATACTCCCCATTTTCGTATTCAACGCTTCACAAATTCGAAGCAAATATTTGTCATTGAACAACTCTCGCCATGCAGTCATTCCATGGCGCATGGAGTCGAGGTCATACCCACCCTGCTGGTTTAGCTCTACTTCATCTAGGTCAAATACGAATTTTGTTTTGGCAAATTTATTTTCAAGCAGATTTAATTCGTAGATTTCGTTTAAGTCGACATCACCGTAGGCGAGACTTTCAAGTTCTATATCCTCTTTCAGTCTTGAGCTTGATTGCAAGATGCTTTCATCCAGGTACTCAATGTCTTTTTTTACCGCTCTGTAATGAGTCCTAATGTCATTGATTGATGATTTGGAAAGTATCTGCGAATAAGTATTACCAGTTTTTCCTAGCCGCAAAATTGGATTCTGGAAATTCTGGTCAAAACGAACTTTGTTCATGGTTTCCGTAATGTTTTTCTCAACTACGTCAAGGGCTTCTTTCTTGTCTGAGAGCACAAGTATGGATTTAGATTTTAGAATTGCGTCAAAGATAATCGCAGTAATTGTGTGACTCTTACCAGTTCCTGGGGGTCCTTCAACAATCAAGTACTTACTATTTGGCTTGCTGACAGCATTCAAGATTTGAAGTTGCTCACTATTCAAAGGTATTGGGCTCTGCGCAACAAGTCTGTCTGGGGTTTCCGTCTCATCCCATTCTTGTTCAACTTCTATCCCTACAGGCTCTGGATTCTTTTGCAGGAAGTCTGCCAGCAATTGATTGAAGGCATCTGATAGTTCTCCACCTTCTAACGCCAGTTCTGCGAGAATTTCCTCGTAGTCATTTACTAAAGCCTCGTCAGATTTGTCGAACAACGCAAATGAAAATGAGTTGGATATCTGTACGTCTGCGCCACGGGCTTGCATTTGTTGCCCCTGAGAAAAATTAATTGAGCCTTGAAGCTCAAAAAAGTTCTCAATTTCAATAACTATTTCTTGTATTACTTTGTGTAAATCTGAAGTATGTTGTGAAATGTAGATAATTCGCTCGCCAATATTCTTGAGCGTGCCTTGAGTACCTTTATTTTTATTGTATTCTTGAACTATGTATTCAATCGCTTTTTTATTGATATATATTTGAGAATCAAATTCTAATTGATAGGTGTCTTGGGTTTTAACTAGATTTATGGGGATATATAGAAGCGGATATTTCGTATTGTGAAATGAAATATCACCAAAATAAAGGTAGAAATCCTGCTTATCGAGGATTGCTCGATTATTTTCTAATTCCTGCACATCATGGAACAAATCAGCCACTTTAAGGTCTTCAAAGTGCGTCGTTAGAGTTGTCTTCAAGTAATCCAAAGAGATTACTGAATTTAATTCAGCCTCAAGCTCTACATCATCTTTCGCTATTAAGCGTCTCAATATTTCAGCGATTTTGTCCTCAATCTGCTCAAGAAAGATTGATACGAGCTCCTGTTCGAGCATAAAAATGTCATCTTGGTCCCCGAGTTCCCCATTAGTCAGAGGCTTTTCAAGACTCGTTATGAATGGGTGAACCATCTCGGCGTAAAATGCAGTTCCCGCTGCTTCTAATGTTGAGGTAAATGCAACATCAAAATCCTCTTTGTTGAGAATCGACTCTTGCTCCACTCTTAGAGCCACTGAATCGATTAGGGTGTCGAACTGACTTTTTGAAATTTTGCTGATTTGAAGCGCAATTAGCTCTAAAACGTTCTTAGGTAGTTTGGTCTTGAATTGCCCCTTTTTGATTTGAAGAATCGTCTCGCTTGGGAATCCATCTGCCACGTACTTCGCAATAACTGGGTAAAAAGTCTCATACTTTTTGAGTCCTACCCCAACCAAAAGATTGTCAGGGTTTCTTAGGCGAATAGAGCGTCTAGGGAGTTTTCGCTTGTGAAAGTCAGTCTCCAGGAAGTCCATGAAGTACTTGGTGACCTCACGGAAGAAATCGAGCGTCCCTGAGGCGGCTTGCCCTGAACTAGCCATTCGAATTTCCCAACCGATTCATAGGCAAACCTTAACTAGCCCCACCGACATCCACTAGTAAGGTCAAGGTGCTAGAAAAGACCGCTGTAAAAGCCTAAAGTCGACGAGTAAGGCGTAAGCAGGGTTGAAGCGAGCGCAACTCTCTCGGTTCCCCATAAAAGTCCTACAGGGCTACTTCTCGGGATCTGAAGGCTATTTCTGAGCGCCTGACCAGGTTTCCAGGGGGTTTTCGTATTTTGATGGCGAAAAGGAATCACATCAGACGAAGGAAGACGACTCGTCTTGCAGAAAAACACCTATGCAAGATGAATTTCCGCTTTTAAGCCTCTCATTTTCAATCTTGTTATCATGATACAAGCCTAAAAATCGACTACAACAACTTGTTGACGTCGAGCTATGTAATCCTTCACCTGTTGTGCTGTGAAGCGTCGGTTTCTACCAACTTTGATGCTGTCAATCTCCCTTCGGGAAACTAAGCTATAAATTGTTCC
>Ga0208865_1000532_pt1 | contig 11467 bp, 13 predicted proteins | sample CryBogCBE02Aug09_FD_184565 | JGI IMG/M metagenome (GOLD analysis project Ga0208865, IMG submission 184565) | Freshwater microbial communities from Crystal Bog, Wisconsin, USA - CBE02Aug09 (SPAdes) (version 2) | ecosystem: Environmental > Aquatic > Freshwater > Lake | place: Crystal Bog... | reverse complement strand
TTGGGTGTGCTGTGTTGATCAATGTAACGCCATCACCACCAACATAGCCGGTTGTGAATGCGAAGTTGAGCAAGTTAGCGCATAATGTTTCTTTGGTTTCAATCATTGACTGAGCGAGGTGCTTAGCAAATGTTGAGCCGATACGGATGTGATCACCGTCTTCCATCAAAACTTTGGTCAAGGCATATGCCAAGCCATAGATTTGGTAGATGAAGCGAGTGATGTACAGCGTACCGCCTTGATCGTAGCTAACTGGAGTGCCATCAGGCATTGCAGGAGCTGCGTTCATACCGAAGAGCATTACTTCTTCATGGTAGTTACGTGGAATACCTTGGATCTGTTCAACAAATCCTTTCCACTCATCGTCACGTTGTTCGTAAACACCGTCAAAGACTTCGTTGATAATCGGCTCGACTACCGCACGAAAGTCTGTACTGCGCATTGGGGTTGCCATGTGCTATATCCTTTCGTTATTAGACAGATGCCGAGTTGGCAGCGAATGTGTTGTTGGAAATTACAACTTGTACGATTGTGTTTGCATCGCCCCAAGCATTGGTAGAACCAGCTGGGTATGCAGTTTCACGACCGAGACCAACTACACGAACCTGACCTACGTTACCAGAACCAACTGGAGTAGCTGCAAGAGCGGTTGTTGAGAAACCAGCGCCACCAGTACCGATGATATAACCATCAGTTACAGCAGAACCAGTTGTTGTGTCGAAGTTGTATTCTTGACCGACTGAGTTAGCGTTTGCAGAACCGTTAACTTGGATCTCGTAGACCAATGCTGGGTCTTGGAAAATCCAGAAAACGATTTGAGTAGCAGCTGCTAAAGAAGCGGCAGTGATTGATTTACCAACGGTACGACGACCTTCAGCGGTTGTATATTCTACACCGTCGAAAGAACCGTAAACTTTACCAGTGCCAGAAGCAGTTGCTGCGGCGATGGTTAATTGGCCTGTTGAAGTGATTGCCACGGGTGTGTACTGGTAAAACGCTACTTGAGCTCCGGTGAGGGAGTAAGGAGCTGAGTACGCACCACCAGTTGTGCTGGTGAGGTTAAAATTGTTGGTGCCAACGAATGGAACCGAACGATCTAAACCACTTGGGTGGTAAGCTGGCTTCAGACCAAAGGGTTGAAATACTGTAGACATAGTCTATTTTTCCTTTGTTTTTGAAGAATGTTAAGAGAAACGAATGTTTTTATTATTCGCTTTTGCGGTTTCCTTTTCCATTTCCAAAAGTCCACCTTCCAAGACTGAACGCCCACCTTTGCTTCCTTCGGCAGCACCACGCACTTGTGCGGTGATGTTGCGTTGGTGCTCGAGAGGTTCCTCGAGGTGAAGCATGCGCATTACTTCTTGGTAGATGTCCTCTGGTAACTTAAAGAGAACCATTTCGTTACAACTAACACAGCCTTCAAACTTGCCCGAGCTCATTTTGCCTAGTCCTTCAAAGCTAACTCCTAATTCACTAGCTTTAACTGGCTCATAACCCAATGCCATACGTTTGTCGATACTGTCGTACGTATTGGTTGTTGACAACCAACACAAGTGCATCCCAGGTATTGTTCCATGTGGGATATCGGGCAACGCACTATTTGCCCACTTGTCTCTAAACGCTTCAAGGCGTTCACGACGTGCAATGTCATCTGGATCCGCAGTTGTACTACGTTCCAATACTTCTTGGACTCGATCAGCTAAGCGATCATCTAAGTCACGTTTAATTCTGTTATTTGCCATTTTAATTAACCTTTATTTTCACGATCATATTGTGCATAAGCACGGATCATTTTGTTTCGACGTTCTACATCATCCCATGCACCAGCATCTTTAATTGCCTGCACTCTGTCACGACTTAACATGATGGTGCCAGCTTTTGCACTGGTGGTATTTGCAACCCGACTTGACTGCGTTGGGTTAGCACGCTTATTTGAACCACCCTTACTGGTGTAACGGTGTGGTAAGCGAGATGATAAGCGACTATCTAACTCTTCCCAATATTCTGGATCCGCTGGATCCCATCCATCAGCGACGAGCTCTTGGTCAATTACTTTGGCAATTCTACTATCGGTATCTCGAGCTTGTGGATCATACCAAGAGTTCTTTTTGAGCCATTTTGTGGCATTTTGCTGAACTTCTGTATTGATCGTGTTAGGCACATTTTGCTTAGGTGCCTTAGCTTGCTCGAGCTGTTGTTTCTTGTATTGCTGAGCTTGTTGCAGACGCTGTTTAGCCTCTGTTAATTGCTCTAAATACTCCACTTGAGCCGTAGCATCCCCAGTTTGGGACGCTTGAATTAGCTTCATCTTTGCGTATTCAACTTTAGTGGCTTCATCCTCAATGGATTTATCAATTTGAGCAAATTGATAAGAAACCGCTGTGTTTTCTACCGCAGCTAAGCGTCTTGCTAGTTCTTCATTACGCTTCTCAAGTGCACTAATCTTGTTTTTTGCAGAGATTTCACGCTGACGCTTTAATTCTTTCTTAAGCTTACGCTCTTCTCTACGTGCTTCACGAATCTGTTCACGCTCTTCGTCAGTTTCACCTTCAGCAGCAGCTTCATCATCGCCAGCTTCGTGTTCAGCTTCTTCATCATCGTGATCTTCGTCTTTTTTCTTTTTTTTCTCTTCTCCAACCTCATCATCAAGGTTTTCTGGAAGTTCAATATTGGCTAAGACAGAGCCATCTTCTTGTTCCTTAATGGGAACATCTTTTAATTCATTTTCTGCCATAATTTTCTTTCAAAATTAGTCTACAAACGCCTTCATCTTCTGCGCATACTCAAACGACTTAATGCGAGAGATGATTTCACGTGCTTGAATGGTAATAAACACCACTGGGGCACCATCATCATCGGGCTGAACAACAAAACGATCACCGCCGTATTTAATTGTCCTTACCAAATCGCCAACTTTGCACCATGGGCCTTCAATCCAAGGCTCTAGGTTATCGGGCGACTTATATGCAAGGGGACCAATTTGGATTACCTTGGCTACAGTCTCATTGAAACGTAGGGTTTGTTTGGTTTCATCCACTAGGATGATTCCGCCTTTACTGGTGGTCTTTTCTCGGCGTAACTGCACCAATACTCGATCTCCAGCTACTTCAACACCTGGATCTACATTTGGAAAGCATTCTGCTTCCGAACGCAAATCTGGTTCGTCTTTTTGTTTTACATCAAACACTATTCAGTGCTCCTTAAAGCCGTTACGGCTTACTCTTGTTCATCATCCTCGGTTAGGAGGGCTTCTAGGATCGACATGGCTTGCTTTAAACCATCTCGAGTACCCAATACTCTTTGATAAGAATCAAAGTTATGGATATTGGAACCGGAAGCTAGGACTTCGGTTGTATCTTTGTCCGCTTCTTTCAAGCGGCTAATTAATTCTGAAATTAAGTCCCTCATACTACTACTTATGCAAATGGGCGGAATATTCCGCCCTAAAAACTATTGTTTTTTGAACAATTTTCAGATTTAGTTAATATCTGTAAATTCCAAGGTACATGCAATCCCGACACAGTTTTGCCTTTAAGTGGAACAATGTGGTCAACTTCATATTTTTTCCCAAATTGCTTTTCCATTTCTTTTGCAAGTAAATAAAAACCCTCTATTTGAAGATGGTGTTCTTTTGTAAGCCAAGTTGGCGTTCTGTTAATTTTTGTTGCGCGCCTATTTCTTGTATAAGCACAAACTTTACTTGGATTAGCTATTTGCCATTTTCTTGTTTCTTTACGAGCTTTGTCTCTGTTTCTTTCCCTGCATTTTGCCATTCCTAAGTTTTGCTGGGAAAAAGCTGCAGGGCTATACCAAGCCTCTGTTAAGTATCCATCTTTTAAAGGGCGATCGTATCGATAATGGTGGAACGCAAACCCATCACCACGTAAATCGCCACGTTTAAAAAATTTACCTGTTTTAGGATTGATTCTTTTCACAGAATTTTTTTTAGTAGAAATTTCCGCCGCCAATTTCGTTCAGATTCTTATCTGGGCCAACTTTAGAGTCTTTAGCCATCTTAGCTTGCTTAGCACCGATCTTCCAGTTGTTGTCACGATGTGAGCCCGATGGGCCATTATCTAAAGATTTATCTTCTGGGCCGCCGCCAGAGCTTTGCTTGCCCATTTGTTTGTAGGTTTGACGAAAACCTAATTCATCTTTTGCCATTATTGTTGTTCCTCAGTGGGTGGTTGTTGTGGTTGTTGTTGCATAGCTTGTTGCTGTTGTGTTTGAGCCATTTGTTGTTGATGCTGTTCTGCTGCTTGTTGTAACTGTTGAGCGTGTTGCTGTGCTGATTGCTGAGCGGCAATCTGTTGCTCAACCATCTGAGCTTGCTGATTAAACGCTTGCTGTTGAACTGCCAAACCATGCTGACGAATATCTTGATCAGCTGCGTTGATTGCATCCATAGCAGACATATTTTGCTCAGCATCTAAAGCAACTTGTTGCTGGCTCATCTGTGCATTGGCTTGAATCATAGCAATCCGCTCTTTAGCAGAGTTGTTGATGTTTGCCATAGCAATATCGGTAGCATTACGCTGATTGTCGATATTGGTTTGGGTGCTGTACTTGGTTTGTAGCTCTTGAACCTTAGCTTGCAACTCAGCCAACTTAATTTGGAAGTCTTGTTGCTGTGACTGGTTCTCAAATTGTAACTTAGCTTGAGCCTCTTGAGCTTTACGCTGAGTCTCTGCCATCTGGGTCTTCATTAATACTTGTGCAGTTGGGTCAGCAAGGGCACGCTGTTCAATTTGTTGCTGTTGCATCTGCTGAACTTGTTGTGCCAACTTCTGAATCACTGGCATGAACGACTGGAAGTCTCTTGCACTATCTTGTGCAACCAACTGTGATGCCAATCCAAGCACTTGCTCGCTGGTTTGATCCATCGGACGCTCTTCGTTGAGCTTTAAAATGTCCTCGCCACCAGCAACCTCGGCAACATGGTTGCGCATGGACTGTAAATAGTGCAAAGTCATGTGTTGTTTGATGTGCTCAAGCAACGCTGGAGCAAATTGAGCACCAATAATTGGGCTACCACCATAATTTGGATCCAAAGCAAACATTAAGTGAACTTTGATGTGTGCTAAATGGTCTTGGTCGGGGAAAGCTGCTGCCATACGACCCATAACCATGGAAACATTTTCCAAAGCGGGGTTAGATTCTTTAACTCCGTCTGGATTTGGTAAAATTTCTTGGATATTGGGGATTTTAAGTTGCTTTAATACCCGAACATGCGCTTGACGCAAGTCATAGAGCTGTGGTGCGCTGTTTGCCAGCTGTAAAATCGCTTGTGCTTGGGCTAAACGCTGTGTTTCAGAGAAAATGTGGGGATCAGATACGGGACGAATGTCATTATTGATCGCAAAATCACGAATTTCAATCTCTTCACCAGAGTTGTTGTCCATTTCTTCCAAATACCAGTGGTTGATTCGTGACAGAATCTCCAAAGATTTGGCTTGTGAACGGTGCAAGCGTGCATGAATGCTAGAAAATACCTTAGCGCCTTGCTCAATCAGTGCTTGAGTCGTACCAACTGGTGCGTTAGAGTTAACATCGTTGATTTTTTCTTCAGATGTTGTAACTACGCCCTTAGCTGCATCAGTTAACCAACCCAAAAGCGACATCAAAACAGAAGATGGCTGGTTAAATGGCAGTGGCATTGCCAACTTACGCACATCATCTACACCAGGAGCGCCTTCAATCTCAATAACTTGAGTTGGCTCTATTCGGTCAGACTGTCCTCCAATGCGGCCACCTTTGAGTTTAAGCATTGTTTGGCTGTTGTTGATGTGAGCAGCATCAAGTAAAGCACGCAAAGCCCCGGTAAGAGCAGCAGAAAGGCCACCAATAAGGTGAGGCAATCCAATAGCGTAAGCTCCACGCCAAGGAATAAACTTGAACTCAACATACCAATCCAGTTTCGTAAGCTTTTCATCGCCGTATGCCCAGTTTCTGTAAAGTGCTAGGACTCTTGAAGTAGAGTCATCGATAGTTAAAATGTAAGGGGCGCGTCTACCGTCTGTCTCTGGATCTTCATCCAAGCGTAAGAAACAAGTAATTTCATAAACACGACGCACACCATCCACATTCTTCGAAGGCATATCTTTGCCTTCAATTTTGTTATTGGCTTTTTGTGACTGTGTTTCTTGGTCAATGTCTACTTCAGCAATGTAAGCGCTATCTAAATCACGATAGATACCTTGATCTATGCGTTGTTTAAAAATATCTTCTGTGATGTCTTGCACTTCAGTAATACGAGCTGAAGTGTAGAAGTTGGTTGTGGCGTATGGTAACAAAATGTTATCAATTGGAACCCACTCTGTCATTGGGCGTTTTTGTTCGTAGTCGTAACGCCACTTCAAATACTGCGATCCACCGAGCGGCAACTGAGTGAGCATCTGCTCCATCTCATCACGATACTCTTGAACTTGCTCAGTTAACTGCCAGTTCATAAAGTTCGCTTTACGATCGGCAATCTGAGTACGCTTGTCGCTATCTTCACCACGAATATTGGATTTTACAATACCCTCTGGTGGTAATAGTTCACGAGCTGCTGATGCAGCAAAGTCCACGCAAGACTCTGCCATGACAGGGTGAACGACTTTAGAGGCACCATCAAAGGTTGCGCCTCCAGGTGCGTCCTTACCTAAACCAGTACGGCGTAAACCGTCTTCGTATTGTTTGTCACGCTCTTTGCGTGCTTCCCGATCAACCTCGATCAGTTCTAAAAAATCATTAGCTAAACCCAGTAACAGATCTTCATCAAAAGTCTCTGCCAAGTTTTCATAAAACTCTGGATCTTTTAGCGGACCTTCGGTTGGTTTAAAGTTAACAATAACCGAGCCGTCATCTAATTCAATGACATCGCTTTCTAAATTGTCCTCATCATCTAAACCAGTAACTTCTTCATAGGTATCAATTTCGTCTTCGTTTTCCATACCTTGCTCAACATCCTCATCGTGTTCGAGTGATGCCAAGTTAGCTCCAGCTTGAATAGGAAGTTTTGGTGCTTGTGCCATTAATTATTTTCCAAGATGTTTTTGAATGAGAACTTTGCTCATGTCACGAAAGGGTTTTACTTTACCACCTTTTTTAAACATGGCAGAACCTACTGTAGGTTGTGGCATGTCTGTATTTGCAATTGCATTTACTATGGGTGGAGTATCGGTTGGGTCTTTATCACTAACGGGTATTGGTGGGGGAGGAACTGGATTATTATACGCATCTCTAACAACATTTACCAGCTCTGCATTTTTAGGATGATAAACATACTGCATATTGTTTTTCATTCCTTGCACATATTCTGGACTAGTTTGTTTATCTTCACTAACACCAGTTCCAAACCAATAGCGCATTGGATCACCACCAAATTGTTTTGCTTTTTGATGGGCATCATAAATTGCTGATCCAAATCCTGCAGCAGCTGGATCGTAACCTTCTTTTACAACATTGCGATAAATATCAAGTGATTTAGGATCACGATAATTAAACTGATTATACCCTAGATTTGTTCTGCCTTCTTTAAACAACATGGCAGTTAGTTGCTCTGGAGAAAGTTGTGGTACTCCATATTTTTCTCCAGCACGCATTACGCTAATCCAGTTACGCAACTGATTAGCATCAACTTGGCTTGGCAATGTTTCCAAACCTTCTTTAGTTGTATGCTTAGGTATTGTGCCTCTGCGATAATATTTTACTGGACTGGGATCTTGAAAATAATAAAATTCGGGTTGCCCATGATACATTGGCATCTGTACATCTGCTGGCATATCGGGCGGTGCCATTTTTCCAGATCCCGCTCCCCCGCCTAGAGCATTCATTGCCAAAGCAGCTTGCTGTTGTGCTAAAGGAGGTTGTCCTCCCGCTGCCAGCGCTGGGATACCAGCGGACTGAAGAAGCATCTCTTGTGGGGTTTTAATTGGGTTTATCGCCATATCTATAACTACTTATGCAAAAATAACGGGGTGTTCGCCCTAAACTGCATAGGGGTTATATCTTTTCTTTCTTAGCTCGTCATCCACATACTCATAGCCCCGAGATGGTAGGTAATCAAGCTGGATCCATCCAGAGTCCCTTAGAACACGCAAGGCTTGCGAAAGCACATCCACATAGTCATCATGCCCACCGCTCTCTGGAAACGAACACACCTGCCGTATGAAGCGTTTAGCCCACTCTGCCACTTCACTAGGTTTCTTAGGATCTTCTGGGATGTAGACTTTACCTTTGGCAATCAGCGGTGCCACAATGTTTAATCGCTGCACTTTGTCAGCACGCCCTGGGTTATATCCTCGCACAGGAGTACCCGACCCTTGCAACTCTTGAATCAAAGAAATACCAGCGGACTTATCTTCCATCAAAATTAAGTCTGCCTTTCGTCCCTTAGCAAAGTCGTTGTCTGCTCCGTACACCACCTCTTTGTAATCCTCAATCACTTTGCGACGCAACTCTGGGTAACCAAGATGTCCATCCCATGCATCAAGCAAGATGACGCAAGTTCCCACATCTTGATTCTCAAAGATCCCAAACACACCGCATGCCGTTGGGTCATTGGCAGTTTTCTCTGAGGTGGCGGGGTCGTAGCTGGCAATTACATACTCCAGCGTTGGCGATGGCTTTTTGGCTGGCCAAAGCTTAAACCACTTGCGTTTGACAATACCCGCATCTTCGGGGTCAAGGATCGCGCCATAAATCTCTTGTTTACCAAGGTCGGTGCCTTCATAGGTTTCCAATGCTTTGAAGAACGATGAAGATAAGTTTTGTCTGTTCTCATACGAGCTGGCATTAACCACATACACATCGCCACCAATTTTGCCCTCGTTCAAGTCCACGATCAACTCTCGTGGTTTTGGTGTGGTGGTGATGATCTGCTGGACTCGTGAGATGCGCGGGTCACGCAGACGCATGGTAAACTGTGCTTGATCCCATGCATCATCAAGGTAATCAAACGCAGCAAGCTCGTCATACCAGCCACCATGGAACTGCTTACCACGATAACGCTCTGGTTCTGATGCTGGGATACCTTGGATGATCGAGCCGTTCTTGAGCGTAATCTCAAACAACGATTTGTTGTAGGTTTCGATTAGCTCGTTGGGGATGATGTTTAAAAGACCAGAGTCGCCCTCAAAACAAGTTGCCCGGATATCGTTGGAGGTAGGGGCTGTGACCAACCAGCGCGTTCCATTGTAAACAGCCGCACGCTGTCCAATCCAGTTGGAAGCTGTGTAAGTCTTACCTGCGCCACGACCAGCAAGCATAAGCATGATGTCATATTCACCGTCCTCGGGTTCTCTTTGATGGGGTAATGCTTGCAACTCCCACCGTACCCGCCACAGTGCTAGAGCCAGTTGGTCTTTTGGCCAGTGTGCGTTTCTTAGTGCAAAAGATGCAAGGATCTTTTCTTGTATTTTGTTTAATGCCATATTGGTAAGAAGCCTTGCCCTACTACAAATGGCGCATCTGTTACGATGTGCACTACGGGCGCAGATTCAATCTTCTCCACTTTAGTTATCATGCGGCGACGATCGCCTTTAGTACGCTTGATGGGGTTTTGATGCAGGTGTAGCGGGATGTCCGTTGCAAATGTCAGTTGGTGGGTGAGCGAGGTGCGATTATGAAACACTTGCGTTTTCATTCCCAGCGATTCACAAATCGACTGCAAGGTAATCAAAAACTTAATGTTACGGCTAAAAATTAAAAAGCGATCCAACTGTGGATTGTAACATCCTGGTTTGGTCGCAACCAATCCTCTAAAAAACTCAATACGCTGATCAATACTCCCAAAGGTGTACTCGATTGGTAGCTTGGTCGGTACTGTCATGTAGCGAGTCAGAAAGGTGGTGTTGATCGATTGCTTAAAAATTAAGCTGTTCTTAATCCGATCAACGTGCCAACCATGTGCCCTAATTTTCTTTTGCACATAGTCAACCCAATCTGGCTCGAATGTAAACTTTACCTTGGCTCCCTTTTTGCCAGCCCATAACCCAGCGATGAACGGTGGCACTGGATGGTCTTCAAACGGGAAGTGTAATGGTTTGGCATTCTCAATTGAGAACACATTCCATCCTCGTTTGTCTTTTAAACCTTTTTCAATTAACTGTTCTGGGGTGTAATAGCGTTGGATATAATGGCGTTTATATTTGCCTTTATGCCGAGATTCTCTTTGCCGGTTGCGAGTAGTAAATGCTGGGAAGGTAGCATGCTTATCGACATTCACATAAATGCCATCTTTTAATTGCACCTCAAACATTTCTTTGGCAACATAATGCTGTACCGATTTAATGGGTACGGGATAACCATCCCAAGAATATACATAATCATCTTGGGTTAATTGATGCGCTAATTTCCAACCCCCCATAATCGGAACTGGGGTATCGCTGGCTATTGCCATGAAGTTAATACCCAATTATCTAACCACTGATTTAGTGGGGCGCGGATTTTATTAATCACTGAATCTGGGAGTTTACGAATATCCACATAATCATTTACTGCCAATCGATAACGCAGATATTGCAAAGTCTCTTTATCAAAAATATTGAATGGCACATCCACCATATCAAAAAAGTCTTTTGAGCAAACCATGACTCTTAACCCACCGATTTGCTTATCTTCTCTTTCAAGGATGCCTTTAATTTGGTAGACATACAGTCTAGGCATACACAGGCGCCGATTTAAATACACGCACCTGCTTGCCAGCTTGCCGTCGTTTTTTGCGCTTCGCTGCCAAGTCTCGTTCGACTGCTTTTTTGAATGCGTCTGGACTTAGCCAGCGTTCGCCACGAAAACCGCTCGCAAGCACATCAGTGCGGTAATTGTAGAAGACCATGCCGTTATGGGTATCGCCCATTCGGAATGGTGCATTGGTTTGGGGGTTAAGTCTTTTCATACATCTACTTATGCAAACTCTATACAACATCCGCCCTTATTGTTGCGTTCATCGTACTTCTATACATACTATGGCTCGAAAGACAGGGAGTGTATAGAACTTGAATTTTTAGTTGCCTCTGTATGCCATTGATTTTAAACGAATTCCATTTTCAAAAGACAGGGAAGCCATAGAAGACAGGGTCAAATCGCATATTACCCTCCATATAAATTTATTTTTTTATTTTTTTAAAAAAGAATAAAAAAGAGAATTACTATGGATACCCTGTCTCCAAAACTCAAAAAACGCTCTTTTCCTTTTTAGAATCAAGGACTTACAGCGTGACAGGGTATGTATAGAACTATCCATAGTATTTTTCTATACAAAAAAATATTTAATCAAATCAATAGGTTACAAGCTCCTCCAAAAGACACAGAAGACAGGGTAGCCATAGAAGACAGGGTGCGTTTCATTCTAGCTCTATACAAGTCATAGTGTTTTTTGCAAAAAAATAAAAAATTACAGAGCAAATTGAAAAAGCTTGCTTTTGGTTGGAGCCTCCCGCGGCCGGATGTCAGGGAGTCAAAAAGGAGGGGTGTGGCGCAAAAA
>Ga0208865_1000522_pt1 | contig 11582 bp, 9 predicted proteins | sample CryBogCBE02Aug09_FD_184565 | JGI IMG/M metagenome (GOLD analysis project Ga0208865, IMG submission 184565) | Freshwater microbial communities from Crystal Bog, Wisconsin, USA - CBE02Aug09 (SPAdes) (version 2) | ecosystem: Environmental > Aquatic > Freshwater > Lake | place: Crystal Bog... | reverse complement strand
CAGCGCTGAGGTGATTCATAGGCTTTTACGGCCTTTATGATTGAGTGCTTTAGGTAATATGTTGTGTGTGAGGGTGTGCAAAGGTGTCTCCAGCCTGGCCTTGCGGCCCAAAGTGAATCCAGTCATTGGTTGGCATGCAGCCCGCCTACGCGTTGTTTGATGGTTCGTTTGGAATCGCCAAAGCCAACACCAACATTGAGTTGGTGGTGAGCAACTTGGCGGATCGTCGCGCGCAATTAAGCCGCTTCGTCCAAACCAACCCGAGCATTGATGCGCAGGCGTATTTCATTCCGGCACAACCGCGCACCATCGCGATCCGTTTCGGTCAGAAATTTTAGTCGTCTGAGCTGATGGGTTTGAAGCCTGGCCGAACGTGTTTCGGTCAGGCTTTTTTTTATGCGCCAAGCACGTGCACAGGCCACCGAGTGATGGTTGTGTCGTACGGCCAATTGCACGGATGACGCTCCGGAATGGCAACCGAAGCGCCTCAGTCCCGCGTTGGCCTCAAGGTCCGTGGGCTCACTCCCCCAAACGCAGCCTCTCCACAGGAAGCGTGCGATCCCGACGGAATTCAGTTCGTCTGGATTAAATGTATTAAACGGATACTACAGTCGTGAGCGAATGAGATGGTATTTAGGGGCTTTGAAAGTCCCTAACAGCGGTGTTTTGAAGTCGTGGCTTTTCAGGATATAGTGTGAGTGACACTATTTCGGTGTGCGGTGGGTTGACGCCCAAGAGGGCCGAAGTGCCCCCACGTTCCGGCTGAAAAGATAGAAAACTCAAGGTTGTTATGCGCTTTTAAAGTTGGGTTCGAATTGTCTTTTACCGAGAGTCCTAGAATAATCAATTCGGGCGCTTGGTACGGTTGGCGGCTTGACTTCATGATCATTACTCCCAAAACAATAAAAAAGTCATTGTATTATAGGTAAGTCCGTATTGCAATACTCGCACAAAAAATTCTAAGCGTTGGGAGCGGCATTTATGACAATCGGGTAAACATCAAAGCTGATTTGTTAAGATAATTTGACGTGACGCAGTCACTGCGGATGGTCACTTGGTGGATGTATTGATTGTGAAGTTGTGTAAGTGGCGCTCATAGAGCGCTCGGTGTGAGCGGTCGTCGACTGAATTGGGCATGGCTTTCTTAAAAGTGACTTAAATGGATTTGATCAAGAATGGACGCCTCGGGTGGGACAGTATGCGGTCAGCGCGCTCCCTTGCGGCGCTCACTAAAGCTAGTCACGAAATGAACTCCATCGCAACAGCGCTGAGGTGATTCATAGGCTTTTACGGCCTTTATGATTGAGTGCTTTAGGTAATATGTTGTGTGTGAGGGTGTGCAAAGGTGTCTCCAGCCTGGCCTTGCGGCCCAAAGTGAATCCAGTCATTTACAACAAATATACTGGTGACCGGAGCGGTGGTTTCAATCGCTCCATGGGCTTTTTCATGCGGATTCGAGGTGTCATTTGCCGACCTTCCTAAAAGGATCAACTCTGGTACTTGGTAGGGTTTGCGGTTTGTTTTCATTGCTCTTTGACCCCATACAATAAAACGCCACTATATTATACAAGTGCGTATATTGTTAGTCTTGCATATGCAATTCTAACGCGTTGGGAATGGGGAATGACGTTCACACTAATCGGATGGTCATCACCAGTTATTTGTTAAGATAATTTGACATGTAACAGTCAAAGCGAATGGGCGCTAGTTGGATCGGTTGTTTGTTAGGTTGTGTGATTGGTGTTCACCATGCGCTTGGTGTGAACGGTCGTCCATTCAAAATAGGCGTGACTATGACAGATCCTTGAATGGCTTTGGTCAAAAATTGACGCCTCGGGTTCGACATCAAATGATCAGCCTGGTCCTGCGCAGCGCTCCATCCGCTTAATTTGCTCAACAATCCCCATCGCAACAGCGCCGTGAGGGGGCTTCAGGGCATAGGGGTGCTTGATGACCGACGACTTTAGGATATAGCTGGTATCGGATTGTTTGCAAAGGTGTGAGAGGGTTTTCCCTGCGGACCCGCGATTGCAAAATGAGAGCCGTATCGAATTGTGCCTTCATATACGTTATGCCCTTTTTCAGTTGGGTTCGAATTATCTTTCACCGAAGGTCCCAGAATAATCAACTCGGGTGTTTGGTAGGGTTGGCGGCTGGTCTTCATGACTTTTTGATCTCCAAATAATGAGAGAGTCACTGTATAATATATAGGCCTATATTGCAAGACGTGCACATAAAATTCTACAGCTGAAATTACGAATGACGTTCATCGCAACCGGGTGATCATCACCACCAATTTATTAAGATAATTTGACATATCGCAGTCCACGCGGATGGCCACTGGATGGATTGATGATGACCAATTTGGTCGGATCCATAACGGTCGCGGCGAGGGTGACGGCGGGTGCGTTCAGTGCGGCGCGGGAGCGCGTGCCGTCACGCCGCGAATTGCTGAGGAAGTGCCAATCGCCACTTTTAATAGCTGGGTGAAATTTGGCGGAAAAAACCGAGTGCGGTGCGCAAACGCGGGTTAATGCGGTCGCCTAGGTGCGACGGCAAGTAAAATAAGCTTATGAAAATAAAGAAATTTTTAGAGGTTCGGGCGCATTAGAAAGGCGGGATGGGTCGGCGCTTGATCGCAGGACAAGGCGTGGATAGTCGGGTATTATCACGGCGTCAATAAATAAACACAGTGGGGGACATATGCGCACCGTTAAGACGTTTGGCTTGCTGGGTACCGGGGTGATTGGCGGAGGCTGGGCCGCGCGCGCGCTCCACTTTGGATTTGACGTGATTGCCGCGGACGTGAAGCCTGAAATGGAATCCTGGATTCGCGGCGCCATTGAAAACGCGGAACCGGCGTTGAATCGCTTGACCAGCGCCCCTTTGCCGCCCAAGGGCAAGCTCAGTTTTACCACCGATCTCAATGAAATGGCGCGCAAGGCCGATTTCATTCAAGAAAACATTCCTGAAAACGTTGAACTAAAGCAACGCATTTTGGCGCAAATCAGCCACCACGCGGGCGCGGATGTGGTCATCGCGTCGAGCACCTCCGGCATCATGCCATCGGATTTGCAAAAAGACATGCAGCACCCCGAGCGTCTGATTGTGGGTCATCCCTTCAATCCGGTTTATTTGCTGCCCTTGGTGGAATTGGTCAAAGGTCAAAAAACCAACGATGCGGCGATCGAGGCGGCGGCTCATTTCTACACCCAAATCGGCATGCATCCCTTGCGCGTGCGCAAGGAGATCCCGGGCCATTTGACCGATCGGCTGCAAGAAGCGCTGTGGCGCGAAATTCTCCATTTGGTCAACGACGGGGTGGCCACGACGGGGGAGTTGGACGAATCCATCGTCTACGGCCCGGGGTTGCGTTGGGCTGCGATGGGCACCAACCAGATTTATCATTTGGCCGGCGGCGAACCGGGCATGCGTCATATGTTGCATCAATTCGGTCCCTGCCTAAAATGGCCGTGGACCAAGCTCGAAGCGCCCGAGTTGACCGAGTCGCTCATCGACCGCATGGTGGAGGGCACGGCCGAGCAGGCCGGGGGTCGCTCCATCCGTGAACTGGAGCGCTTGCGTGACGATTACCTCGTCGCCATTCAGCAGGTTTTAAGGCAGTTCAATATCGGCGCGGGTTCAACCCTGCGCGCGCTGGAAGAGCGCTTGTACGCTGAACAAGCCGCACGCGCGCCGCAGGCGTCCGCGACCGATGCGCAGCCGCTGCTCCTATTAGATACAGCCGTGCGACCCGAGTGGTTGGACTACAACAATCACCTCTCGGATTTTCGCTACGCGCAGTTGTTTGGCGATGCGGTCGATGTGCTGTTGCGAAAGGTCGGCATCGACGACGCCTACCGGCAACGTGGCCACGCGCCCTACACGGTTGAAGTGCACATCAAACACCTCAAAGAAGTCAAACAAGGGGATTCGGTAACCGTGCGCACCCAACTGCTGCACTTGGATGAGAAGAAAATGATTTTATTCCATCGCATGCAGCGTCAATCGGATCAGGCCGTGGTCGCCACCTGCGAGCAGTTGTTTGTGCACGTGGATACCGCTGCGCAAAAATCCTCGCCATTTGCCGCCTCGGCGTTTAAAGCGCTCGACGCCATTTGGGCGTCGCACGCCACCTTGCCCAGACCGGCTGAGGCGGGTGGTCACATCCGGCACCAGAGCTGATGCCTAAAATTGTCGATCACGCCAAGCGTCGCGAGGAGATCGCGAAAGTGGCCTGTATGGTCGTGGCCGAGCTCGGCTTTGAGCAGGCCACGACGATCAAAATAGCCGAGGCCGCCGGCTACACCACGGGCATGATTGCGCATTATTTTTCATCTAAGAAAGAAATCATTCAAGCCGCCTTGCGGCTGTCGCTCAAGCGGGTGGAGCAACGTCTGCAGGAGAATGGCGAGTCGTTGGGAGCGGTGCTTGCGAATATGTTGCCCGTGGATGCGGAGCGGGCCAAAGAGGCGAGCTTCTGGACGGCGTATTGGGGCAAAGTGTTGGCGGACGAGGAACTTGAAAAAGGCAATCAGTGGGTGCATCGCGAGTACGCGAAGTTGTACGAGCGGGTGTTTAGTCGCTATTGGCCCGAATGGCGTACGTGGACCAAACAGACGCGCGCCCTCGTTCAAAACGCCATCTCGACCTTCATCGATGGCGCCACGATTCGGTCGGCGTTGTTTCCCAAAGAGAATCCGCCGCAATTGCTCACCGAGCAACTCAACCGCCAACTCCAGTTGTGGTTCGATTACGCCGTACTGCTTGAAAAATCTCAGGGCGACAAACCCGGGTCCGTCCGTCCGGTGAACCCCAGTCGCCAAGTGCGTTGATTTATTAGAGGTGTTTTTATGCAATTTTCATTAACCGATGAACAACAAATGATCGTCGATTCGACGCGCGAGTTTGTGACCAAAGAACTCATGCCGCACGAAGCCGAGGTGGAAGCCACCGGCGTGCTTCGTCCGCAGTTGCATCAGGAACTCAAAGCCAAAGCCATTGAGGCGGGCTTGTATGCGGCCAATATGCCCAGCGAGGTCGGCGGCGCGGGATTAGACACCGTGACGTGGGTGCTGTATGAAAAAGAACTCGGAAAGACCGGATACGCGCTGCACTACAATTGCGTGGGTCGGCCGTCCAATATTTTGTGTGCCTGCGAGGGCGAGCAGCGTGAACGGTATCTGTTTCCCAGCGTTCGGGGGGAGCGGGTGGACTGCTTGGCGATGACGGAGCCCGGTGCGGGCTCCGACGTTCGCGGGATGCGCGCCAGCGCGGTTGAGAAAAACGGCGACTACGTGATTAACGGCACCAAGCATTTTATTTCCCACGCGGATCACGCCGACTTCGTCATCTTGTTTGTGGCGACCGGTGAAGAACAAAGCGCGCGGGGCCCTAAAAAACTCATCACGGCCTTTTTGGTCGACAAAGGCACGCCTGGGTTTGAGGTTCGCCCCGGATACAAAAACGTCTCTCACCGCGGGTACAACAACTGCGTGTTGGAATTTAATGACTGCCGCGTTCCGAAAAGCGCCATTTTAGGCGAGGTTCACCGCGGCTTTGAGGTGGCCAACGACTGGTTGGGGGCAACCCGACTGCAAGTGGCCGCGACGTGTTTGGGGCGCGCGGAGCGAGCGCTCGACGCGGCGCTCAATTGGTCGGTTGAGCGCAAACAATTCGGCCAGATGATTGGCAAGTTTCAAGGCGTGTCCTTCAAATTAGCGGATATGGCCATGGAGCTCAAAGCGGCGGAGCTGTTGACCTTACACGCGGCCTGGAAGTTTGATCAAGGCCAGGCCAGCGACATGGATATGGCCATGGCCAAATTGAAAGCCTCTGAAGTGTTGGCGATGGTGGCGGATGAAGCCTTGCAAATCCACGGCGGCATGGGCCTGATGTCGGATTTGCCCTTGGAGCGCATTTGGCGAGACGCGCGCATTGAGCGCATCTGGGAAGGCACCAGCGAAATCCAAAGGCACATTATTTCCAGAAGCCTGTTGCGGCCATTGGGCGGCTAAACTCGGCGCTCGGCCGCGGTCTGGGGTGACGATCACCCCAGAATGAGTGACTTAGGGTAGGATTCGGTGGGGGGAAAAACCATGACGGAATCCAAACGCGCCTCTTCAGCGACGCTCATCATTTTCATGATTACGCTGGTGTTGCTCATCAATTACGTGGATCGCGGCTCGTTGAGTTTGGCGATTGCCTTTGAGCCGTTCCGGACCTTTTATAACCTCAGCGATAATCAATTGGGCACGCTGCAAAGTTCATTTTATTGGACCTATGCGGTGGCGAACATCCTGGTGGGGTACTGCGCCGATCGGCTGGGCGCGCACCGCACGCTCGCGGTGGGTGTGTTGTTGTGGTCCTTGGCCACCTTCCTCATGGGCTTTGCGGGCAGTTTGCTGGGGCTCATTGTATTGCGACTGCTGTTGGGACTGGGCGAGAGCGTCGGCTTTCCGTGCACCTCAAAAATCTTGGCCGCGCACGTGCGACCAGAATACTTGGGATTGGCCAATGGCGTGCTCGCCTTTGGTTATCTGTTTGGTCCCGCCGTGGGAACTTACGTCGGTGGGCATTTGCTTGGGCATTTCAACGATTGGCGCCCCATGTTTTGGTTGTTCGGTGGCGTGTCCTTGCTCTGGATTGGTCCTTGGTTGTGGATGCGCAGCGATCAGCCCACGGTCGAGGCGGATGTGCTCCATCGCCAGGCCCAGGCGCCGACGTTCAAACAAGTGCTGCGCCAGCGGGGATTGTGGGGCGCGTCTTTAGGGCATTTCACGAGCAACTACACGTATTACTTCATTCTCCAATGGTTGCCCTATTATTTGGTTCAATCGCGGGGTTTTAGCCTCGACAAAATGGCCGACGTGGTCAGTGAATCCTACGTCATTAATGCCCTGGCCGCGGTCAGCGTCGGCTGGGGATTGGACGCGCTCATGCGGCGCGGGTTTTCGCCCACCGTGATTTACAAATCCGCGATGGGCGTGTCGCATTTGGGTGCGATTGCCTGTATGGCCGGTATTGCCCTCTTGCCCGAGCAGCAAAGCGTGTGGTCCTTGTTCGCGTATCAAATTATGGTGGGCTTAGCGGCCCCGGGTGTGTTTGCGATTCCACAGCTCATTGCGGGCGAGGCGGCCGCGGGTCGATGGGTGGGCGTCCAAAACTTTTGTGGGAATTTGGCCGGAATCGTTGCCGGCACCCTGACTGGATTTTTATTGTCGCAATTCGGTCACAGTTTTATGGGAGCCTTTGCGGTGGCCGGCATCATCAATTTATTGGGATTTGTCGGCTGGGTATTTATCTTGCCAGCGCTCAAGCCCATTGATTGGTCTAAAGCGTAACGGTGAGCGTCGGGTCGAGGGTTCAGTCGAGGGGCTTATGGGTCGTAGTCGTGCGTGGCGAGTCGGTTCGCGGGTGCTGGGAGTGGTGTTGGCGGTGGCCTGCGTGCCATGCCACGCGTGGAATCAAATGGGCCATCATGTGGTGGCGGCCATCGCCTACGATCACTTGACGCCACAATCCAAGCTCGTGGTCGATCAGTGGCTGAGCCATCATCCGGATTACCAACGCTGGGTCCGTGAGGCTGCGCCGGCCGATCGCGCCGAGGTGGCGTTTATCGAGGCGTCCAGTTGGCCCGATGAGATCAAGGGCCGCGCGGATTTTGACAACGATGGCGAGAGTCCCAAAGGACCGGAAAGCGCTCAAAATATTGGCTTTGCGGATCATTGGATGCACAAATATTGGCATTACGTTGATTATGGATTCTCGCGCGATGGCACGCCGGTGCAGCCTCCGCATGGGGTCAACGCGGTCACGCAAATTCGGGTTTTGCATCAAGCCTTGAGTCGCCCGCAATCGCCCATCGAACTCAAAGCCTATGATTTGCCGTGGCTCATTCATCTGGTGGGCGATGTGCACCAACCGCTGCACGCCGTGAGTCGTTTTACCCAAGATGAGCCCACGGGCGATGCGGGTGGAAATCGAGTGAAATTGTGTGAGCACCCGTGCCGAAATAATTTACACAGTTTGTGGGACGATGCGCTCGGGCGCGGCAAAGACGATGAGAAGGCGATGCGTGAGGCGGTGCGCCTGGAACGTCGATCGCCCGACGCGGAGGGCGCGATTGATCCGGAGAAATGGGCGTTGGAGAGTTTTGAAATCGCCAAACGCCAGGCCTACGAGGCGCCCTCCATTGCGGCCCAAACCAAGGAGCTGTCTCGACCCACCGAGGAGTATCGCCACGCGGTGCATGAGGTGGCGCACGAGCAAGCGGTCAAAGCGGGCTTGCGTTTGGCGCGGATGATCAATGAAGAAGTGGCGCAAGCCACTCGCCATTAATGCGGCTGCGAGGCGTTTGGCGCACGGTGGGGTACTGTTTTAAAGGCGCTCAACAGAAAGTCCACGGCAACGATCAAGGCGACCGCCGCAACCAGCCAACGAAGCGCGTCAACGGCTAGGCTCTTGACTAAGAATGCGGCCAACAGAACCCCCGCCACGCCACCCAAGGCCAAGCCCGTGGTCAATTGCGGGTCGTAGTGCTGCTGGTCCAAATAACGCCAGCCCGAGGTCAGTTGCTGGACCGCGCCGGCGCTCATCATGATCGGGAAAATGGCCAGGGGGTGCAGGCCGAGTAAGGACAACACGATGAGGCAGGGTCCGAAAAACCCCACCCCCGCGGCCATCAAGGCGCCCAGGGTCATGACCGTGACGTTGGCCAATAGGAATGGGACTGTCGACAAGCGGTAGGCGTTTCCGCCACCGGGCATGAGGTGTAAATTCACCAAGATGAACAACACCGCGGCGATTAAGGACGCAACGCCGAGCACGATTTGTAGAGGGCGTTTGGGTAAGCGCAAGACGATGCCGGATCCCAGAAAGGAACCCACGGCGGTCGACAGCGTGGTGGACACCAGCAACAGCGGGCTGACGGGCACGAGCGTAATAAAGATCAGCGCTTCAGTGATCGCCGCTGGCGCGTGGCCGATGTTGAGCGTGCTGGGGATCAATTGATCATCGATGAGTCGACGCAGACGCAGGTAACTGGTTGAGGTCGGAAACGATCCAATCCCCAGCGTGTCAAAAAAATTACTCACACACCCGATGCTGAGGCTGTGCAAGGTGGGCGTGACGGAGCGCGGGTTGTGTTTAAGCGATTGATAGAACTTGAATAAGAACAGCAGGGAAAAGAGGACGATGAACGCAAGCAGCAGGGCTTTGATATCGACGTCGATCATACGAACCTCAATGGCCGGGGAGCGCTACAGTGGGACGACTTTGCCACGATTGAGAATGTGATGGGGATCCCAAAATGTTTTTAATGCCCGCATCCACTTCAATTTCGTTGCGCTGCTCTCTCGCAGCAGCGTCGCTTTTTTCTCAAGCCCGATGCCGTGTTCGGCCGAAAACGACCCGCCCAGCGTTTTGATGCCGGCGGTGATCAGCGCCGCGATGGCGTCGTAGTGGCCGTGTAAGGGGCGTTCGGCGTTGACCGTGAAATGCAAATTGCCATCGGCCAAATGGCCCACCACGAATAATTGCAGGGAGCGATCAAACTCGGCCAAGCGGCGCTGGATGGCCAGAACCACCGCATTGATGTGAGACGGGGGAATGGACACGTCGTACCACAAACCGCCCGGGTAGTGGCGATCGACCGCCCAGTCCTCGCGCAGCCGCCAATACAATTGCCGGTCCCGTTCGTTTTGAGCAATCCACGCATCCGCCAGGAGTTCGGCCGCAAACGCCTGTTCGAGGATCTGCTCCAGAAGATGGTAGGCCCGCTCCTCGGTGTCGCCCTGAAATTCCAATAACACGAAGACCTCGCCCTCGGGCGGCGCACGGTCACTCAGACCGGCGTCAGCCAGGGCGAGTCGTAATTGGCCGCGGCACAGCACTTCCGCGGCCGCCAGATCCGGGTTCACGCGCGCGTGTGAAACGCATTCGACCGCCTTTTGATAATCGGCAAATCCCAATAAGGCGCTGGATTTGAATCGAGCGCGAGTGACCAATTCAAGGGAGACCGCCGTGATGACTCCCAGGCAGCCCTCTGAGCCAATGAATTGCTTCTCGAGACTAAACCCCTCATTGCATTTTCGAACTTGATGCAGCTCACAGAGCACGTCGCCGTTGGCGAGGACGACTTCAAGTCCCAGAACGCGTTCGCGCATGGTGCCGTATCGAAAGGCTTCGTTGCCACCCGCATTGGTGGCGGCCAGTCCACCGAGGGTGGCCGAATCGCGCGCGCCCAGATCCAGACCCAAGGTCAGCGCGTGCTCGGCGAGGTGGTGGTCTAAGTGCGCCAGCGTCACGCCGGCTTCCACGACCGCGGTCCGACTGGTGGCGTCAATCGACCGAATGCGATTGAATCGCTCCATCGAAATAATGAGTTCGCCCACTTCCGTGACCGCCCCGTGTGAGAGGCCCGTGCGCCCACCGTGGACCACGACGGGTTGCTTGGCGTCCGAGCACAGTTTGAGCACGGCCGACAGCTGGCTGACGTCTTGAGGTCGAACCAAAACGCCGGATCGAAAATGGTCGGGGTGGACTCCCGGATCGCGGCTTAAGAGCGCGTCGCCTTGGAGGACGTGGTCTGCGCCGACGAGGTTGAGGATGGGGGTCAGAACGTTTTGCATGCAGCCAGTGTAGCTAAATTTGGGACGTTCTGACCAGGTCGCGTCGGCGCGCGTTTAGGCGCGCATTCGGGTTCCCTTTGGATCCACCGGTGCTTCGGCCAAGCGAATGGCGGGGCACATTTTTCCGACCAATTCCACCGCAAAGCCATCGGTGAACGCGGCCACGGCGTTGTTCACATAGCCCATGGCCAACGACGCACCAATGGTGTGTCCGTAGCCACCGGAGGTCACCCAGCCGACCACTTCTCCGTTGTGGAAAATCGGTTCATCGCCGATGGCGTCGTGGGCCGCGGTGTCCACCGACAAAGTGATGAGGGTGCGTTCACCGCCGCTGTCGCGCTCTTTGAGCGCGGCGGCTTTGCCAATAAAGTCGGCTTTGCTAAAGTCCACGAAGCGGCCCAAGCCCGCCTCGATTGGCCCATAAATGGGTCTAAACTCACGCGCCCAGGTGCCGAAGCTTTTTTCCAAACGCAGCGCGTTGAGGGCACGACCGCCAATGACTTTGAGTCCGTGGTCGGCGCCGGCGTGGGTCAGCAAATCATACAGCGCCCGTTGATATTCGCTGGACGCCCACATTTCATAACCCATTTCTCCGGTGAAGGAAACGCGTCCCATGAGCGTCGGGATCATCCCGACGTCGACTTGCGCAAAGCTCATGAAGGGGAAGGCCTTGGTGTCCAAATCGATGTCCACGAGTGGCGCTAAGATCTCGCGCGCCTTCGGTCCCGCCAGCGCCAGGCCCGTGATCTCCATCGCGCACGGCCGGATGGTCACGCGCAGTTGATCGGTGGTGTGCGCAAACCAGCGCATATAAAACTGCTCCGCCGCGTACGTTCCCACGACAAAGAAGCGCTCCTCGCTGAGTCGCGCCACGGTGAAATCACCGATGAGGCGTCCTTGATGATTGAGCATCGGCGTGAGCACCATGCGCCCGACCGCCGGGACTTTATT
>Ga0208865_1000521_pt1 | contig 11608 bp, 5 predicted proteins | sample CryBogCBE02Aug09_FD_184565 | JGI IMG/M metagenome (GOLD analysis project Ga0208865, IMG submission 184565) | Freshwater microbial communities from Crystal Bog, Wisconsin, USA - CBE02Aug09 (SPAdes) (version 2) | ecosystem: Environmental > Aquatic > Freshwater > Lake | place: Crystal Bog... | reverse complement strand
ATGAAAGGTGATTGGAAACGCACTGATTATAACAAAGGTAAAAATATCAAAGTTACAACAGGACGTGAAGATGGTAAGTTTTACATTCAACGTGAGCAAAATAATACTGATGCTATCATGCAACATGTGAAAGAATACAGAGCCGCAGCAGAAGCCGGTATACCAGATCCAATGGCGCCATTGATGCCAGATGGTACATTAGGTTGGAAATGGATGGAACTTCCTTTAGTGATAAGTATTCGTATTAGTGATGAATATTTCGGTGGTATGCCCTGGCATGCACTTAAAAACGACAGAACATTAAAAGCACAATTTTATATGGTAGTACAAAGAGAATACCCACAGTATATCTGCTACCCAGGTGGTAAATTACCCATACCAGTACCGGCAAGTTATCCAACAAAAACTGGTCAACAAAAATACTTTAAAGGCCATTAAACATGTTTGTAATCCCATCAGCAGACGACCTAGTAACTTTTATACAAGACTTTACTGGTTCAACTAATACAGCCGAAATACAAAAATGTATTTTTATGGCGGAACTTTCAATGCGTAATATTGAATTGCCTGCATTGCGTTGTGATCCATATGATCCAGTTAACATTGGCGTAGCAGATCAAAATGGACGTATACCAATTCCTGGCGACATGAACAAGCCCATATTGTTCTTTAAACAAGGTAGTCAATTCAATGCAAGTGGTACTGGTGGCGGTACAGTTGGTGTGTCACAAATTACATTGTCAATATTACCACAACAAAGCTTAAGCGTAGGTATGATTGTTGCTGGTGTAGGTATTGCAACAGGTGCAACCATTGTTAGTTTTGTATCAAGTTATGTAATCAATATCAGTGCAGCCAATACAAGTACATTTAGTAACGAAAAAATCTATTTTAGTACAACTGGTAATGCAAGTAGTCAAACAGGTCCATGGATTGTTTATGATCGCATTGGTGATCGTGATATCATTACACAAAGTATGATTGCACAATTGTATTTGCAACCAGTTAACGTACCAGCAGTTATTCGTGGTAAGTTCAGTGAAGTTGGTCAGAAGTATGAATTTTTACCATATATCGCTGAAGGTGATCTAATTAACATGTACTACTACAAAGCATGGCCTTTGTTGTTTAGTCCTACAGATACATCAGGTGTAACAGTTCAAAATAACGCAGTTCTTGCAACATGGCCAGAAGGTTATGTGTATGCAACATTGCGTGAATATTACATCAAACGTCACAATGATCAAGATGCACAAGTTTATCAAGCTAAATTTAATGAGGCATGGCAAACAGTTGAAGATCAAAACAATCTTGGTAAATGGAGTGGTGGACACACAAGATTAACAAGTGTATGGCAACCTAGACAATATCGCCAATACAACATTAAGTAAGGACACCTAGAATGTCTACATCAAGTTTATACTCATTTACAGATAATGTAAGTGTTTCAAGTAATAATTACACTACATTATACAACACTACAACAGGTAATGTTGTAACTGAAAATGTACCTGATAGAAATTTTACTACATTATATACACAACAAAGTGATATAAATCCTACGTATGCATATGGTAATTCTAACGTAGAAGCATTCTTAAATGTTGGTAGTGATATTGGTGGCAATCAAGTTCAAAACATAGTAATGTATGGTAGCTTAAATGTAGGTGGTCAAACTAATTTGGGCCCAGTTAGCAATGTACATATTAGTGGTGGAACAAATGGTTATGTATTAGCTACCAATGGAAGTGGTACTTTAGCATGGGTACCAGCAAGTGGATCGAGTGGTGGCAATTCAACTCCATATATACATTTTGATGTAGTATCAAATGGTAACAATCAAACATTTACAAATAGTTATTTGTTTGAGTTTGCAAATGCAAATGTTGTTAGTTTATTTAAGAATGGCGTTAATATTGAACCATTCTATTATACATTATCAGGTGATGTATTAACAGTTAATCTTTTATTAAGTGCAGGCGACACAATTGATGTATTAGCCTCAAGTAGTGGCACAGGAGGCGGTAGTCAATTACCGGGTGGTTATGATACAGATGTTCAATTTAATAGCAACGGTATATTCGGTGGTAGCAACAGTTTTACTTTTAATTCTTCTACTTCCTTATTAACTGTAGCAAATTTACAAGTTAGTAATATTACTAATTTGGGTTTAGTTGGTAATGTTAAAATTGCTGGTGGTAGCTCAGGTCAATACTTAACTACAGATGGTTTGGGTAATTTAACTTGGATAGCTGCTAGTGGTGGTAATGCCAATACTGCAAATTATGCAAACTTTGCTGGAACTGCATATAGTGTTTCAGTTGGTAATGTTAGTGGATTAGGTAACATTGCAACATTAAACTTAAGTGGATCTAGTACTGATGCATTATATGGTAATGGTGTATTTGCTCCTATTGTTAGTGCTAATGCTAATTATGCTAATTATGCAGGTAATGCATTTAGTGTATCAGGTAGCAATGTTACAGGAACTGTTGCTAATGCAACATATGCACTTTCTAGTGGTACTGCTAATTCAGCAACTACTGCAGGATCTAGTGTTACTGCTATAAATGTTACTGCAAGCGCACAACCAAATATTACAAGTGTTGGTACATTAGCTATTAGTAATTTAAATATCAGCGGTGGAACCAGTGGTCAATTTTTACAAACAAATGGTAGTGGTGCATTAACTTGGGCAACTGCAAGTGGTAGTCCAGGTGGTTCAAGTAGTCAATTACAATTTAATAGTTCAAATACTTTTGCTGGTGCAAGTACACTTTCATTTGACAATACTACAAACACATTGACAAGTACTGGTAATATTATTATTCAACGTGCGTTTGAAAAATATACTACTACAAGTTCTGGATCTACTGGTACAATTAACTATGATGTATTAACACAAAGCATTGTATATGATACTGCTAATGCAACTGCTAATTTTACATTAAACATTAGAGGTAATAGTACAACAACATTGAATACTATATTACCTGTAGGTGATACTGTTACAATGGTATATTTAAATACAGTTGGTACAACTGCATATATTGCAAACACTATTCAAATTGATGGTAGCAATGTAACACCAAAATATTCTGGAGGAAATGGTCCAAACGTTGGTGTTAGACTTTCTAATACTGTTCAAAGTTATACCTTTACTATTTTAAAATCAGCTGCAAATACATATTCTGTATTGGGTTCATTTACGGAGTATAGATAATGCCCGTAATTAGCACATTTGGGTCATTAAGTATTGATGGGTTTACATCTCAAAACAATACTCGTCCTAGTGTTGGTTGGTTAAGTGCACAAAGCGTATATAGCAATACTAGTTATTTTGCTGGACAAATTTATTCATCTAATAATAAATTATGGATAGTAGGTACTGGTGGTATAGGAAATCCAGAATCAGCTAATAGACCTGCAACCATCAATATCAATACTATTGATGGAACAATGTCAAAATATTTTGTATTTCCAGATGAATCCTATAATAACATATATGGCACAGTAGAAGATAGTTCTGGAAATATTCATATTTTTTATTATGATGTAGTTGTTGGTAAAACTTACTTAGTAAAATATAATTCTACTCAAACGTTTATTCAGGCTGTAACTGGTATACCGGGTAATTTTTTAGCTATTGATTCTAGTGACAATTTATATATATTAAACACTAGCGGTGGTTCATCTGTATCATTGTATAAAATTGATCCTACTACTTACAATATTACATGGCAATATATCTATACAGTTGTAAGTGGATATTATGGTTATTATTCTTTGACAATTGATAATGCTAATAATATTTTAGTAACTTCGGGTGATACCACAACTGGTACAACTGTTATAAAAATTAATAGTTCGGGAACAGTAGTTTGGAGTAAAACATTAAGTGGATATCAAACATCAGGTTTAACTAGAAAAATAACTGTAGATAGTTCTAATAATGTAATTGCTAGTGTACCACAAGCTAGTGGTGGTGATATATTGGTTAAACTTGATAGTTCAACTGGATCACTACTTAATTCATATCAAATTGGTAGTTCATTAAGTCCATTTGCTTTATCAATTAATACTGATAATAACATAGTGTTGTTATTTTTTAATACATATTTTGAAGGACTATCCACACAAATTATTGATCCTTCTACGTTTACAGTTTTATATTCTAGTGAGCTTTTATTGTCAAGTGTTACAAACTCATTAAAATTTGAAAGATTAACAGGTGGTTTGGGTAATTTAGTTAGTATAAATGGATATTTATATATTGATGTATTGTTTAATGGAACGTCTACCAAAAGCTATACATGTAATATTTTAATTAAAGTAAATAATAATAACAATTCGTATGGCGCTAGTTGTACATTTGGTTTTACAATTGTTGATAATACAGGAGGTATAAGTGAAGTTTATGCAGGTACATTGACTAATTCAACTTATACTGCTATTACATTAACATCTGCAACTTATACTTTAAGTACACCCACTGTAAATGTAACATCATCTTATGTAACTACTACTTCTATAACAAGTCCTACATTAGGATCAACAGTACCATTTAATTATGCAATTGCATTAACTTAAGGAATAATAATGACAACACGCGGCGAAATCAATTCAAACTTCTATCAGATCGTCAACGTAGACGCTAATGGAACGCCAACATCAATTAAATCACAATATATAGGAACAGTTGCTAATGCAAATTTTGCTAATTTTGCAGGTAATGCAAATATTGCAAATACTGCTAATTCAGTAACAGTAGCAAATGTTGTTGGTATAGGTAATATTGCAACAGTAAACTTAAATGGAAATAGTAGTCAAGTATTATATGGTAATGGTGTGTTTGCTACAGTTGGTAATGGTAACTATGCAGTAAATGCAAACTATGCAAACTATGCTGGTAATGCATTTAGTGTTACAGGATCTAATGTAGTTGGTGCAGTTAATTTAGCCAATTATGCTACAGTTGCAAATAGTGTGTCTGGGGCAAATGTAAGTGGTTATGTAGCGAATGCAACACATAGCAATGTAAGTGATTTGGCTAACGCAGTTCAAGTTGCAAATGTCATTGGTATAGGTAATATTGCTACAGTTAATTTAAATGGTAATGGATTAACATATTTGGCTGGTAATGGTACTTTTTCTACAATTACAGTATCAAACGTAGCTAACGCAAACTATGCAAATTATGCGGGTAATGCATTTAGTGTATCAGGTAGCAATGTAGTTGGAGCAGTTAATCTTGCTAATTATGCTACAGTTGCTAATTCAGTAGCAGGAGCTAATGTTAGTGGTATAGTAGCAAATGCAAACTATGCCGCTTATTCTGGTATAGCATCATCAGCCAATTTAGTAGCAGGAGCTAATGTTACAGGTTATGTTGCAAATGCAACTCATGCAACAGTAAGTGATTCAGCCAATAGCGTAAATGTAGCAAACGTAGTTGGTATAGGTAACATTGCAACATTAAACTTAAATGGTAATGGAAGTACATACTTAGCTGGTAATGGTGTATTCGCAAACATAGCTTTCCCTACTAGTGTAGCAAATGCTAACTATGCAAATTATGCAGGTAATGCATTTAGCGTAAGTGGATCAAACGTTGTAGGTGCAGTTAATTTAGCTAATTATGCTACTGTTGCTAACTCAGTTGCTGGCGCTAATGTAAGTGGAATAGTTGCTAATGCAAACTATGCAAGTTATGCAGGTAATGCATTTAGTGTTTCAGGTAGTAATGTGGTTGGTGCAGTTAATTTAGCCAATTATGCTACTGTTGCTAACTCAGTTGCTGGCGCTAATGTTTCAGGTCAAGTCGCAAATGCATTAGTAGCTGGTACTGTTTATTCAAATAGTCAACCAAACATTACTTCAGTTGGTACCTTATCAAATTTAAACTTAACTGGTAATGTAACAAGTGCAGGTAACATTAGTGCACCATATTTCTTAGGTAACGTTGTAGGTAATATCAGTGGTAACATTGTTGTACCAGGTTTACAATGGAATGTTTTATATAATGATTCCGGTAATGCTGGTGCTAGTAATAACTTTTTATTCAATGCAAGTACGAATGTAGCAACAGTTACAGGTAACATAGTTGCAAATTATTTTATTGGTAATGGTAGTCAGTTAACTGGTATAGTTTCCACTACTGCAAACTTTGCAAACTATGCAGGTAATGTAACTGTAAATGCTCAACCAAATATTACTTCAGTTGGAACATTAACAAGTTTAGCAGTAACTGGAAACATCACTGCAGGTAACATTAGTGTCACTAGTTTAGAAACTACTGGTAATTTAACTGTAAATGCAAACATACAAACAAGCAATATCAATATTAGCAATGTTGCAAACTTTACACCATTAGCTACAAATCCTACATATCAACAAGGTTACTTATGGTATGATTCAGTTGATGATGCATTAGCTTATTATAATAGTGTAGCAAATAGTGTTATACATATTGGTCAAGAAGTTAGTATTCTTGTTTACAATCAAAGTGGTGCAACAATTGCTGCAGGTGCAGTATGTTATATTAGTGGAACACATAGTCAACAACCAAAAATTGATTTAGCACAAGCAAACTCTGCAAGTACTTCAGGTGCGATTGGTATTGCTCAATTTGCTATTTCAAATAACAGCAATGGATACTTAACAATTCTTGGTGCAGTTACAAACTTGAATACAAGTAGTTATACTGCAGGTGATACATTGTATTTGAGTGCAACAACTGCTGGAGGGTTTGCAAATACACCCCCAGTTATTAACAATGGATCAAGCAATGTTATTGTTCGTGTTGGTTTCGTAACATATAGTAATCCAAGTGTTGGTAAAATCTTTACTAGTGTTCGTAATGTATCTGTAGCAGGTGCAAACGTAATTGGTCAAGTTGGTAATGCATTGGTTGCTGGTACTGTATATACAAACGCACAACCAAACATTACAAGTGTAGGTACTCTTACAAGTTTAAGTGTAACTGGTAACATTACTTCTGGTAATGCTAATTTAGGTAATGCTATAACAGGTAACTACTTCATTGGAAGTGGTAATAACTTAAGCAATATTCAAGCTGCAAACATTTCAGGTACGATTGCTAATGCAAATTATGCTACATATTCAGGAACTGCTGCAGTTGCGAATAGCATAGCAGGTGCTAATGTGTCTGGTACTGTAGCAAATGCAAATTATAGTGCATATGCAGGTAATGCTACTATTGCAAATGTTGCTAATAGTGTTGCAGTTGCTAATGTAGTTGGAATAGGTAACATTGCTACAATTAATTTAACTGGTAGCAGTAGTAATGTATTGTATGGTAATGGTGTATTTGCTCCTATATCTAATGTTGCAGTAAGTGCTAACTTTGCAAATTACGCAGGTAATGTGACAGTTGCAAGTCAACCAAACATAACATCAGTAGGTACATTAACATCATTGTCAGTAACAGGAAACATTACTTCTGGTAATGCTAACTTGGGTAATGCTGTAACTGGTAATTACTTTATTGGTAGTGGTAATAATTTAAGCAACATTCAAGCAAGTAATATATCAGGTACAATTGCTAATGCAAACTATGCGGCATACGCAGGAGTTGTAACAACAAATGCACAACCTAATATTACAAGCGTTGGTACATTAAGTAATTTAACCAGCAATGGTACAATCAATTTTACAAATGCAAGTAATGTAAGTTTGGGTTCAAATAGTAATGTTAAAATCACCGGCGGTAGTTCAGGACAATATTTACAAACAGACGGTACTGGTAATTTAAGTTGGGCAACTGGCGGCGGTGGAGGAAATGGATCACCGGGTGGCAGTAACACACAAATTCAATATAACAATGCTGGTAGCTTTGGTGGTACTAGTTATTTTACATATAGTACAATTCCTAATGGACTTAGCAATACTGCAACAGTTACATTAGGAACTACTGGTTTAGGTAGCGCAACGGGCAATTTAATAATTAATGGTGGTGTAGGTAATCCAACTATTATAACTGGTGCATCTATTAATACTACAACTGTTACTTACGCAAATAATCTTGGTGGAAGTGGAAATGGTGTAATTCAATACAATGGATCATCAACACAAAATGGTTTAACATTAACCAGCACTGCTAATATTACATTAACACCAACTAACAATACATACATGGGTGCAATCAGTACAATTAAAATTACTGGTGGTAGTGCTAATCAAGTTATTTCTACAGATGGTACAGGTAACTTAAGTTTTGTTAATCAATCAGGTGGCGGTGGTTCAACAGTAACAGATTTTACGCCTAGTTTCTTACTTGGTGGAATGTAAATAAATAACATATAAGGAATATTTATGGCAACAAATTATAAAGTTTTAGGGCAATCAAATCCTGCAGCTACAACTAACACAACATTATATACTGCTACTACTGCAAATGGTGCAGTATGTAGTACAATTGCAATTTGTAATTTAGGTGTAAGTACTCAAGTTAATTTAGCAGTTAGACCAGCTGGTGCTGCATTAGCAAACAGTCAATATATTGTTTATCAAGCACCGGTTAGTAGTAATGATACATTGTTTTTAACATTAGGTGTTACATTAGCAAATACTGATATTGTAACTTGTTATGCTAATACTGCTAACATTACATTTTCATTGTTTGGTTCGGAGATTACCTAATGAGTATTCGTAGTATTGCTACAACTGGAGTAGGTATTAATAATGGTCAACGTGATATACCAACACCAACTCCACCTGTAGTTACAAACACAAGTAGTGCATGGGTAAGACCTAGTGATTGGCCCGCATTAGCTACATTAACTTCAACTAGTCAACAATTTAGTGGTTTAATCGCTATTACAAATGATGCAGATAATTATGTTGCACTTAGTGTTCAACTTAGTAGTATAGCCACTGCTACTGGATTTATTAGTAATGGTACTGGCTCAGTAGCTGGTACTATTTTAACTTCTGCTATAACTACTTCTTATCCAAGATATTCTGTAGGTGCAATTATTACAGGCACCGGTGTTTCAGCAAATACAACAGTAGTATCAATTAATAGTTTTGTTGGTACTGGTAGTAGTACTGGTACTACATTAACTATAACTGCAGTCACTAGTGGTGCTATAACTTTAGGAATGAGTATATTTGGACTTAGCAACAATATTTGGGTCGTAGCGTTTGGTACTGGTACAGGAGGTACAGGTACTTATACTCTTAATTCTTCTGTAAGTAATTCATTTACAAATGCACCAGGTTATAGTTATGTAGTTAATAATAGCCAATTAGTTTCGTCTACTGCAATATCAGGTACACCTACTTTTGTTGTTGATTGGGGAGATAGTAATGTTCAAACAATTGGTAGTGCAGGTGTTCCCGTAGTAATACAACATCAATATAGTTATAGTACATATAGCGGAAGTGTGTTAGCAGAAGGTTACAAAGCGGCAGTTGTAAATATTACATTAAATGATTCAATCAATAGTCAATTAAATGGTATTAATTTACAAACAAAATATGTAATTGGTGCACCTTATCCTGTATTACCCGCATATACTACAAAATGGTTAGACATTAGTTTAGGTAGTCCTAATTTAACTTCATTAACTATCAGTTCGTCAACTATTACAGTTAATTTAGGTATGTTACAACAAGCACAAATTTGGAGTACTGGTGCTATAGTTACTTTTGCTAATACATTTTATAACTGTTATAATTTACAAAGTGTTCCTACATTAAATCTTCCATTAGGAAATACTAGTTTATCAGCTATGTTTTATAGTTGTTATAATTTAAAAATAGCACCTACATTTCCTGCTACCACTACTGCTATCAATACATCTAGTATGTTTGCTAATTGTTATAGTTTAGAAACTGCAACTAACGCTGCTTTTGCTAATCTTAATAGTAATAATGTTCAAACTATGTTTAACAATTGTTATAGTTTAAAAATAGCACCTTTGTTTACAATAAGCGGGATAAGTATGACCGGTACATTTAGTGGATGTAGTTCTTTAGTTAGTTTGCCCTTATATAATGTTTCTTCAATTCAAAGTTTTTCTGGTACATTTGCTAATTGTACATCATTAAAAACAATACCATTATTCAATACGCAATCAGGTCAAGTTTGGAATAATGCATTTCAAAACTGTTATAGTTTAATTTCTATTCCTGCATTAAATTTTAGTTCTGCTACAGCTTCAAATACCACATTTCAAAACTGTTATAGTTTAAAAACAGTACCTACTCTTAATATTCCTTTGTTAACACAAGCTACTGGTATGTTTCAAAACTGTTATAGTTTAACTTCATTTGGTGGATTTACTAATGGTGTTAATTTAATTTTAATTAGTAACATGTTTAATGGATGTACTAGTTTAAAAAATATACCAACAAATCTTACTACAATTACTTTTACTGCTATGGATAGCGTATTTAATAACTGTTATAGTTTAACTTCTATTCCTACTTTAAATACTGCCAATGCAACTAACATGTTTAGTACATTTAGTAATTGTACTAGTTTAATAACTATTCCAACGTTAACTACTACTAAAGTTACTAATATGGCTAATATGTTTAATGGGGCTACTAGTTTGATATTTTGTCCTGCATTAGATACTAGTAATGTATCAAATATGAATTTAATGTTTAACAATTGTACATCATTACAAGATGTTCAATTTACAAATGTTAGTAAAGTAACTGATATGTCTAATATGTTTAGTAATGCAAATAGTTTTATTTCTTCTACTGCATGGAGTAGTTGGAATACTAGTAATGTTACTATTATGAGTAATACATTTGCCGGATGTACAAGTTTGATATCTATTCCAAGTTGGAATACAAGTAATGTAACTACAATTAGTAGTATGTTTACTAGTTGTACTAGTTTAAATAGTGTACCTGCATTAGATTGGTCTAAAGTAACAACTAGTGCTACTTTTTCAGGTAACCCTTCATTAGTTAGAATTCAAGCTAGTAATTTAAAAATATCTACAACATTAGTTGGTACTAATATGAATCAAACTGCATTACAAGAAGTATTTGCTAATACATTATTACCAAATACAACTGCACAAACGATTACAATTACTAGTACTCCGGGTGCAGATACTCCACAAGCACAAACTGGTACTGCAACTGCAAATAGCAATGTAATTACAATGAGCAACACAGTTGGATTATCAAGTGGTATGATTATGACAGTTGGTAATGGATTTGGCGTATCAAACAGAGCCGCTACATTGTATCAAGCAAATAGTCAGATTGTTTTAGGTACAGGCATAGCACCAGCAAATGGAATGCCTATTAGTATTGCAACTGCACCTAGCGGCGTTACAGGATATACACAATACCAACCATATTACGTAGCAAATAGCGGTGTAGCGGCAGCAAATGCATTTCAGATTTCTACAAGCAATGGTGGAGGTGCACTGTCATTTACTGGTACAGGCTCATTAGCTGGCAATGTAATATTTTCAACTTATATCTCTACAGTTAATGCAAATGCCAATATTGTATTGACCAATGCAAGTAATGCAGCATATTCTGCCAATAGCTATACATTTAGAAATTTAAATGTAAGTCAGGCAGTACTTAAAAACTGGACAATAACCGGTTA
>Ga0208865_1000512_pt1 | contig 11708 bp, 6 predicted proteins | sample CryBogCBE02Aug09_FD_184565 | JGI IMG/M metagenome (GOLD analysis project Ga0208865, IMG submission 184565) | Freshwater microbial communities from Crystal Bog, Wisconsin, USA - CBE02Aug09 (SPAdes) (version 2) | ecosystem: Environmental > Aquatic > Freshwater > Lake | place: Crystal Bog... | reverse complement strand
CGGCCGACGGTGTTGGTACCAAGCTCGAAGTAGCTCGCCTTGCCAATCGGTACGACACGGTGGGTATTGACCTCGTGGCGATGCTGGTCGACGACCTTGCCTGCCTGGGTGCTGAACCTCTCTTCATGCTGGACTACGTCGCGGTCGGCCACCTCGACCCCGCTCGCCTCGAAGAACTCGTGGCCGCTGAGGCCGACACGCTGACCGAGGAATACATCAGCCGGTTCTATGCCCGCTGCATCGCCCTTGCGCCGGTCATCCGCCGCAACTCCACCGTGTTCGCCAAGGCGGTCGCCGTGGTCATGGGAGAGCAGCGCGCTGGTGATCAGATCGGGACGCTTCTGGCCGGTGCCTACAGCCTCACCAGCGACGCCGAGATCACCTACGAACAGGCCGCTAATTGGGTCGCCGAACTCGATCTCGCTGAGTACAAGGTTGAGATCGAAACGATGTCCGATGAGAGGGCGTGCCTGGATCAAATTCTCGAAAGCAAACTCGAAATTGATCTTGGCGGGAAGCGTGAAGCCAGGACCATCGCAGAATGGATTACCATGGCGAGGGAAAATCAAATCCTTTTAGCTCTGCAGCGGGAGGGCTTCCACGTGCTTTCATCTGGGAATGAGGTCGGCCGTGGCGTTCAAATCGTCGTCCTCAACCAGATGTCTGGTATCAAGCGCTTGCTGCGTGGTTCACCATGGGAAGGTTCTGACTACAACAAGGTAATGAAGCGGTTGCCGGGGGCCAAGCCTTTGGAGAATTCGATTTCTATCGCTGCCTTAAGGACGAACAAACGGGGCCTCCGTATTAACTTAGATTTTGCGCGGAAATGATTGCTGGCAACAATGTTAATGATGCAGCGACCCGTTATCCGGCGTGATTATTAATATATTGAAATAATTACATTTCACAAAAATCACGTTTTCACGACTGATACAATTTTACCATATGAAGCAATGAACTTCAGCCTGTAGCGTGCAGCTCTAGATTTATAGAATTATAATACCGTGAATTTCGTGAAAACGTGATAAAATAATTAAATCAATATCTTATTTATAACGCTCGGCTCACAGCAATCACGTCTTAGATAGTTCAGCGGGGCTTTTGATGACCATAGACAGGCTGCCCCCGTCATACCCCCGCCCCCCTATAGGTTCTTTTCGCCTCCCCCCGTCGAGGGTAACGCGCGACCCTCGGGATCTCGCTAGCGACAGCTTTTAAGAATTGTTTGCAACAGGCAAATTTTGTCGCGAATGCACACCACCTCTGCGGTAACCATTGGGTTTGCTTTGCCAGAGCCATTTTGGTTAAGCTCGTTGAGCTGCAAGATTGCAATCATTACGCGGGAGGGGGCCAGACCATGGTGAATATCGTCGACGGCTTGTTCGATCAGGTCCTCTCGCAACTTCCGCCGTTAGATCGTGCAGCCGAAGATCCGCAGCCCACGGGTTCAAAGGAACCCGTGCATGATGCGCTCGACCGTCCTCCCCTCGATACCGCTGATGGAGATTTGACGCCAATTGAGAGTATTGCTGTTCGCGACGGCGTCTTGGACCGTATGACCGGAGGGCTGACGCTTCCCAAACCCAGTGATGAAGCTAAGGATCTCGTGGGTGGCGGTATTCGACATCGCGGTTTTGAGGCGATCGCCTTCTACAAATCACGCCGGTTCATTGCCGATGCACCTTATCCCGGCAAATGGGGTATCTTTTATCTGAATGACGCTTTGCATGTGGTCGCATGGCAAATTCAGCAGGAATATCCGAGCTTTCGCGACCCTCGCGCGCTAGCTCGCGAGTTCCTCCGTGCGCATGAGCATTTTCATTTTCAGGCTGACCTTCAAACGTTGATGCTTGAGGCAGTCAAGGGGCAGCACCTTTACGTCCCAGCCCGCCGCAGGTTTCGAGGAAGGCGAGCAGACTTCGTTGAAGAAGCCTTAGCCAATCGTCATGCGTACCATTGGGCCGGTAAAGGGGCGAATGGCATTCGTGAGTTCGCTCACGATTTTATGATGCTGCAGCCGGGTGCGTACTCTCGGTTTCTCGAACCTGGTCGTTCCTTGAGCGCGGAATGGGCCTCGATCATCGTTGATGGCACTGGACCAGTTGCCGCTTTCCGTAATGACATTGCGCCTTGGGTCACGGCAGTCCCAGCTGACCTGCTCAGACGCTCGCTTTGTCCTGAGTACGTGATCTTTCCAAAGCGCCTAAGCGATTGGATCGATCCGGCCTGCGTGCCACCGCCTGTGCTATCGATCGAGGAAGACGATAAGCTCATTAAGCGGCTCAGCGGCAAACTGCGTCACCTCCAGAAGTCTTGGGAAGACACGAAGAGGAAGTTGAAGGAGGACAAAGATCGTCCCGGCCTCAACTTCAAACCTTGGCCTAAGGAAGGAAAAGGGGCTTGGTCCGTGAAGGTCGATGCGGGCAACCGCGCGCATTTAAGGAACTGTGGTGAAGGTAATTGGCTCGCCTATGCCATCGGGGGGCATGCCGAAATGGGGCATGGGTAACTGTCTGATTGTCGTTGCTTGTTCTTGAGTCAGAAATAGCCAATGGGGCTGGTCGAACTAGCTAGGCTGCATTATGCAAATCCGAAACGCACACGGTGCCAAGCGAGTTTTATGCGATGGTCCGACGTCAGCGCCAGCGCTGGTACGCTGTGAATTTCCAACAGCGCGAGCACCGCTGCATCAAGGCTTGGCTTCACCAGCGCGCGCCCGTCGTCCGAAAAGCTCACCAGCCCCGCATCGAATGCTGCATCCCAATGTGCGGCAAGCAGGAGGCCGTTGTGCACGTCGAGCCGCTCGGCGTCGGTCTTGCACTCTGCCCAGGGCACGATGTGGCTTGCGCGAAGCATGGCCGGCTCGGCGATTCCGGTCAGCGGGCATTTCCCACCCCAGTAGTCCATAAGCGCCTTGCGGAAGTAGCCTTGCCCTACACGCTGCTTCACGATCCGATCAACTTCGGTATCGCCCAGACCAGTGACCTCGTCTTCAAATTGGGCGAGAGGAAAGTCGGGTAGGCTGCGTGCGAGTTGGAAGGCTCGGGAAAGCGTGGCGCGCATTACCTCCTGCTCGGCAAAGGCGAAGCAAGCGCGAAAACGACCAGGAGGAGGTTCCACGATCGCGTTGGCAAACTCGGCCCGCAGTTGCACCGCAACTCCGGCATGCTCGATAGCGAGGAACCACGGACTGCCATCAGCACAGGTTCCGCCAGAGAGCCCAACTTCACCCGGAACACCTTCGTCCGAGCGAAAGTAGTGCCAGCCATCGGCCACTCCCGTGTCCTTGCGGAAGCCGTGGTTCCAAGCTGCCTCGCGCAGCTCAGATGCAATTGGCAGGGTGGGATGGGTGTCGCGCCGATCGAGGGAGTTCATCGCCCCGACCTTGCCCAAAAAAAGACCCTCCCATTGTGCGTGCTTTTCAGAGCAGAGGCACGACGGGTACGATTATCGTTGGGAAACAAGTTCAGGCGGAACGACGAACCGCTTGCCGCGCGCGCAGCCTCAAGCGCTTGTCCGTTACCAAAGTCATAGAGCGGAGCGCCACATCCAGATCGCCCCCCTTGCCAAACCGCGCGCGCACGAAAGCCGCGATCGCTCGTTCTTCCTCGCGATCGAGGGCATCGACCGGATCCTGTTCGATGGCGATTTCCATGAGCTGTGGCTCCTTCTTGGAATTTCGTACCACGTAAGTTGTAGCGTGCAAAGATCATGATTGGCTCCGACGGTAGGCGGCCGCCATCAGAGCTGTCATGCGGGAAATCAGGCGTACGGTGTCGACCGCCTGTTCTTGACGATCCCCCGGCAGCCTCCGAAATCGGCCCGGTGTGTCAGATGACACGGCCACAACACCCCAAATTTCGACAGGATCACCAAGCCTCACCGGAACTGCTGCCATCGAGCGATATCGTTCCTTATCATAGGGACGCCGCAGCCCCTCAGGCACCTTCAGCTCATCTGCCGTCGCCCCGTCCTGCCCATCGGTGACGATAACCGTATCTTCGCGAGCCCACGCTGCGCCCACGTATCCTTGGTTCCTCTTCCAACTCCGGGCATGCTTCTGCTCGTCGGCTCTATGGGCGCGCTTAGCTGCAATGCGGACAAGCTCGTCACCCTGCACCTCGAATATCGAAATGGCCCAAGCCTCCTGCTGGTCGAACCCCACCGAAACCAGAAGGTGCGGCAAAGCGGTTTCCAGCATTACATCCACGGTGCCTGCCGGATTACTCTCGGGTATCAGCAACGCTTGCTCGAGCGTTTCACGCATGACCTTGTTAGCGTCGATCAGCGCGAGCCGCCGGCGGTCCAGCGCCTCGGCTTCCTCAGCCAAGGTCCTGTGATTTTCCTCCTGCTTCTGTCCTGCCGCGATTGCCTCCTCAGCAATTGCCTCAGCTTCCGTCAGTAGTGCGCCGAGCTCCAGCTTACGGAGGTCGAAGCGCGCAACAAAGACGGCCCCGACCAATGCCAGAGTTGCGCCCACAAAGACCAGCACGGTTCCACGCACATCACTCGAAGGAAAAGCGCGCGAAATCGCAGCCAGCGCGGCGCCCAGGGCGCCGACCACCACGAACCATAACCGTAAGCCCTCGAGGCTGAGCATCCGCTCGCTAAACTTTCTCAGCGCGCCGGAACGGTTGGGCTTAAGCCGCTTCTCAAGATCGTCGAATACGCTCACCGATAACCCTCCGTTCTTGGCCGGATGCCCTTCGCCATCAGGTCGTCGTAGGCGGCGAGGACGAGGCGGCGGGTGCGGTATTCGCCGTATTTCTTCATTTCGTTGTTCTGGAGGACGCGGAAGGTTTCGCTGGGGTAGTCGGGGCCCATCACGTCCTTGGGATCGAGGACGTAGCGCAGCTCGTCGCGGGTGAGGCCGTAGGCGAGGGCGTACCAGGCGTCGAGCTCGGCGCGCAGGTGCGCGCGGCGGTCTTCGTCCCAGGCAAAGGGCGGGCCTTCATGGCCGAGATCGCGGGCGAAGGGGGCCATCGAATGGCTGGTGTAAGTGAGCTCCAGCACGCGCGGGACGATGAAGGCGAGTGCGGCTTCGTCGTAGGCGCTGGGGGGGAGGATGGGGAGTTGTTCTAAAACAAACTGCTTCAGGTGAGAGCCGGAAATCTTCTGGCGGCAGACAAAATCAGCGGCAATTGAATTGAGGTTGGCATAGAGACCACACACATAGCCTCCCTCTGCCTCGGGAAATACTAAGTTAAACTCTCCCGCGACGCCGGCGCACGGGATCAAAGCGCAAATGATAGTCCGCTCGCTGCCAGCATTCGTGATGTCACGCCATCCCATCAGCCATTTTTTACTCCAAGCCTGCTTTTCGAGCGTGGCCGAAACGACTGGACCAGGAACCCAAAACCAAGGTGAGACCTCGAAGCTGGTATCCATTAGCTGCTCGTGAATCGGATAAGGCCACGGTGAGTTGACGGGCCGACTCCTTAAGGTCCGAGCATCTCCAAATCGATGGTCGAATTGGTTGAGCATTTTGGCTTCAACCAAAGGTACATACGCAGAAACCGAACCGATCTTTGTAGCTGTCTCGTCAGAAACCCAGTTAGCGCCGGTTCGCACATATCCTTGTGCTTCCAGCTGATTGGCTGTCCGGAACATGCTGGAATCGGACGTCATGTTGTAGAAGCCCTGACGGAGGCTAACATTCCAAGCGCCCACTTCCGACTTTTCGTCGTGTTGAATGAGGACTGGGCACCTCGAGTAGATAGTCGCTGTCAAAGCAGCATCTCTGTTTGTCCGGAATACAGGGGCATTGCCTGTGGTCGGATTCATGTTGGAAATGTCTGCTGACGAAAGCGAGAAACAGCGCCGTGGGTCCGATATTTCAGCTATATCGACGAATGAGAAAACAAATCTGGGGTCGGCCGAGCAAGCCCCAAGCGTAAGGAGGCAGAACGGCTTGCGATCGTCAGTAGCCTTAAACCACTGCCGAATTTCAAAGGCGCTGAACAGCGAAACAAGGCGATTTGATGCGCATATCTCCCTGAAAAAGGTGGCGGTGCTGGAGTCCGTCGCAATCCCAGTTGGAACGATGAGCCCGGCCCTGCCCGCATGATGAACAAGATCGAGAAACAGCTCGGCGAAAAGGCCATATGTGTTGATTTTGCCGCGAGCGGTCAGATTGAAGCGTCCGCTTACGCGAGCGAATTCATTGATAGATTCGAAATGCCTTTTGTCATTGGCGAACTCAGCGAACAGCTCTGGCCGCTCCATTTCCAGTGCAGCGATTGCCTTCTTGCGCGCTGAGCCCTTAAGCTCGGCGATCTCCGGTGCTCGGGACTGAAAGTATTCCTCCTCACCAAGCTGCACGACCTCCCATGGCGGATTGCCGAGCAACACGTCGAACCCGCCGTTCGCCACCATCACATCGGGGAATTCCAGCGGCCAGTGCAGCGCGCTGGCGGCGCGCGCTGCGTCCACCCCAGCGGCTTCGAGGGGCCCATATACGCTGCCGCCCGCCACCTTCTGCCGCACTTCCGCTGTGGTCGGCACCATGGCGCGGCCGCGGGCATCGGGCACTTCCGCCTTGGGCAGCAGGAACGCCGCCGCATAAAGATCGCAGGCCACCGCCACGTTCCGGCGGGCGGGATCGGCCTTCCACGCCTCGAACGCGGCGCGCTTCTTCTCGACCTGGCCCACGGTATCCTCGGGCATGGCCTTGATCCGCCCCAGGCTCGCCGCGATGGGCCGCGCGGGCAGGGCGCCTCCGCCGCCGAGGAAATCGAGCTGGCCCTGCCCCTGCTTCGCATCGCGGTTGAGCTTAAGGTAGTACTTCGCCGCCTCCTTGCTGTCGCCGGTCAGCGGCTTGTAGGCCTCGTCCGGAATGCCCGCTTCGAGCGCGGCGAGATCGAACACGCCCAGCAGCGCATCGCCGCAGCGCACGTTGGCATCGAGGAAGCCCAAGGGCTGGCCGGGCGAGACGGACTCGATCCACAGCGCCACCTTGGCGAGCTCTACCGCCATCGGATTGCGGTCCACCCCGTGGATGCAGCGCGAAACGACATCGCGCAGCGCGGCCTGCGTCTCTTCCTTGCCCGCATCCTCGTTGCGCAGCCGCGCCACCCGGTCTGCCATGCGGCGCGCCGCGCCCAGCAGGAAGTGGCCCGATCCGCAGGCCGGATCGATCACCTTGAGATCGAGGATGGCCCTGATCTTCTCCTCCGGCGTGGCACCGCCCGCCTCGGCTTTTTCGAGCACCGGATCGAGCGCGCTGTCGAGCAGGCATTCGACGAGGCTGTCGGGCGTGTAGTACGATCCGCTGGTCTTGCGATCATTGCCCTTGGCCCCGCTGCCGAGCAGGAACTGGCCTGAAGCGCTGAGGCTGGGGCGGATTTCGAGCAGGCCCTCGTAAACGCTGCCCAACTCCTCGGTCTTCAGATCGCGCCAGTTGATGCGGTGAGTGACGCTGTCCTTCCTGATGAAGCCAAGGCAGAACAGCGCAGCGAGGAAGCGGCGGTTAGGGACCTTCGCGGCATTCAGGTGCGGCGTGCTGGAGGCCGCAAACAGGCCGCCCAGCGCGGGCAGGCCCAGCATGTCCTCGCCGTGCTCCAGGCTGGCGAGCGTGACCTTCACCGCCTCCCACGCATCATGGTGCCCATCGCGCGCCACGCGCCGCCGGCTGCGCTCCCGCCAGAAGGTGAAGCTGTAGCCGTCGCCATAGAGCTGACGGGCCGCCAGCAGCGCGCGGCGCGGGTGGAGCAGATCGCGGTCTTCCGCCACGGCAAGGAAGATCAGGCGGTAGACGGTGCGGAGCAGTTCCTCGAACAGCGCCTGCATCGAAAGCGCGCCGGTCTGCAGCTTTTCAAGGAGTTCGGGATTGGCCTCGACCAGCCCTTGCCCCAGTTCCTCAAGCGCGGTGGCGACATTGGCGTAGAGGTCCTTGCGCGCCTCGACCCCCTGCTTCATCCCAGCCTCGCGCCACCGCTCCAGCGCGCAGTCGGAGGGGGCGGCATCCTGCGCGCCGAAGCGTGTGGCGTGGGCGAGGAGCCAGAACGCGGTAAAATCGGCGAACATCTCGTCACGGAACATCGCGCCGAGATCCGCCTCGATCCACGCGGGGCGGGTGAGGCTCGCGTTGTCGCGCATCAGCCGCGCGCGGTCTCCTGCGAAGACGAGGCCCCAATAGAAGGTGGGGTTGGCGTTGAGCCAATCCTGCAGCAGCGCGGCGGGGGAGCGGCGGGGCCGCCCGCCTTCGCCGTCGCCGAACTCGGGCTGCGATTTGGCGAAGGCATCGCCATCGGGCACAGGCGCGGCGGCGACAATCGGAACACGGCCGCCCTTGGCCTCCCACGCCAACCGGAAGCGGCGGGTGCCCTGCACATGCTCCACCGGCCCGGTCAGATCGCTGAAGCCAAGGCACAGGGTGAGCAGGTCATGCGCGAAGCGGGCGGTGCGGGTGGCCGTCTTGAGTTCGGCCTTGTCGTAATCGCGCCAAATCGCCTGCCCGATGCGGAAGTAGCGGGCGATTTCGTCGCCCAGGCTGGTGCCCTTGGGGCAAGCATAGCTTTCGGCGGTCTTGGCGGTGCGATCGGCGGAGATGACCTTCTGCACTTGCTCGGGTGCGATCAGCCCGCCTTCGATGGTGAGCGCGACGAGGCCGAGTTCGGCGGCGCGGGACTTGCGGGCCATCAGTTCGCCTCCGGCACGAGGACATAGAGGCCGATGACATCGGCAGGAAGCACCGCCTCGACCTCGGTCTGCGCGCCTTCACCGCGCGTGGCGGAGCGTACGCGGTCGTGATCCTCTCGCAGCGCGGCGGCGCGTTTAGCCGCGTGGGCGGCGATGGCGGTTTCGTATTGCGGCAAGCGCTCAAGGGCGAGGTCGATCTGCCGGGCAATTACTTGCGGCGCAAGGTCGCCACTCGCATCAGGCTCAAGCAAGGCGAGCGCCCCCGCACCATGCAGTGTATCGGCCTGCGCAAAGGCCATTGCCGTCGCTTCTTCGGCGAGGAGAACGCGCCGGCCGCTGGTCGTCAGCTTGAAGCGCAGCCGCAGCAGGAGGACGGTGGTCAGCGTATCCACCGCCCGCGTACGCCAGGCCCCGGCGCGGCCGAGCACGGCCTTGCCGGTCGTGCCGCCGGGATCGAGAGCGCCTTCGGCCATGGTTTCCGCAAGCGTTGCCACCAGCGGGTGCGTGCGCCCCACATGCGTCACATCGGGCGGCGGCATATCGGCAAAGCTGATCAGGCGCGCGCCGGAAAGGCCGCGCGTCTGCAGCTTCTCGCGCAGCTGCAACGGCATGTCATCGTAGCGCACGCGCCAGGTCTTCCCGGCCGCGCCGAGCGGCGTTTCTACCCGGACGAGTGCACGTCGGGTGAAGCGCTCCACCTCGCCCGGGCCGCCGAGCAGGCTGCGCAGCTTCTCCCATTCGGGCAGGACTTCCTCGGGCCTCAGCGCGCCCTGCGCATAGCGGGTCTGGCTCTTGCGCGCGGTTTCCTCGGCATCCTTCCACCGCGTTTCGAGCTGCTCTTCCGCGTCGCCGAAATCAAACATGCCCTGCGCGCGAGGCTTGCTGGAACGGAGCAGCATCGCCTGCATGAGCGCGTTGGACACGCTGGCTGAGTCCTCGGGCACCGGGACCACCACGCCGGTCTCCTTCTCGATCCGGCGCATCTTGTCGGTGATCACCTTGATCACGGCGCCATCGATGATCGAGTTGGCCCCGAACATCATGACCGAGAACACGTGCTCAGCCTGCTGCCCGAAGCGGTCGACACGGCCATCGCGCTGCTGGTGGCGGGTGGGGTTCCAGTTGAGATCGTAGTGGACCACGGCATTGAACAGCGATTGCAGGTTGATGCCCTCGGACAGGCAGTCCGTCGCTACGAGGATGCGCTCAGGGTGGTCGGCCAGCGCCTCGACCCGCTCGCGCCGCTCCTCGGGCGTGAGACGGCCAGTGACGATCTCCACGGTGTGTTTCTTGAACTGCGCACGCAGAGCATCGCCGACGACTTCAGCCGTGGTGATGAACCGGCAGAAGATCACGGGCCGCGCGTTGCGGTCGAGCAGGCCCTTCACCTGCTTTACCAGTTCGCGGAACTTCGGGTCCTCGGATAGGCGGGCCGTCAAGCCCTCGGCCTTGGTGATCAGCGCCTTGAGTTCGGCGGTCTCCTCACTTTCGGGCGCGGTTGCGGGTTCCACGTCGGTATCGGCGAGTTGGCCCTCGTCGTCGTCAAACAGGAGCGGGGCCAGCGCGGCCTCCTCCGCCATGCCGCCCAGCCGGTTGCGCAGCGCCGAAAGCGCGGCTGCGGGGCTGGAGCCGACGCACCGCATCAGCGCGAGCGTTCCCCAGAAAGCGAGGCGCCGTTCGCGCTCGCCATCAACGCGGGTGGCAACGCCCAGGCAGTATTCGAGAACGTCCTCCTGAAAGGTCTGGAAATCCCCGGTCAGAGTGTAGGGCGCATCGGCCTTCAATGCCTTGGCGAAGGCCCGCGCCTCACCCCATTTGTCGGCGATGTCAGGGCGGCGGCGCTGGACGAAATGCTGCGCGAGGCGGCGCCGATAGCGCTCGATTGCGTTGGCGTCTGTCGTATTCGGCCCGCTGGCAAGATCTGGATGAAGCAGGCTGAGCAGGCGGGCATAGGCGTCCTGGTTGCCGCTATGCGGCGTCGCGGTGAGCAGCAGCATATGCCGCCTTGCCTCTTCCGCTAGCCGCTGGAGCAGGCTGAACCGCTGCTGGGTGCCCTTTTCGCTGCCACCGACACAGCTGTGCGCTTCGTCCACGATTACGAAGCCGGGGCAGACATGGGCAAAGCTTTCCCGGCGGCTGTCGGCCTTGATGTAGTCGAGGCTCACCACCGTGTAGGGATGCACGCCAAAAATCGTATCGCCCAGCGCAATGCCCTGCTCCAGCGCTCGTGCACGGGCTGAAGTTACCGCCACCGTGTCGATATCGAACTTTTCGGCCAATTCAGCGACCCACTGATCGACAAGATGGGGAGGGCAGAGCACGGCGAAGCTATCGATTTCACCTCGATCCAGCATCTCGCGCAGGATCATGCCTGCCTCGATGGTCTTACCGATACCCACATCGTCGGCGATCAGGAGGCGCTTCACTTCAAGCCGTAGCGCCATCAACAGCGGCACTAGCTGGTAGGCCCGCGGCTCCACGCCTAGATGTGCGGCGCTGCGGAATGGCCCAGCCCCCCGCCGCATCGAAAGGCGGAGCGCATCGGCGAGGAGCCGTGCAGCATCCTGAGTGTCGATCTGCTCCGCGCCGGGCGGCACGAACCGAGCCTCTCGCACGGGTTGCCGTTCAAGTGCAGGGGCAATCAAGATGGCATCCTCTTCCGAACCGGAAAGCGGGCGTACGCGGATCAAACCATCGGAGGGCTTCGCCAAAACGATCCATTCACGGCCTCGGGCCTGAATTAAATCACCAATCTGCAGCTGAGCAGTGGAAACGGTCGCAGTGGTCATCAAGCTACTCCGAGTGCGTCAGCGAGAACGGCAGGTATCGCGTCGCCGGGCGAATCAGGCAATTCGATTAGGATGCGGCCCATGCTCTCGCATCGGACCTTCAAGGCATCAGGCGCAGCCCCTATGACAGCCATGACCATCAGCCCTGGCCAGCAAAGCCGATAATGCACCCCCTCAAGCGTCTCGCTCGAAGGCGCGGGAGCCTCCCATTTCGCCAGCGCCACCTCCCAAGGGTCAAGATCCACCTGACCTGCTCCCGAAGCTGCAGCTGCGGGCCAG
>Ga0208865_1000496_pt1 | contig 11959 bp, 10 predicted proteins | sample CryBogCBE02Aug09_FD_184565 | JGI IMG/M metagenome (GOLD analysis project Ga0208865, IMG submission 184565) | Freshwater microbial communities from Crystal Bog, Wisconsin, USA - CBE02Aug09 (SPAdes) (version 2) | ecosystem: Environmental > Aquatic > Freshwater > Lake | place: Crystal Bog... | reverse complement strand
GAAGCATCCTCGACTATTGATACCAAAAAGGGCGAGCAAACAATTGGATACGGCGATGTGAAGAAGGCCGTGCTCGAAATTGAATTTAAATCCATCAACTCCGAGAGCGACGACGAATAAATGGGCGTCGATGTTGATGCGCTAATTGAGCTGACGACCACTCGGCAGATTCCGCTGGAGAAAATGATTAGCGCGATTGAGAACTCGGTCACCGAGGCGTACCGCGAACTTCCAGAGGCGAAGCCGCAGGGGCGCGCGGTGTTGAACCGTGATACCGGCGATATCTCAATTCATGTTCCGATTTTTGACGACGAGGGCATCTATAAAGAGACGATTGTCGATGAGCCAGAAGGCTTCGACGAATTGGTTACCCGCATTACTCGCAAAGAGATCAAGGGCAGAATGCGCGCCGCGAAGGATGCCGAAGTCGTCAATGAATTTTCGGCCAATGTCGGTGAGATTATCTCTGGCGTCATCCAACAGGGTCGTGATGCGTCGATGGTGTACGTCGATCTCGGCCGGGTCGAAGGAAAAATTCCGCCACAGGAGCAAGTCGCGACCGAAACATATAAGCACGGCCAACGGATCAAATGTTTTGTCGTCGAAGTAAAGCAAGGACTCAAGGGTCCAGAAGTATTGCTCTCGCGCACCCACCCGTTGCTCGTCAAAGGTCTTTTCGCGCTCGAAGTTCCAGAATTAAACGACAACATCGTCGAGATAGTTGGTGTATCTCGTGAAGCTGGCCAACGCAGCAAGGTGTCGGTGCGTTCGCATCGAGCCGGCGTCAGCGCAAAGGGCGCTTTGATTGGTCCGGGTGGCGCGCGTTCGAAGGCCGTGACCGATGAACTCAACGGCGAAAAAATCGACATCGTGGATTACTCGCAAGATCCAGCTGTGTATGTAGCGAACGCTCTCGCGCCAGCGCGCGTTTCAAGCTGTGAGGTCGTGGATCTCGAAACCAAATCGGCGAAGGTCGTTGTTCCGGACTTCCAGCTCTCCTTGGCGATTGGTAAAGACGGTCAGAACGCGAGATTGGCCGCGCGATTGACCGGCTGGCGCATCGATATCCATCCAGATAATCCGGTGGAGCGCATCGTGAAGCCCAAGCCGGTATCCGATGAGTCGGCCGAGGCGCCACAGGGGGATATGGGAGATTCGCCCGCATAAATCGGTCGGCCTGGGCCTCGATTAACGGTGCGTAACCAGCTCGCGATAAGGTTTGCCGTGGTGGTTCCAATAAGAAGTTGCATCGCCTGTAGAAAGCGAAGCGATTGGAGCGAACTCCTTCGGGTAGTTCTCGTAGGGAATCGGGTCATCCCGGATCCCGCGAAATCCAAGGATGGTCGTGGCGCCTGGCTACATCGACAATGTTTCGATATCGCCGTGGAGCGTCGATCGTTCGGCAGAGCGTTGAAGTCTGATTCTGAATTAGACCTCAGTGAGCTGAAGCAGTATTTACTCCCATAACTAATAACAGGAGCATTAAATGTGCACTAAGGCAATCTCTCAATCATGAGCACCGCGCGCTCATGAGTAAGGCATTGATTTAGGCTTCAGCGAACTTCGCAGGGGCCTTAGAAACGGAAGGCAACTGTGGCAAAGGTCCGCGTTTACGAGTTAGCAAAAGATTTAGGTTTAGAAAGTAAGGAACTGCTCGCCAAGCTTCAAGAAGTAGGCGAATTCGTTCGATCAGCATCATCGACGGTCGAAGCACCTGTGGTGCGCAAGTTGATGGAGAAGTTTCCTGATTTAGCGAACGCCGCAAAGGCCGCAGAATCCACCGAAGCTCCCAAGCCCGCCAAGAAGGCTGCAGCCAAGAAGACCGCTGCGAAGAAGAGCGACGGCCCCACTCCGGAAGAGATCGAAGCGGCGCTCGCGACGCTCGATGCCGATACCCGTGCACAACTTGCAAGCGCTCAAGCAGCTCAAGCCGCCGCCGCCGCAGCTGCACCTGTCGCACCAGTAACGCCGGTTGCTCCGTCAGCTCCTTCATCTGGTGATGATGCATCTGCTACTCAGATGCCACGTCCGCCGCGTCCGGGCAATAATCCATTTTCTTCGGGTACAAATCCTGCGACCGCGATGCCACGTCCACCGCGTCCAGGCAACAATCCATTCTCAACTGGCGGTGCGGTGCCACGTCCACCAGCACAACGACCTTTGCGTCCAGGCGAGCGTCCTCCGATGGCGGGCTCACGTCCCGGTGCAGTACGTCCGGGTTTCGCAGCGCGACCACAAGCGCGTCCCGGTACAGGTGCACCCGGTGCAGCTGGTGCGCGTCCCGGTGGATCGTCACCGTATCGTCCCGGAACATCCGCAGGTGGAGCAGGTGCACCAGCAGGAAATAACTTTGGTCCAAATAAAACCAGTGGCCCAGGACGTCATCAACGCGGCGGTGCCGCAGGTGCATTTGGAAAGCAAGGAAACAAAAATCGCAAGGGCCGCAAGAGCAAGAAGGCGTTGCGTGAAGAGTTCGACAATATGGCGGCGCCATCTCTCGGTGGCGCGGTTATTCCACACGGTGATGGCAAGACTCAGATTCGTTTGCGTCGCGGTGCGACTCTTATGGACTTTGCAGAAAAGATTGGCGGCGATCCCGCAGCGCTCGTTTCAGCCCTGTTCCACTTGGGCGAAATGGTCACCGCAACTCAGTCGGTAGATGAAGACACTTTCACGCTGCTCGGCGCAGAACTCGGTTATGTCATCCAGGTTGTCAGCCCAGAAGACGAAGATCGCGAGCTCTTGCAAGAGTTTGATATCGATCTTGATGATGAACTAGCAAATATCGATCCAGAAGATCTTGTTGTTCGTTCGCCAATCGTCACCGTTATGGGTCACGTTGACCACGGTAAGACTCGTTTGCTCGATGCGATTCGTTCGACCGAAGTCATCAAGACCGAAGCCGGTGGAATCACCCAGCACATCGGTGCGTACCAGATTCACCATATGCACGATGGCGCCGAACGCGCAATCACCTTTATCGATACACCCGGCCACGAAGCCTTTACGGCGATGCGTGCTCGTGGTGCAAAGGTCACCGACATTGCGATCTTGGTTGTTGCGGCCGATGACGGCGTGATGCCACAGACCATCGAAGCCTTGAACCACGCGCAAGCAGCCGACGTCCCCATTGTCGTTGCGGTAAACAAGGTCGATAAGGAAGGCGCGAACCCAGATAAGGTCCGCCAACAATTGACCGAATACAACTTGATCGCGGAGGAGTACGGCGGCGACACCATGTTCGTCAACGTCTCGGCTAAATCAGGTTCCGGAATTGATGAATTAATTGACGCGGTTCTTTTGGTTGCCGACGCAGCAATTGATCTTCGCGCAGTAGCCGATGACGATGCTCGCGGTGTCGCGATTGAAGCGAACCTCGACAAGGGTCGTGGCCCAGTTGCGACTGTTTTGGTACAACGCGGAACTCTGCATGTTGGTGATGCAATCGTCGCGGGTGGCGCGTTCGGTCGCGTCCGTGCGATGTTGGATGAGAATGGCGAACCAGTCGAAGAGGCAGGTCCATCGCGTCCGGTCCAGGTTCTCGGATTTACCTCCGTGCCTGGCGCGGGCGACACCTTCATTGTTGCCGAAGATGATCGCACCGCTCGTCAGATTGCAGAAAAGCGTCAGCTCGCAATGCGCAATGCCTTGCTTGCAAAGACTCGCAAGAAGGTCTCGCTCGAAGACTTCATGGAGCAATCCAAGATCAGCACCCTCAACCTCATCCTCAAGGGCGATGTGTCGGGTTCGGTCGAAGCGCTCGAAGATGCGTTGTTGCAGCTTGATGTCGGCGCCGAGGTCGACCTTCGCGTTATCCACCGTGGCGTAGGTGCGATCACCAAGAACGACGTCACGCTTGCATCCGCCTCAACCGCGGTCATCATCGGCTTTAACGTTAAGCCGGAACCACAGACCGCAATCTTTGCCGATCAAGAAGGCGTGGAGATTAAGTTCTACACCGTCATCTACCAGGCGATTGAAGAGATCGAAGCTTCGCTCAAGGGCTTGTTGAAGCCTGAATTTGAAGAGGTCGTTCTCGGTAATGCAGAGGTCCGTGACATCTTCAAGTCCAGCAAGTTCGGAAATATTTCCGGATCCGTTGTTCAAGATGGTCTTATCCGACGCAACGCCAAGGCGCGCACATTGCGCAACGGCGTCATCGTTGGTGAGAACCTGACCATCGAATCACTTCGTCGATTCAAGGATGACGCCACTGAGGTCAAGGAAGGCTTTGAGTGCGGTATCGGACTCGGTAACTTTAAGGACATCGAAGTCGGCGACATCATCCAGACCTACGAAATGCGCGAGAAGAAGCGCGCATAAGCCATGGCAAGTAATCGTGCGCTCAAGGTCGCTGACCGAATTAAGGAAGTAGTAGCAGCCGCATTAGAGACGCGGGTTAAAGATCCGCGTCTTGGCTTTGTTACGTTGACCGATGTTCGAGTCACCGGCGACCTCCAGCAAGCGTCAATTTTTTACACCGTTCTCGGTGACGGGGCTGCACAAGCAGATACCGCCGCGGCACTTTCATCGGCACGCGGAATGCTGCGCGCAGAGCTCGGACATGCGCTGGGGTTGCGAATCACACCCACGATTGAGTTCATTCCCGACGGATTGGCCGAGACCGCCAGCGCGATGAACGATGTACTTTCGCAAGCGCGTAAGGCAGACGAAGAATTGGCAAAGCTCCGCAAGAGTGCGAAGCCGATTGGTGAAGCCGACCCATATAAGAAGCACGAGTAGTTCGCTTTCGTATGAATGGTTTTCTCCTGGTGGACAAGCCCAGTGGGATGACGAGTCACGACGTTGTTGCAAAAATCCGTAAGCGCTTTGGGACAAAAAAAGTCGGCCATGCAGGCACCTTGGATCCCATGGCTACCGGTGTATTGGTTCTTGGGCTAGGCGTCGCGACCCGATTGTTGCCCTACGTCACCGATGGGAAAAAAGCATACGACGGCACCATTCGACTTGGCGCATCCACGCATACCGATGATCGTGAAGGCGACGTTCTGGTTACAACAGACGCATCCAACGTTTCTGATGATGCAATTCAAAGCGGATTAAAGGCAATGGTCGGCACAATTATGCAGCGCCCGAGTTCGGTCTCGGCGATCAAAGTCGACGGCAAGACTGCGCACCAGCGAGTCCGCGACGGCGAAGTAGTGGAATTGCCCGCCCGAGAAGTCACGATCGAATCAATCGCAGTGAATGAGATTCGTCGAGTCGATGGGTACATTGATGTCGATATCTCCGTGAACTGTTCCGCCGGAACGTATATCCGATCCATCGCGCGCGACTTGGGTGAGTCACTTCACGTCGGAGGACACCTGACCGCTTTACGTCGCACTCTGGTTGCACCGTTTGCGATAAGTGAATGTGGCCCGTACGAAACAGTTGACCCAATCTCTGTGGTCGATGGCATCAAGCGAGTTCTACCAGTTCGCGAATTGACGATAGAAGAGATGCGCGAGATTTCCTTTGGGCGCCAGCTCGAACCAAATTCGGCGTCATCGGTTTTCGCCGGGATTGCACCCGATGGAAATTTTGCTGCGTTAATCACCAATAAAGATTTCGGCGGAAAAACATTGGCGACCCCCATCATGGTTGCTGTGAAAGAATGAGGCCATGACCCATCGCGAAACCTGCGTCCTCATCGGCATCTTCGATGGCGTCCATCGTGGTCATCAGGAATTGTTATCGCTCGCCAACGAGCGTGGCCACACCACAGCGCTGACCTTTTATCCGCATCCCACCTCAATCTTCGCGCCAGAGCGCACCCCATCACAGCTGTTGCCGCTTTCCGATCGGGTTGAGTTATTAAAAGAACACGGTGCCGACGAGGTCGTCGTTATGGACTTCACTAAAGAATTTGCGGCGCTTTCGCCGGAAGAATTCATCGATCAGGTATTAGTCGAACAACTTCACGCAAGCCATGTTGTCATCGGCGCGAACTTCACCTTTGGACACAAAGCAGCCGGCAACGCCGAGACGCTCAAGGAAGCAAATAAGGGATTCGACGTCACGGTCGTTGCGCTCGAAGAAAATCGCGGGGCCCCTATTTCTTCGACCCGAATTCGGCACTTGATTGTCGATGGCGATGTTGAGCGCGCGTCAGATCTACTAACTCGGCCGCACTATTTGGTAGGCCAGGTCGTCCATGGCGAGAAGCGTGGTCGCGAGATTGGTTATCCCACCGCAAACATCGGATTAGATTCGTGGGCAACCATTCCGGCGGATGGCATCTATGCGGGCTGGATGAATGTCGGTGGAGAGCGCTACGCATCTGCAATATCCATCGGCACAAATCCAACCTTCCCAGGAGTTCGCGGTCGTCAGGTAGAGGCCTATGCGCTGGATAAAACCGGATTAGATTTATATGACCAGAGTGCAAAAGTAGAATTCATTGCTCGTCTTCGTGACACCGTGAAATTCGATGGCTTAGACCCATTACTGATTCAGATGGCAAAGGACTGCGACGCAGCTAGAACGATTTTGCTTGGCTGATTCGCACGGATTCCCCGCGTAAATCGACCCCGATTTCCTACCCCTGATACCCCGCTGGTAACCTTTGCCCCACATCAAGCGAGTAAGCGTGCCTTCGTGAGTCACACCGAGGCCCTCGTGACAGTAATGGGAGTACCACATGGCACTACAGCCAGCAGAGAAAAAAGAGATCATCACAAAGTTCGGCGCTTCCGCGACTGACACGGGAAGTCCTGAAGCTCAGGTCGCTTTGCTCTCACGTCGCATCGAACAACTCACCGAGCACCTCAAGCTCAACAAGCACGATCACCACAACCGTCGTGGTCTGCTTCTTATGGTTGGTAAGCGTCGCCGTATTTTGCAATATCTCGCTCGCACCGATGTAACACGCTACAGAGCGATTATCGAAAAGCTCGGTATTCGCCGATAAAGACCGCCTTGCTCGTAACGACGAGCACGGGCATTTAACAAATAAACCTGCAAGGGTTATTGGTCTTTGGTAGTGGCTTCCGGAATGAATTCCGTGAGCTTCGATCGAAGATCCATTTCCTTGTGCAGGTTTAATAAGAAATGGAGATGACCTATGGAAGGTCAAGATGTGAAGTTCGCCGTTGCAAAAATTGATAACGGCAAGTTTGGAAAACGAGAGATCCGCTTTGAAACCGGTCGGCTAGCTAAGCAAGCTGCGGGTACCGCGGTTGTGTATCTCGATAACGAGTCGATGTTGCTCTCAGCAACAACCGCCTCAAAGAACCCTAAGGACCAATTCGACTTCTTCCCACTCACCGTGGATGTTGAAGAGCGCATGTATGCAGCAGGAAAGATTCCTGGCTCATTCTTCCGCCGCGAAGGTCGTCCTTCAGAAGATGCAATTCTTACCTGCCGTTTGATTGACCGCCCATTGCGTCCATCATTCGTCAAGGGTCTGCGTAACGAAGTCCAGATTGTTGTCACAGTCATGGCACTTCACCCAGATCACATGTACGACGTGATTGCGATTAACGCGGCATCGATGTCAACCCAGCTCGCAGGTTTGCCATTCTCAGGCCCAATCGGTGGCGTTCGCGTTGCCTTGATTGAGGGCCAATGGGTCGCATTCCCTGATCACTCTGATTTGGATAAGGCTGTCTTCGACATGGTCGTTGCTGGTCGTATCGCAGGCGACGATGTCGCCATCATGATGGTGGAAGCAGAAGCAACCTCCAAGACCATCGATTTGATCAAGGGTGGCGCAGGCGCTCCTACTGAAGAAATAGTTGGCGCTGGACTAGAAGCAGCTAAGCCATTCATTCGTATCTTGTGTGAAGCACAGATGGAATTGGCAAAGGTTGCTGCAAAGCCAACCGCTGAATTCCCGGTCTACTTGGATTACCAAGATGATGTCTACGCTGCTGTTGAAAAGGCTGCGAAGGATCAGCTTGCAGCTGCGCTCACCATTGCTGGAAAGCAAGAGCGCGAAACCAAGCTTGATGAAATCAACGCAGCTGTCACCGAGCAATTGGCAGAACAGTTCGAGGGCCGCGGCAAGGAAATTTCTGGCGCGCTTCGTTCTGTAACCAAGAAGCTTGTTCGCCAGCGCGTCTTGCGCGAGAAGGTCCGTATCGACGGCCGTGGCTTGCGCGATATTCGTGCGATCACCGCTGAAGTAGAGGTCATGCCTCGCGTTCACGGTTCCGCAATCTTCGAGCGCGGCGAGACCCAAATCTTGGGTGTCACAACCTTGAATATGCTCAAGATGGAGCAACAGCTCGACACCTTGAGCCCAGAGAACCACAAGCGTTATATGCACAACTACAACTTCCCGCCTTACTCAGTAGGCGAGACCGGTCGTGTTGGTTCACCTAAGCGCCGCGAAATCGGCCACGGTGCTCTTGCAGAGCGTGCGTTGGTTCCCGTTCTTCCTACCCGCGAAGAATTCCCATACGCAATTCGTCAGGTATCAGAAGCGCTCGGATCAAACGGCTCGACCTCAATGGGTTCTGTCTGTGCATCGACCATGTCGTTGCTCAACGCAGGTGTACCGTTGAAGGCAGCTGTTGCCGGTATCGCAATGGGCTTGATTTCAGATGATGTTGATGGCAAGACCGAGTACGTCGCCTTGACCGATATCTTGGGTGCAGAAGATGCATTCGGAGATATGGACTTCAAGGTTGCCGGTACCAAGGACTTTGTCACCGCGCTTCAGCTTGATACTAAGTTGGACGGCATTCCTGCCTCTGTTCTCGCCTCTGCTTTGTTGCAGGCGAAGGAAGCACGTTTGACCATCCTCGGGATCATGAACCAAGCAATCGACGCACCAGATGAGATGAGCCTCCTTGCTCCTCGCATCATTTCGATCAAGGTTCCCGTTGATTTGATCGGCGCAATCATCGGACCTAAGGGCAAGATGATTAACCAGATTCAAGACGAGACCGGCGCAGATATCACCATCGAAGACGATGGAACCATCTACATCGGCGCGCTTGAGGGCTCACAGGCTGAAGCCGCCAAGGCCATGATTGATGCAATTGCTAACCCAGTTGTGCCAAAGGTCGGAGAGCGCTTCAACGGCAGCATCGTGAAGCTGGCGACCTTCGGAGCATTCGTCTCCTTGGTTCCAGGCAAGGATGGCTTGCTCCACATCTCGCAGATCCGCAAGATGCACGGCGGAAAGCGAATTGAAAACCTTGAGGATGTCATGAAGGTCGGCGACAAGATCAACGTCGAAATTCAGGAGATCGATCCGAAGGGCAAGTTCTCACTCGTGGCTGTCGATCCTGATGGCAACATCTATGGCGCCGGCGATGCTGGAGCAGAGAAGTAAGAACTCTTCCTTAATCGGAAATCGACGTAATGGAAAAAACAACTCTTCCGAGCGGATTGCGAATTGTCACTGAAGAAGTCAGTGGCGTTCGCTCCGCAACGGTAGGAATTTGGGTCAACGTAGGCTCTCGCGACGAGACAAAACCAGTCGCGGGAGCTTCACACTTTCTCGAGCACTTATTATTTAAAGGCACGAAGTCCCGCGAAGCGATGGAAATTTCCTCATCCATCGAAGCAGTAGGCGGCGAGATGAACGCCTTCACCACCCAGGAATACACCTGTTATTACGCGCGCGTTATCGACACCGATTTACCGCTCGCGGTTGACGTTATTTCTGATTTGATGACCTCGTCATTGGTCCGCGCTGCCGACGTGGATTCGGAGCGGAACGTTGTCCTCAGCGAGATATCGGTTCGCGATGACGATCCATCAGATTACGTCGGAGAACTCTTTCTCAATACGTATTATGGCGACAATCCCTTGGGTCGATCGGTGCTGGGCACGGTCGATTCCATTAACGGAATGTCGCGCAACGCGGTCTACAACTATTATCGCAAGCACTACAAGCCGCATGAAATGGTTGTTTCAGTCGCTGGCAATATCAAGCACAAAAAAGTGGTGAAGCTGGTCGAGGCTGCTCTTTCTCGAGATGGTTTCCTTGATGTGCCCGCGATTAAATCTGATATTCGTTCCTCCGACCCGGTGAAGACTCCTGGCATCGGCAAAGTGGGAATGCTGGATCGCAAGACCGAACAAGCCCACGTCATCTACGGAGTGCCGGGCGTTGCTCGCACCGATGATCGCCGCTTCGCTTTAAGCATTCTGTCTATGGTCATCGGCGGTGGCATGTCCTCTCGACTCTTTCAAGAGATTCGCGAGAAGCGGGGCCTGGCGTATACGACCTATGCCTATCCTCAACAGTTTGCGGGAAGCGGCGTTCTCTATTTTTATGCCGGTTGCAAAACCGACAAGGCGGTCGAGGTCGCGGAAATTATGCGCGACGTGACGATGGACATTGCCGCCCACGGCGTGACCAGCGAAGAAATTACTCGCGCCAAAGGTGCGGTATCGGGCTCCATGGTTTTGAGCCAGGAAGACACCTTCTCGCGCATGAGCCGAAACGGTCAGAGCGAGCTTGTTTATGGTCGGATGACCAGCTTCGACGACATTTTGAAGAAGATTTCGGCGGTGACGCCCGAGCAAGTTCACCAAATTGCGCGCGACTTGTTCAATCAACCTTCTACGCTTGCCGTAGTGGGGCCCTTCCGAAGCGCCTCAAAATTTGAAAAGGTGATCTCATGAGTATCAAGGTTGCGATTCTCGGCGCACAAGGTCGAATGGGTTCCGAAGTCGTTAAGGCCGTTACTGCCGCGACCGACATGGATGTGGTCTGCGCGATTGATGTGAACGATGACATCAATCAACTCGTCACGAGCGGCGCACATGTAGTGGTCGACTTTACTCACCCCGACAGCGTGATGAAGAACCTGGAATTCGCGATTAACCACGATGTCAGTGTTGTTGTAGGCACAACTGGATTTGATGAGAAAAAGCTGGCCGAGATCAAGGGTTGGTTGTCTGCGCACCCAAAGGTCGGTGCACTGATTGCACCAAACTTCGGATTAGGCGCGGTCTTGATGATGCAGTTTGCCGCGCAGGCTTCGAAGTATTTTGAATCGGCGGAAATCGTCGAGCTCCATCACCCTAATAAGGCAGACGCGCCTTCAGGCACCGCAGCCCGCACCGCAGAATTAATCACCGAGGCCCGTAAATCTGTGAACAAATCGGCGATGCCGGATGCCACCACCAGCGCGCTCGATGGTGCTCGCGGCGCAAAGGTTGGCGATGTTCCGGTCCACTCGGTCCGCCTCCGCGGCTTGGTTGCACACCAAGAGGTGATCCTTGGTGATGTAGGGGAGACACTCACTATTCGCCACGACTCCATTGATCGCACTGGTTTTATGCCCGGCGTATTGCTCGGAATTCGCAACGTCGTGAAGACTCCAGGTTTAACCTTTGGACTCGAACATTTTCTCGACCTGAAGTAGTTTTATCCCACCCGAAAAAGGAGTACCAAGGATGTCAAAAGAAATCACAATGTACGGTGCCGACTGGTGTGGAGATTGCCGTCGCTCAAAGCGTTTCTTGGATGCTAATAACGTTAAGTACACCTATGTAGATGTCGAAGTTGATGCAGCAGCCGCCGATAAGGTTATGGAAATTAACGGTGGAATGAAATCTATTCCAGTAATTCTCTTCGAAGATGGTACCCACTTGACCGAGCCATCAGACAACGACTTGAAGGCTAAGTTAGAGGCACTCTCTATCCTTTAAACAATATTCTTCAGTCAAGCTCGCTTTAGTGAAAGTGAAAAACTAAAGCAGATGTAATAGCGGCGCTCAGAACCACTACGGGGAAGGGCGCCTTTGCTATGAGTGCAGCGATAGCGACTGCAACACCGGCAGCGCGATGATCAATCACTAGTTTGGTCTTCTCAGCCAGCGTTTGGGTCGCGACCAAAGCGCTTAATAGCGCAATCGGAGTTAGTGAATTAATCCGCTGTACTCGCGGGTGCGCGAGCCAGCTCTCGGGAATGGTTGAGCCCACGTATTTCAAGGCATACGCCAACACCGATGCGCCGATGACGGCAATCCACTGTGTGCTCATTCGCGC
>Ga0208865_1000491_pt1 | contig 12032 bp, 15 predicted proteins | sample CryBogCBE02Aug09_FD_184565 | JGI IMG/M metagenome (GOLD analysis project Ga0208865, IMG submission 184565) | Freshwater microbial communities from Crystal Bog, Wisconsin, USA - CBE02Aug09 (SPAdes) (version 2) | ecosystem: Environmental > Aquatic > Freshwater > Lake | place: Crystal Bog... | reverse complement strand
AAAGAGGAGTATCTTAAGTTCACACCGATTAACCATAATGGTGAAAAGTGTCTTTTAATGAGCTGGCAGGACATCTGCTGGACAGAAGGGTAAATATGGCAACTAAACCTGGTCTTTATGCAAACATCCACGCTAAACAAGAGCGCATTAAGCGTGAAAAAGCAGAGGGTAAACCCGTAGAGAAAATGCGTAAAGTAGGAGCTAAAGGCGCACCTACCAAACAAGCATTTATTGATTCTGCCAAGACTGCAAAGAAAAAATAATGGCTACCAAACACGATAAGCCTATCCCGCATAAAACCACAGGTAAAGGCAAGACCTACAATCCTACCGACAAAGGCGCAGGAATGACTGCAAAAGGTCGTGCTGAATACAATGCCAAGAATGGTAGCAATCTCAAAGCTCCTGCACCAAATCCAAAGACTGAGAAAGATAAGGGTCGTAAGGCATCATTTTGTGCAAGGATGGAAGGCGTAGTAAAGAAAGCAAAAGGCCCAGCAGAACGGGCTAAAGCTAGTTTAAAAAACTGGAATTGTTAAACCTAAAGGGGGAAGTATGTTTGATCGCATTATTGATTGGTTAAGTAAAGTCATTGGCCCAAAGCCCAAGCCATCTAATCAATGGCATTTTCCTATTACTGAGGACTTTGAGCCACGCAAAGCAGAAATTAAAGCAAAACCCGCCTTGAAAAAGGCAACAACCCGAAAGGAAAAGACTGTGCCACTAAAAAAATCTGCAAGCCCAAAGGCTTTTAAAGAGAATATTAAGACTGAAGTTAAAGCTGGTAAACCAGTAAAGCAAGCTGTCGCTATTGCATACGCTGAGAAGAATGCTGCTAAAGCAAAGGCTAAAAAGAAATGATTAATCTCAATTTAGAAATCGCAGAAGTAGAGGCAATCCTTAAACACGTGGGTAACGCTGCTTATGCAGAAGTAGCTGGATTGATCGCTAAGATTCATGGACAGGCTACAGCACAAGTCCAAGCTATCAAACAGACAAACGTTGCAGAAATACAACAATCTGATGACAGCCAAAGTGTTGCGTAAATACAACAAAAAGTATTTATAATTCAAAGAAATGGAAGAAAAGTCAAATAATCCTGTCGGTGCGCCTATTGGTAACAAGAACGCAACAAAGAATAAGCCTTTTTTAGATGCTATGAGAAGGGCTTTAGCTCAAAATCCACAGAAGATTGGCAGGATTGTTGACAAGATATTAGATCAAGCAGAAGCAGGGGAAGCATGGGCTGTTAAGGAAGTCGCTGATCGTTTAGATGGCAAGGCAGTTCAGGCTAATACTCTTGAAGATGCAGAAGGCAACAATATCGTTACTTCATTAGAAGTCAGGTTTGTAAAGCCAAGTGAAACTTGATATTGTCGCTGGTAGTCAGAATGACGAGTTCTATACGCCTGGCTATGCGATAGAGCCATTATTCCAATACATCAAGCCTAATAGTCGTATTTGGTGTCCTTTTGATACAGAGCAAAGTTTATTTGTGACTATGCTGACAAAACAGGGCCATCAAATAATACATAGCCATTTACAAAACGGGCAAGATTTCTTTGCTATGCAACCAGTAGACTGTGACTACATTATTTCAAATCCGCCTTATTCTTTGAAATACGAGGTTTTTAATAGATTGTTTGAAATCGGCAAGCCATTTGCTATGTTGGTTGGAGTGGTAGGGTTATTTGAAAGCCAAAAACGATTCAATATGTTTAAAGATAATAATTTTGAGATTATGTATTTCAATAAAAGAATTAGTTACTTTAAAAGCTATGAAGATCAAAAACCTTCATTAAATCCCCCATTTTCCTCAGTTTACGTAGCCAAAGATATGTTCCCAAAGCAGATAAACTTTGAAACAATCAATAAATGAATGAAATCACCCAAGAACTGCGGGAGGCAATATCTGCGGTTGACTTCCCTATCAAGCTGCAATTTCTCTTTGAGCCTATGCGTTACAAGGTTCTTTATGGGGGTCGTGGTGGGGCTAAGTCTTGGGGTGTTGCGAGGGCTTTATTGGTTCTTGGTGTCAAAAAGCCAACCAGAGTCTTATGCGCCCGTGAGTTCCAAAACTCTATAGGCCAATCCGTTCACAAGCTCTTATCGGATCAAATCATTGCATTAAAGCTGGAGTCATTCTATGAGATTACGCAAAACTCAATCAGAGGTAAGAATGGGAGCGAGTTTGCTTTTGTCGGACTTAAGAACAATGTTGCCAATATCAAATCCTATGAGGGCGTGGATATATGTTGGGTCGAGGAGGCACAGAGCGTATCTAAAACATCATGGAATGTTCTTATCCCCACAATTCGTAAAGAAAGCTCAGAAATATGGGTTACATTTAACCCAGAACTCCAGTCAGACGAAACATACCAAAGGTTTGTTCTTAACCCACCAGACAATAGTAAAGTTGCGAAGATTAATTGGTCGGATAACCCGTGGTTTCCTGAAACACTCAGGTTAGAAAAAGATGCCCTTTTTAGCAGGGACAGAGAAGCCTACAACACAGTCTGGGAGGGCCTATGCCGTCAAACAGTAGATGGTGCTATTTTTGCTAAAGAAATGACAATGGCGGAGCTAGAAGGGCGCATAACCAATGTGCCTTACGATCCTATCAAACCCGTTCATTTTGTGTTTGATCTTGGGTGGGCCGATCAAACTGCATTCTGGGCTGTGCAATGGATTGGAATGGAAACAAGGCTAATCCGCTATTACGAGAACAATCAGCAGACTATTGCTCATTATTTAGCTAAAATTCAATCCTATGGATACGTTGTTGACACCATTTGGCTACCTCATGATGCTGGAAACAAGACTTTGGCCTCAAACGGCAAGAGTATTGAAGAAATCGTTAGAGCTTCAGGGTATAACACTAGAGTTATTGAGCGAACACCAATCGCTGATTCTATTAATGCTGCCCGAATGATGTTTAACAAGTGCTGGTTTGATAAGACCAACACGCATGAAGGACTGCAATGTCTGCGCCACTACCGCTATGACGTAGATCCTGACACTAAGCAATTTAGCCAAAAACCCCTGCATGACAATTACAGCCACGGAGCAGATGCTTTCCGTTACATTGGTTTAATGGTAAATGAGCCTAGAAAAGCACCTAAACAAAAGGCTACTTATCAACTGCCGTCAAGCTGGATGGGCTAGAATATGTTGTGCAAATACTACACTTGGCTTAAAATTAGCCGATAATTAAGGAATATCTATGGCATACGATAGCGTTGCAGACTCCCAATCAGACGGCAGAATCCAAGAAGCTAAGGATTTTTTAAGACTTTGTAATGATTCGGATAGCAACAATCGTGCCGAAGCCCTCGATGACGTGAGATTTGCAGCAGGCGATCAATGGCCTGTAGATGTGCAAAACAGCCGTATTTTAGAAGCTCGCCCTTGCCTTACCATTAATAAGATTGATGCTTATGTGCGTCAAATCTGTAACCAACAAAGACAGCAACGCCCACGCATTAAAGTGCATGGTATGAACAATGAGTCAGACGAGAAGGTTGCTGAAATTCTTACAGGCATCTGCCGTCATATTGAGAACCAATCCGATGCCGATGCAGCTTACGACCATGCTTTTGAGTATTGCGTCAAGATGGGTTGGGGCTATTGGCGTGTTACTACTGATTATGTAAGAGAGGACAGCTTTGACCAAGAAATCTACATTAGACCAGTTGAGAACCCTTTTACTGTCTATTTTGATCCTAATAGCGTGTTGCCAGATGGCTCTGATGCTGAGCGAGTTCTTATCACAACAGTTATCTCTAAAGACGTGTTCAAAACCATGTACCCAGATGCAGAAGTGGATCAAGGTTTCTCATCAAGAGGAACAGGCGATACAGAGAGCGAATGGGTCACAAAAGAAGATATACGTGTAGCTGAGTATTTCTACACAGAACGCATCAAAGATATGCTTTTAGAGCTATCTGATGGCACTACTGGCTACTCTACAGAAATCCCAAGCAAAGAAGTCTTAGCGCAGGCGGGTATTACTGTCATTGCTAAACGTGATGTATGGCGTAAAAAGATCAAATATTGCAAGCTAACGGCTATGCAAATCCTTGAAGAAGGTGAATGGGCGGGTAAATATATCCCAATCGTGCCTGTATTTGGTCAAGAAGTACGAGTTGACGATAAGCATAAGAAGTTTGGCTTAGTACGCATGGCAAAAGACCCACAGCGTATGTATAACTACTGGTCAACTGCTTTGACTGAAACTGTAGCTCTTGCTCCTAAAGCAAAATGGCTATTGGCAGAAGGTCAAGACGAAGGTCATGAGAACGAATGGGCTATGGCTAACATTAAAGCTATGCCTGTTTTGCGCTACAAACAGACAGATATTGAGGGCAGACCAGCTCCACAGCCTACAAGACTGCAACCAGAGCCACCTCCTGCGGGCGTGATGTCTGCATTACAGAGTATGAATCAGGATTTACAGGCTGTAGTCGGTATTTTTGATCCTAGCCAGCTTCCACAAGGCTTACAGTCAGGCAAATCTATTAATGGTCAACAGATGCAAGCTGATATGACTAACTTCCATTATTACGACAATCTGACACGCAGTATCCGTCACACAGGTCGCATCATTCTTGATCTGATTCCTAAGATTTATGACAGAGAACGAGTCATGCGGATCATTGGCGATGATGGCAAGCCTGAGATTGTGACCTTAAATCAGCCTGGCTCTGATGAAAATGGCGTAGCTAAAGTCCTAAATGACGTTACTGTAGGCGAATATGACGTAGTAATGGATACAGGCCCTGGCTACAACTCCAAGCGTCAAGAAGCCGTAGATGCGATGACTAGCCTATTTGCTGCCGATCCTGCCCTAGTGCAGATTGCAGGCGATTTATATGTTCGTAATATGGATTTCCCTGGCTCAGACGTTATTGCTGACCGCTTGGCTGTAAACAACCCTCTTGCCCAAATTGATGAGAAGTCAGAAGTGCCACCACAGGCTCAGATGATGATTGCACAGGGCAAAAAGACTATTGAACAACTACAACAGCAAATTCAGATGATGCAGATGGATAGTAAATATCGTGCAAGCGTTCAAGAGCAAGTCCAACAGGCTGAAACAGAGCGTGAGAAGATGCGCCTGCAAGTACGCAGAGAAGATACTCAGTTGCGTACCGATACGACAGCACATGACACAGTTATCAAGACTCAAACTCAGATTGAGATTGAGCAGATGAAAGCACAGTTGGCTTTGGTTTTAGCTCATATCAATAAAACGACTGAAAAATCAGCCGAAGCTGAAGCGATTGAACGAGCCATTTAGTGTTGTAAAAGCGCAACACTTATGATATAAATGAATTTGTATTGCCTACCTGTGGGATCACAGGGTTAATTCTTGGAGTTATCCATGTCAGAAGCAGAAGTAGTAAGAACCGCAGATAGTGTATTAACAAGTGAAAATTCAGCAGATTTTTATGCTAATAAACTTGGTTTAGCTAGTGAAGAAGCCCCTGCTGTGGCTGAAACAGTCGAGGAAACTCCTGAATCAGAGCCAGCAGTCGAGGCGCAAGCTGAGAGTGAACCAGAAGCAGAGAATGAAGCGGAAGTAACAGACAAGCCTAAACAAAATCCCAAACTTGAAAAGCGTTTTTCTGAGCTTACAAAACGTGCTAAACAAGCTGAAGCCGAAAAGCAAGCCTTAGAAGCCCGCCTACAAGAACTTGAGAGCAAAGTAGCACCAGCACCCCAACAAATTGAACAGGACATTTTGGGCGAGAAACCCCAAGCAAGTCAGTTTCAAGATGCTTTTGAATATGCAGAAGCATTAGCTGAATGGAGTGCGGAAAAAGCATTAGTAGAACGTGATAAGCAAGAACAGCAACGCAAAGTCGAAATTGAACGCCAAGAAGTTATTAAATCTTGGACTAGTAAATTAGAAAAAGCCAAAGCTGAATTGCCTGATTTTGATGAAATGGTGGCATCTAGCAAAGTCCAAGTACGAGATGAAGTACGGGATGCGATCCTAGAGTCCGATGTAGGCCCTCAAATCCTATATCAATTAGCATCAGATGATGACCTTGCCCAACGTATCTCCTCTTTGCCAGTTAACAAAGCACTTAAGGAATTAGGGAAATTGGAAGTTCAGTTTGAGCGTAAAGAAGCCCCGGCTGAAGTCAAAAGCGAACCTGTTGCTCGTACTAAAGCACCAGCACCCATTAAGCCTCTCACCGCAGGCAAAGGTACAGGAGATGTTCTCATTGATGGAGATGGAGCATTTCATGGCACTTACGCCCAATGGAAAGCAGCACGACAGGCTAAACGGATACGCTGATAACCCAATTTATATTTAAAGGAAATAATCATGGCAAATAATTTGCTAACTATTTCTAAGATCACTAACGAAGCGTTAATGGTCTTGGAGAACGAATTAACATTTACTTCTGAAGTAGATCGTAACTACGATGACCAGTTCGCTGTAGTCGGTGGCAAGATCGGTAACACAGTAAACGTACGTAGACCAGGTCGTTTTATCGGTACAACTGGCCCAGCTCTGAACGTTGAAGATTTTAACGAAACTTCAGTTCCTGTAACCCTCAGCACTCAGTTCCACGTTGATACTCAATTCACCACGCAAGATTTGGCATTGAGCCTCGATATGTTCTCTGATCGTGTATTGAAGCCTGCTGTAGCTGCTATTGCTAACAAGATTGATCGTGATGGTTGCACACAAGCTGCTAACAACACAGCCAATATCGTTGGTGTAGCTGGTACGCCTCCAACTGGTTTGATTACTTACCTGACTGCTGCTGCTTACCTTGATTCTGAAGGCGCACCACGTGATGGCCGTCGTTCTTGCACAGTTGAACCATTTACCTCAGCTACTATCGTTGACAGCTTAAAAGGCCTATTTGTGCCACAAGAAGCTATTGGCGAGCAGTATCGTAAAGGTTTGATGGGTCGTGACTCTGCTGGTATGAATTGGAAGATGGATCAAAACATCGTTTCACATCAGTTTGGTAGCTTCTCTGGTTCTGCAACTGTTAACACAACTACCGCTACTGGTTTCTTGACATCTGGTTGGGCTTCTTCAAGCACCATCACTTTGACTTTGACCAATGGCGTGAGTTTGTTACAAGGTGACACATTCACCATCGCTGGTGTATATGCTGTTAACCCACAGAATCGTCAGGCTTATGGTTCAAACAAGCTGCGTAACTTTGTTGTTAATACTGCTGTTAGCGGTTCAGGTGGTACTATTTCTGTAAACGTAAGCCCAGCTATCATTACTGCTGGTCAGTTCCAGAACGTATCTATCCCTTCAACTAGCTCTACTGCTGCTGTTAGCTTCTTTAACCAGTCTGGTACAGTTTCCCCACAAAACATCATCATGCACCGCAATGCGTTTACTCTCGCAGTAGCCGACCTTGAGTTGCCAGAGGGTGTTCACTTTGCAGGTCGTGCAAGCGACAAGGAAATCGGTCTGTCAATGCGTGTAGTTCGTCAATACACCATTAACAACGACTCTATTCCTACTCGTTTGGATGTTCTGTATGGTTGGGCTAACCTCTATCCTGAACTCGCTTGCCGTGTTGCAGCTTAATTTAACGGATAACGAAAGGAAACTATATGTCTAATCCAGGACCAGCAGTAACTAACTCGATTCATCCACAGAATCTAGGTACAAACCAAGCTCTGCGCCTTTTGGCAGTAAGCAAGGGTGTAAGCCTAGCATCTGATACGGATACCGCAGTTAACGTAATTAACACTTCTAGCTATGTTCCAGCAACTGTTTTGATTGCTAACGCAAACAATTCAGGTTCTGCAATCTCTAGCCCAGCAAGCGTTTATTTTGGTATCTACAATGCTCCATCACAGGGCAACACAACTGCTGCAATTCTCACAACCGCTACTTTGCCTGCTAGTTTTACCAGCACAACGTATGTTGATGTAGTTGCTGCAAGTTACCCTGCTTTGGCGCAAACAGCACAAACTTTGTATGTAAACGTAGCTACTGCTACTGTTTCAGGCACAGTTGACGTGTATGTTTACGGCTACGATTTATCAGGCCCACAGCAGTAATTTTGTAGTAAAGTAGAAGCCCACCCCCTAAAAAGGGTGGGTTTTTCACATTTAAGGGGAATTAATGAAAACAATTATGATTGGACTTCCTTGCTATTCAGGAAAAGTCCATGTGCAAACAATGAGAGCTTTGATGGGCGATGTTATTTTATTGCTTTCAAAAGGCTATAAATTTATGATCGCAGAAGATGTCGGAAATAGCGATATAGCAGCGTGTCGAGCAGCAATCGTAGCCACTTTTTATCGCTCTATAGCTGATGAATTGATCTTTATTGACGATGATGTCTTTTGGACTCAAGGCGATATGGTCAAATTAGTAGAATATCCAGTAGATGTCGTGGGTGGTGTTTACCCTAAAAAGACAGAAGAAATCGCTTTTCCTGTTCGCATGGATTTAAAAGAAGAATATAGAACGAACTCCGAAACAGGTTTGATGGAAGTAGCTGGACTTCCTGGCGGGTTTATGAAAATTACTCGTAATTGCGTAGAGCAGATGATTAAAGCCTACCCCAAAACTACTCAAAGAAGCACTAATGAAAGCTCAGAATTTTGGCCATTCTTTGATCCATTGGATATACCTGGTGATCGTTTAAGTGAGGATTTCAGCTTTTGTGAAAGATTCCGTCAAATCGGTGGAAAAGTCTGGGCTGACTTTGAAATGGAGATGGGTCACATAGGCTACAAATCTTACAAAGGAAGCATGGGAAATTACTTGAGAAGTCTAGAAAACAATGTAAAATAGTTGTAGATTTACAACACACCCCCTTTGCAAAGGAAAAACTATGTCATTTCAAACAACTCCAGCACGTGGAAATATTCTTTATAACTTCCTCGTTTATCCATCTTTAACCCCAACTTCAGTTTCTGCTTCTTCTACTGCTGTTCAGACCTTTACTATTCCTGGTCTAGCTGTAAATGATGCAATTAGCGCAACTTCTGCTGGCGCACAAACAACTGGAATTACAGTAGCTAATACTTGGGTTTCTGCTGCTAACGTATTGTCTCTGCAATTTGTTAACGCAAGCACTTCTGCTTTGACTCCTTTTGTTGGCACATATATCCTTGCTTGTGATCGTTTAGAAGGCACAATCCTCCCAACTAACGCAGCTTAAGGATAAATAATGGCTAACGTATCAGCATATCGTTTTGTAGGCCCTACAACGGCTATTAGCGTTAGTGGCACTTCTTCAACTTCTGTAACGATTGTTCCTAACGGAAACGATCAAGCAAACTTTTGTGGCTTTTTAAATACTGGCTCTAGCCCTGTTGCTATTACGATTACTCCTGCTATTGCAGGAACAACGACAACAGCACCAGCAGCCGTATTGCCATCAGGTGGATCAAGCAGTCAGAGCTTTGTGTTGGGTGTAGCAATGTCCCAGCCTACAGTTTTGGCAGTACCCCCAAGTTTTGCAATTACAGCGATTGGAACAAGTGGCACACTATATGTGTTGCCTATGGTAGATCAGAACTAAGGAAAAATTATGGCAAACCCAGGCGTTGCAAGCAGTTCAGTTATCAATTTATTACCAGTTCAAGCTGAATATGATGCCAATGGCAACTGCTTGGGTCTGTATGGTCAAGGTGGCAATTCGTTACAAACACCAATAAATGCTACTAATTTAAGCGTTGAAGGCAATTTAGTAATTTCAGGAACTAATCCTACTTTGGGTTCTGGATGGGGAACTAACCCCACTATTCTTGCTAATAACAGTTTTTGCTTCAAAGTAACAGTTGGCACAGGTGGCGCAGCTAATGGAACGATCAATCTTCCTACAGCCCCTAATGGTTGGTTAGGTTTTGCTGCTGATGTAACTAGTGGTAGCACCCTATTTTTGCAACTGACAGGAAGCACAGCTACTTCAGTAACATTTACTAGCTATTCTGTAACAACTGGTGCTGCTGCTAATATGTCTGCTGGAGATGTAGTTCTAGTTAACTGTATCGCCTACTAAGGGTAGATTATGGCTACAGGGCCAGCTTTAACGCAGGATCAGAATTTACTGCCTGTTCAGGCTTACTTTAACGTAGATGGGTCATTTAACACATTTATTGGGCAAGGTAAGCCTTTTTACGCTACTACTAACCCTGTTCAATCAGGGCTAACAATCACCAATAGCACGATTGATAGCTCTCCTATAGGGGCTACAACGCCATCTACAGGCTCTTTTACTAATATAACTACAACTACAGGGCAGATTACAACCCAGCCTAGTGGCCCTAATGATATTGTTAACTTATTAGCTTTACAGTCTTACGCAGCAGGCATTTCTTGGAAACAACCAGTAGCTGTTGCAACTTTATCTAATATTACGCTGTCAGGGCTTCAAACAATCGATGGTTACACGACCCTAGATGGGGATAGGGTAATCGTCAAGAATCAGACAACAACGGCTAATAACGGCATTTATATCGCTTCTAGCGGTGCTTGGAGTCGTTCTTCTGATGCAAATACATGGAATGAGTTAGTTTCTGCGATTGCGTTCGTAGAATATGGCTCACAAGCTGGTAGTGCATGGTTCTGCACAGTTACACCTGGCGGTACATTAGGAACAACACCAGTAACTTGGGCGCAATTTACCACTTCTGCTACTTATAACGCAGGCACAGGGTTAACCCTTACAGGCTTTACATTTAGCATTACTAATATTGGCACAGCAGGAACTTACGGCTCTGCAAGTGCAGTCCCTGTATTTACTACCAACGCACAGGGTCAAGTTACTAGCGTTACAAACACTTCTATTGCGATTGCCAATACCCAAGTTAGCGGTCTTGGCACAATGTCAACGCAAAATGCGAATAGCGTAGCAATTACAGGAGGGTCGATCAATGGCACTACTATTGGCGGTTCTAGTGCTGCCGCAATTACTGGTACTACTATTACTGCTACTTCTTCTTTTAGTGGATCAGGTAGCGGGCTTACAGGAACAGCATCAGGATTAAGCATTGGCGGTAACGCAGCAACAGCAACAAGCGCAGGCTCTGTAACGAATAGCATTACATTTAATAATTCAGGCACAGGCGCAGCATCAGGCACGACTTATAACGGCTCAGTAGCCCAGACTATTTCCTACAATACTGTAGGCGCACCATCGACAACAGGAACTGGCGCAAGTGGCATTTGGGGCATCAATATTACAGGTAACTCTGCAACAGTTACTAATGGTGTTTACACAACAGGAAGCTACTCAAACCCTACTTGGATCACATCAATTTTAGGTTCTATCGTAAGTGGTGCAGTAGCATCTGCAACGACCTCTACGAACCTTTCAGGCGGTCTAGCAGGCTCTTTGCCCTATCAATCAGGCGCAGGAGCAACGACATTCTTAGGAATTGGCTCTGCAAACTATGTTTTAACTTCTAGTGGTACCGCACCGCAATATGTTGCTCAAAGCACATTATCAGTAGGTTCTGCAACAACAGCAACTACTGCGACTAATTTAGCGGGTGGTATTGCTAGTCAAATTCCTTATCAAAGTGCTGCGGGAACGACTGCTTTTATTGCTAACGGCACATCAGGGCAATTCTTACAATCTAATGGCACAGGCGCACCTACTTGGGCAACACCTACAAGCTATGCGACAGTAACCGATGACACCACTACAAATGGCACTCGTTATCCTTTGTTTGCAAACCAAACAAGCGGAAATTTATCAACAGAATATACAAGCTCTACTAAACTCCAATATAACCCTTCTACTGGGGTATTTACTTCTACCAGCTTTAGTGGCGCAGGAACAGGCTTAACAGGGACAGCTTCTAGTCTTTCGATTGGCGGGAACGCAGCGACAGCAACGAGCGCAACATCAGCAACAACTTCAACAAATTTAGCTGGTGGCTTAGCAGGATATTTGCCTTATCAATCTGCCGTAAATACAACGACTTTCCTCGCCCCTGGCACAAACGGCTATATCCTGACTTTATCAAGCGGATTACCAACATGGGCTGCTGCTCCTGCAACTGGGGTTACGATTACAG
>Ga0208865_1000487_pt1 | contig 12083 bp, 2 predicted proteins | sample CryBogCBE02Aug09_FD_184565 | JGI IMG/M metagenome (GOLD analysis project Ga0208865, IMG submission 184565) | Freshwater microbial communities from Crystal Bog, Wisconsin, USA - CBE02Aug09 (SPAdes) (version 2) | ecosystem: Environmental > Aquatic > Freshwater > Lake | place: Crystal Bog... | reverse complement strand
TTTACTGTCATATCAAACAATCTCACTCGACAAGTAGCTTTCAGGTACTCCGAGGTCCAAATGTCACAAATTGGATTCTGAGCGAGAAATGCGAGATTGCGCGCAAACCTTGGACTAGCAAATCACGGAGTTCATAAGATCGTCGTCCAATGCGAGGGAATCATCAGAGGTAATTCTGACTCTGTAAGGCTCTATTCTCCGCGTAGAATCGATGAAGAAGTCCAGATCTCTCAATTTTCAATTCTCACTTGCGAAGGTGCAAGTGAAAAGCTGTTCTGTAAGTACAAACCACGACCCGTCGGGCTTGAAATGATCTGAGTCGATATTAATGTCAGGAATGGTGACGCTGACAATCTTTGATAGCAAATCTAGTCGGAAACCCGTATTCTCCGCTGCTTCACCAGCGATATTCTTGCGGCCCAAATTAGCGATGGCAATGTACCATTTCGTCTATCCGCGGGTAACTCCTCCATCTATGTTTCTGAAAATCTCTCACACATTCTGACAGATGAGTAAAGACGTCTTCACCGGGATGTTATTACAAGAGTCAGGGCAAGCTGCGTAATCACTAGAAGTCGCTGGAAGTCGCCATCTTCCATATTCTCTTGCGACAGCCATAGCTTCCTAATAGCCAGCTCTAGCTCCACCTTTCCGCGAAAATCAGCTCGGTGCTGAATTTCAAGCATATATCACACTGTTACAACCACTTTGCCTAATTGACTCTTGATTATTCCTTAGTTAACCATTAGAGATCAAAGACCGTCTTCTCATCATGTTGCGCATCACGATAACCTTTCCGCTCCAATCGCAAAGTTCCGGATCGTCCTTTATTCATGTTTCTATCGTCCTCCGGCTGCATACTTACAAATATTCTACTCAAATTACCACGCTACCATGTTGGAATAATAGCTCTAGTTTGAATGCTTAGAGTTCAAGAGTAGTTTACAAGAATCAAGCTTAGCTTGCTTAGATTAACAATTATAGTGTGATGACGCTTCATCGAAGTGAAGTAATGCCTACGCACTACCCAGCTTCAACTTCAACTCATAGTTGTGCTAATACTTCAACTTACAGTTGAAAGTATTATACAGTATATGTACAGGTGTATGTATATAGGAATAAATATAATATGGTTCATAAACATTAATAGCCAATATCATTCAAGTAGTTAGCCACTGCTGAGTACCCAGCACTTAGTTAGCAACTGTACTCAGGTCTTAGATACTTAGTTACACAGTCGCTCCTTCAGTTAGTACCAAGACCGCTCCTAGTTAGCTTGCTTCAAGGGTCCTTCCTACAGCGCTCCCTCATCCTGACTGAGTGCGAGACGCTGTCCTAGCTTGCTTAAGGGCTCCTAGCCACAGTGCTCCCTCATCTGACTGAGTGCGAGACACTGCTCTGGTTTGGATATAGCCCATATTCTAACACTCCCCGTTAGACAAAGCAGAGCAAGTGACAACACCATGTGTACATATATACTGCATCAACAACATACGAGGAAACGCATATAAATATATATATGGATCAGAGCAAGGTGGAGTTACGTCCACGAAAACCTCTTAGAAATTTCCTAAGGGAAAGCCGTAGCTCAAGCTCTTACCCAAAAACTCAAAAGCATTCAACAAGTAGAGTATCCTTCCACTTATCGATCGTGAATATCATGTAAGCAATTTCGTCACGGCACATCCAACCCGATGTCTTCAGGATAGATGTTTACCATTAAGGTCGCCATGTGCCTCCAATGCACTTCTGTTGATAAAGGCTTCGTCAACAGATCAGCAGTATTCTCCTTTGTCGGAATCTTCAGTATCGACATCAGTCCGGCCACTAGTTGTTCTCTGACGAAGTGATATTGTACATCTATATGCTTCGTTCTCAGGTTGTCCGTATTATTTCTAGAGAAGTAGATAGCCGACTGATTGTCCTCATAGACCGAGATGGGTCTCTGTTTAGCATAGCCAATTCGCATTACTGTAGTATTCAAACTCAAAATCTCACAAGTCGCAAAGCATAGAGCCATGTACTCAGCCTCCATGCTTGACTTCGCTACTGTGGGTTGCATCTTGGACTTCCAAGAGACTGCTGTACCATTCCCAAACACAATACAAGCAGTAACCGAGCGCCTTGTATCAAGATCTCGAGCATGGTCTGAGTCCACGTGTACATAGATATGCAGCTGTCCTAGTTTGAATCCTACTTCACCGTTGGGTAGGAACTCATTGTCTAATTGATACTCCGGCTCCTTCTCTGCATAACAGCCAAAGTCTACGGGTCTCGGAACCCTGCGGTAAACAAGCCCATAACTTCTTGTCCCGTTCAAGTATCGAAGAATTCTTAATACAGCCGTCCAATGCGCCATGCCAGGATTCATACAATATTTCGCACAGCATGAGACCGCAAACGCAATATCTAAACGTGAACCAGTTACCAACCACAGCAGACTTCCTATCAACTGACGATAGGGCACTCCCTGCATGGCCTTCTTCTGCTCGTCTGTCGATGGTGACATCTCCTTGGTGAGAGTTTCTTCTGACATCGGGGTCTGCACTCGAGCACCTCCCAATGGTAGAAACTTCTTACACAGGTCAATAACATAGTGACGCTGATTAAGTGAGTAATCTCCTGACACTTTGTCGTACTTCACTTCACAACCAAGTATGAGATGTATCTCTCCAAGATCTTTCATCTTGTACTTCCTCAACATCAACGTCTTCACATTGTCCACGGCTTCCTTCGTTCCAGCAATGACCAAATCGTCCACATACAGTGATATCAAGTTCAATGACCCTTGATACTGACGATAATACAAGCACGGTTCATTTGGTAATGATTTAAAGTTCGCTTGTAGCAGGAAGCCGTCAATATCCTTATACCATTGTCGAGGGGACTGCTTGAGTCCATACAACGCTTTCATCAATCGAAAACAGTTACTATTTGATGGTAAAGGTATCCCAAGAGGAGGCTTTATGTACATCTCCTCTTCTAACTTTGCATTTAGGAACGCTGTAACAACATCCATTTGATGGACTACTAACCCAAGTTGTGCAGCCAACGCAAGTATTAATCTCAATGTATCCAAGGTAGTGACAGGTGCGTACGTCTCGTCAAAGTTGACGCCAAAGACTTGGCGAAACCCTTGAGCGACCAGCCGGGCCTTTCTCTTGATGATATTTCCTTCAGTGTCGTACTTCAATGCATAGATCCATTTCGTATGCATTAGTTTCTGACCCGGCGGTAGCACAGACGGTAACAGCACTTTATTAGAATTTAACGATTGCAACTCCGTCTCCTCCGCTTCTCTCCACAGTCCTGATGACGGCAACAACATTGCTTCATTATGCGTTAAAGGAACCCTATGATCAATCACAGGTGCCTCTATCGTTAGACAGTAGTCCGCCATCCTATCATGATTCAGTCCTCTTGCTTTCCGTAAGCTCCGTAATATATAACTATTCTCCTCCCCCTCAATCGACATGAGATTCAACTCTGAATTATCCACCCGTTCGTTGTCACTCCCCCGTGTATTGTAATGATGACAAGGTACCGGACCAATTTGTAGGTCTAAACTCTCGAGATCAATTAACTGAGCCGCTGGTACCAATGAGAGTGTGCTCGAGACGATTTCGCCTGTAGGCAACACTAACATTCTTTCACATACTGTAAGCCGTTTCACCTTATCATCATATACACTGGATACATAGAATATCAACCCACTCTCTGGATCTTCATGAATAGTGTGCCGTAGATGTGCCACATTCCTTGCACAACAGTATTCATCTCGTAGTTCGCCTGGTAATAGTGCCTCCGTATTACTAGACTCCTGCCTCTCTTCTCGGTGAGCCTTCATTGATCCCAAGGTATTGGTATCGTCTTGAGTAGCCGACTGTACACCTGGCAGGTCCTCTTGGTCTGCATAAGACTCCTTTGTGTCTACGTCGGGAGCCTTTCTCACAACCGACCGTAACACATTATGATTGGATTTAGTCTTTAACGCCTGAGATGAACCATCATCTGACAAAGCGATTTCTGACAGTCGAACGCGCTTGAGCCTCTTCATACCTACCGGACTTGATAGCTGAAGAAAATCCTTTCCTAACAGTGCTGTCTGATTGAAGCCTGTGTTGCTCCTTAGCCGTTCCTCCTCTCTGTCATCGCTCCGACTCTTATCCTCTTGTAACTCAGTAACTTTCTGTGTCCACGTTGGACCCCAACCACTCTGTAATTCGGATACCGTATGTCGGGTAAGCTTTCCTGCTACGACACCCGTTGCATAGCTCCCATAACCTGACCTGTAATTCAGTTCGGTTAATTTCCTTTTCACTGCCTTGAATTCAGAGCTCTCTGGAGTAATCAGATCGATTATGTCCTCAGTTGGTTCGACGTGCACAGCTCCTATCTCTCTTGGTGGACCAAGTTTACCACCACTAACATGCGCGATGGGAATAACTTCACGATCGCATACGCAAGACACAAGGGTTCCATCCTTCCCGAGTACTGATGGGCCAAGTTTACCAACTTTCTCACACGGCGATGGACCAAGTTCACCAACTTTCTCACAGGACGATGGACCAAGTTTACCAACTTTCTCACACGGCGATGGACCAAGTTCACCAACTTTCTCAGATGCTGCAGGGCCATGTTTACCTACCTTCCTAAGTACTGATGGATCCCAGGTGTCACTGTTAGCGCAGTCAGGTGGAACATGTTTACCAGCTGCTGAATGTGGCTCATGTTTACCACTGTCAGGGTAATAGCTGACAACTCCCGTTGGACCGCGTTTACCAACCTTCTCTGCAAACTGGGGGACTAGTCCCAGGTGAGACTCATCGCTCCTATCTTCATGGGTGGCGAGACCGACTGGAGACTTACCGCTCAGTGTGATGAGATTCTTCTTGCGAGGAAAGTCATCTAATAGTGGCCCAAGTTTACCACTTTTCCTTTTCTCCAGACCAATGGCATCAGCGGGCCCCAGCAGCGTGATATTCTGCTTCCCTAGAGAATTACCACTCTCTAAATACTGACGACTTGTGCAAGCAAGGCTCCTATCACGATCCGTGTAACCTCCTGGCTGTCGGGAATCTGATATGATCGCCTGAGGTTTCGTGAGACCACGAGTGTTACCTCCTCCGATATATTTCTGGGGATTGCTGCTATCTCTTCGTGGTGTGGGAATCTGAACTCCTTTGTTAGTCATAGGTCTGATACCATAATCGTCGAGGATAGCATCTTGGCGCATCCCCCCTGGTACAGGTTGATCAGGCCCGACCAGAAAGGATGACCAAGACCCGGGAACTAGTTCAGCTGAAGCGGGCACACTAACCTCGCCAGGTGAAAGTCCCGTCCGTTCAGAGGTACGTGTGCAGTCCACTGACCCACTTGCTGTCAAAGGAGTACAGGGACGATCTCCTGGGGCTAACTCTAAATTGGCCATGCCTTCCAAGACCTTAACACCAGAGATTACATTGCTGGCAAGTCCAAGACGCGGGGGTTGATCGCTGTTCAATGGACTGGACCTACTCTGTTTCTCGTCTTTCCATGGTACCAGGGAGTCACCCACTGGATCATCATACAACGATGAGTATTTCCCTAATTCGGTGGACTTACGAATCATCACTGCGCCACCTGGGGAAGGTACACTCCCCAATAGTTTTCCACCATCCCCTCCCATTCTATCAGGGATGCATGTGGACTTACTGATGACGTGGCCACGCGGGGATAGCACCTTCATCATTAACGGTCGTATACATTGGCCCTCCTCTTCAGACCATCCTAGCAGGTGAGGGCTCAGTCCTCTTGAGTAGTTCTCTCCTTCCCAGGAGTACTCATTTGCGTCTAGGAGGTCTCGAGAGTCCCAATCCTGTATACATTGATATAAATATTTTAACTCACCCCTTGTCCGAGGTCTATGATACTCCTGCCAATCCTCTAAAGCTTCTTCAACAGGTATGAGTCCACTACAGACCACTCCCAGCTCCTGCAGTCCCTTCTCGATATCGATCTGCTCTGTTACTAGTGGACGGTAAGGCGGCTCCTCTCCCGGTATCATGCCAGAGTACGTGATTGTAGGTTCCCGCACCGTCGACTCCTTAAGCATTGATCGTATCGGGTATCTTGTGATACGACGGTCCTGCGCCTGTGTCTGCTTGCCATAGGACTTCTCCCCTGTACTCTCCGTAACACTGCTTGATGAATGGCATAGCATTTGATAGAGCTGTTCCTGTCTCGCATCCGTTAGCTCCTTCCCGTAGAGGTCCTTTACTAGTATCTCGGATGACAAGACGAACGTAGCGTTGTTCGTGATTATAAACTCATTGGTCTGTAGAGCAAGTAGGCGATATCCGACTTGGTGTCGGTCCTGATAACCCATATGCACACAAAGCTCCGCCTTCTCTAACAGGTCCTTCTTGCTCTTCTTCCTCAAGGCAAAAGCAAGTACTCCCCAAGGCTGAAAATGACCAATGATGGGTTTGAATTCCATGAAGGTTTCGAATGGAGACTTCGGGTACTTCTGCGGGTGAGCACAGCTCATTCTATTATAGACATGTACTGCACAACCAAACGCCTCTTGCCAATATTCCTCTCCTAGACCCGCAGTGAGTAATAGCGCTATGGTCGCATTCATCAGTGTCTGCCATAACCTCTCGATAATTCCATTATGCTGAGGTGTATACGGACAGACTAACATACTGTATACCCCATTCTTCAACAGGTACGATTGTATGACTTCACTGTTGAACTCACCGTTGTCACTATGAACAAAGATCTTCCCCAACTCCGGATGAGATTTCCTTAAGGGTACGATATATGTATCATGCCAGAATACAGTCACCGCGTATATGTCGCTCTTCTTCTTCATAAACCCTTTGACTGCAAATCGGCTATTGTTCTCAATGAAGCCCGCAATGTAGATGTTCCCATATTCAAGCGACGGTGTTGCGATCGGGCCTTTAACATCAACACTCCAGGACTTACCCGGTACTGGATGTCGTTCCATAGTCTGACAGGTAGGCCGGTGTTTCCCTTTCGCCATGTGACAGAAGACGCACTGCCTGATCACATCCTTCATCTTCTCCGTAAACGGAGTAGTAATTCCTGGGAACTTATGGCAAGTACACTCATAATTGCATCGCTGTGCCGACGCATGATTCAGGATATAGTGAAGCCTTGATACCGCGTCCGTCCTGATGGAGTGAGCCATACACAGTTGATGCGCCAGCCCCATCTGGTCCTCAAACTCCCCCTGAGACAGTGCGTACAGTCCTTCCTTCCCGATAGTCTCCGCACGTAATATTAACTTCTGGTCAGAGCTTCGGAGGATCTCGCAGACACCATTCTTGAATCTTGTTTCACAGCCCTGACGGTCCATCTGTCTTACCGATAGGAGACAGTTGCGAATCTCAGGCACATAGAAGACAGGTCCTAATACACCACAGACCCCCCTCCCTCTTATATGCACCCTCGTCTTATCCGCCAAAATCATAGAGGTACTTTCATCCTCCACCATCACTTGAAAATCATCAACATAATTCAAACAATTGAATGTATGAGTAGAGCACCCAGAGTCAATAATCAACACAAAATGAACAGGGTTACTTCTCCCTGTCACAACAGACAACATATTTATTTCACTAGTAGCACCCAGGTCGGGAATCTTACTCTGGGCTCTATGCACAGGTACGTGCATATAAGGAACACGCATATTGAGGGAGACATATTGGTGAGTAGAATATGAATAATTAGTGTTACGCATTGCACATGAAAATCGTGAACAGTGTCGATCATCACGCAGGGTAGCACAAATTTCATTCCCACTACAACATGTACTCCCCCTGTCCCGTCACGCTGTATGGGCGACCGCCCTGGCATTCTCAGTCACAGCAGCCTCACGCCCCTGAGCTAGTCGGTTCTCTAGCTGGAGCCTACGACGTTCCCTAGTCATGACCGTCATGAATACGTCGGTTCCATTGTCCCGTTGATAATTCCACCAACGGAGGATATATTGCCAGGGTACCTCGTGACGCTCCAGGCCAGCAGGGACTTCAAATTCCTCATATATGTACTCCGGAATAAACTCACATATTTGAGGTAATACCCTCTTGCTGTCCTCAACCAAGGGTATCCATGATTTATAGAACCCCGTCAACTTAGCCGTCCACATTGAATATTGCATTAGGTCTCTTGTATACATGACTGGGGCACTGGACACAATGACTTTGTCATGTACAAAACCCGACGATCTGACTGCCCTCACGTATGCCTTCACCATATCTGTATACAAGGGATGCTGGTCGCGTGCCAGCTTGTCCCACCATACGCTTATATCATACTGTTGTCCGACATAATGACGAATTGACCCTTTGGCCTCTTTATACGCCAGGAGAATAAACACAACTGGAATGGTCTCCGGACTGATCATCTGTATCATCTCGGCATCCACTGGATTAAGCCGGAGTCTATCCGCATCCTTACTCCTCTTGATCGCAGCAACGGCATCCAACACATATGGGGAGTGCTCATAGAGGGAGGACTGCTCTCGCCACTGGACAATGGTGTCCATAGTCATCAATCCTTGTATTGTGACTCCCGAATCAGCCAGGAATTCATACTGATCAAGTATTGAGACTTCCCGCACCAATCTGCCCTCGTATAGGGTCGATCTGTTGGCTACCCTTGAGTCCCGACTGAACAGTAGTCTCGACCTACAGTCCCGGAGAGTCACCCACTGATGATCAGTATTGAGTCGACTTAATATCTGGTTGAGGTGAACTGTGACTTCCAACCTTCCTCCCAGCATATCTCCCTGTAGTAGTAGTCGATCTCGTTCATCCATCCATGTCACCTGGAGGATCGGAGGGACAACAGCATCTGTCTGATTCTCAACTAGCCCTTCTCTCGTGCGCTTACCCCCTACTATGTCGCCACCCCCTCGGAGTCTTAAGGTAGTGTGCCACTCATCTCTTGGCATACCCCTGAGGTCTTGAGACCCAGTAGACGCCGACCCTTCACTTGCCGTGGAGTGTACCAGAGGAGTTCTGTCAACAGGCGAACTTTCCACGGAATCTTCACCCCTCTCGTATTCACTTTCCACCGGACTCAATTCAAACTTAACAGGTACATCCCTCACGAACGCAAAGACACTCATCGGTTCCAATCGATGTTCTAGGACAGGTAACGGAAAAGTGATCCCAGTCTCTTCCATTACTGTTTGAAGCAATGAGACGTCCGCATGAAGGTCCACTGTTGACTCCAACACCGTGCCTGCGAGCACACTCATGTCCCGTTTAATATCTTCCAGTTCTTCCAGCATCTCCTGATTTAGCTGACCATTCTGGAAATACATGGCGGAGAAGTTTCCAATGCGTCTACGTTTAGAAGCCGTCCACCTCCCTAATGCGGAATAAATCCACATATTGTGCTCTAGAAATGCAGTTCGTCTTTCGTTATACTGCTGGATCCAGCACGGGTTGTCATCTCCCCCTGCATGTATCACTATCGTGCTGTCTCGAACTCCATCAGTATCATCAACCGAATGGGCCAAGTTAGGCCTATTCCCTTCTGCCGAGTGAGTAGTAACACTTCCTCCATCCTCATTTTCATTCCAATTCAATTCATTTCCATCACCTTCAGTAGTATCCACCGCTTGAGGCATATCCGGTCCTTGATAGGTCCGTTCAGAAATATCGTCATCCGAGTCTAAATATTCCCACTGAAGAGTCGGAATCTGCTCAGGATAGCTCACTCTTGAGTGAAGGTGATGAGTAGGATGATTAGCACACCTCACATCTGAAGTTGGCTTATCAGAGTTGCCTAATACTTCCGCTGTACTTAAGGGTAAATCTCCTTCCGAGTCATCAGATATATTCTTATCCATATCTGTAAGTTGTTGGGATAACTCAGCACTCGTTACAGGACAATTATCAGACGGAATAAGCCCCACTTTATTCTCTTGCTCAATCTCCTTCGAAGTGAAATCACCTAATGTAAGCGATTTGCAAATTGGATTACAAGGCTGACTTTGAAGCACTTCTTCAATCGCCGACGTCAGCATTAGAAGTTGTAAAGGATCACTTCTATATTCATTAAAATTAAACTTATTCGCAAACATATTGGCCTCAATGTCTTTGCAAATATAATTAATTTCGTTTTCCAACGGCTTGTTGGTGGTGTCTCTTGAAGTTGTTGAAGTCATATGTTTCACGACGCGTCCATTACCGTTAATGTTTCGATCAGGGAGTCGTGGCCTATTGGTGAATCTCGAATCTCTAGGAGGTAATATCCTTGAAGGTGGCCGTCCTTGTCTCTCATAAATATTTCTAGGAGTATTCATGGGCCCTCGTTGAGCCGGAGACACATTATTGCGATACTTCGAAAAACCGGTGTCAGAAGCTGGTTTGCGTTCATTCTTCTGGTTTGGGCATTCATATGTCCAATGAGTATTCTTCTGACAGATCTTACACCACGCAGATGGTGTTTTCAAACTGTTAGGCCGTACTCGATTCGCCGTCTGGATCTGAAGAGGTAGCTCACCGGTTATTTCTTCATTACTCTTGTAGGCTAACTCATGATCATTAATAGCTTTAAACCAAGCGGCCAGTTCAAAACTATGAGTTGTGGCCATCCGTACTGCTTCAGCCGCGGCGAAGAGCCATAATTGCGGTGTCCTGAGAGTCGTGTACAGCTTCGAGGATATGTCCGTGAACGTCAACGGATCCAATGTAAACTGAAACATCCTGACATATTTCTGAACCTTATTCAAGTAGACGCCGACCTGTTCTCCTTTTCCCTGGCTAAGCTCATTCCAATCAACCCTGTTCTTAGTATACAGTTCTAACGGTTGACCCATATACAGGCTGATGATCATCTGAAAGAGCTGATGGCTGGTGACGTCCATGGCTTCTGTAATCTGCTGGGTAATACTTGTATTTGTCTCCGTAGCCCTTTGAAGTCTGACTAAAACTTCACGTTCCATCGTCACCATAGCATTCCAGTACGGCATGGTCCTTTCCCAGTCCGGCGGACGAGTAGGAAACGGAAGCATAAGATACTCCAACGCAAACCCGGAATGTATTTCAAGGTCCCTCACAAAAGCAAATACCCATTCCAGAAGCCATAGTGAGACATTTCCTGACTTTGGGTTCCCTAACGACGGAGGAGATGTTCTCCTGGCATTCTTAACCTGGCTCTGTATCATCTTTTCCACCTGGTATCGCCGATGCTCATTGTCATGAGTCTGATGGCGGCGGTCCGAATACCCTTCCAAGGTGAGGTCATTATAAATATCCGGCCAGAACTCGCTTGCCCGTCGTAGTAACTCATCGTGATGTTCTTGTCTGTTCTGCAACAGCGGATTACCCAGTGGACTCCCAAAACGTATGCCACTCCTACCCAACTTGAGCATACTCCGGATTGGATAAGGTAACTGTTCCTCAAGTTCATTATCTCTCATCCGCCTGCGCCGTTTACTTTCAGACGCTGTCTCCATTTCTTCTTCATCCCGCGATCGCTTCTCCGAGCGGAGATCTTGTGGCAAGGTGTCAGAGTTCTGAGGTATTAAGATCACTTGCATATTCCTATAACCATCTGTGTCCTCTTCGCGCAGCCTGAATGTCCGTAAAGGTGGCTCATACGCTTCCAGCTCATCTACGTAAGTTCCCGCAACCTTAGCTTTCTGTATTCTTTCGTCCAATTCACACTTAAATGATTCTCGTAGATAATCCCCAAACGCCGGGCAAAGGCATATCCCATATCTAGGTCCCTGTAAACCTGTAAGTAACCCGTGCTCCCGTAGATACGTCAACAAAATCAATCCTTCCGCATCTTCCATCTTTTCTTGACGCAGGGATTCCTCAGTACCACGGCTGTCCGAAGATTGTGTAATTCCAGTGACTGTAATCCCCACTGGAGGAGTTCTCTTAAAGGATGAGGTTCCCGTAGTGCCTTCCGATCCTTGCTGTTCTGCCATTACCTTTCTTGATTCGTAGAACTTCTGTCGAGATTCTTCTTTCTTGCTTGATATTCCACTCAAATTACCACGCTACCATGTTGGAATAATAGCTCTAGGTCTGAATGCTTAAGGTTCAAGA
>Ga0208865_1000478_pt1 | contig 12233 bp, 32 predicted proteins | sample CryBogCBE02Aug09_FD_184565 | JGI IMG/M metagenome (GOLD analysis project Ga0208865, IMG submission 184565) | Freshwater microbial communities from Crystal Bog, Wisconsin, USA - CBE02Aug09 (SPAdes) (version 2) | ecosystem: Environmental > Aquatic > Freshwater > Lake | place: Crystal Bog... | reverse complement strand
CTACATGAGTAAGAAAGATATTTACAATGCTATTTTGAAGGAGTTAACCAATGTATACTCTAATGCGTGAAACAACCAAATGGACTGACACCGATGCCAATACCAATGGCACTTATGTGTTTGAATCCAAACCAAAAGGTAAGATTGGTAAATTGGTTGGTTATATCAGCCGTTTGTCTGATGAAGTAAAGTGGTTCAAAGAACCATTGACCATTGATATACGTGGTCGGTCTTTTGTCGAGGTAGGAAAATGAACGAGACTGAAATTAAATTACTAATCGTCGGCACCATTATGCTTGGAGCAGGCATGATGTGGTTGGGTAATATCTTAGAGAGATTAGCATGAGCAAAAGAATGAGAGAACTTGCCGAACAGGCCGGATATTATATTGATCCAGACTTTGATATTGAGTTTGAAGTGTTCGCCGAGTTGCTTGTGAGAGAATGTGTCAATGTTTTGGACCCTAACGGTGAATATACCGAAAAGTATAAACATAGTCACACACCAGGACCTGATGGACTTCGGCAAGTATTATCACAAGAGCATTATTTTGAAATGCTGGCATCTAAAAAGATTAAACAACATTTCGGAGTTGAACTATGAACGAACGAATTAAAGAACTTGCTATAGAGGCCGGGATGATTGTAGGTGAGGCAAATGGATTTGACATGACACGGTTGATGCCTAGAGAAGTAAAGTTCGCCGAGTTGATTGTTCGGGAATGTATTGATAAGATTGAAACACATCGTATTCCTGTTGGCAATAGTGCCGCAGGTGAAATGGCCTGTGAATGGACTTATAGTGCGTTGAAAGAGATTAGGGACGAGATTAAAGAACATTTCGGAGTTGAAGAATGAAAAACGATGATGTAAAAAAAGAGATTGAGCGTATGGCGGAAAATCGTAAACACTATTCAAACACAAATAACCCAATTGATTTTCCAAAAATACAGGCAGGTGCTGATATCCATGCAGGTGATGGTGGTTATAGTATAGGCACACAAGAAAAGTATGAGGAGTTCGCTAAGGCTCGCAATAAGTCATTAGCCAACGCAAGAATTAGAGAACTTGCTGAACAGGCTGGATCAACCCATAAACAAAATCTCGGAGTATATCAATTTTATACAGATGAATTGGAAAAGTTCGCCGAGTTGATTGTTCAGGAATGTATCGAGGTCGTAGGAGACTGCTCCGACCAATTTGCTACACGGTCGCAGATTACTGAAGAAATTAAACAACATTTCGGAGTTGAATGATGACCAATCAAGAACTTGTTGATACACTGAACACAGCCAGTGAAAGTGCTGGTGGCAATATTGCCCTGTCCATGCTGTTGAAAATTGCCGCAGACCGTATTCTAGAATTGGATGACCGATGTGATGAATTGGCCGCAGACAAAGGTACTTATTTTAGGTTATATGAAGCATTGTGTATTAAAGTTGAATCAGACAAGAGGGCAAAAGAATGAACGATGGAAAGATTTATTTGCCATGAATGATGTATTCAAATTAAGTGAGCGGCAGTTGGTAAACATTGAACACGCCGCAAAACCACAAGCAGGTGATTATTGGGATGAACGATTTTCTGCCTGTTTTTTAGTATTAGAAGCAAACAGTTTTTCTGTGGCGTTTCTTTCAAAAACAAAAATGGTCAACGGTGACAAATTTTGGGATGTATCGCATATAGAATCATGCACACCAAAAGAATTCCAACGCCGTGTATCTTATGGATCTATTGCTGGCACATGGTGTGAATGTACACCAAATTGGAAATATGCCAAAGAATACATTGAAGAAGCAAAGGCAACCATAGTATGAACGAACGAATTAAACAACTTGCCGAACAATCGGGTGGTGAGTTTTATGAAGGATTTGCTGGAGGTACGAACTTTGTCAAATTTGCAGAAGATGATTTTGAAAAGTTCGCCGAGTTGATTGTGAAAGAATGTATTGATTGTGCCGTATGGGTTGGAAAGAGCAATCATAATCCTGTCGAACCAATTCATACTGCTCATGCCGTTAAACGAAGAATTGAAAAACATTTCGGAGTTAAAGAATGATTAAACTAACAGAATCGGAAGAAAAAGATTTGCTGGCGTATTATGCGTCATTTGAAATTGATGAACAGGAGACCGTTCAACCAGACTGGGTAAGTAGGAAATTTCCTTCTACCGGGCGTGTGTGCCGATGTGTTGAATCAAATGGTTCAGTTATTGTCAAACAGGTTGTGGAATACTATCCAAATTTTGGAGTCAAATAATGAACGAACGAATTAAAAAACTTGCTGAACAGGCTGGATTTCAATACATTAAAGATGAAGGCATTGGCTGGGCTGGAAATTACAATGACAGTTTACCCAAGTTCGCCGAGTTGATTGTTAGGGGATGTATCAAAGAATCCATGGAAGAAATTGTTGCCGATGAAGATATTGCCAAGGAGAATGATCCTCTCGTCAGAGAATACCTCAAAGGCAATAATCAAGGTATCGTGGATGCGGTTGTAAGATTTAGAAACCATTTTGGAGTTGAAGAATGAAAGTAGTAATCAATGTTTGTTTTGGTGGTTTTGGTTTAAGCCAAAGGGCATTAGACCGTTACAATGAATTGACAGGTAAAAACGTTAAATATCATTTTGATATTACACGAGATGATCCTGTATTGGTCCAAGTAGTTGAAGAACTTGGCCAAGAAGCCAATACTCGTTACTCTGAATTGAGAGTGGTGGAAATTCCAGATGGAACCTCTTGGTATATTCATGACTATGATGGTAGGGAAGAAATCCATGAAACACATAGGTCTTGGTGCTGATTCTATATCATACGGAACACCGACAAGAGTATCACAGAAAATGTCCTTGTCAAGCATTTGTTCTGGTATAAATGAATGGTTGCCAATTACCAAAACCTATGTTAGAATTGCATCACTTTGTAGGAGAAGTTATGGGTAGAAGTAAAGATTTGTTTAATGAAATTGTTGATATGTTCAACAATGGTTATGATGCTGAGGATATTGCTGTGGTCCTCAACGTGCCTATTGACGAGGTTGAAAATGTGTTAGATAGCCTCAACAACCCCAGCGCCAACAACGTGCCTTATTGATTATGGAGAATTTGATGAACAAGAACCAAAAAGCCTTTATTGCGGCTTCTGAACGTAAGTATGGTGTCGCCGCCACTTTGACCCGTGACCAGATTAGTGATTTGGTTGAAGAAGCAAACCTGCCTTATCCATTCTGGTTGACCTCTAAAGCCGAACACCGTGCTGGTCGTGGTGCTTACCAAGTGCCGATGTTGCCTGCTTCTGAGTTGCCTAATGCTATCAAGGTAGCAGAACCTGAACTGGCAGAAGTTGACCTTGCACAAGTTGTGGTACTGCGCCAACCTAAGTTGCAAGATGATTCCGATACCTCAATCCCTGTAAAGTATCCCGATTATGTTCCATTTGGATTTTTTAAAGACTTGCGTAATATCGTTAAATCTAATATGTTTTATCCTGTGTTCATTACAGGACACAGCGGCAATGGTAAAACCTTAATGGTTGAACAAGTGGCGGCCGAGTTGTCTCGTGAATGTATTCGGGTAAATATTTCAATTGAGACAGATGAATCCGACCTTTTGGGTGGTCCTACTCTTGTTAACGGTAATGTGGTCAATCGTGATGGTCCAGTAATTATCGCCATGAAGCGTGGTGCAATTTTGCTAATTGATGAAGTGGATCGTGGTAGTTCAAAATTGATGTGTTTGCAAGGTATTTTAGAGGGTAAACCTTATTACAATAAGAAATCTGGTGAGTTGATTGTGGCTAAACCTGGTTTCAATATCATTGCTACCGCCAACACCAAAGGTATTGGTTCTGATGAAGGTAAGTACCTTGCACAGATTTTGGATTCAGCATTCTTGGAACGGTTCCCTATTACTGTTGAACAAGAATATCCTGACGCAAAAACCGAAACAAAAATACTATCACCTCTGATTGATGACCAAGATTTTGTTAAGTGTTTAGTTATGTGGGCCGAGGTGGTCAGAAAATCATATGCCGAAGGTGCTATTGATGAAATTATCTCCACTCGCCGTTTGGTGCATATCGCCAAGGCTTATGAAATCTTTAAGGACAAAATGAAAGCAATCACTTTGTGTGTAAACCGTTTTGAAGAAGAAACAAAAACGGCCTTTCTGGATTTGTATTCAAAGATTGATGCCAAGGTCAATGCAACTGAAGCACCTGTTGTTGAAGCACCTAAAGCAGACCAAGAAATTCCATTTTGATGTTATAATTTCTTATAAATAAGTGTAGGTCGCCACCCACCACAGGCGCACCCACTCTAACAGTTTATAAGGAACTATCAGCATGTCTATTTATAAAGACAATTTTGTGTTTTATGTTTATGCATATTTGAGGCCAAATGGAAAACCCTATTACATTGGAAAAGGTAAAGATAACCGGATGTGTGATAAACGACACAGTGTTTTTGTGCCAGATAAAAAACACATTGTCATTCTTGAAAAAAATTTAAGCGAAATTGGATCTTTTGCTTTAGAAAGAAGATATATTCGTTGGTATGGAAGATTAGACAATAACACCGGTATTTTGGAGAACAAAACGGATGGTGGCGAGGGATCCTCCGGTTATACTCAAAGTGATGAACACAAATCTAAAAGAAAACTTTTTGAAGAAGGAAATAAATTTGGTGTACTCAACAAAGGTATTAAAAAATCCCAGACACACACAGAAAAACTGAGAATTGTTAATACAGGTAAAGTTATGAGTGCTGAATCCTCCGAGAAAAAAAGAAAAGCAATGATTGGTAAACCCGGACCGAATAAAGGAAAGTCTTTACCGGACTCTTGGAAGGAAAATATGAGTAAATCCAACAAAGGTAAAAGTAAATCGGATAATCATAAAGAAAGACTAAAAAGTCATTTGAATAGTTTACCTAAGTTGGTTTGTCCTCATTGCAAAAAAGAGGGAAGAAATGGACCTATGATGACTTGGCATTTTGATAAGTGTAAGTTGATTCAAAAGTCTTAATTTTAATTTTATATTATGGAGTTATTATGGTACGAGCAAAACGCAGTGGTAAGATTAACCGTCATGAACGAATTACTCAAATTTTATTGAGTGGAAACCCTACCACACCAGAAGAAATTTTACAGTGTCTTCAAGGTACAGACCAGGAAAAGGTTGGTTATAGAATTTCCACCAACATCTATAACATCCGATTGGACGGTGGTGTTATCAAGGTACATAAAGATGGCCGTAAAGTAAAAGCATATCAGTTGATGAACGCACAAGAGTTTAATGCGGATGGTCGTTATGTTGGACGTAAGGTTGTTGAATCTGTGAATAAGAATGAAAATGTTCCTGAAATTGTAACTGAAGAATTGGAAACAGTATGAGGTTGAAGGTTCTCAGTAAATTTGTTGATGGCCTCACAGCAGGACCAACCGCATTGGAAATGGCTGAACGTGAACTTGAAGAAGCAAAAGTAGATATTCTAAAGGCATTCACCAGTCGTGAATATGCTGATGCAATGGTGCAATACAACCAATCACGTATTGATAGGTTGACCGATTACATTGCAATAAATAAGAAACCACTTTAAGGAACATTCATGTATAAGCCAATGCTTTTGCAAATCAAAGAGTTGATGGATTTACATCTCTCGGTTTATGAAATTGCCCATAGACTGAAAATTGATATGGATGTTGTGCAAACGGCAATGGAAATTATACAAGGATGGGTAGCATGAACATACTAGAAACATTAAGAACACAAAGATGGGATGACCATAGGTATTACCATCACAGCCGAATCAACCAATTCTTACATTTGATATCTGCATGTTCGTTTCTAGTTGCATATGTTTATTTGTTCATTGATCCTGTTGTATCATCATACATTGCATGGTTGATTGCTATGATGACACGACAAGCAGGCCATTTCTTCTTTGAACCAAAGGGATATGATGAATACAATAAAGCAACCTTTAATCACAAAGAAGATATTAAAGTTGGCTTTAATTTGAACCGCAAGCGTATTCTATTGTCCTGTTGGTTGGCAGTGCCCTTGTTAGCATACTTTGATGCAACCACAATGAACCTATTGGTGCCACAACAAGATACAGAAACATTCTTCAATCGTGTAGGTATGGGTTGGTTGTGGTTGGGTATCCTAGGTGTTGCATTTAGGTCGGTACAGTTGATGGTCAAAGAAAACTTTGAGACTGCCATCACATGGGTAATAAAAATCTTGACAGACCCGTTCCATGATGTTATGATATACCGTAAATCACCACTTTATTTGATGAAAGGTCAGTTGATTGACCCTGACTTGAGACAAGACTATGAATGAACGTATTAAAGAACTTGCTGAACAGGCTGAATTTTCCGAAAAAGACCTGCACATTCAAGGAGATAATTTTCAAAAGTTCGCCGACCTATTGATTGATGAATGTATCAAGATGGTACAAGCAGCACCAATACATAATTGCTACACAACATTTGACAAGAGTATGGCCGATGGCGCCAAACACGATATCATTAAATTCTTAAAACTATCACTAAAATGAACGAACACGATAAACGAAACCTCCGATTCTTGTTAAGCCTTGGTAAGGTTGGTCTAATGAGGTTTCTATCACAGGCTTCAGAAGATGATATGTTATATGCGGCAGAATTGTTGAACCGACACAAGGCCGAAGTTGAAGGTAATGCTGAAAAGTATGAGAATAGAATCTATGAGTATGTGTCGCAGGATGATTTTGAAGTTGATGATTTTCCGGATGCAAGAGAGTATTTGAGTAAGTTTACATTGAAGAAGTGAAACAGGAGTTATATTATGAGCGAAGTGAAAGAAATTGTTGGTACTGATCCAGAATTCCAAGAATGTTTAAAAGGTCTATTGCGTGAAGGTGTTGTTACTGTTACCTTCACCAAAAAGAATGGTGATGAACGTGTGATGAAATGCACACTAAACGGCGAGCAACTACCACAAATCCAAAAAGAAGCAACCGAAGTATCTGAGGTTCGCCAAACATCCAATACATCATTGGCTGTGTATGATGTTGAAGCACAAGGCTGGCGTGCGTTCAAGTGGGAATCGGTTAAACAAGTTAGTTTTACAATTGGAGAATAATTATGGCTACATGGAAAGTATCACCTGAATTTAAGAAATCTGTTGTAGAGGTACAAGAACTTTACAAAGAAGGCGTTGGCACTATTAGAAACGAACTTACATGGCGTTGGGGTGAGTTTGAAATTGAAACAGAAGATGATAATCCACCTGATATCAGTGAAGGTGTGGACATCTTTGATTGTGGTTACGATTTTGGTGAATGGTCAACTGATGATGGTTGCGGTGAAGATTTTGACCTAGATGATATCGATGATGAAGAACGTGAAAAGATTGAAGAATTCTTGGAAGAAAATTCATGGTTAGATTTAGATGGCCATGATGGTTGGAGTTTCTCAGAATCATACATGTATATCCGTTCTCCTCTTGTAATTGAATTGATTTAAGAATGAAATCAATTTTCGGTATGTTATTGGTTGCAATATACATACTATCATTGATTGCAGACACAGTATATGTCGTGCAGTTTTGGGGTTGGATTGCTTGGTGGTTTCTGTTTACTGTTTGTTGCCTAGCAAGATATAAGTATGATGAATAAGTGGTTGACATCCGGTCCAGATGTGATACAATGGCAACCTTAGGAGATTAAAATGAAATTTGCACTATGCTCGGACCTACACCTGGAATTCGCACCAATTGAATTGAACAACACCGAAGGTGCTGATGTATTGGTCCTGTCCGGTGATATTTGTATTGCCAAAGAACTTGGTTACACCGATACCGGCCGGTCAGTTCGGTTCATGGATTTCTTCACACATTGTTCCGAACAATTCAAGGATGTAATCTATATCATGGGTAACCATGAACACTATCACGGTGATTTTACTAAGTCATATGACCAATTGATTACTGCATTGGCTCACCTGCCTAATATCCATGTATTGGAAAAAGAACATGTAACTATTGGTGATGTAACATTCATTGGTGGCACATTGTGGACTGATATGAATCAAGAAGACCCATTGACAATGCAGGCTATTGCAGGCATGATGAATGACTTCCGTATCGTTGACAACGGTAAAAAAGTGGTGCAATTCCGTGATTCTGATGGTAACACACATGAACGTGTTGGTAGACTAATGCCAGAAGATGTTGTGGTTGAACACAAACAAATGTTGGAATATATCCGTAATGTTGTGGACGGTAAATTTGACCAGAAGTTTGTCATTGTTGGACACCATGCACCGTGCAAAATGTCCACAAAGCCACGTTATCAAGACCATAAAGTGATGAATGGTGGTTACAGTTCAAATTTGGTTGACTTCATGCTTGACCGACCACAAATCAAAGTTTGGACTCATGGCCATACACATGATCCATTTGATTACATGATTGGTTCTATTCGCATTGTTTGCAACCCTCGTGGTTATGATGGTCATGAAGACCGTGCTGACCAATTTAAATTACAATACATTGAGGTTTAAATGAAAGTCTATATATCAGGTTATCGCAACCATTGGGTAAGTCCATACACTATCCTGGAAACTATTTGTTTTTGGGAAAAAGATACAGACGCATTCTATGACCTTGAAGAAAAAGGTAACAAGTATACAAATTGGGTGAACTTTCTTAATCCAATTTGCGAAGCATGGCAGAAGTTATTGGACATTGTGCATCCTAGAATCAATTATGTGAAGATTGACAAATACGACACATGGAACATGGACAGCACATTGGTGCCAATTATTCTACCCATATTGAAACAATTGAAGACAACTAAACATGGCTCTCAAATTGTGGATATGGAAGATGTGCCAGAAGAATTGAGAGTAACCAGTACCGAAGCATATGATGCTCAAAGTTGTTTTGAATTTTATCATGAAGGTGATGAAGATTTGAATTATAAAAATATCCACGACCGTTGGGATTGGGTCATGGATGAAATGATTTTTGCTTTTGAACACCTTGCTGATGATTCATGGCAAGATGCGTACCGTAGTGGTGAATTTGACACAAAGACGGTTGCGTGTGCATGGGATGAAAATGGTAAAGCAACTATGTATCAAATGGTTGATGGACCAAACCATACATACAAATGTGATTATGATGGCATGAAAGTGGTTGAAGACCGTATTCGTAATGGTTTGAGATTATTTGGCAAATACTATCAAGGGCTATGGGATTAAAATGGATTTAGAACAACTTGGTCAAGAACTAATTGCTGAGTTTGGTGACAGACTACCTAATCCAGAACAAGAACCAATTCGGTTCAAATATTATTTAAATTTGTTTTTCTATGAGAGGTACTTGAATGAGCAACGAGCAAGACAAAATCAAACACAGCAAACGCCTCCATAAAGAAGAATCTGCAATCAAGAAACAAGTTAAGATTGCTAAAGAGGTTCTAGGGCACCAATTCAATGATAAAGTTATCAGAGAACCACACCGATTGGCCAAACACCATGTTGCAAATTGTGGTGATCCAAAATGTGTATTGTGTATGAATCCTCGTAAGTCAATGGGTGAGAAAACAATTCAAGAACAACGATTTGAACAATCAGGATTATATGATGAGTGAAGAAGATTACGATATAGTGCTGGATACGTTACAGAATCAACGAGCAATTCTCTGGAAGATGACTGAATCCAACATGAATAACGACCTATTCAATATTATGGATCAAATTCGTTTAGAACAAATTGACCAACTGGATAAAGCAATCGTAATGTGGAAGGCAAGAAATGAGTAAAGTTGCATACCGAGAAAAGTATTGGTGGGAGAATTACCCACTACACAAATTATGGTGTAATGATTATCTACCGTTAGTACCTCGATTCACATATCGACCAGCAGACAAATACAATTCATGGGATGCAGGTGTACATTGGTTGTTTATTCGTATATGGACTATGAGTCACTTCAGTTTTGGTGCCGATATTGATATAAGTTTCAATAGAATTGGATTTGGTTTCATTCTGCCTTATCTCCGTGTGTTCATTGGTTTCAGTGAATTATATGGAACAACATTATATAAAATTTCTCGTATGTTATCGAGAGACCCCGAACCTATTCATTATGGAGATTAAAAATGAGTTTATTATCTTATGCTGAAAGTGAATTGGACCATATTGGTCTAACTGAAGAAGATGAATACAATGGAATGATGCGTAAGCACATCCTGCATATGATTAAAGAGTTTGCTGATGAAGGACATTCTGGTTTCTCTGCTCAATATGCAATTGATATTCTAAGCAAACTGTTGTCATTCAAACCATTGACACCGTTGACCGGTGAAGATGATGAATGGTGTGATGTTAGTGAATATAGTGGAACAACCACATATCAAAACAAGCGTTGTTCTTCCGTATTCAAAGAAGGTAAAGACGGTGAAGCATACAACATTGACGGCAAGGTCTTTTGGGAATGGTACAAAGATGAAGATGGCAATGCATTCAAATCATATTATGGTTGCCGTGATTCAAGAGTTCCTGTAACATTCCCTTACACCGTACCTGAGGAACCAATCTATGAGTACCGCCATTCGGATGCGGAACCAAAATCACCGCCACAAAATGAACAGGGTTTTCTATAATGCTTTCTATCTTTCACTATTGGTCTGCTAAAGAACGATTGGCGGAACATGAAAAAACCATCATGATGCTTGGCGGCGAATCTGAATGCCAACCAATGATTCTTGCACAGCGAGACATGGTTGAACTTGAAATGAAGTATTACAAGGAAGAAATGATGGACCTTCTATTTCAAACTGGTATGTTTCTTGGATTCTTGATGATTGCATTATCAACATACTATATTTTTTTTATCAAATATTAACCTGAGGAACTTATGAAACGCACAGCAACCTACAAAATGTCCAAACAACTCAAGACCATGTTGGCCTTGATGAAGTTTGAAACCACCGAAGAACGTTCACGATTCAAGCAACGTATGATTAACGCCGAGATTCATGCGTCAACAGTTGAACGTGTCTTGATTGGTGCCAAGGGTGGCAACGACTAAATATCACTCCATATTATTGAAAGGAAAATCATGTCACTCTTTGTTGAAGTTGAATCTGAAGAAAAAAACTGCAAGGTCATTGTCAACCTTGAATCAGTTATTGAAATTGCACCACTACGCACCGGTGGCTGCCACTTATTCTTTGCTGACTCTGCCGCTGTTGGTGGTAAGACTGCAATGAAAGTCAAAGATAACTATGTTATGTTCCAACAATTCGTATTGCAAACTGTATCAGAAGAAGATATCGCAAAACGTATTAAGAACCTACCACAAGTCGAAAAAGAACCCTATCCACGGTTTATTTCTGACGCCGAAGTAACACCAAACTCTCATGCAAACCCACCACCACAAGCGGAACAACCTCGTGGCCGTGGCCGTCCACCAAAAAGTAGCATGATGTCTACTGCTGACTTAGGTTAAACATAAATACCGGGTAATGACAATTATCCGGAGTTTACAATGGCATTAAAGAGTTTCAATACCTTTGCTGAGACATTAACAGAAGCAGCAAAGCCAAAAAAAGATAAAAACCACGCAAATTTTGACAAAAAGATTCTAATCATTGGTTATGGATCAGTCGGTCAAGCCATTCTGCCATTGGTTTTGAAGCACATCACAAACGATCCAAAGAAAGTTACTGTGATTGAGAAAGACAATCACGGTGCTCTTTTCCGTAAACGTAATGGTGGTAATGGTGTCAAGTATGTTAAGAAAGAGATTCTAAAGAATAACTTAGAATCCACACTAAAACAGTATACAGAACCTGGTTCTTTTATCATTGACGTATCTTTGAACATTGCCGCACATGCCATCATTGAATGGTGCTTGCAGAATGATGTAATGTATATCAACACCTCACATGAACGTTGGGGTGATATGCAAGACGAAAAGATTCCAAAGATGGAAGAACGCACATTGTTTCATACTCACAACCATTTGCGTGAAATTGGTGCAAAATATCCAAATGCGGCCACTATTTGTGCAACTTCTGGTGCAAATCCAGGTTTGGTTACACACTTGACCAAGTCTGCACTATTGAAGATTGCTGAAAACACTGGTCGTAAAGTTGAAGAACCAACCGATAAAGAGAGTTGGGCACAACTAATGAAGAAACTAGGTGTTGAAGTTGTCCATGTTGCAGAACG
>Ga0208865_1000474_pt1 | contig 12317 bp, 11 predicted proteins | sample CryBogCBE02Aug09_FD_184565 | JGI IMG/M metagenome (GOLD analysis project Ga0208865, IMG submission 184565) | Freshwater microbial communities from Crystal Bog, Wisconsin, USA - CBE02Aug09 (SPAdes) (version 2) | ecosystem: Environmental > Aquatic > Freshwater > Lake | place: Crystal Bog... | reverse complement strand
TCAGCATCGAGTTCGAATGCTGAGTGCGCTGCTTTAACGCCCTTTTCTAGGTCGCTTTCGCGAACAATGACCGAGATACGGATCTCGGAAGTCGAGATCATCTCAATATTGAGGCCAGCATCAGCGAGGCATGCAAAGAATGTTGCTGTTACACCTGGGTGGGAACGCATTCCAGCGCCGACGAGTGAGAGCTTGCCGATCTGATCATCGTATTGAAGTGAGTGGAATCCGATCTCGCCTTGAACATCTTTCAAGATTCGCGTCGCTTCTGCGCCATCGTTCTTTGGCAAGGTGAAGGAGATATCGGTAAGGCCTGTTGCTGCAGCAGAGACGTTCTGCACGATCATGTCGATATTGATATCGGCATCCGCGATGGTCTGGAAGATACGAGCAGCAACCCCAGTGCGATCTGGAACGCCAACGATCGTGATCTTTGCTTCGCTCTTGTCATGTGCGACACCGGCGATGATTGCTTGTTCCATATTTGCTCCTTCAGGATGATCTTTAACCACCCATGTACCTTCGAGATTTGAGAATGAAGAACGGACGTGAATTGGTAGGTCATAGCGACGTGCATATTCGACACAACGAAGGTGGAGAACCTTTGCGCCACTTGCGGCAAGTTCCAACATCTCTTCGTAGGTAACGGAATCTAATTTGCGAGCTGCTGGAACGATGCGTGGATCTGCGGTGTAGACACCATCAACATCGGTATAGATCTCACAGACATCTGCTTCGAGTGCAGCAGCGAGCGCAACCGCAGTTGTATCCGATCCACCGCGACCAAGTGTGGTGACATCGTTGGTATCTTGATTGATTCCTTGGAATCCCGCGACGATTGCAATCGCACCATCGTTAAGTGCTTCAACAATGCGACCTGGCTTCACATCGATGATGCGCGCCTTGCCATGTGTTGAAGTAGTAAGTACTCCTGCTTGTGAACCAGTAAAGGAGCGAGCTTCATGGCCCAAGTTGCCGATCGCCATTGCGAGCAGTGCCATCGAGATTCGCTCGCCAGCAGTGAGCAACATGTCGAGTTCGCGGCCATTTGGCATTGGGGTGACTTGTTCGGCTAAATCGATCAGTTCATCAGTGGTATCGCCCATTGCTGAGACGACTACTGCGACCTGATGGCCAGCCTTCTTCGTTGCCACGATCCGGCTCGCTACACGCTTGAGCCCTTCGGCATCAGCGACCGATGAGCCGCCGTACTTCTGAACGATTAATCCCATGGATATATGGAATCAGAGGGAGGGCGATATGGGAGAGAGATTTCTGAAAAATCTCATTATGTGGATAGCGCACGCAATCCACTATATGAGACAACTCCTATTCGATGGTGCGACGGCCCTCAAATGCTCGGCCGAGCGTGACCTCATCGGCATATTCGAGGTCGCCGCCAACAGGAAGTCCTGAAGCTAAACGGCTGACCTTGATCCCCATCGGGCGGATCTGGCGGATCAAATATGAGGCGGTCGCTTCACCTTCAAGATTGGGATCGGTCGCAATGATGATTTCGGCGATATCGGGATTGGCGAGACGAACCATTAATTCGCGGATGCGAAGTTGTTCTGGACCAACGCCATCGATCGGACTGATTGCACCACCAAGGACGTGATACTTCCCGCGGAACTCACGAGTCTTCTCGATCGCCATCACATCTTTTGATTCTTCAACGACGCAGATCAAGGTGCCATCGCGGCGTGGATCGCGACAGATCCGGCAGAGCTCTTCTTCAGAGATATTGCCGCACTCGGTACAGAACTTCACGCGCTCTTTAACAGTACGCAAGACATCGACCAATCGAGTGACATCAACGCGTTCGGATTGAATAATATGGAAAGCGATTCGCTGTGCAGACTTTGGACCGATACCAGGCAGTCGGCCTAGTTCATCGATCAGATCTTGGATCGCGCCTTCATACATCGTTTGAGTACTTCTTAATTACTTGTGCGCCGAGTTCTTTTGCAAGGAGCTCATGGCCGCTGAGTTCAGGTGCATCAGTGGGATCTTCGACAGTTCGCTCAGGTGTCGTCGCTGATGCAGTAACACTTGGATCAACGATGCATTCAACTTTGATGTCTAAGCCCACTACTTCAGCAAATGCCTTTTGCAGAATCACATCTGATTCTGAACGAACAAATGAATCACGCGCTCCAGAGTTCACGATTCCGATTGTGATTGCCTTATCGTCAACAGATAAGACTTGTGCGCTAGCAGAGAGCAAGGACCAGGTAAGGCGACGCTGCTTCTTCACATTCTCAATAACCTCTGGCCAGAACTTACGCAGTGCAGCGATATCAACGGGACCACTTGGTTTTGGGGTTGGTGCTGCTGAAGGAGCTGGCGATTTAACCTTTTCAGGCGCATCAGCTTTTTCAATTTTTGCCGGGCTCTCCGGTTGAGCTGCTTCCTTCACCGGTGCAGGTGCAACAACAACCGAAGGTTGGGAGATCGTTAGACCTTTCTCCAACCGCTCAATACGAGCCAATAACCCTTGATCGTCGCTTCCTGGCAACAAGATGCGAGCACAAATAAGTTCAAGAATGAGGCGTGGGGCAGTCGCTCCGCGCATCTGAGTGAGGCCATCGGCAGCGATATCGGCAGAACGAATAAGTGTTGCCGCGCCAATTACTTGGGCCTGTGACTTCATTCGCTCGAGTTGATCTTCTGGATATTCGCGCAAGATATGGCCAGCGTTATCTTTGGAGGCACCAACAATAATCAGATCGCGCAACCGCTCTAAGAAATCTTGGGTGAAACGACGTGGATCATGGCCAGATTCAACAACGCGGTTCACGGTATTAAAGAGCGTTGCACCATCACGGGCAGCGAGCGCATCAACTGCTTCATCAAGAAGTGCGCCATCAGTAAAGCCAAGAAGTGCAGTGGCAACTTCGTAGGTCACGCCATCTTTACCAGCGCCAGCAAGGAGTTGCCCTAGAACAGAGAGCGCATCACGAACAGATCCACCCGAAGCACGCACTACTAATGGGATAACACCCTTTGCGACTTTGATTCCCTCTTGCTTGCAGACACCTTCAAGATGCTCAGCAAGAACTGCAGGAGGAACTAAGCGGAATGGGTAGTGATGGGTACGCGAACGAATTGTTGCAATCAACTTATCTGGTTCGGTTGTTGCAAAGATAAAGAGAACATGTGGTGGTGGCTCTTCGACAACTTTGAGGAGCGCATTGGCGGCGCCGGGTCCAAGTTGGTGAGCCTCATCGATAATGTAGATCTTGTAACGAGATTGAACGGGTGCAAAGAAAGCTTTATCGCGTAGGTCGCGTGCATCATCAACTAAACCATGAGTTGCTGCATCGAGTTCCATGACATCGATAGAGCCTGGACCATTTGCAACGAGATCACGACAGGATTGACATTCGCCACAAGGATTTGGTGTTGGTCCCTTTTCACAGTTGAGTGAACGAGCCATGATGCGCGCTGATGAAGTCTTACCGCAACCACGTGGACCACTAAAGAGATATGCGTGATGAATAGATCCAGATGTCAGAGCGTTAGAGAGTGGTTCAGTGACATGATCTTGGCCGATGACTTCACCAAAGGTTGATGGCCGATACTTGCGATATAACGCTAGTGACATCGCCATCTCCTTCTCTGATCAGCTACTTATCGAGCCCTGCTAGTTGTTGGGATCCCCCGCACACCCGCCAGAGCGGACCTACCCTTGCTGCATTCCTGCCCTGGGGGAGTTCAGTACGGTAACGCCGCACGGAGGATCTGAGGGTAATCATAGTTTCTAGAGCCGATAGGCTACGACCCGTAATGACGCACAAATTGGCTCTCAAGAGAGTCGAATTGCGCGGCCAGCACAGGAGGATTCGCATAGCGGCCGAGTGCGCACGCTTGGAAAGCGTGTAAAGGGCAACCTTTCGAGGGTTCAAATCCCTCATCCTCCGCTCCATCTCTAGGACATCCTCCGCTCCATCAACGCAAGCGTCGATTACTCTCCGTCGATATTTTCAATGCTTTGTGGATAACTTTCTGCATGTATTTCATTCTCACGGGATTCTCCCGACATGAAGATTTTTCTCATTCGAACTCTTGCGCTTGCTGGCCTCTATTTCATTAGCCTGACTTCGATTTCAATGGCATCGGCATCGACGCCCACCCGGTCTCCTAAAGTCGAGAAGCCACTTTGCCGCATTGAGATTGATTTAGCTCATCCCAGCACTTATTTTAGAAATCGGGGAGTACCTGCCGTCAAAGTGAATGCCCGCTCACTCTGTAACGTGATTCAACGAGAAGTTGTACTAAGCGTTCAACTTTTTAAGGTAGGACTCTTATTTGATCACCTGGTGGCGACTTCTAAAACTAACGCTGCTTTACCTTCATCACAAGGGAAAAAAGTTGAAAATAACGAGACGTTCGTACTCTGTAAGAATAAGAAAGTCACCAGGTATTACGGGATAGCTTCCGCCACTGCTCTGATCAATGGCCAAAGGGTCTCCGCACCTCCTGCTCGTTCACGAGAAATAGTTCCCATCGCATGCGGTACGTAAGTTAATCTATGGGAGTGAAAGAAAATCTGAGCTTCGATAAAGCCGATCTTGTCGAAGACCCACAATTAAACGCTGCTGCAATTTTGCTCGAGACAAATGAGAAAAGATTTTTAGAGTTAGCTGCTGTGTTTCTGAAAAATGGTCAGGTTCAGTACGAAGCCAACGGTACGGTTCTTCTCTTTTCAAAAGAGGGTCGAGGCTGTGCAACTCGAACTTCTCAAGACGGAGGTCTCAAATTTTTCAAAAAGAGTTGGCAGCAAATTGGATTGAGAAAGAAGACCAAGATGCGTCAACTACCTATCATCTTTGCGGTACAAGAAACTATGACTTTAAACGAAAGTAGCGGTTAGTAATTGAGAAGCAGGCATTTTCTTCGACCAATTAGGCTCGGTTATTCGCTATACATAGACCCTTTAACTGATGATCAGCGACAAAAAGATTTGAAGATGCGTATTGAAATGAATCTTCCTCGATACCGTTCTCAAACTCGTGAATTGATAAAGACGAATCAAGTCTTAATTTCTCATGAGAACGCCTCATTTAATTACTCTCTTGAAGCAAATGTGCTAAATCTTGACTACTTCATAATGGATTCGAAAAGTGAACCACTTAAAACAGGTCTCATACTTCCCTGGTTTCCGTGGAGGCGGGCCTCAGTGATCATCGCATTTATGGCAGAAATTGAGTCGGAGATTTGGCCTACGATTTAACGTTCAATCCTTGAGCGAGCGACTGAGCCAACCTGCCATAAGAAGTGTTGCCGTTGGGAAGAACATTGCGACTGGCAAGTTAAACCATTGGGCCAATCCTCCAGTGACCGTTGGTCCCACAAAGTAGGCACCCATTCCAATAATTCCAATACGTGCCAACGCCACTGAAGGTGCAATTCCCGGCAAACTCGCTGCCGCTACATTCATTGCAGGAACCATGGGACCGATTCCAAGGCCAGCGATAATGAATCCAATATTGATAATGATTAAGGCAAGAATTTTGCTGTGGTGTGAAAGTGGAACGCCGATCGCTATTCCAACGCCCATGCCAAGGCCGCCGAGATAACCACCAAGTTTCACAGTCTTCACGGGTCCAAGTGCAGTTAATACTCGATCGCCAACCATGCGCGAGAAGATCATCGCCAGAGCAAAGCAACCAAATGCTGTTGCATTCAATCCCTTTGCAATACCCATATTCTCTTTAAGAAGAATCGCGCTCCAGTCACTTACTGCACCTTCAGGAAGCAAAGCTCCTACAAGTGCCAGGCCGATTAACCAGAGAACTAAATAACGCTTATCTAATAGCGAGATTTTGCCTTCAGATTCCTCTGATCCCTCATGAAAATCTTCATCGTCACGAAGCACATATTTCATCGCAATAAGATTGAAGACCGCACCCGCTGATCCAATAATGACGAGGTTGCTCTCTGGTGATACATAGTGCGAGATAACGCCGCCGAAGACTGTTGTCAGAAATGCTCCAGTGGACCAAAGTCCATGGAAGCTCGACATGTACTTCCTCTTCAGATGCCGTTCGATAGCAACTGCTTGAGTATTGGATGCGACATCGATTCCGATATACCCAAAGCCCATCACCATCAATGAAAAGAACATGGCAATGACATGGTGAGTAGAAAGGGACATCAGGATGAGCCCGGCAGGCATCGTGAGAGTCGCTACTCGCAAGACGCTCCTTGAACCAAAGTAGTGAACCATTCGTCCACCGATCTGAGCGCCGAAAACAGCGCCAATGGTGCCGCCGAGCAACACGACTCCAAATTGACCGTTATTGATTCCTAGAGTCTTTTTTACTTCTGGGATACGTGGGACCCACGCCATGGAGAGAATTCCCATGACAAAGAATGTTGTCCAGATTGCATTACGGGCACGTGTTGCACGAACCTCGATCGTTGTCATCAGATTTCAACGCCGATGAACTTTGTCTCCAAGAACTCATGGATTCCATCAAAGCCGCCTTCACGGCCAAGGCCAGATTGCTTCACGCCGCCAAATGGTGCTGCGGGATCAGAGATCACACCTCGATTGATTGCGACCATTCCTGCTTCCAGCGCCTCTGCGGTCCGGATCGCACGTGTGAGATCTTGCGAATAAACATAACTAATGAGTCCAAAGGGAGTGTCATTCGCTAGCTTGATCGCTTCTTCATCGGAATCAAAGCGAACGATTGGTGCGACTGGACCAAAGACTTCGTTCTGCAAGATCGCATTATCTTTTTCGACCGTCATAACTGTCGGTGGATAGAAGGCGCCAACTCCATCAGGAGTCTTTGCACCTGTATGCACGGTAGCTCCTGATGCGACAGATGCATCAACGAGCTCGGCAATCTTGTTCCGTTCCTTCATCGAAACAGATGCGCCAAGTTGAGCACCTTCGGTGAGGCCACTATCCATCTTCAAAGCAGCCATTGCGGCTGCAAACTTTGTCGTGAACTCATCAGCGACAGATCGAGCAACATAGAAACGATTTGCCGCAGTGCAGGCAGCGCCACCATTACGCATCTTGGCGATCATTGCACCTTTTACTGCTTCATCAATATTGGCATCATCGAGAACAACAAATGGTGCATTGCCACCAAGCTCCATTGATGTGCGAATAACAAGGTCAGCAGATTCTTTGAGAAGGAGTCGACCCACTTCGGTTGATCCAGTGAAAGAAAGATTGCGAACTCGTGGATCATGCAAGATCTTGCTGATCATTGGGCCAGTCTTCGAAGGCAAGATGACGTTTACAACACCCTTAGGAACTCCAGCGCGTTCCAAGATATCTGCGATTGCAAGAGCGGTGAGTGGCGTCTCGCCCGCTGGTTTCAAGATCATGGTGCAACCGGCAGCGATCGCTGGGCCAATCTTTCGGGTAGCCATTCCAGCAGGGAAGTTCCATGGTGTGATCAACAATGAGACACCAATTGGTTGATGTGTAACAAGAATGCGCTTATCGCCACTTGGGCTCTTGCGGAAATCACCAGGAGTGCGAACCGCTTCTTCTGAGAACCAGCGGAAGAACTCTGCGGCATACATGACCTCGCCTTTAGCATCGCTAAAGACTTTGCCATTCTCTTTTGAGATCAACGTAGCGAGATGATCTGCTTCTGCCACCATCAACTCAAATGCTTTGCGGAGGATTTCAGCGCGAAAACGTGGGGCGGTCTTCGCCCACTCTGGGAAGGCGTTATGTGCAGCGGTTACAGCTGCATCGCATTCAGCCTCACCGGCCGTTGAAACTGCGGCAATTACTTCCCCGGTGCTGGGATCGATGACATCGAGAGTTCCATCGCCGGTAACCCATTTTCCATCGATATATAAGCCGGTTTTCAACTCCATAGAGGCAAGCATACGCCTGGGTAAGTCGTTAAAATAGCGTTCTCAGTTGCTTCGGCAACCAAGACAACCAGAGGACCTAAAGTGCCACAATCATGGAGCGATAACGCCCCCGCACCACAAGTGCTGCAAGAACACGCGCATTTAAAAGACCCACTCTCTTATCGAATGAAGAAGGCCTTCCTCGGCAATCCGCTCAACCGCCATTCGCTTGATCACCAACGCTTAGCAAAGCGTTATGCGCTAGGAATCCTCTCCTCTGATTGCATCTCATCTTCTGCATATGGCTCTGAACAGATTCTGATTGCACTTGTTCCGGCATTTGGCATGATGGCATTTAATGTTTTGATGCCGATGACCTTTGTCATTCTTGGAATTTTGGTCCTTCTCACACTTTCTTATAACAATGTAATTTCCAAGTACACCTCATCAGGTGGCGCATACATTGTTGCCCGCGAAAACTTAGGTACCTTTTGGTCGATCGTTGCCGCGGTTGCTTTGATTCTCGATTACATCGTGACTGTCGCGGTGCAGAGCGCATCAGGCGTTGTGGCACTCGTTTCATACTTCACTTCGCTCACTCCTTATGTAGTTCCCATAACTATTGGCGTCATCCTCTTCTTGACCTATGGAAATCTTCGCGGAGTTAAAGAAGCTGGTAAATCCTTCGCGCTACCTACCTATCTCTTTGTGCTCGCTATGTTTGTAGTCTTTGGTTTCGGTATTTATCGTGAGTTCGCTGGAACTGTTCCTCAAGTTCCAACAACAGGTGAAGGACTCTTTAGTCTTGGCCACTCACAAGGCCTATTAACGATTGCTTCAGTCTTTATCTTGCTTCGCGCCTTTGCAAACGGCGGTTCGTCTCTCACTGGATTAGAAGCAATCTCAAATGGCGTATCGCTCTTTGAAGCGCCTGAAGGTCGCAATGCCCGCAGAACCATGAACATCATGTCCGGACTACTCGGAACGCTCGTGTTCGGAGTTTCATGGTTCGCGCACAGTATGCACGTTGTCCCCTACCAAGTAGGTGCGCCATCAGTCGTTTCGATCATCGCCCAGAATATGGTGGGCCCAGGTCTCTTCGGCAAGATCTGGTTCGCATTTACTCAGTTTGCAACGATGTTAATTCTCATCGCTGGCGCAAATACCGTCTACAACGCCTTCCCGATTCTCGCTGCGAATATTGCTCGTGATGGCTTCTTGCCACGTCAGCTCACCAAGCGCGGCCATAAGCTTGTCTTCTCGAATGGAATTATCTTGGCAAGCCTCTTTGCCATTGGCTTAATTCTCTTTACCAATGGCTCAGTCAATGCTTTGGTTGCTCTCTATGCACTTGGTGTCTTTACCGCATTCACAATCACCGGTGTTGGAATGGTCGTTAACGCCCGTCGCGATAAAGGAAAGTTCTGGCGCACAAAGGCCGTCATTAGTGCAGTAGCTGCGGCGACGTCACTCGTTGTTGTCATTATTTTTGCAACGGTGAAGTTCACCGAAGGTGCTTGGCTCATCGTCGTTACCGGACCAACACTTGTCTTCTTAATGTATCGATTCTCCATTAAATATAAAGAGGAACGTGAGGTTCTAGCAATATCAAAGCAGAACGATCGCGCAACTTCTATCTCGCGCCATGATGTCACGGTATTGATTGACACCGTAGACGTTGCAACCCTCGCAACAGTTCGTTATGCACGAAGCCTTAACCCTCGTCATCTCACAGCGGTACATTTCGTTATCGATGATGAGCGAGCTGAGCGAATTAAGAAAAATTGGGCAACTAGTCCAGCGGTTGATGACATCGCACTCGAATTTATTGATTGCCCAGATCGCCGCCTTCCTAATGCCGCAGTCGACTACGCGCTACGTGCAATTGCTCAGCCTGATGTCGAACTCACTCTCTTGCTTCCACGACGCTCGTATTCAAAGTACCTAGGACGACTTCTTCACGATCAGACTGCTGAAGATATTGCTAGTCCGATTTCGCAACTCTCTCGCGTTGTTGCAACGATTGTTCCTTTCGATGTTGAGAAGATCATCTACGCACAAAAGCATCACGGCGAGCTCGAGAATTTCGTCGCACCGGTTGTTCCAGAGTCACGCCCGGCTACTCGTCGAGTAGATGAGCCTGTTACTGAAGCGCCCGGTGAAATTTCCCACTATGCCGAAGATCGCATTGCGATCAATCAGGCAACCTGGCGTAAACGTGCGCACGTACGAGGCAAAGTCGCTTCGATTCGCACGGCTCCATCAGGTGGCGCTCCTCGCGTTGAAGTCGAAGTCTGGGATGAGACTGGCGGAATTACTCTTCAATTCCTTGGTCGCCGAAATGTCGTTGGCCTCGATGTTGGCTCAACAATTTGCGCCGAAGGTATGGTCGGTGAAGAAGATGGTGCACTGACCATCTTGAATCCTTCATACGAGCTCATTATTGAAGGAAATCGCTCAACTCATTAATGGCGGTGGCGGTGGGATTTGAACCCACGGTGGAGTTTCCCCCACTCACGCTTTCGAGGCGTGCTCTTTCGGCCGCTCAGACACGCCACCATGGGCGAGCCTACAACTATCGCTGTTGTTGAAAGAAGTCCTTGAGCAGACCAGCTGCTTCACTCTCCATAATTCCGGAGACAACTTCGACTTGATGAGGTGCACGCGGGTCGCGGAGTACATCCCAGACAGATCCAACTGCACCGGCCTTCTCATCCCACGCTCCAAAGACGAGCGTCTTCATCCGTGCTTGAGCAATCGCCCCTGCACACATCGCACATGGTTCAAGTGTGACAACGATGGTGTGGCCATCAAGACGCCATGTTCCATTCTTGAGTGATGCTTCACGCATCGCAACAATTTCCGCATGGGCAGTCGGATCACAGTCACGCTCCCGAAGATTATGTCCAACACCAACGATTGCGCCATCTTCGTTGAAGACGAGTGCACCTACTGGCACATCACCACTTGCAGTCGCAGCTTGTGCAACTTCAAGGGCTTCAATCATCGCTTTCTTATAATCAATCATAAAGTTCGTCGAACTGCGGTCCGAATCCAAGTCGATGTGCAATCGCTGCAACTGCTTCATCCGGGAAGAGCTCTGGATCAGATGCAAGCGCTTCAATCTCCATCACATTCATCCCAAGATCAATAAGCAAATCAACATCGCCACCAGGTTGTGATTCATCATCTTCTTCTGGGAATGGCAGATCTAAAACATCAACCAGGTCAGCAGCTAAATCGTTTTCGAGTGCAAAGGTGACATCGCTAATCATCATCTGAAGTGAAGTTCCAAGCGCTCGTGCGACAATAAAGAAATCTTCATCAATTGAGATCAATCCCACAGCGCCGCCATTAGTACGAACACCTTTCAGGCGGTCAATAATCTCGGTGAGGTCCTCTGTCTCAAGCTCTGCGACCGACCAACGACCATCTTCGTGCCAAGCAATCACACCAATATCGTTAGCCATGTGCTCATAGTAGGCTGAGAAGATGAAGATTCACATAGCCGAGCACCCACTCATCAGCCATAAACTGACTGTTCTTCGCGATCAAAATACCAAGTCGCCAACTTTCCGCCAGCTAACCGAAGAGATCGTGACTCTTCTCGCCTACGAAGCGACACGAGATATTCATACGGTTCCAGCGACCGTGGTGACTCCAGTCGCGCTCTATGAGGGTGTCGAGCTTGCACAACCTCGACCAGTAGTCGTTCCTATTCTCCGTGCTGGTCTCGGAATGCTCGAAGGTATGACACGTCTCATTCCAACTGCTGAGGTCGGATTCCTTGGCATGGTTCGCGATCATGAGACTCTTCAGGCATCGACATATGCCAATCGCCTTCCCGAGAATCTAGAAGGTCGTCAGTGCTACATCCTAGATCCAATGCTCGCTACTGGTGGCACACTCATCGCAGCAATTGAATATCTCTTTGAACGTGGCGCTCGCGATATCACTGCGATCACAATCTTGAGCGCTCCTGAAGGTATAGAAGCGGTACGTGCCGCTTTTGCTCATAAAGATCACAACATCACATTGGTCACTGGTGCAGTCGACACTAAACTCAACGAGCACGGCTACATCGTCCCAGGACTTGGTGACGCAGGAGATCGTTTATACGGAGTTGTCTAAATGTCATCAACAAGCCCTGGCTACGGAATCACAATACGTGTTGAAGGTCCGCCATCTGCTCAACCAGTAGCTGAAGTAACAAACGCCATAGTTGCTGCGGGTGCGAGCATCACTGCCCTCGACGTTGTTGAATCACATCTTGATCGCGTAGTCATTGACGTAACGTGCGATGCTATTGATGCTGATCATGCTGAGAAAATTAGTGAAGCGATTTCCCAACGCCCACACCTCACAGTTCGCAAAATTTCAGATCGAACCTTCTTGCTCCACCTTGGTGGAAAGATTGAGATTCAATCAAAGGTTCCGCTCAAAACCCGTGATGATCTCTCTCGTGCCTATACTCCAGGAGT
>Ga0208865_1000472_pt1 | contig 12337 bp, 19 predicted proteins | sample CryBogCBE02Aug09_FD_184565 | JGI IMG/M metagenome (GOLD analysis project Ga0208865, IMG submission 184565) | Freshwater microbial communities from Crystal Bog, Wisconsin, USA - CBE02Aug09 (SPAdes) (version 2) | ecosystem: Environmental > Aquatic > Freshwater > Lake | place: Crystal Bog... | reverse complement strand
TTTTGCAATTCCTTTTTGCAGAATTTGTTTTGCCAGCTCGTTTAGTGTGGCTCCCGATCCAAGTGCATCATCAATGATTAGTACATTATTGTATTTTTTCTGAGATTCGACAACAAACGTCTCTGATGCATTAAGAATTCTATCCTCGAGACTTTTAAGTGTTTTTTGTGCTATAAGTATCTTGGCACCTACCTTGTGAACTTTTATTCGTGGAATATTTATAGCAAGATTATTATCTAGTTTTGTCATTAACTGTGATTGGCGCTGTATTGTAGGGGATACGAAAGCAACAGCTTCTATATTGAATTTTTCAATCATATTGTCTATTACGGGATCAATTCTGCTAATCAATTGATTGGTGATACTGCTATCCCCGGTTTGTTTAGCAATCATCACTTGTGTACCCATTTTTGTTTTACCAAAAATTTCAAAGTTATAATAATCTACAGCCCAAACTTTTTTTATTACATTATCGGCAAAAGAAGTTTCAAGCTTATTTGTAAAATCGATAGGAGTATGACCATTCTTGTAATATTTTTTAAGAATAGTGATATATTCGTTTTTCTTTGCATCGAAATCAAAATTTCGAGCATCACACCATCGCTTAAAGCCACTCACGCCAACCAGTTCTTCGCCAAGGGGTGTCAATGCATAAAAATTTTCTTCTATCAAATTAGAGTCTTTAAAGTTTGTAAGTATTTCTTCTTTGACTATACTAGTATTTTTATTTCTGTAAAAACGATTAGGTCCAGTTCCACTCACACTAAATAGATTTTCATTATTCGCAAGCAGCTTCTGCACATATTGACGACTTATCCCTAGTTCCTCAGCAATCACCTTGGGCCTTGATCCGGGCTCTTTTTCCAAAAAGTCTATTAGTTCTTGTAGTGTATTTTCAATCATGCTTATAGTTTACACTAAACTGTTTACTGTAAACAAGTCAATGTCTACCCTTTTATCATAAGTGTTCGAATCCCTCACTCCCAGCCATAATATATTTTTAATTATTGACTAATTTATTATAATAGTATTATAATATATACATGATTAAAAGTACTCAAAAAATTATAAAGATCGGCACTAGTGGTGGAGTAACAATCCCCGCAAAAGAACTTAAAAGGCAAAACATCAATTTCGGAGATGAAGTTGAAGTAATAGTTAGGCCTTTAAATTCCATCAATCCTAATGATCAAGAAGTGATAGATGCTGCTAAAGGCATACTAAATAAGTATAGAAGCGATTTCGATAACTTAAGTAAGAGATGATAAAGCTGACTTTAGAACAAATATTAGAGCTACATGCGCTTGTCATAAAAGAAACTGGTGGCAGTATTGGATTACGTGACCTTGGAAGACTAGAGTCTAGTATAGCAACACAGACACAAAATGTATTTGGAGAAGAACTTTATCCAAACATCGAAGATAAATCCGCTGCAGTTATTAGAAGCATTATCGCCGACCATCCTTTTGTTGATGGTAATAAACGCACCGCTATGATTGCCGGATTAGTTTTATTGGATCTCAATAATATGCAGTTTATTTTTAAGGCAGGTGAAATTGAGGATTATGCAGTGAAGATTGCTACTGATCATTTGGACGTTCCAGAAATATCCGCTTGGTTGAAGGCTCATATTATTTAGAGGTTCGAATCCCTCATCCCAGCCAATATTTATATCAAAAGGATTTTACTTTGCCTAAATAACGGGTCATTAGAAATGATTTAATTTCTTATCTTGAAATGCGCGATTTCTAGACAATATTATCTAAGATGGTTTTTATTTCTATTTATTCCTAGAATATATATGCGATTCAAGAATTTCTCTAACAACTTTGGCCTTAGTTTTACCCTTTATTTTAGCTTCTGTTTTCAGGAAATTACTGATATTTTTACCAATAAACATATTAAATCTTATGTTATTTATATTATCATCATGATGCTCCAAAAAATTACTAACTATTGATTTAAGATGCTCATTATTTTTATATGTTTCAAAATATTTAAGTGTGGTATTCTCACCCATCAAGAAAGAATTAAATCTTTTTGGGTGCTTAGTTAATATTAATAATGGTTTTTGTAGATTTATACTCTGGCCCGCTAAGTATCCATTATTGAAAGTATTGTATGTAGACTCTAATATAACCACATCAGATTCTCTTAGTGCCCTTAAATTTTCATTGTAAATATGACTTAGTTCACTGCTAGAATATTTATAACCATTATTAGATAAACTATAGGATTCCTCTATCCAATTCCTGGTAATATCATGGCCAGAATTCTTAATAATTCCTAATATAATTCTGCAAGCTTCTATATTTGTATTAAGATTGCTGCCAGATGTAGAAAAATAAACTTTCACTCGAGAATAATAACACATATTGATAATATTTGACACATATATGTGCATGTAATATAGTTAATTTATGGAAGCTATAGGCCTAGTAGGTGGTCTTGCCAGTGGCAAGGACAGTTTCGGAAAATTTATAGTAGAAAACAAAGGTGGTTTTCTGATTTCATCTTCCTCGGTAGCAAGAGACTACATTTTAAATAATAGTCTTGGAGAACCCACCAGAGACATGACTAGATTAATCGCTGCTCATTTAAGAAATAAATTCGGTAAGGATTATCTAATTAAGAAGTGCGTAGAATCGATGCCTAGAGAAGAATTATTGGTGGTAAGTGGATTATATGTAATTGAAGAGGTTATCGCTTTAAGATCTTTGTTTAAAAGTGTAATTGTTCATGTTGAAACGCCTGACGAATTGAGAATGCATAGAGCCGTCAAAAGATCCCGCTCTACAGATGAAAGTGATTTTAAGAATTTTTACAGACTAGATAATGAAGATATGAGTGCTAGCATAACCGATCAATGCTTGGGGGATGTTATAAAACTTTCTGATATCAATATTGATGGGAGCATTCCAATTTCAAACAAGGAATATTGGAATTTACAAATGGAAAATGTATTCAAATATGATCATTAATAATTATGTATAAATCAAAATTCAATCCAAGCCCTAATTCAATCGACCTTCTTACAAGAGGAAATATTATTGGGGAGGATGAGACAGCTCCTGAAATGATTGAAAGAGTTGTCTATACTTTATCCCAAGAAGAATCTAATCATCTCAACAGTCAAGATCTAAAACAATTTGAAGAGAATTTAGGCCAAAGAATGGATGATGGAAGAATAATAATGAGCACTCCCATAATGACAAACGCTGGTCGTTACCCTGATAGACCATTAAGCGCTTGCACTATGCCTACTGCAGATTTATTAGACTACAATATAGATTTTTTAAAATTTGAAATCAATAAATTACATGAGCAAGGAATGGGAACCGGCTTTAATCTTAATCCAGTAGATGATCCTGTAAAAATTCTAAAAATGTTAAATCAAATTGCACTAGAGGGATCAAGAAGGGACCAGGAGAACCGTCCAGTAGGTAATATGGCCATACTTGATGTTTATCATCCAAAAATATTAGAATTTATTAATTGCAAAAATTCAACTGATAATAATAGTGAGGAATGGAAATTCAATATCTCCGTGAATTTAGATGATGATTTTTTTAAAATTTTGTATTCATCTGGAAAAATTAAACTTCTTGATGGCAGGACAATTTCAGCTGAAGAAATATTTAGTGCAATAGTAGATTCAACAATGAAATGTGCGGATCCGGGATTAATCTTTTTAGATCGTTTGAACTACAGAAATCCCATACCAGGCTTGGGAAAATATAAAACTATTGCTCCTTGCGCTGAAGTAGGACTTCTTGAGGGGGAATCTTGTCAATTTGGGAATATAAATATTGCCAAATTTATTTCCCTTAAAGGAGATGACTATTCATTAAATTATTCAGATTTAGCAGAATCAGTTAAAGTTTTAACCAGAGCATTAGATTCAGCTTTAAGCATAAGCATAAAAAATTATGCTACCGTACAGTCTTCAGAAATAATGAAACAAAAAAGAAAAATCGGTATTGGAATTAGTGGAGTTGCAGATGCAATAAGCATTGCTGGCTTAATATATAATTCAGATAAAGCTAGAGTGCTTTTAGCGGAATCTCTTTCATTCATAAATTATATTTCCAAATTAGAATCTCATGAAATAGCCAAGACAAAAGGTTCTGCACTATCGATGTACAATCAGAATGGAAATAGGTATTTCGATGAAGAAAATTACATTGCTAAAATGTATGGCATGCTCGAAGATACTGAATCGATCAGTAACTCAGAATGGATATCTCTTGGAAATAAAATTAAAAACACTGGATTGCTAAGAAATACTACCACTGTTGCACTGCCACCAACTGGCAGAAGTGCTCTAATATATGATTCATCTACAGGAGTAGAGCCGCATTTTTCTATTGATAGAATTAGTGAATCTGTAAAAATCAAAATGGCTGAATACATGGGGAGATTGATTAATGATTTCATAGATAAGGACAAGATAACAGACTATATAGATTCAGATAATTTTAAAGAATACCTTTCCTGCGCATTAGACATATCACCCTTGGGACATATTGCTATGGTATCTACACTACAGAAATACACTGACGAATCTATATCAAAAACAATAAATCTAAAAGCAAATTCAACAACTTCCGAAATTGAGCACATATACATTAAAGGCTACGAGGCTGGCCTCTCCGGCATTACAATATATGTAGATGGTAGTCGCGACCAACAACCAATTGTACTCAAGGAAAAATGATTATATAATATGAAAATATGAAAGAAGTTTATAACGCTAGTGAAGTTGGATTTTTGAAACATGAAGTAGATTTTATATATAAAGCTATTAATATAGCAAGAACAGAATTACAAAATGCAAATCATGAATATGGAGATGCAGTGGCATCAAGTGGAGGCGATTGGGCATTTGATGATCCAGGATCGCAAATCGCAGCAATGAATGCTAATCAGAAAGATAAAGCTTTACAACAGTTAATTAAATTATCTTCCTTAATAGAGAAAAATGGTACAATATCCTATCCAGAAATTGATTTTCCTATTGTTACTTATGGCTCACGAATACATACCATTGAAGAAAATGAATATAGAGAAATATATGATTTAGGGACTGTAATGATACCAGGATTAACTTCCGATTATAATGTTACAATAATCACCAAAAATTCTCCTATTGGAAATAGTCTATATGGCAGTAGAGTTAATGATTCTATATCATGGGAAGCCCCTAACGGTAACACTTTCTACGCAAAAGTAGAAAAAATAGACCAATTAGCAGTTAAAACTTACTATGAAAGATTTGGCGATAATAATAATGAATAATCTTTACTTTCAATATTGCCCAAAATTAATAGTTTTAAATAAATCACTAGATAATGTTCTGCTTGCAAAGAGAAAAGGAGAACAAGATTATGATGGAGTCTACTCTTTTGTTGGCGGTAAATTAGAGACTAGTGATGGGTCAATAATTAATGGCATTAAAAGAGAAAAAAATGAAGAAATAGGCAGTGATGCAAAAATTAAGGTAGCATTAATGCCAGTGTACAATGCATACTATCAAAAGAAGGATGGATCATGCATGATTTTACCTCATCACATATGTATTTATGAGTCTGGTGATATAAAAATAAATGAAGAATACAGTGATTATAAATGGGTAAATATAAAAGAAATTAGAAACTTCCAACCTAAAATCGATACGATTGTACCTGCAGTTGAATGGGCACTACGTTTTATCGATAGTTTGAACGATAACGACTACCAAGAAATCTAACATCAAATTTTCACTCAATTATTATTTATGATACCGTTCAAATTCAAGCTTGATGTAACTTTTAGAATTATGTGCCATAGGCATTTCAAGAGCTTCTTCAATAGTAACCCATTTTGCTTGTAGTATTTCAAAAAGCTGAGGCACAATCTCACCAGATACATAAGTTCCATGGAATATATGAATATCATTATCTGGATCATTAACAGAAAACTTATCTATCATGTCTGAAATCTCGCAGACTATATTCGTTTCTTCAAGTACTTCCCGTGCTAAACCTGTTTCTAGATCTTCGCCATCTTCTATAACTCCACCAGGAAAATTCCATTTATGATTTTCTCTGAAAGGAGGTGCAATCTGAACAAGTAAAATCTTATTAGCTGTGTTTTTTATAATTGCGAATGCACATCTTGCCATAATGTTAGTATAACCCAGATTGATATATAATATTTTTAAAAGGAATAACTTAAGAAAAATATAATATTTGTAACAGGAAACAATAGAAAAATAAATGAAGCTCAATCAAGCTGTGATTTATTTGAAATTAATGTAGTGCCTCAACATCTAGATATAGATGAAATTCAAGATCATGATCCTATCAAAATTACTAAAAAGAAAGCTAAGGATGCCTATAGCCAAATTAAAGCACCATTAATAGTCAACGATGCCTTCTGGTCTATTCCAGCGCTTAATGGTTTCACTGGGGGCTATATGAAGGACATAACAGAATGGTTTGATGCTCAAGATTTTATTAATCTTATGAGGGATAAGAGAGACAAATCAATCTTAATTACAGATTGTATAGTTTACGTCGATGAAGATGGTATGAAAGTTTTCTCGAAAAAAATATCCTGTGAATTTACATTGCAACCTAAAGGAGAAGGAAACTCAATTGAAAAAGTTGTTGTTTTAAATGGTAAAACTTTAGCAGAGTATCATGGCGATGGCGAACTATCTGAAAAACCTAATGAACTTATTTATTATGAGTTTGCCAAATGGTATAGTCATAAAAAATAAGTTAATAAATCTTGAGTCTTATAAGCAATATCATTATATAGGTTATCAGCTAATAAATATTGCAGAGTTTACTAAGATAAAAGATTTTATTCCGATCACGAAGTATCTGATTGTAAATTTATGTACCCCGTCGAACATGACTTAATATTGAATAACAGCTTCAAGCAATCAAGAAAAAAACTAGGGATCTACATCTTTAGATATTTTTCTTTTTTAAAACTATAGATTTTGCAAATTATTTTTTAATGCCGCTAGCGAGCTAGGGCTTGAGTTTATGTCCTCATCGCTAGGCCCGCCATTGTACCAATCTAAAGCTACGATATTATTGTTGCTTTTTGCATAATTAAACATATCATTGATCCAGATAGATTTACCGTCGATCGATTCTTTTAATCTAGCGATCTAATAATAAATTTTATAATGTGCATATATTTAAATAATTGTTGATTTATAGCATAAGAATTTTTACAATATGGATATGAAAACTTCAAAAAATAAAAAAAGTACTAATTTTTTATACTATTCTATCTTCTTACTTATTGCCGTGCTTATTTCGGTCATTGTTTTTTATAACTACAGTTCATCTAACAAGATCATTTTAAATGCTTGCAATAGCGTGTTGAAATATGGCGACAAAAATAGTGACGTTCAGCTACTCCAGAAACAATTGAATCTACATAAAAAAGATATAGGCGGAAATTTGAACGTTGATGGTGATTATGGATATTTAACAGAAGCTGCTGTTAAAAATTACCAAAATGACCATAAGATTCCAGTTACCGGAGTTGTCGACTGGAAAACATGGAAAGTCTTATTAAATACCACGGTCTGTAAGGTGAAAATATGAAAAAAAATTCACTAGTAGTACAAAGTAAATTACGATTAGCTACATTATCATTTCTGATTTTTTTGACTCTTTCTGTTATGGCGTTATTCGCTTTAAACTATAATTCGTCCAAGAGCACAACATTAACACTTACTCAGTCCAAACCTACTTTCATAAATCATCCAGTAGGATCAAGCGGTGCGCAGGTCGGTGATATGGCCTCCTTCGAAGCTCCACTAATTCAGAACAATATGATCATAGGCGAGCTATCTGGCGCAAGGACTCTTGTAGAAACATCGGATAAACTTAATTGGACATATAAAGACAAGAGTACTGGTTCTGGAAATGGTCAAAAAAATGACATGTGGATAAACACAATGGTATTTAATATCTACGGTAAAGGCACAATCATTGCAGAAGGCCAACGATTAATTCCATCCGATTCCAATGTTGCCGATTTTCCACAAATGTCTAGTGAAGATACTGAATCTGTTGCAATTATAGGAGGAACCGGAGAATATAAATTTGCTCATGGCCAACTAACCTCGACAAGACATGCAAATGGCGAATACACTCAAGTATTTACTATGCATTTGAAATGATTCCCTTCCTTTAAATGAAAATGACAAAAAATATAAACATAGATATTGAAAACATAGTACATGGAAGAGTAATACATTATGATGCCGGCGATACAATAACTATTTTCTACCGTAAAGAATTATCGGGATTTGGATTACGTTTCGGCCCCATTCTTGAACATCAATCTTGGAGCCTTAGAAGCTTTAATAGTAGCGTTGGACCTAACACTTATGCACCTAATCAGAGATTTAAACTTGATGGAAAATCATTATCCTTAAACTCAAGGGGCGATGAAACTATTGAAGTCATTCCACATAGATCAGGACATAATCTAATTATAAGAGCAGAAAATCCAGGCCAATTATATATAGATCAAACACATCATCATTCCTACCTGCCCCCAAAATGGGCTTATGATTATTGGTTCTCTACACCTTGGACTAGAATATCCGAGAAGAATGTTCTAGATGAAATACATCAGGCCAATCAGTATAAATTAGAACCTAAAATATGGCTCATAGACGCAGGATGGCAATCAAATAAAGAACTACTAACATTCAATAAAGAATTATTCCCTTCCGAAGATAATTTCTTAAAGAATCTCTCAAACATGAATATTAGACCAATAGTCTGGTTCAGTCCGTACGTGGAGATTAATACTGATTTATGGAAATTATGTGATTCAAATAATTGGCTAGTTAAAGCACCTGATCATACAAGCGCTGTTTTTCCTGTAGCTGGAGAAGGGGATATTATAGGATCTTATTTAGATTTTACCTCCACTAGCTTTATTGAACATCTGAAAGCCAGATTAGAAGAAATGAAAACTAAAGGTCTAGCTGGCATTATGTTTGATTTTGGCGAATCACTCCCGGATGAAGTTCACCTTAACTTCCAGACAGATAGTAGTAGAACTGATCGAAAAAATAAAATTACTGGGCATAATTGGTTCGTTGGAGAAACCAAGAAAGTCATGCATCAAATTATGAAACCCTTGGATCTTTGTCTAATATCTAGATCCGGATGGAATGATAGCTACCAACATACAGGTCTATGGCTAGGAGATCAATCTTCGGACTCTTCAAGATTTGCCGGACTGGAAAGTGTACTTTGGGGCTACCAAACAGCCCATGATGCTGGATATAAGTTCGTTGGCATGGATGTTGGCGGATATTTTGGAAAACCTACAATAACTGACTATAAAAGATGGTTAGATCTTTCCGTTTGCATGCCTTTTTCAATGCTACATGGAGCCATTAAAGCCAATCCGTGGGAAGAAGGACATGAAGCAATTGAATATTTTAAAGAGATTCGCAAATTACATAATAAAATATGGAATAATTCGGAAGTTGTTAAGATCAAATTCAATATAGATAACAACAAGATAACAAAAATAATTGTGAATGATTACGAGTTTAATAATTAGCTGATTGCAATAAAATCATATGAACTATTAATTGAGATTAATTACACAAATAATAGCCATATTATTATTTTATTTTTTCTTCAATACTAACTTCTATTATTTTCCGTATTAAAGCTTCAGGAACTAAGTAATCTAAAGACTCTCTTAAGGCTCCCTTGGACTGTTCGAATTTGTCTAAACCCGCAATCTTACTTAACACACTTCCACTGCAAGGATATATGCCTATGTGATTTTTGTGAGCATCAAAAGATATTATAGGTTTGTTCTTATATTTAATTGTAGGCATTCCATAATAAATAGATTCTTCACCATCTGGAAGCATACTTAGAGCTATACTTCTTATTCTTATAAGTTCTTTGCGTTTTCTTGAATCTACATTATTTATATAATTTTCAATAGGACTCATTCATTACCATTTTACAGTAAATTATAAATTATTTTTTAACAAGAGTATAATTTAAGCATAACAATTAAGCAGAAATTAATATGAAACAAGACAATAAGATTCTTAAATTAGTTTATACGTTTTTCTTAGGGATAATAATAGCTCTATTTATCGGATTTGGAATCAATACCTTCTATCCAAGCCCAGCAGAACCCCAAATACCTGAGAGATTAAATACTCTAAACAATACCATGAGTAAAACTCCAACTGATGAACAAATTACTCTTCAGAATCAGTATGATAAAACTCGAAGTGATTTCGAAAAGAACAAAATGAATCCATATAACAGAAATGTTTCTATTATCAGCCTAAGTGCAGCTGTAATACTTTTAGCTCTTAGTCTGTTCTTAGAAAAAAGAAATATTAAAGTTATTTCCGATGGAATAATGATGGGTGGATTATTTATGCTGATCTATAGCATAGGAAGAGGCGTAGCTTCAAAAGATAACAAATATATGTTTATGGCTGTAAGCGTTGGCCTAATAACTGTTGTTTACCTTGGATATCATAGATTTGTAGACAATAACACCTCTAAGAAAAAGTCCAAGAAATAATTTAGCCTATATAATTTTTAACATGGAAGCCAATGATCTTAAAAAAAAGATATACGATTTTAATGGCTTAGTAGTCGAGATAGGTGGCCCCACTATTAACGGTTATGAATTTCTTAAAGATCTCAATATAGATTTACCTAGAAAAATAATTGTTACTAATATTAAAAACCCTATAACTATTAATCCATTTGGGGATAATCCTAAGGAATATAAGGTAGATATGGTAGCAGACATCAATAACCTGCCCTTTGATGATAATTCCATAGATATTATTATGGCTTCTTCACTGCCACACAAATTACATGAACAATTATTTAGAGAGTCCAAAAGAGTACTTAAATCTAACGGATTAGTTATTGCAGAAAATATTAAGAACATAGATATAAAATACGCAAAAGAAAACGGATTTCAAGTTTCAAAACTACACAACCAACAATACTCCATATTCAATGGAATATTCATCAAAAATTAAAAATCGTTAGTTAAGTATTTCGAAAACTATTTCGTTATGCCTAAATATACCAGGCATCCAAGGTGGATCAAATCTTGAAATAATAGGGTTTTCATTTATTTTTATATTATGCAGATTTGCCCAAGTTCTTAGAGTATTCACTAATTTGTCTACTTTTCCCTCACTCGTGTATCCCGAGAATTTAATCACTAGAGATTCATGAGGTTTAATTTGCTTAATCTTAACTTGGTTATTTACAGGTTTTGGTAATGTATCAATAGAGTATTTAGAAGGCATAGTGAAAGTTACTTTGTACGTGCTGCTATTAACCATAGAAGTATTCACAGGTGCTGTCATTGAAATCTTTTCGGAAGACTCTACTTTTGAACTACTCACAGGAACAGTCATGGCAATTTTCTTGGAACTTATATTATTTCCGAATATATAGTCTGCCAGTGCAGAAAATGCATAATTACCCGCCGAGTTATATCCAGAAGCTTCAACTTCTACTTCAGCATTTATATAACCTTCGTATTTCCTAATTTCTATTTTTCCTTCTTTTTTAATTACTTTGTATTTTGGAGTTTCTATAGCCATACATTAATAGTAACAGTAATATCTATAATACTCATTACATTTATGTATTTATTGCTAAAAGACGATATTTGTTGTATTGTATACATCCATGGAAAATAACAGTATAGCTAAGAAATATAGTGAATCAGTGGTAAGGTCACATGCCAAATACGCTACTAGCTTATTACTATCTAGTGGTGTATATGGTTACCTCAGTGATCTATACTACAAGGATATTGAGAGAGGTGATTTGGGATATTTAAATAATTCATCTACTAGAAATTTTCTAAGTGCAGAATTGCCTGTTACCGTTTCTATGAGGCCTGACAAATATAACGATGAATGCGATTTATTAATCTATAGATTCGAAAAATTCTATCCTAATGGCGAGCCCTATTCTAGGGACGAATATGGTCCTTTCGTATTTCTTAGGAACGAAAACGGTGTTGAAGAATTTAGATACGAAGATATGAGAAACAGAACTGAAATCAATAATGCCATGAAGTTTCTAATATCTACTACTTTTGAAAAAATTCTTGAAGACCAAAGAATAACTGGCTTTAATTTATTTGATTAATTTTTTATCCAGAATTATTACAAGCGGAGTAATTGAAATAGTAGCTGAAGTCAGAATGATGACAACCGCTTGAGTAATATCTGTAAATAAATCAAAAGGTACGCTTGCGACTAAACTAATTAAAGAAAGAATATATA
>Ga0208865_1000456_pt1 | contig 12575 bp, 12 predicted proteins | sample CryBogCBE02Aug09_FD_184565 | JGI IMG/M metagenome (GOLD analysis project Ga0208865, IMG submission 184565) | Freshwater microbial communities from Crystal Bog, Wisconsin, USA - CBE02Aug09 (SPAdes) (version 2) | ecosystem: Environmental > Aquatic > Freshwater > Lake | place: Crystal Bog... | reverse complement strand
TGTACCCATCACTCTTGCTCAATAGCGCACAGAGCTTCGCCAGCTTCCTTCGTTAATGTCACTAGGAATCCCGCAGCTCGATCCTGCCCTTGAAAGCACTCTTACCGCCGATATGGCGAGAGTTGAATCTTTGCTGCGCTCCCACATTGAGGGCGAATACCCTCTCGTTATTGAGACCTCACGCCACCTCGTTGAGGCTGGTGGGAAGCGCCTCCGTCCACTTTTAACTCTGCTAGGCGCTCAATTCGGTGATCCGACAGCCCGGGGAATCGTCGAAGCGGCAGTTGTCTGCGAACTTACCCATCTAGCGACGCTCTATCACGATGATGTCATGGATGAGGCGCCCCTTCGGCGTGGAGTTGAGAGCGCAAATAACCGGTGGGGAAATACCGTTGCGATTCTTACCGGTGACTATCTCTTTGCGAAGGCATCTCAGCTACTTGCTGATTTGGGGCCAGAAGCTGTTCGATTGCAAGCCGCAACCTTTGAACGGTTGGTGATTGGGCAGATCACTGAGACTCAAGGTTCGCCATCAGGCACAAATCAACTCGATCATTATTTGCATGTCATCTCTGGCAAGACCAGCTCTCTCATCGCAACAAGTATTCGCTTCGGTGCCATGCTCTCTGGCGCAGATGAGAAGACCATTGAAACTCTCACCCAATATGGTGAACTTATCGGAACTGTCTTCCAACTCGCTGATGATGTTATCGATATTGCGAGCGAGACAAATGAATCTGGAAAGACTCCAGGAACTGATCTGCGTGAAGGAGTTCCGACTCTGGTCACGCTCTATATCCTTGAATCGAGCGATCCAGCAGATGCGCAGCTCCGTGAAATTCTCTCAGCGCCGATCACTGATGAAGCGGTTGTTCAATCAACGCTGAAGGCACTTCGTGAGCACGAAGCACTTGCAAATGCGCGCCGCATTTTGATTACCTATGCAGATCAAGCCCGTGAACGGCTATCGACATTGGCAGATGGCCCAGCGAAGGACGCGCTATCAAACCTCTGTGAGGCGATCATTACCCGAACTGCTTGATCGAACAAGATCAATTCCGAGTGTGATCAACGCTCCCCAGATAATAAAGAAGCCGATCCAACTTGCCACCGACATCTTTTCGTGACGCACAACGACGCCGATCAGAAATTGCAGAGTTGGTGTGATGTATTGAAGTAGGCCAATGATGGTGAACGGTAGGCGATTGCCGGAGCCATTGAAGAGCAGTAATGGAATTGCAGTCACAACGCCAGCGCCGACTAGGAGCAAGGTAAGCCCAACCCCGTGGCCAAAGTGAGATTTACCCTGATTAGCTAAGAGGAGTAAGTAGCCACCGTAAAAGGGGAGTGAGATGAGCGTCTCGATCGTCAGCCCCTGCAAAGCAGGTATAGCTAGCTGCTTTTTGATGACTCCATAGCTTCCCCAGGAGAGCGCGAGAGCAAAGGCGATCCATGGTGGCCGACCATAGTCGATGGTGAGTACAAGAACTCCCACGACTGCGATCCCAACTGAGAGCCATTGAAGTCTGCGCATCTTCTCTTTAAGGAGCAGGACACCAAAGGCGATGATGATCAGCGGATTGATGTAATAACCAAGTGCACACTCAACGACATGGCCATGGTTGACGCCCCAGATATAGACGAGCCAGTTAATTGAGATGAGAAGTGAGGTGAGTGCCAACTTAAAGAAGGTCTTAGCGTTCTTCATCAACTTCAATGTTGGAGTTAATTGGTGCAAGAGTGCGAGTGCAATGAAGCAGACGAGAAGTGTCCAGACAGATCGATGAGCAACAATTTCAACTGGACCAGATGGCTTCAGTAGCGGCCAATAAAGTGGGAAGAGACCCCAAATGCCGTAAGCGCTTACACCAAAGAGGAGACCGAGTTTGTAACTCTTCATTTAGCGGTAGTTAGTAAATTGAACTGCAAACTCCCACGGATGATCTTTCACCATGGCGATTGCAGTTTGGAGATCATCACGGCTCTTGCTCGTGACACGAAGTTCATCACCTTGGATCTGAGTCTTGAGAGACTTTGGTCCTTCATCGCGAAGTAGTTTGGCAATCTTCTTCGCATTCTCGGTTGAGATACCTTCTTTTAAGGTGCAGGCAATTTTGTAGGTCTTACCGCTGAGCTGTGGAGCACCAGCATCGAGGTGCTTGAGTGAGACGCCACGCTTGACCAATTTATCCTTGAGTACTTCCAAGGCGGCCTTCGCCTTCTCTTCAGTATCAGCCTCAATATTGATCTTGCCCGTGCTCTTTTCGAGCTTCGTTCCGGTATTTTTAAAATCAAAGCGGGTATCGATCTCGCGCTCGGCCTGGTTAAAGGCGTTATCTACTTCCATCTCATCGATCTTTGAGACGATATCGAAGCTGGAATCAGCTGCCATTTACTGTGCCTCCTGAGTGCGAATTGCTTTGCGTGAAAGGGCGATGTGTCCTACGAATCCTACGATGAGAGCGAAGATGATTCCGACGTTTGCGAAGGCCCATGGACCGGTTTTTCCGCCGATTGCACCCATGAAATAGCCCTGCCACGAGAGCCAGGATGCCATGGTGTTGGTGACGAAGCCCCAACCAATAATCGAACCAACAATAACGAGTCCAATGCTACGCAGGTTATAAGCACCATAACGTCCTGAGTTCGTGAAGAGATCTACTTCGTTGTAATCGCGCTTGCGCATAACTACATCGGCAACAAAGATCGCAGACCACACTGCGACCGGAACTCCGAGTGTGATGATGAAGCCTTGGAATGGCAGGAAGAAGTTCTTGGAGATCCAGACAATATAGATCGTTCCGATCGCCATGATTGTTCCGTCAATACCGGCAGCAACGTGGCGCTTAACAGGCAACCCAATCGAAACGAGAGTGATTCCCGATGAATAGAGATCGAGAATGGCGCCACCAACTAGACCGAGAACAGCAACGATGGCAAAGGGAATGAGGTACCAAGTAGGAAGTTCTTTTGTGAGAGCACCAATCGGATCGCCAGCAATTGCATCACTCAATGATTTAGAACTACCTGCGAGCAGTGATCCATAAATAACAAGTACTACTGGAACGATTGATGCTCCGAAGACAGTCCAGGTCACAACACCTTTGCTTGAGGTCTTGCGCGGTAGGTATCGTGAATAATCCGCCGCTGAATTAACCCAGCCCAGCCCAATTCCAGTAATTCCAAAGATGATCGCCCCAACAAATCCTTGAATATTTCCGGATTTAATGGAGCTCACGCTATGCCACGAGATCTTTGAAACGGTTAGGGCGATATACCCAATTGTCAGAACGATGGTTGCACTCGTGAGCCACCGTTGAATCTTCATAATCATCTGAAATCCGAGAACTCCACCGAAGATTGTTAGGCCAGCGGCAAAGAGAAAACCAATAACTCCGGCGAGATTGTGGTTGATATGGCCGACACGGGCGAGCACGGTCTGAGTCGCAAGCGTTGCGAGTGAGACCAGAATCGTCTCCCATCCGACAAAGGTGAGGTAGGAGAGCAGACCCGGAAGGCGATTGCCCTTCACACCAAAGGCAGCCCGAGAGAGGGTCATGGTTGGGGCGTTTGAGCGCTTACCTGCGAGGGAGGAGATCGCCACTACTAAGAATGAACCGACCGTTCCGATGATCGCCGCGAGAGTTGCCTGCCAGAAGGAGATCCCAAAGCCGAGGAAGAAGGAGCCGTAGGAGAGGGCTAAGAGGCTGACATTGCCTGCTGCCCACGGCCAGAAGAGTGAGCGGGCAGTGCCGCCGCGCTCTGGCTCAGAGATGATGTTGATGCCATTGAGTTCTAGTCGCCCTGAATCGGCCGCGCCCCGTTGTGTGGTCATTGCCGCAGTCTAACGCCAGTGACAATAAATTGGCTTGCCCTCTGAGTTACGGCTAGATTGAAGAAATGGAGACCAGCAAATACACACTCGCACAAGTCGCTAAGACGATCGATTCCGCACTCTTAAAGCCGGAGATGACGATTGCCGAAGTTATCGCGGGATGTGAGATGGCGAAGAAATATCACGTCGCATCGATCTGTTGTCGGCCAGCGGATGTCGCCCTTGTTGCGGAACAACTCAAAGGTAGTGACGTTCTTGTTGGCACCGTTGTTGGCTTTCCTCACGGCTCCTCATCAACAAAGGTGAAGGTCTTCGAGACTGCGCTCGCTGTTGAAGAAGGTGCTGTTGAGATCGATATGGTGATCAATATTGGTTACATGAAATCTGGGATGTATGACGAAGTTCGTGATGAGATTGCTGCGGTAGTAAAAGCGGCAGCGGGATATCCAGTGAAGGTTATTTTGGAGAATGCCTACCTCACCAAAGAAGAGATCGTGAAAGCTTGCCACCTCTCAGAAGAGGCCGGTGCACATTATGTGAAGACATCGACTGGCTTTGCTCCAACTGGAGCGCTCCTTGAAGATGTGAAACTTATGCGCGCATCAGTATCGCCGAAGATGAAGGTAAAGAGCGCAGGCGGCGTAAAAAATCTCGATATGTTGCTCGAATTTATGGATGCTGGCGTTGATCGCTCAGGAGCAAGTGCAACGGCTGCAATGCTCGACGAGTACATCGCGCGCTTCGGGGCTTAACCCGAAACTTTATTCAGCTGCGATCTTTGCGTAGGCAGGCTTGACGATATTTTCGATGATAGCCAAGCGCTCCTCAAAGGGAATAAATGCGCTCTTTAAGGCATTCACCGTCACGCGCTGAAGGTCTTCAAAGGTCCAATCAAAGGCATCGACGACCTGGTTCATCTCATGGCTCATAGATGTTCGGCTCATGAGGCGATTATCAGTATTGAGCGTGACCCGGAAACGGAGTTTCTCGAGGAGTCCGATCGGGTGTGAGTGAATATCTTTCGCGGCTCCGGTCTGAAGGTTTGAGGTTGGGCAGAGTTCCAGTGGAATGCGACGATCGCGAACATATGAAGAAAGAAGTCCTAGCTTTGGCTCGCCACCGCTGAGATCGATATCGTCGACGATGCGAACGCCATGGCCTAAACGCTCAGTGCCACACATCTGAATCGCCTGCCAGATGGAGGGGAGCCCAAAGGCCTCACCGGCGTGAATAGTGAAGTGGGCATTCTCTTCACGGAGATAATTGAATGCTTCGAGATAATCAGATGGCGGGAAGCCATCTTCTGGCCCAGCGATATCGAATCCAACGACGCCTTGGTCTCGGAACTGAACAACTTTACGTGCTACCTCATTAGCAAAATCATTTTGGCGAAGTGCGCAGAGCAGTTGAACAACGCCAATGGTGAAGCCTTCTGCCTTTGCATCTGCCATGCCAAGTCGGAATCCCTCAGTTGTTGCCTCAATAACTTGGTCGAGGGTAAGCCCTTTTTTAGTGAAGAGTTCTGGTGCACCACGAACTTCTGCGTAGACGACTCCATCACGAGCAAGATCAATGACACATTCACGGGCGACGCGAATGATTGCTTCACGGGTCTGCATAACTGCGATCGTGTGATCGAATGTTACGAGATATTTTTCAAGTGAACCCGAGTTACATGAATCTTCAAACCAATCAGCTAACTCTTCTGCATCTGTCGAAGGTAGTTGATAGTTAATCTCGGCTGCGAGATCGATGATGGTCTGTGGACGTAATCCGCCATCGAGATGATCGTGTAGGAGCGCCTTTGGCACGCGCTTAATTTGATCCCGAGTGGGCTTTGCCGTGAGAGTCATATCAACCTTCGATTCGTTCGATGATGAGCGGAAGACGTTCTACCTTCTCACCTGTTGCTGAAATCTTTGTGGATCCCTGGAGAATTTCTAGTGCACGTTCGAAGCGCGCTGGTTCATCGGTGTGAAGAGTGAAGAGTGGCTGGCCTGCGGTGACCTGATCACCGGGCTTCGCATGCATTTCGATACCCGCACCGGCTTGGACTGCTTCACCTTGGCGAGAACGGCCTGCGCCTAAGCGCCAAGCGGCTATACCGACCTTCATGGCATCCATGGCGATAAGTTCACCACTGCTATCAGCGGTAACAATATGTTGCTCCTTCGCCACCGGCAGATCCGCATCAGGGTCTCCGCCTTGGGCAGAGATCATCCGGCGCCAATGGTCCATTGCGGCACCATTTTTGAGTGCATCGGCAGGATCCATGAGTGGTGTGATCTTTGCGGCCTCGAGCATCTCGCGCGCAAGAATCAAGGTCAGTTCAACGACATCTGATGGTCCACCGCCGGCAAGGACTTCAACTGATTCACGAACTTCAAGAGCATTTCCGGCAGTGAGTCCGAGTGGAACATCCATCGCGGTAATAAGTGCAGTGGTCTTAACGCCAGCTCGAGTTCCAAGTTCAACCATTACCTTGGCAAGTTCACGAGCCTCAAGTGGATCGCTCATAAATGCTCCGCTACCGGTCTTTACATCAAGAACTAACGCAGAGGTACCTTCGGCGATCTTCTTACTCATAATGCTCGATGCAATAAGTGGAATCGCTTCAACGGTAGATGTCACATCGCGGAGTGCGTAAAGCTTCTTATCGGCAGGGGCTAAACCAGCTCCGGCTGCGCAGATAACTGCTCCGACATCTTGAAGAACTTTGAGCATCTCGTCGTTTGAGAGTGATGCGCGCCATCCAGGGATCGATTCAAGTTTGTCGAGAGTTCCACCGGTGTGGCCGAGACCGCGTCCTGATAATTGAGGTACTGCGCCACCGCAGGCAGCGACAAGTGGTGCAAGCGGAAGAGTGATCTTGTCGCCGACTCCACCAGTTGAATGCTTATCAACAGTTGGTCGTGAAACCTTCGACCAATTCATTCGCTCACCAGAGTTGATCATCGCATCAGTCCAGCGAGAGATCTCACGAGAGTTCATTCCGTTGAGCAAGATCGCCATTAAGAGCGCGGACATCTGTTCGTCAGCAACGACACCACGTGTGTAGGCATCGATTACCCAATCAATCTGAGGATCGGTTAACTCGTTGCGATCACGCTTTGCGCTAATGATCTCAACGGCTGCAAATTTCTCACTCATGAGGTGAGGTTATCTGGTCCAAAAGCCCAAGGCAGCATCGTTGACATTGGGGTAGGGCCTTCAGGAGTCATGAAGAGGAGTTCATTTCCGCCATGCTCGAAGAGAAGTTGGCGGCAACGGCCACATGGTGAGAGGTAATTTCCTTGGCTATCAACGCAGACTGCTGCGATTAAGCGCCCGCCACCTGTCGCGGTGAGATTCGAGACCAACCCGCATTCAGCACATAGACCGAGCCCATATGAAGCGTTCTCAACATTGCAGCCCGTCACAATTCGTCCATCTGATACAAGCGCTGCGACTCCAACTGGAAACTTTGAATAAGGCGCATATGCCTTCTTCATGATCGCCTTTGCCTCAGTATGGAGAAGCTCCCAATTGATCTCACTCATTAGTGTGAGCCTCCACGGCTGTAATGGATGCCATCTGCCTTTGGAGCGCGAACGCGACCAACCAGTCCCGATACGGCAATGATCGTCGCAATATAAGGAAGCATCAACATAAATTCAGATGGAATCGATACTCCGATGATTGAGAGCGTGCCCTGCAAATTATCGGCAAATCCAAATAAGAGCGCCGCACTAACTGCTCCCATCGGTGTCCACTTACCGAAGATCAGCGCCGCGAGTGCGATAAAACCTGCTCCGGCAGTCATCTCTTTGCTGAAACTACCGACAGAGCCAATGGTGAAGTAAGCACCGCCGAGTCCTGAGACGAGACCGGCGATCACAACATTCCGGAAGCGGAGCTTATTGACATCGATGCCGACACTATCTGCCGCTGTTGGATGTTCGCCAACCGCGCGAGTGCGTAGCCCCCACTTAGTCTTAAAGAGCGAGAAGGTGATCAGACCGACGATGAGATACATAAGGTAGACGATGATCGTCTGGTTGAAAAAGATTGGCCCAATAATTGGCAACTTGCCCAGCACTGGAATTTCTAGGTGAGAGAACGATGGTCCTGAGTTCCAGGTTGATTGATAAGGGATCAACAACTTCTTGTAAAGGAAGTCGGTGAGGCCGATAACAAGAACATTGAGCACAAAGCCTAGAATGACTTGGTCAACTGAGAACTTAATTGCAAAGGTTGCTAGCAACAATGAGATCAACGCACCTGCGAGTGGCGCAACAAGTAGCCCCCACGAAGTCTTATGGGTAAGGCTCGCTACGACACCAGAGGCAAAAGCCCCAGCGAGTAATTGACCCTCGATAGCGATATTGATGACACCTGACCTTTCGCAGATAAGTCCAGACATTGATCCAAAGACCAGTGGAACGGCGAGGAGAAGAGTGCCTTGAAGCATGCCGGTGAGCGGGATGAATTTTCCAGCTGCTGCCCAGCAAAGGAAGCTAACAAGGAGTGAGAGTGTGGAGAGTGCAGTGCCAATCGCCGGGTTCTTCTTCGTGCGCACCAAGAAGATACCGAGCGCTGATCCAATCGTAGCTAGGGCAGAGAAGAGGTATGCACCCGTTTGAGATCCAATGACCCATTTATGGATGAGAACCCATTCGTTGCCGAGAGTGAAGCCGAAGGTCGTTGGGGCGTTCGCTTTATTTCCAAGACCAAAGGCATAGAGCTCAAGAAGTGCAAGGATAAAGAGTGCAACAAGAAGTCGAAATTGGCGGCGTTGAACTGCGGTCATTGTTTTCATTATCCGTTCCATCCCTTCGACGCCATTGCTTCTTGGGTTTTAAGGTTCTTAATTCTGAAGATGTAGCGAACCAAGGTAGGAGCTGCAATGAAGAGAACGATGAGCGCTTGAATCACGAGCACAATATCGAGTGGGGTCGTGGTATTTGATTGCATAGTGCGACCACCTGTGCGAAGCGCTCCGAACAGGAGAGCTGCGAGTACTGTGCCAAGTGGTTTTGCTCGACCAAGGAGGGCAACCGTGATTGCATCAAATCCGAAGTTACCTGCAATATCAGCGGTCAGTGCATACTCACTGCCGAGAACATGGACTGCGCCACCTAAACCAGCGAGTGCACCACAGAGCGCCATGGTCGCGATGGTCGCGTAACCAACGGAGATACCCGCAGTCTTGGCAGCTGAGGCATTTGCACCAACGGCGCGGAATTGGAAGCCAATTGTCGTGCGATTGAGCAACCACCAAACAAAGTAGGCGGCTAGTAAAGCGATCAAGATTCCGGCATGCAATCTGAAGTTGGCACCAGCGAGGTGTGGAAGTTGTGCACTTGGCGCGACCTCTGGAGCGATTGGATCGATACGTCCATGACGTAAGAACTTTGTGGTCTTAAGAATCCAGAGAATAAAGAAGCCAGCGATGTAGTTCATCATGATTGTCACGATGACTTCGTGCGCACCAGTTCTGGCCTTCAAGAGGCCGACAATTCCACCCCAGATCGCTGCGGAGATAACGCCAGCGAGGATAGCGAGCGTTACGTGGAGTACTGGAGTGAAGGAGTAATGGAATCCGACGTATGAGGCGGCAATTGCACCGAAGATAAATTGGCCCTGTGCACCGATATTGAATAGACCAGCTTGAAAGGCGAGTGCTACTGCAAGCCCAGTGAGAATGAGAGGCGTTGCGGTAACGATTGTTTCCGAAAGGGGATAGAGCCCCTGAAGGAAGCCATGGCCATGTGCGAGATTTGGGTCGTAGATAGATCCTTGGAAAAGTGCGAGATAAGCATTCCCGACTGTTGAAAGTGCGGTCGTGATGAACTTTCCGGGAGAGCTAACGAGCTTGAGAACCTTGGAATCTGAGAAGGCGATAACAAAGCCGGAGATGATGAATGCAAGAAGGAATGAGAGTGCAGGTAGTAGGGCAGATCCGAGTATGCGATCTAAGAATTTTTTCACGATGCAACTCCTGCCATCAGTAGACCAAGTTTTTCTCGGCTAACGTTCGAATCGACAATCGCCAAGATCTTGCCGGCATACATCACCGCAATGCGATCTGCTAGCGCGAGTACTTCATCGAGTTCAGTACTGAAGAGGAGTACGGCGCGACCAGCATCGCGCTCAGCCAAGATGCGCTCATGGACGAATTCGATCGAACCAACATCGAGGCCACGCGTGGGTTGAGAAGCAACGAGAAGCTTTACTGGGCGAGAGAGTTCGCGAGCAAGAACAACCTTCTGCTTATTACCGCCTGAAAGCGAGGATGCTGGATCCTTTGTCGATTGGGCTCGAATATCGAACTCTTTCGCTTTCAGCTCTGCATCAGCAGCGACAGCTCTAGGGGAGAGTGAGATTCCTTTAGCAAATGGCCGTTCGCGATGAGTGTCTAAGATCAGATTATCGGCAATAGAAAAGGAACCAATAAGTCCATCATCTTCGCGCGACTCTGGAACAAAGGCGATGCCTTCGTGGAGCGAGTCATGAACAGAGAGGCCCACGATCTCTTTACCGCCAAGGAGTATGGAACCTTGGACATGGTCCTCAAGGTTAATGATCGCTTGCGCGAGCTCGGATTGACCGTTGCCTTGAACTCCGGCAACTGCAAGAACTTCTCCACCTCGAAGGTCGAACGAAACATCTTTAACAAGTGCGCGACCAGTCGAATCAGAGATAGTTAAGCCATCAACTTTGAGAACGACATCATGCACTGCATGTGGCGTCTTATCCGGTGCGAGATTCACGGAGCGACCAACCATGAGTGAGGCGAGCTCTTCTTGCGAGGCTGAAGGATCTGCACTACCAACGACCTTGCCACGGCGAATCACGCTAATTCGATTGGCGATCGCCTTTACCTCGCGGAGCTTGTGCGAGATAAAGATAATTGAAGTTCCTTGATCGCGGAGGCGTTTTACAACTTCGAGAAGTTCATCAGTCTCTTGCGGAGTGAGCACCGCAGTTGGCTCATCCAGAATCAAAATCTTTGCGTCGTACATAAGGGCCTTAAGGATCTCGACCCGCTGTTGTACGCCAACAGGGAGATCTTCGACCAGAGCGTCAGGATCGATCTCAAATCCAAATTCTTTTGCGAGCGAAAGTAGTTTCGCGCGGGCTTGTTCGAGGTTGAGCTTGCCGATCTTCGAGGTAGCTTCGTGGCCCAATACGATATTTTCAAGAACAGTAAAGACCGGGATCAACATAAAGTGCTGGTGGACCATGCCAATCCCAGCGGCAAGCGCATCGCTTGGTTCATTGATTGATACGACCGAACCATTAACGCGGATCTCACCAGAATCAGGCTGGAGTAATCCGTAGACGATATTCATCAAAGTAGATTTGCCGGCACCATTTTCGCCCAAGATCGCAAGGATCTCACCATCACCTACAGAGAGGTCGATAGCATCATTAGCGACAAGTGAACCGAAACTCTTCGTGATGCCTTTGAGTTCGAGAGACACGTATCAGCCCTTCATCTTTGAATGTGCGAGAGACGCACGCTAAATCATTATCTGAATCATAATCGCATTGTGAGAAAAAAAATACGGGGACCTCGTGAGAGGTCCCCGTATTCGATACGGTCTTTAACTAATTACTTAGCTGAAAGTGATCCGTTTGCGATCTTTTCGCCAATGACCTTAACCTCGAGTTGTAGACGAGATGAGACCTTTGAAGAGAAGTCGTGAAGTGGTGCCATTGAAACGCCCTTATTTGCCAATGTTCCGACATATGCAGCATTTGTGAATGTGCCCTTTGCAGCATCTGTGATGGCTGACTTCACAGCTGCTGAGAGACCCTTTGCAACTGTTGTTAGAAGAACTGATCCGAACTGTGGAGCTGAGTAGTAACCATCGGTATCTACCCAGATTGTTACTGACTTGCCGCTCTTGAGTGACTGACCAGCAGTTGCAGCACCGAGGCCACCAGCTACAGGCATGATCACATCTGCACCCTGTTGCTCAAAGCCCTGTGAGAGCTGAAGAGCCTTGTTAGTGCTTGAGAAGTCGCCAACGAATGTTCCGGCTGAAGGCTTTGCAGGATCCCATCCGAGAACCTTTACGTTCTTGCCCTTAACCTTGTTGTAGTAAGCAACACCCTTAGCGAAGCCATCCATGAAGATAGTCACTGTTGGGTATGGAGCTCCACCGTATGTTGCAACGATGCCAGTCTTTGAGTAACCAGCAGCAAGGTAGCCAGCCTGGAAGGCAGCTTCATTTGTTGCAAAGGTAAGACCCTTAACGTTTGCAACTGGGTTACATACTGAGAAGTCAGCGTTGCAATCGAGTGCTGTGTCATCGACTACAGCAAACTTGATCTTTGGATTTGCCTTACCGGCCTTGACGATTTCTGAGCTGATTGAGAAGCCGACACCAATGATGATCGCACACTTCTGATCAATGAACTTCTTGATATTTGGTGCGTAATCTGCAGCTGATGATGATGGAAGGTATGAAACATCAGCAACGTTTGATGCAGCCTGTGCGCCTGCCCATGAACCAGCGTTGAATGAGTGATCATCCACTCCGCCAGTATCGAGGACTACGCATGCTTTGATCTTTGCAGCATTGGATGCTGGTGCAACAGCTACGCCAGCAACGAGTGTTGCTGCAGCAAGTAGTGTTACTAGCTTGATTGTCTTCTTCAAGATATTTCCTCCTGAGGGATCCCCCATCGATTGGGAGAAGGTTGTGGCGCAATAATAGGCATTATTTATTTCCCGGGCGTTACGAGGCAC
>Ga0208865_1000454_pt1 | contig 12584 bp, 13 predicted proteins | sample CryBogCBE02Aug09_FD_184565 | JGI IMG/M metagenome (GOLD analysis project Ga0208865, IMG submission 184565) | Freshwater microbial communities from Crystal Bog, Wisconsin, USA - CBE02Aug09 (SPAdes) (version 2) | ecosystem: Environmental > Aquatic > Freshwater > Lake | place: Crystal Bog... | reverse complement strand
ATTAATTACAACATCAATTAAATTATAAGTTAGTAAAAAGAGAAAATCTTACTAAGATATTTTACATTTTTTGATACTACTTTTTAGGTAAATGATTTCGTTAATAATAGTATGCCTGCTAAAAAAGGAACAAAATATCTTAATGCAAAAACCTATTCCATCCTTTCAAAATATACCCCTGAAGACATACAGAAACTTTTAAATAGCGGTCAGTTCAAATCAGTTATTGCTTGACCCCTTAAGGTTATAACAACGCAGAATTTTGTTATACATAATATGCAAATATTATCTTGCTTTTTTAGTTCATTGATTGGATAATCAAGCGCAAAGAATTATTTGAATATAAAGATATGCGTAGGAAAATTGTAGACCTTTTTAAAGATAGTATTCAGTATCCTTTCTTTAGGGTATTCAATAACTCAACTATTAAACATAATGGATTAAAATTTGATTATTCTAAGACTAGTAGTGTTATTTTTAGGGAAAATACTGAACTTACTAAATCAGCATATTCAGTAGGTAAGAAATTTTTTGATAATAAATCCTTACTTAGAGAAATAGCAGTTGCTGAGAAATATACCTCTGGTTTAAATCCAGTGTTTTCTAAATACAGCTCTATTAAAAATTTTAAACCAAGTTTATATCAAACTATATCCAGATTTTTTAGCACAATTCCAGAGAAACCAACTGATTTTTCTAAAGCAGTGATACATACTGGTGGAGATTTTCAAGATGTAGTAACAGAAAGCAGCATTTTTATTGATAAGAGTTTATTTATTAAAGAAATTATAGAGGATAAATCAAAAGTAATACTTATTACAATGCCAAGACGTTGGGGTAAATCATTAAATCTAGATATGCTCAGGAGATTTTTATCTATTGAAGAAGAAAATTCACAACAAAAAGAATTTAATAAAAAAATATTTGAACAAAGTATAAAAACTAATTTTGATAAGACTAAATCTCAACTTAATATTTCTACAACTCAAATCAAAATTCCAGATGAAAACATTATTGGTCAAACTAAGATTATCGATAGTTTAGCACTACAAGGACAGCATCCTTTAATATTCATAGACTTTAAAGATTGTAAGGCTAGCAGTTTTCAAGAAGTACAAAAAAAACTTATGGATAAAATTTTTGAAACAGTAAGAAATTTTAGTTATTTACAAAATAGTGAAAAAGCATACAAGGAAACTACACTTGGTCAAGAATACATAACACTTCTTAATAAGGTTAAAAATAATATTTTTCCTAAGGCAATCAAGGAATTAAGTGAATTGCTTCATACTTACCATGGCAAAAAAGTATGGATATTAATCGACGAATATGATGCTGCACCAAATAAAGCATACTTAGAGTTTAATGAAGAAGAAGCTAAGCAAGTATCAGAATTATTTAGGGGGATTTTTGAATCAGCACTAAAAGGTAATGATTACCTAGAAAAAGGGGTGTTAACCGGAGTACAATATATTGTAAAAAGTGGCATGTTGTCAGGATTAAATAATTTATCAAAATATAACGTTACTAGTATTAAATACTCCAAATATTATGGAATTGATCAATACGAAATGAATGCATTAATAGAGCATTTTAATATTAGTAGTGAGAAATTTGTAAAAATAAAAGGTTGGTATAACGGTTATAAATCAAATATTGGTACAACTGAAGAATCGATTTTCATTGATAAATATAATATTTGGTCGGTGGTTAATTATCTTAACAATCAATCTGAAGGATTTAAATCTTATTGGGAAAAAAGCGGCTCAGTTAGCGAGTTCTTAAACAAGTTATTTAGAAATAAATCTTTGAAAGAAACTATTGAGGATTTAGTAAATGGAAAAAGTATTTTTATTGGAGAACCAAAAGAAGATTTCGATATAGATGATTTTAAGCAACTAAAAGCAATAAAAGATGGTATTAATAATATAGATATTAAAGCAGCTGGACTTAATTTAGTCTACTCCTATTTATTTATTACTGGATATTTGACTACTAATGAATTAGGAAAATTGCAATTTCCTAATAAAGAAATACAAAAAGAAATAAGTAACTATTTAAAAGATTACTACACAACAATATTTAATATTCCAACAGAATCTTTAGGTGATTTAACTTTGCTTTTAGATCAAGTTTTCTTTGAAAAAAATAATAATAAAATATCAGAAATTTTTAGAGAGGTTTTTGCTCCAAAGCTTGCTATCCTTATAAAGGATTTGCAAGTTTATACTAATGATGATGATCTAACTATTAAAGGAGTATTTGGAAATGAAGACTTAATGCACTCATTATTAAATAATATAGCTATTCAAATTGTTAATGCTAAATTTGCGAGTGAACGTTATACTACAAAAACAGATGGTAGTAAAGGAAGAGCTGATATAGTTATTGCAAAAAATAACAAGGGTATAGTAATCGAAATGAAGTATAATGCAAAGGATGCAAAAATAGCCTTGGAACAAGCTAAAGACTATGCTGAATTAGTCAAAGATACTGATATTAAAATATTTATGGGTTGTAATATTACTGATCAACAAGAGGTCTTTATATCTGGAGAAATAGTTAGCAGTAATGAATCTATTCATTTTGACTATCCCTAACTGGTCGAGTAAGCTAGCGGAGCTTACTCGACCAGTTAGGTGTAGCGGCTTGCTTTCGAAATGAGAGTGGCTCGCTTTCGTCGGTAAAAACTGGCTCAAATTAAATGACTTTATAAATTCACCTTGGCTCGATTTAATTGACACTGAAAATATCACGGCTCACATTAAGTGATTTTATCATTTACCGTGGCTCACACTATTTGACTCTATAAAGTTAACATCCATTAAATTTTATAAATTAAAGATTTAATAAAAATGACCGTTTTTATCGAACCTTGAATTCATAAATTAACTCGATGTTAACTTTATAGAGTCAAATAGTGTGAGCCAGAGTAAAAGATAAAATCACTTAATGTGAGCCGTGATATTTTCAGTGTCAATTAAATCGAGCCAAAGTAAATTTATAAAATCATTTAATTTGAGCCAGTTTTTACCGACGAAAGCGAGCCACTCTCATTTCGAAAGCAAGCCGCTACAAATATCGATGATGATTAATTACAACATCAATTAAATTATAAGTTAGTAAAAAGAGAAAATCTTACTAAGATATTTTACATTTTTTGATACTACTTTTTAGGTAAATGATTTCGTTAATAATAGTATGCCTGCTAAAAAAGGAACAAAATATCTTAATGCAAAAACCTATTCCGTATTGTCAAAATATACCCCTGAAGACATACAGAAACTTTTAAATAGCGGTCAGTTCAAATCAGTTATTGCTCGAACATTAGGGGTATATACTAGATCTTTTAATGTTTATATACGTGAGCATAACTTAACTTATAAAGCTCCATGTCAAATCAGATACGGAAAACAATATAAATCAAAAAAGAAAGATGAGGGAATCACTGCAAAGATGGATTCAATCGATGAAGAAAAAGCTGTAAAATGCTTTAAGATTCAATTTGAAGAAAATAAAAAGAAAAGAACGCTGCAAGAGCTAAAAGATGCTTACTATTAATAAAATCAACTCATTGCTACCATCCGATCGTCTGATCGTAGCTACCATCATATAAGTAATAAAAAATTATCTAAAAAATAGATTAAAAATATAGATCTAATTAGTTTATTTATTATTTGAGTTTTGATTGTAGGAAGTCAAAAACCTTGATTAAAATTCTTCTTTCGAATAAATTTTTAACAGGCTCAATTTTTAAAGCAGGAAGAGATGATTAAATCACAATTCAACAGATATGTCCGTGATGCCTTAGCAAAGAGACAAAGGAAAAGCAACATTGATGAAGCTAACGCGGTAATAGACGTATTTGTAGAAGCTATAAAGGAAGCTTTATCGGAAAATGACGAAATACTACTAGTCAGTTTCGGTAGGTTTATTAAATCTAAAATTGAAGCCAGAAAAGGAATAAATCCAAAAACGGGGCAACCTATAAAAATTGCTGCTTATATGCAACCAAGATTTAAAGCGGGAACAAAACTCAAAGAAGCCTGTAATAAAAACGAAAAATCCAAAAAGCAGTAAAACTAATTTTAAGAGCCATAGAGAAGTAAAAATATCCTTCATGTACGATTGGGCTATTAACATCTATTTATCCTCTTAAAAAACACCTTAAAACTTGTTTTTGATATATCTAAATAGCAGAAGAAAGGTTATTTTGTAAAAATTCTAAACAAATCAAATTTTTTCTTGCCAACCGCTTAAAAAATAAAAAATTTTGTGAGCATAGCGAACTCAAAATAGCAAAAATTCCTAAAAGTCCTTTTTTTTAAATTTTTGCATCAAAGTTTTTATCAAAAAAACAAAAACAAAAAAAACAAAAAATTCAAGTGTGTTATCCACAAAAAATCGCAAATCTTTTTTCTTGTTTTTTTATACTTTCAGTATTTTAAGTATTTTCGGCGCCTTGGAGCCCGCTTGGTTCTGCGCTTTATTTTCTCTAAAAACCACTTTTTTAGGGTGAAAAACCACTTTTTTAGGGTGAAAAACCACTTTTTTAGGGTGAAAAACCACTTAAACGCTTAAGTAGTTTATTGATTTATTACCACTTTGTTGCTAAGGTGGTAATAAATCAACCATTCAAGGTATAAATTATGAAAAAAATTAGTACAAGTATTCCAACGATAATTAAAAACTCCCAACCTACAAAAAAAATTAAAAAAGATCTACCACCAAGCGTAGTCGTATTCCAGCATAATAATTTAATAGAGGCTAGGTATTCCCTTACTTTGCAAGAAAAAAAATCATACTTTGGCTAACTTCACAAATCAAACCTGATGATAAAGACTTCAAGAAACATATGTTAACTGTAAGAGAATTTATGAACTTAATGGAATTAAAAGGCCATGCGAATTATAAGGAATTACAAAAAATTACCTTAGGTTTAATGAAAAAAGTATTAATTATAAAAGAACCAGACCTAAAAGTAATTACTCAAGTGGCTTGGTTAAGCTCAGCACGATATGAAGAAGGAGAGGGATTTATTAAATTAAGCTTTGCACCTGAAATGCACCCATTTCTATTACAACTAAAAGATAGATTCACTGCAATTAGTATTACTGACTTAATGCAGTTTAAAAGCATTCATGCGATACGTATTTATGAACTTTTAAAACAATACCAGGATATAGGAGAAAGAACCCTAACTATAGATGAAATAAAAGAATGTTGCGGAGTAGTTGGCAAATTAAATAAATATGATCATTTTGAAAAAAAACTAATCCTTATAGCCCAAAGAGAAATCAATGAGAAATCAGACATTCATTTTGAATTTGAACGTATTAAACCATCAAGAAAGATAGTGGGCATCAAATTCATCATAAGCAAAAATAAAGCTTATGAGCTGCGAAATGATCCAGTAAAAGAAGTTCAGGAAATAAAAAGAAAACCGCCTATAATTGATACTCTAAAAGAATTTGGTTTAAGCCTGCGAGTTATTAATCAGATTTTAAAAGAAAATACAGAGCAAACTATCCAGAACGCTATTAATGCAGTTGATTTACAATTATCAAGAGGGCAAGTTCGTAACACTAAAGCAATGTTAATGACGGCAATAAAAGAACAATGGCATCCTGAAAAATATAAACAAACTGTGGTTAAACAAAGGTAATTAATAACCAGTCAAGCAAGCCAGTGGTGTTATTGTCACTGACTTACTCAACCAATAATTGCTTTTTTAAGTATTTATTAGCCTTAAGTATTGTTCTTCCGATATTACAAAGACAGTATTGTCCTTATATTGAATGGCTTGTGCTTTAGTTAAAGCATTAGACACTATAATATTCAGAAACAATCGTGCATCGTTGGTAGGAAGTTCGTTTAAGGTGTATAGTTCAAAATCGTATTTGTAATTAATCATAATCAACCTCTTAGCTTGTTAAAATGGTGCTAGGGGCTGATTACAGTTATTATAAAACAACCACTTACTGCTTTTGTGCCCCGAGGGGCACTTATGACAGTAAACCCCCAGCATAAAGCTTAAGGCTAATAAGAATTGATTTATTAATAATGGTAATCAGTCATCACTAACAGTTTTAAAGCTAATAGAATTAACGCTAACAATCAAGAATTATTTGTTTATTTTGTTATTTTTGATATAATATTTAGTATATTAATTTATACTATTTTTAATATGACAAATCTTTCTATTATATTACCAGATACTATAGCAGAAGCTAGTACAAAGGTAGCCAAAGAACTTGGTGTTTCAAGAACAGAATTTATACGTAGAGCTATTATTCACGAACTAGATAATTATAAAACCAAGTCAGAAGAACTCGGAATAATAAAAAGTTTCAACGCAATGAAACAATCTACTAAATATTCCAAGGCATCCAAAAAACTAATCGATAGCCTATTTACAGAGTTACCGCAAGAAGAGGATAAATGGTGGGACAAATAGAAATACTAACTAGGGGTGGTGTCTATCTAGGAAAACTTAACCCTGCAAAACATGATGAGATCGGTAAAGTAAGGCCAGTAATTATATTAAACTCTCAATTAATACTCGATTCTGCGCCGCCTATTATATTCATCTGTCCTCTTAGTAGTCAGTCCCAGAAGGAATTTAGCAATCTACATTATGAATTAAACCCAAGAGATAACTTAAGGGTTAAAAGTTATGCTTTAATAGAACATTGTAGATCAATCAGTTTAAACAGGATTGTATACCCAAGAATAGGACAACTTAGCAAGTCAGAATTAGATAATATCTTAAATAGGCTACAACGTTTAGTAGGTTTATAACTTTACTTCTTAAAAGTCCATTTTATATGAGTATGCCAATACTTATAATCTGCATCTAGTAGTTCTTTTTTGTTAGCTTCATAATTAATAATATCACTTTCTAAAAATACTAATATCCCGCTATTAATCTTTGCTATTGGTTTGGGAAAAGAGACATCCTGTTTTAATTTTTGATGCACTCCCTGTTTTGTATAATTCCATCTTTTTGCTAAATCTGCCACTCCTAAAAGCTTCATCTTTGTAAACTGATTTTATTGCTGATTTAAACTTTGAGCGAAGCATTGACGAAAGTCAATGCATAAGTGCGCACTTTGTGAACTTCTATTTTCCTTGATTAGTCTTTTCAATTCTATTATTTTTAGAGCGTTAGTGATGCAGTAAACATCATTTACAATCAACTTCTATTAAACCTTTAAAGCTTCATGCTAGGGGTGTGCTATTTATAAATGCCTCTTGGCATGAAGTATAGCCGGGTTGTTCTTGTAATGACTTTTACTGCCCCTAGCACCAGTTTTAGATAATTAATTTAGAGGTTTAATATGAGTGATTATTCTTATAATCTATGGAAGCTGCATAAATTAACGAGTAGTGATCCTAGGATGTATCTGGATATAATAGTTACAAATGCCAAGCACAACAAAATACAAGCTATTCAGTATAGAGACGACACTGTATTTGTAATATCGGAAGAACAATATCAAAAACTAAAAAATAGTTAAATTACTAATTTCTTATTTTAATGCGTTTTTAGCAGTAATAATTTGTTTAAGCTACCTCAGTATATTTTTAACCTATTGTACGTCTAAAAACGCATTTATTTAAGAAATAGAGCTATAAAAATTATACAACTCACCTGTTTTAAATATTTGTGCTTATGAAAAAAGTATACAAAGCTATATCAGAAGTTATTGATAATTATTAATACAATCAATAAAAAACCTTTTTGCCAACCATTTAAAAAATAATTTTGTGAGCGTAGCGAACTCAATATAGTTTTTATCGTTTTTTTAATGAATTTTTTTGATTTTATCCACCGACTTATCCCTTTCATAAATTTATTTGTATATACGAAGTATTATTTGTACCTACCTGCAATGCCTTATATAATAAGGTGTTAAAGTTACAAACTATAACTTTTTTACAGTTTAACTATAACTTTTTTACAGTTTAACTATAACTTTTTTACAGTCTAATTAATAGAATTGTTGACACTTAATTATAACTAAATTAAAAAAGTTATAGTTAAACTGTAAAAAACTAATTTAAAGTCGTTAAAATGACAAGAAGGAATAAGCTACCTGAAGTTTTGCAATCTAAAACTCCTAAGTCTTATAAAAATAAAAAGCTAAATAATGCTAATTTTGGCGATTTTACTCATAGTGACTATCAAGTTTTCTTACATCTAGTTAGTAAAATAGGTGGTGTCGATAGTTCTGGAAAATATCTACAATCAGAAATTTTACAGAGAGAGCATGTATTAACTGCTAGTGAATTTAGAGACGTATTTAATACAGATATTAATAACTGCTATAGATTCCTTAATAAAGCTTGTAAAAAACTGATGAAAACTAGCATAACACTTGAAAAGATTGAATTAAATGAAGTTTGGGAAATTAACATTTGTTCAACAGCTAAATATAATAAAAAAGAAGGACGTATTACTGTTAAATTTACAGACGATATTATGCCTTATTTAGCTCAAGTGAGAAAAAGATTTGTATTATATAACCTTAAAGAAATAGCAAACTTTGGAAGTCTTTATACTACTCGCCTTTATGAGTTAATACAAGAATTCAAGGAAACTGGATGGATGCTAAAATCAATAGACCAATTGAGAAAAGTTTTTGCTATTGGCGATAATAAATTTAAGCTATACGGAAATTTTAAGGCCAAAATTCTTAACCATGCCTGTAAAGAAATAAACAATAATTACGATATGGACTTAAGGTTTGAAGAAGAAAAGGAGGGACGTAAGGTTGTTGCGGTTAAATTCTTTTTTAAAAAAACCTTGGTTCATAAGGTTACTAATCAAAAAACTGGCATTTCAAAAAACGTTTATCAAAAACCAAAACTATTAGTTAAGAACAAAAAGGGTAAAGTAAAACAAATCAATTCTGATATTTTAGAGGGTCAATTATCATTTAACGACTTAAAAACAAAAGATAAGGCAAAACCAATGAATAGTATAATTACCTCTCTTTTGGCAAAAATTTTCCCAGATAAAAAATAATTATTACTACAATGATGGGCTAACAGCAGAAAGTTCATTTTTTTAAAATGCGCATTTAGCAAAAACTAAATGAACTGTTTCTTAAACTTGTTTATTATCTTCACCACTATTTACTATTTTTTTGGCTAAAGAACACAAGGAATTTTTTCCAATAGTAACGCTAATATTGCCCCTACAAATACAAATAAAATGCCTCTAACTTGAGCTGATATTAACCCACTTGTGCAACATTCTTTAGAGCGCAGGTGTTGAATTTTATTCCAACACCGTATTGCGCACTATCATGAATTCCATTTTTTGTTATTTGAGTTCTTATCTAATCGTCAACGACGTTTGCCATTTTTGTATCTCTATCAGGGGTAATTTTTAGGGTGACTTTATCCCCTTAATACACCCCCACTTATTTCTAAAAATAATTTTTCTGATTTATGTTTTTTTGAATTTAAGCCTCAAAGTTATAACAAAATTTCGCAGAATTTTGTTATACGCAATAGGCAAACTAAAGTTTGCTTACTTAATAAAATTCATTTCTTTAAAATTGGTTACTTTTTTAATTCTATGAGTTGTCCTCCTCAAAAAAGTTTTAATAAAAAAATAAGCCGCTTTTTATAGAAGATGTTATCCAATGTTTTTGGCATTCACTTGAGCTTTTGCCAAGTATTCATTTATCCATAGAAAAATTTATTTTTTATACATCTAATGGTCCTCTGCATGGATGTATAATAACTAAAGGTTAAATTGGTATTATTAAACTGATAATAAATAATTTGCTAGTTTAAATTCTTGATGATAAACAGAAAACTATAACAATTAATAGTAGTATTAGTTTGGAAATTTTTAATTATCGACGGAATGGTATAATTTCCTGGTTTAGAGCTGATAAAGGTTATGGATTTATTAAGCCTGATGATGACTCAAAAGATGTATTTCTACACCTTAAAGAGCTAAAAAAGATTGGTATTAATGATATAGACACAGGACAAAGACTTTCTTTTGAGATAAGGAAGAAGAAAAACAAGTTAAGTGCCTTTAATATCAAATTAGTATAGTGAAATTGGACTATAGAACATGAAAATTTAGTTTTCTTTAATTATTAAAAAGACTAATCAAGGAAATTAGAAGTTCACAAAGTACGCATTTATCCATAAGAGAAAAAATCTCCTATGCTTCGCTCAAAGTAAGGCATTAAACTAACCAGATATTCTTTCCTGAATCTGTAATAATTAGTAAGCACAGTAAATAAAAATGTGATAGCTGTCTGCAAGACCGCACGCAACTTTTAAAAAAGTTGTTTAAGTGCGCATTTAGAAAATTGTATTTTCTTTCATGAAAGTTGTGCTTGGCTTTTTTTGTTTCTTTTTCCTGAATTTGAGTAACTCACCTTACGCAAATCTCAGCTGAACGAAAGCAGCAATTTTTACAGACTATCTTGTTTTAGGATTGTGCCCCATCATTACTTTCGCATAAATTTAATCTACCGAAATCTACTAAGAGGTAAAGACTTTAAAAGCTTTACTAGCAGCTTCAGAGCTGATTCTAACTAATAGTTAAATCTTCTTTTAATGGTAAAAAGCCTTCTTTATCTAGACTCCTTATAATTCCTCTTAATAAATAATTATTACCAAATCCCATAAAATATTTTTTACCTTTAGGCTTTACTGGTATGAGCATCTTTTTATCAACTAATTTCCTAATTTGTCGTGATATTTCTGAAGCGAACTTTCCAAGAAAAATACTTTTTAGATCAGAGGCTTGAATGATTTGCTTTTCCACTGCTTTTTTTAACATTTTCGATTCTGTGCTTGTTATGTGTCCTTGCTCTAAAGAATATTGAATAGCGGGGTACAAAATTTCTTTACTTAGAATGTTATAATCAGTAAGACGATCAATTTTCTTTATTTCTGCTTTTAATCCATTCAGTACATATAAACACCATTCCAAAAGACCTGCTTCAGTACCTGTGTCGGCATACTGTAATTTATTATAATACCTGTCCCGATCACCACAAAAAATGGCCGTGGGGTTCAAGATTCGTCCTTTTTCAACATTAAATCCTAACTTTACAAGAAGTGCGTAAGTAAGTAACCGAACAGTTCTGCCATTTCCATTTGTAAATGGGTGTATCCAAACAAAACGGTGGTGAGCGAGAGCAACCTTTAGTAAATCATATTTTTGATCATCTTTTTTATTAATAAATTTAAATAATTCATCCATATATTCGCTAATTTTAAAGGAATTAGGAGGTACATGCGAAGATTTCGTAATTTTTACATCTTTTTTCCTATATTCACCAGGAGTATAGTCACCTTCTTTCGCTGGAGATAAATCTCCAACGATCATTTTATGTATTTCACTAACAAACATTTTATTTAAATCACTAGTTTTTACATTTTCCTCAATAAAATCCATACATTTTTCTATGTTGTGAATTTCTTTTATATTCTCAGAAATTTCTTCCTCTTGGTTTATCTTAGTTTCCATGTATTCAATAATAGTTGTATTATTGCCTTCAATCCTTGCAGAGCCAATACTTTCTAACCTATGAAATATATTCTTTAATTGAAAAAAAATATTAGGATCAGTAGACCCTCTCAACTCCTTTCGACGTAGGTGATCTAACTCTATAACTAAATCTGTTAATTCAGAAGCAAAAGGTGGCTCTATCAGTTTTAAGTCATGATGAACAAAATTCAGCTCTTGCATAAAAATATCTCCTTTGAAGATTTAACATGATCAAAAAAAAGATTTAACATTTCTCAGTAAAAAATGGCTATTTTATAATAGATTAAATAGCAATCTTTAATACAGAAACTTAACAAGGAAGCATAATAAAATTTAACTTACTAAGCAAAAATTATATTTGTGTAACACAGTGTCAATAAGCGTTTAAAATTGACACTTATAGAACATGAAAATTTAGTTTTCTTTAATTATTGACAAAGACTAAGCAAGTAAAAATTTTTTGAGTGGGACAATTCATAGAATGAAAAAAACAGTTAATAGTAAAGAAACGAATTTTAAAGAGCAAGCAAATTTATTTGCAGATTGCGTATAACAAAATTCTGCGAATGTTTGTTATAAACTTTAAGTTCCAAATTTAAAAAACATAAATCAGAAAAATTATTTTTAGGAGTAAGTTGGGGGTATATTAAGGGGGCAAAGTCCCCTTAATATACCCCTGACAGAGACACAAAAATAGCAAAGTCGTTGACGATTAAATGAGAACTAAAATAACAAAAAAAAATGGAATTCATGATAATGCGCAATACGCCATTCAATAAAAAATTGAACGGCTGCGCTCAAAGAATGTTGCACGAATGGATTAATATCAGGTAAGAACAGAGGTAATTTTGTGATATACTATTACCCTTATAATATTCAAATATCGATGATAATTAATTACAACATCAATTAAATTATAAGTTAGTAAAAAGAGAAAATCTTACTAAGATATTTTACATTTTTTGATACTACTTTTTAGGTAAATGATTTCGTTAATAATAGTATGCCTGCTAAAAAAGGAACAAAATATCTTAATGCAAAAACCTATTCC
>Ga0208865_1000449_pt1 | contig 12670 bp, 4 predicted proteins | sample CryBogCBE02Aug09_FD_184565 | JGI IMG/M metagenome (GOLD analysis project Ga0208865, IMG submission 184565) | Freshwater microbial communities from Crystal Bog, Wisconsin, USA - CBE02Aug09 (SPAdes) (version 2) | ecosystem: Environmental > Aquatic > Freshwater > Lake | place: Crystal Bog... | reverse complement strand
TAGACCAGATAGTGTACCAACTGCTGTGATGTTTGTTTGACTAGCTGTTTGTAGTGTACCTGTTAATGTTGTTGCACTACTAGCACCAATTGATGTAACACCAGCGAGTGTTGTGATGTTTGGTTGACTAGCTGTTTGTAGTGTACCTGTTAATGTTGTTGCACTACTAGCACCAATTGATGTAACACCAGCGAGTGTTGTGATGTTTGGTTGGCTTGCACTAGAACTATTCAGTGTACCATACAATACTGCACTTGCATTACCAATGGTAGCACCGTACACGTTTGTGGCTGTCACTGTACCAAACTGACCACTTGCGCCTGCATTGCCAATGGTGGCAGCATTGACTGTAGTAGCGGTGATAAAAGTAGCAGTTTCTGTGTTAATTGTGGTTGTAGTACCGTTGACTGTGAAGTTGCCAGGAATAGTTAGTCCTGTAGAAGTAAATGTGGCAACGTTGGCCCCACCTACCCCAACTGTAACAGATGCAGAGTTGACGTTTACGTTGCTGGTGCTCTGATATATTTGATTACTGCTCAAGCCACCAAAGCTGCCGCCGCCGGTGACTGTGATGTTACCGCTTGTAATGACGTCGCCGTTACCGGCAAAAATTGTTGCTGGTCCTGCTGTAAGACCGTTTTGTACTATGAAGTTTGTATTTACGCTTGCTACCATTTTGTTTCCTTGGTTCCATATTCCCCAAAAGGATTAGAAGTCAGGGTAGACCATCTACCCCAACCAATTAAATTGCCATGTAATCTCGTTTGATTCTCAAGATTGTGTTGGCGTTTGTTGTAGTAGCCTGCAATTGAGCAATGTTACCACTTGTTGATCCACTGTAGGTTACTAGTGTGTTACCCGCAGTGTTGATTCTACCATAGGCTGTTAGGTACACGGATCCAGCACCTGCACCGTTACCAGTATGTACCATGTGTACTTCAGTCATTTCACGAATGTTTGTACCTTGTAGTGTTGCTGTGATAGTGTATTTTGCACTGCTGTAGCTGTTAGCAAACAAGTTGTCAACGACACTGGTACCAGCACTGGCAATAGTCACGTTTGAACCATTGGTTACGAAACCACCGTTGGTGTCAATAGTATACTGTGTAGTCTGTGATGATGTACCAGTTGTAAATGTTACACCAGTTCCTGTGATCACGTTGACTGTGTTGTAGCCACTGGTATCGCTCAATCCAGTAACTGTGGTAGTTGTAGTCAACATACGAACGTCAATCACGTCACCGTTAGCTGGATTTTCAGTGAATGTTAGTGTTGTACCACTTACTGAGTAGGCCAATGTTGGGATCTGTACCACACCGTTGATAGACACAATACAACTGTTGGTTGTTTGGCTACTTGGCAATGTGAATGTTGCAGTAGATCCTGTTCCAGTAAATTGTGCATCAGCAATAACTGTAAAGTTACTTGAAGCTGTTTGCCAACTTGTACCGTTGTACCATTCAATTGCGTTGGCAGTTGTACTGTAACGGAACATACCAGCAACGTCACTATAACCTGAGCTACCTGGACGTTGTGCGTTAGTACCAACTGGCAACAAGATACTGTCTGTGGTGTTGATGTTTAGTTTAGCACCGTTGACCACTGAGCTTGCTGTTGCGCTGTTACCAATAATAACTGTATCGTATGTGGCATTTGGACGTGCCCAAATCAATGTGCTGTCGTTTTTGCCTTTAACTACTACATCGTTACCTGCTGCTTGGTTACCGTTCAAGAAGACTGCGCCGCCTAAGAATACGTTGCTGCCAAAACTTGCTCCGCCCCAAACTTGCAACGCACCTGTGTTGGCTGCTGGGCTTGCGTTAGTTGGCAATTTGATTGAGAATGTACCGCTGGTACTTGCGTTGCCATGGAAGCGAGCAACTTCACTGTTTGAGTAGAAGCTGCCAACACCAATTACAATGTCATTGTAGCTGCCGGTCCAGTCTGTGCTCAATACCAAGTTGCCGCCCACTGTTGAGTTGGCAGCGCTGGCAAACAAGTAACCATCGTTGGCTTTGGTTATTGAGTATACTGGGTCACTAAACGCATCGCCAGTGAAGCCCATGTCCATCCAACCGTGATCGTTTGATGGGCCAGGGTAGTTGTTGGCGTAAGCAATAAAGTCACTGGAACCAGAGTTGGTTGCGTTGATCAGTGCGTCTTGTGTGTACTGTGTGCCTGGGCCTGTTGTACTTGTTCCACGTTTAACTGCAATAGCTCCAGTCAATACTGTTGCTTGTGCGCTGGTGCCAACAAACATTTGTCCACCAATGTTGATGTTACCAGTTATTGCTGTACCACCCGAGACTTGCAACGCACCAGTGGAGTTGTTCGTGGTAGCTACACCACTACCAGCAATGATTGCACCGCTGGCACTCAACTGTCCGTTGACTTGTAGTGTTTGGATATAAGAAGTACCTGAGCCGTTAAATGCTGTTGCACTCAATGTACCAGTGTTTGGTACATAGCTCAAGCTACCGTTGACCTGTGCTTGTGTGTTACCAGTTGTTGACTGACCACTCAACATTGGGTAGTATGTACCACCGCTGGTGTTGTTGGTTACGCCTGCATAGATTGATGCGTTGGCTGTTGCAACTGAACCAATACTACCAGGGTTGATGTTAGTTAAGTATGCACCAGATCCAACAAAGGCTGTTGCATACAAATTACCACTACTTGGGTTGACGTTAATTGTGCTTACTGCACCCAATGTACTGTTACCGTTGGTAACGTTGGCAAAAGGAATATAGTAGGTTTGATTGTTGCTCAGTGGTATGATCTGTTCATACACAGCCACGTTGGCTGTTGCCACTGTACCAACCACGTTAGCAGCCGACAAGTTACCAACCAGTGTAGTTGCAAATACTGTATTAACGCCACTGATGTTGCCGTTTGATCCAGCAGTTGTGATGTTACCGGCAGTAATGTTACCAGCAAATGTAGCAGTATTGCCGCTGAATTGAGCACCAGTGTTGCCAATGGTGGCTGCGTTTATGGTAGTAGCAGTTACAGTACCAAATTGACCACTTGCTGCTGCATTACCAATAGTGGCAGCGTTTACTGCGTTGGCTGTTACTAGCCCAGTTATTGTAACACTTGAACCACTGAAGTTGGTGCTGGTATTACCAATTGTGGCGCCATAAACGTTGGTTGCTGTTACTGTACCAAACTGACCACTAGCACTTGCATTGCCGATTGTAGCTGCATTGACAGTAGTGGCAGTCACAGTACCAAACTGTCCACTAGCACTTGCATTACCAATTGTAGCTGCGTTAACTGTTGCGGCTGTCAATAGTCCAGTTAGCGTTGTTGTAGCACCGCTTAGAGCAGCACCAGCGTTACCAATCGTTGCGGCATTGACTGTACTGGCTGTTACCAGTCCAGTTAGTGTAATGCTGGAGCCACTGAAGTTGGTACTTGTATTACCTACTGTGGCAGCATTAACTGTGGTTGCTGTTACTGTACCAAATTGACCACTAGCACTTGCGTTACCAATCGTAGCAGCATTAACTGTAGTTGCTGTGATAAATCCAAATTGCCCGTTGGCGCCTGCATTGCCTACTGTGGCTGCATAAACGTTAGTAGCTGTTACTGTACCAAACTGTCCGCTTGCTGCGGCATTACCTATAGTAGCCGCGTTAACTGCACTGGCTGTCAGCAAACCAGTTAAAGTTGTAGTAGCACCACTCAACGCTGCTCCGGCGTTACCAATGGTTGCAGCATTAACAGTAGTAGCTGTTACTGTACCAAACTGTCCGCTTGCTGCGGCATTACCAATAGTTGCTGCTTGAACTGTACTTGCTGTCAATCCACTGGCAGCATTCAATGATGTAAATGAACCAGTACTGGCCGTAGTTGATCCAACGGGAGTGTTTTGAATACTACCAGCGTAGACGGCACCAGCAATACCAGCGCCGCCTGCTACATATAGTGCGCCGCCTGTGGCCTGTGTTGTGCCTGTGGCAGCAGTAGTATTGGCTACAATCAAGTTACCAATCTGCAATGCTTCCCAAGTGCTGTTGGTAAAGTTGACTGTGCCGCCAGCGGGTTCTGGAGTATTGGCAAACAGTTTCCAAATACCTGCTGTGTGATCACGTACAAATCCAGTGTGTTGATATGGAGTACTACCAAATGGGCCAAAGTGACTATAAAAACCAATTTCGTAGTTGTAGTTACTTGGTGTATTGGCATTCAAATATAGTAAAGGATCTGTTACTTCAAGAATCTGTGTTGTTGTGCTGATCAAGTTACCAGCATATACGTTGCCAGCAACATACAAGTTGCCGCTGATACCTGCGCCGCCGACAATTTGCAGTGCGCCGCTATTGTATTGAGATCCGTTGTTGTCTGGACCAGTCAAAGTGATACTGGTACCATTAAATGTACCAGCACTGATTGTACTTGTGCTCGGGTTCACGTTGACTGTTGTGACTGCACCAGTTATGCTGTTGCCTACGGTTAAGTTGGCAAACTCCAAGTAATATGTTTGGTTGTTGCTAAGTGGGGTAATTTGGCTATAGTAACTGACGTTGCCAGCACCTGCTGTGGCAATACCAGTCAAGTTTGAACCGTTACCGTAGTATGCACCGTTGGTCAATACAATGTTACCGTTGACGCTGGTAACGTTACCAATGATGCTAAGGTTAGCATAGTTGGCAATACCAAGTGTACCAGTGTAAACGGCACCCATTGCATACACCACGTTAGAAACGTTGGCTGCGGCTGCTGGAACACTGGTATCAGCAAAGTTTACAATACCAGCTTGGTAGTCAAAGAACCAGCTGTCGTTGGCACCTGAACCTGCTACTGGCAACTGTGTAAAGTTTGCTACCTGTGCAGCACTTGCACCTGGAGGACCTGCATACAGTTTGAGTTGGTATCCAGATCCAAAGCTGGGAGGAATCCAGTTTGTAATGCCTGTGTTCCAAGTTTCTTGGCTAATACTTTCGCTAAGTGATGTAGACTGTACCACTGCACTTGTACTGGTATTATACACTGCAACAATCGTGCTGCCGTTGACCACTGTGTTGGCACTGGGTGCAGACGACACACTTGGAATATAGTAATCCTGTTGCCAAATATATTGACCCGGGGTCAATAGTGGGCTAGGTATAGATTCGTTAAACGGATATTTCGCAGTCGAAACATCGGTTTTGGCGATGCTATATCCAACCTTTTTATTTAAGTAGTCAACAATTTGTGTTTGTGATATTGCCATTTTATATTTCTCTTAATTATGCAGCGATGCTCAATGCAGTCAACGATTGTGCGCTTGTCAGTTTGACCCTGACATAAATCTCATTGCTCTTATTACCAGCACTTGATGTACTTGCTGAACCCAATGTTACTTGAATACTGTAAGTACCTGGCGAGTTCAGTGTTGCGTTGCCACCAACTGCACAGCCCGCAGTACCGTTACCACCAGTACCTGTACCTGGAACGCCAGCGCCGCCATAAGCAGAGGCAGCGTTCAGCCATCCATTGGTTGGACTTGCTGGAGTATCTGTTACCCCAGGGCATGCCATCCACAAGCCAGCCAGTGTGCCTGTATAGTTGATGTGGAATGTGGACAATGCAGCCTGTGAAAACTTGAATGTGAAGTATTGGCTAGCACTACGTCCTGAACTCAAGTTTGGTCCAACTGGGTAGTAGCCAGTTGAGTAGTTGGTTACATCATACTGTAGTTTTGCAGCCACAACCGTAGCATCTGTTGCCAACAAGGTGCTGGTTGCACTGTTGAATGTGGTTTCTGTTCCAGTGTATGCAGGGTTATCAGCAGCAGTACCGCCGTCTGGATTGGTAATACGTGCGGCTGTGCCGTATGCAGTTGTCAAACTGGTTTCTTCAATCTGTGTGGTTGTGCCTGTTTTATACAAGATAATGCTACCTGGTGCAAATTGTCCACTACCACTAGTTGCATATGGTGTTGAAACGCTCAGTGTTGGGCCAGTTGCTGCACTAGCACTACCAAATCCAGTTGTCACGTTTGATGTGGTTGAGAACGAGTAAGCACTGGTGTTGTTGCGTGTTAGCGGTACTGGTACACCTACTTGTGACAATGTTCTATTGGCTGGTGCTAGTAGTGCACCACCTGCACCAAGACTTGAGAAGAAGTTAGCACTAGTGCTGGTCCATGCTGCATAGTACAAATCTCCGCTCAAGTTTTGTACTGTACCGTTTAGTGTAAAGCCAGCGCTTGAGTTTAAATGCGGAATTGTACTTGAGTAAGTAACTGTGTTGCTAGTCAATGCTATACTGGTTGCACTGAATGCTGGAGCAGTTGGGCTAGAACTATCATAGTACCAAGTTAATGTTGGTGTTGCTGCGGCATCACCTGTGTAATAAATGTTGGCTCTGTTCCAACCAGCGGGTATGCTTGTTGCTGCAATTGATGCTGAAAATACGTTCCAGAAGCCAGCTGCCACTGTACTCACAATGTTGTGATAATCTTGTACACCTGATACTACCAAGTTACCATAAGTGCCGTTGTCTGCGCTGGTTGGAGTTGATGTCAGTGCATGGAAATTGCTTGGCGGCACTACGCCATTTATGTATAACTGAATGTTACCGCCACTAGGGGTAGTTCCCGAGTTGGTCACTGTACTGGTTGCAAAAACTGCACTTCTTACTACGTTTACTGCGGTTCCGCCACTAACGCTTAGGTTGCCCCATCCTGAATTGTCAGTCTGTGCAAAGTTTGACATCAATCCTGAGATAGTACCAGTGGATTGAGTCAGTGTTGTTGCTGGGAAGTTAGGAGGACTTGATGGTGTCAATTTACCTAAAATTGCGTTTAGCTGTGCAATAGCATCTGTCAAGTCTGTCGTAGTAGTCAATGCTACTGCATTAGATACCAACTGTCCGCTTACATTGGAGCCTAGTAGAATACTGTTACCCAACAGTGATGAAAAGCTCAAGTTACCTGCGCCATCAGTTACAATAGTATAACCACTAGATCCACCTGTGATCTGTACGTTGCTGATGCTGCCAAGTCCAATCTTGCCAGTGTTGCTGGTAATCGAATTACCGTATAGTATTAGGCTACCTGTTGCACTATTGGCATAGATATTGCCCAGTGTATTGACAGTTGTGAATACTGCTGATCCTGGAGTCACGTTGCCAATGGCTGCTGCCTGTAGGCCACCAAATGTAGCAGTACTACCTGTCACTGCTGCACCAGTGTTGCCAATGGTGGCTGCATTGACTGTGGTTGCTGTTACAGTGCCAAATTGACCTGCTGTGGACGCATTACCAACGGTGGCAGCATTGACTGTTGTCGCTGTAACAAATCCAAATTGTGCATTTGCGCCTGCGTTACCTATAGTGGCTGCGTTGACTGCACTGGCAGTTAATAGACCAGTTAGTGTTGTAGTAGAACCGCTTAGTGCAGCACCAGCATTGCCAATTGTAGCTGCACTCACTGTACTTGCTGTCAATCCAGAAGCTGCATTCAATGAAGTAAAGTTACCTGTGCTGGCTGTAGTTGATCCAACGGGAGTGTTCTGAATACTACCAGCATAGATTGCGCCTTGTACACCTACACCGCCTGCCACTTGCAATGCACCACTGGTGGTGTTGGTTGCTGCGTTGGTTGATTTGATTGCTACCACGTTGCCACTGGTGATACGCATCACAGTGTTGTTTTGGTTGATGCCGCCGGTGGCAAATACAATATCGTTTACAGCACCAGTACCAAGTACCAAGTTGCCGCCACCTGTTGTGGCATTGCCCCAGTTAAACAAGTAAGCATCGTTGGGCAAAATTAATCCAAAGCCAGGATAGTTGTAGGTGCTGCTGGCAATACCCAAATCAAGGTAGCCGTCGTTATACGTTCCGTTGTCTGGACTCAAGAAAATGTCTGTACTTGCTAATGCACCTTTGTTGATGTTTTGTCCATTAATTACACCAGCGTATTGATTGACGTTGGCAGTAGTTTGGAATGTGGCCATGGGCTCTGTCAAGTAGCCACCGCTGATACCTGCAAACAATGCACCTTGTCCGCCTGCATTTCCAAGGAACACACCGCTTTGGCCACTAACGCTGGCATTGATGTTGCCAGATACATACAAGTTGCCGCCAATATAAGCACCGCCTGTTACTTGTAGGGCACCGCTACCGGCTCCTGTATTCTGCGTGGCATTGGTGATGGTTACAATACCACTGGCACCCAATGTTGTAAATGCACCAGTGCCGGCTGTAACGTTACCAATTGCAACTGCTTGTAGACCACCTATGTTTGCAGTGGTTAAAGTTGTTGCGCCAGTTACATTCAATGTTCCAGTAACTGCACCGCTGACCATTGTGGTGTTGCCGGTTTTGACGTTAGCATAACCGCTGTTGTTGATACTGGTTTGTCCAGTACCTGTATCTGTTGTAATTAAAGATTCAAATGCCTGATCGTTTTCTACCCATACCCAAGCGCTGTTTACAGCTGATCCGTAAGGAGCAAGTGCGCTCAAGTTACGGTTGACCAACATACCAATGTCGTATCCGCTCAAACTACCAGTGTAACCGTTGTTGAATACAACCAGGGGATCGTTGATGTAGGTATTGGTAGCGTTAATTGTTGTGGTATTACCTGTATTACTCAAGAACAAGTTACCGTTGATGGTAACGTTACTGTTCAGTGTAATGGTTGGGGCAAATAGGTTACCAGTGAGCGAACCAGATTGCAGTTTAGCATAGGCAACAATAGTGCTGTCTGTAATCTGATTATTCTGAATACGGGTAATTGACATTGAATCGTCCTTAAATCTTCGTTATAGTGTATTTAGTCTAGCCGTGACGAAAGGACTCAAGCGCTCAAAAATAGATTAAACGTTGAAGTAGGTACGCTGAATTCTCAGCTGATTTAGAGGAATTGTGCCTTGGGCCAACAGGTTCACAGTAGATCCATTGACGTTTGCTGTGAAAGTCACTGTGTTTGCACCTGTGTTTAGCAGTGCGTAGGCTGTTGTGACCACTGTAGATCCAAATTGGGTCAAACCAATTTCTGCATATTGACTGTCATACGGGCTAGTACTTGAAATTAGATATTTTGCACTGCGATAGAGACTGCTGTTAAAACTGTCAATAATAGTTGGTGCTGTGTTTACTGTGATATTTCCAGTATCAACAACTTCAAAATCCAAGCTAGAAGATGCTGCTGACGCAATGTAACGAATATCAATAATGTCAGTAGACGCCGGAACTTCTGAAAAAGTAATAGTTGTGTCCGAAACAGTATAAGCCGATCCAGGCGCCTGCATGGTACCGTTAATACTGACCAACAAGCCAGCTGCTGTTGACGTTTTGTTCAGTGTAAAACTAGCAGTACTGCCGCTTGGAGTAATCTGCTGGTCCGTAATACTGTTGGTAACTGGAATCCAAGCAGCACCGTTATAGTATTCAATTGTAGATATTGTGCTGTTGTATCTAAAATAGCCCGCTATGTTTGAAGTAGGGTATTGTGTGCTTGTGCCCGAAGGCAATCCAACAGCCATTGTATTATTGAATACTGTAACTGTGGTTTGATAAGGGCTGATAGTATCTGCAAAAAGGTTACCGTAGGTGCCTCCTGCCAATACCACATTGCCTAATGTAATGTTGCCCGATACGGCCAAATTGCCCGCTGCAATGTTGCCTGTATTTGTAAGCAAGTAGGATGCTACATTGGCATTTGAATATGTTACTGGAAGGCTAGTTAAGTATGCTGCGTTTCCAACCAAGTAGCCCGCATTTACGTTACCCGACACTATCAAATTGCCCAATGTGCCAATATTAGTAATATATAGTTGGTTTGATGTTAATACAGTGCCAGTGATGTTGCCATAAATGTTTGCTGTAATGTTGCCAGCAGTGATGTTACCTGTAGCGGTTATGTTACCGTTGACAGTTATGCTGCCATTCCCACTAATAGTATTGCCTGCAATTGAGATATTGCCAATGGTCAAGTTGGCAAAGTTATTGATACCAGTGACACCAGTGTACCGTGCGCCAACTACGTAGACCACGTTGCCTGCAACTGCACTAGGCACGTTGGTATCAGCAAAGTTAACAATACCTGCTATGTAGTCAAAGTACCAACTGTCTGAGTTACCAGATCCGCCAACTGGCAAGTTGATGCCTGTTGTCTGTGGGTTTGACGTTCCGCTAGGTGCTGCATACAGTTTGACTTGATAACCTGCACCAAATTGTGGACTGATCCAATTGGTCAAGTTTGTAGCCCAAGTTTCGTTGGCAGCAGACTCTGCTAGTGACACTGCCTGTACTGTGCTGGTAGTGCTGTCGCGATATACTGTGACCACGCTACTATTGCTGGTAGGCAATGTGGTAACATTGGGAATATAATAGTCTTGTTGCCAAACTGTTGAACCAGGGCTCAACTGTGGGCTTGCATTGGCTTCGTTTGCAGGGCTCTTGGCCGTGCTGGTATCTGTCTTAGAAACCCCACTAAGTTTCTTGTACAATATGTCAACTAATTGTGTTTGTGATATTGTCATATTAGTTAGTTGGGTTCACTATGCTTAATGCGGTTAAACTTTGTCCGCTGGTTAGTTTTACACGAATGTAGATGTTGCTGACACTGGTCACAGTGCCTGGAGTAAATGTCACACTATAAGTTCCGCTTGAGTTCAATGTTGCTGCTCCACCTGTACTGCATCCAGTTGATCCATTGCCACCTGTACCTGTGCCTGGTACACCAGAACCTGCATAGGCTGCTGCCATATTTAACCATCCATTGGTTGGTGCTGCTGTTGTATCAATTGAGCTGCCAGGCATGGCTACCCATAGTCCAGCAATAGATCCTGTGTAGCTGATGTTGAATTTGCCAACTGAACTCTTGGTCCATTTGAATGTAAAGTATTGACTTGTACTGCGGCCACTCAAGTTTGGTCCTACAGGCAAATAGCCTGAACTATAGTTGGTTTGGTCGTACTGTATCTTAGCAGCCACATTGGTAGCATCTGTTGTGTAGAACGGACCTGTGGTGCTGTTAAATGTGGATTCGCTGCCAGTGTAGGCAGGGTTATCTGCTGCTGTGCCTGCATCGGGATTGGCAATACGGTAAGCTGCACTTGCACCTGTATAGCTGTTGGTAATGCTGGTTTCTTCAATCTGAGTGCTTGTACCAGTCTTATAAAGTATATAAGTTGCAGGAGCACTAAATCCCCAGCTTGTGCTATTGTAGTTATTACTTACTGTAATGCTTGGTCCTGCACTGGCTAGTGCGTTACCAAATCCACTATTGATGTTGGATGTTGTTGTAAAGGCAATGTTTGCTACATTACTTCTGCTAATAGGTGTTGTTACACCTGCTGTAGCGTAGCTGACCAATGCCGGTGCTGCAAATGCACCGTTGGCACTGCTTGACGATATCAAGTTTGTTGAGTTAGGATAAGTGTCACCGCTAATATTTTGTACACCACCTTTTAGTGTAAAACCAGCACTACTAGTAAACATAGGAATAGTACTTGAATAACCAACCACGTTACTACTCAATGCCATACTGGTTCCTGTAAATGCTGGGGCGCTAGGGGCTGAATTATCGTAATACCAAGTAATAGTGTTAGTGGCAGTGCCTGAGCCTGTGTAGGCAATGTTAGCTCTATTCCAACCTGCAGGGATACTAGATGTTGCTGATGCACTAGCACTGAACACGTTCCAGAAACCTGCTGTTACTGTGCTGACTACCACATGATAGTCTTCTGTTGCACTGATTACCAAATTGCCGTAGGTACCGTTGTCTGCGCTGGTTGGGCTTGCACCAAACAGGTGATAGCTGTTGTTGCCAGCAATGTTGCCGTTTAAGTAAAGTTGTACATTACCACCGCTAGGTGTAGTACCACTGTTTTGAATTGTGTTGGTTGCCAGCGTTGCTACTCTGGTAGCATTAACTGATGTGCCGCCTGCAACGCTCAAGTTTCCCCAGCCGCTGTTGTCTGTCTGTACAAAGTTACACATTAGGCCACCGCTAGTTGCTGTGCTTAATGTAAGAGTAGTGCTGTTAGGAAAGTTAGGAGGACTTGGTGGAACTAGTTTGCCAAGTATGGCATTTAACTGTGCTATGGAATCTGTCACATCAGATGTGGTAGTTAGAGTCACAGCATTGCTGACCAACTGTCCACTTACGTTTGCGCCCAACAATAGTGTGTTGGCAAAAAAGTTTGAACTGATGGTACTGGGATTAATGAATGTTAGGTTGCCAGTACCGTCAGTGGCGACAATATAACCATTGGTACCTCCAGTGATCTGTACATTGGCAATATTGCCAAGTCCAAGTTTATATCCAGAATCAAGAGTGATAGTGGTACCCCGGATATACATGTTACCAAGGTGAACGTTTCCAACAACGTCTAGGGCGTAGGCCGGCGTGGTATTGTTAATACCAACATAACGATTGTTGACATCCCAATACATAAGGTTCGCATCAAGAGCAATATTAATGCCTTGGCGTTCCAAGTTGGGTTGTAACATTGGCCCATTAATGCGTCCTAGTGACATCTTGTTCCTTAGGCCGGCACGTTGGTGCTGTTAATGTTATGTATTACAACAATGGTTGTTGGGTTGATTGTACCTAGTGGTGGAGCAACGTTAAAACTTAATCCGTAGCCACTAACTGTATAATGAGTTGTAGGTTGTTGATATACCCCGCCAACAAATACTGCAATAGCAGTTGGATCAGTTTCTT
>Ga0208865_1000430_pt1 | contig 12963 bp, 10 predicted proteins | sample CryBogCBE02Aug09_FD_184565 | JGI IMG/M metagenome (GOLD analysis project Ga0208865, IMG submission 184565) | Freshwater microbial communities from Crystal Bog, Wisconsin, USA - CBE02Aug09 (SPAdes) (version 2) | ecosystem: Environmental > Aquatic > Freshwater > Lake | place: Crystal Bog... | reverse complement strand
TGCTATTTTGCTTCAGGTTTATCAAGTAGGAGTGGCATGTCACACAGGTGAGCGAACATGCTTTCACAATCAGATAGACATGCATTTTGAGTAGTCAAATAACATTAGATGAATTTCGTGAATTTGCACGCTCTTACAATGTTATTCCCGTTTCCAGGAAATATTTGGCAGATACGCAGACTCCTCTGACGATCTATCACAAGCTCGCTGGAAACCGTCCAGGAACTTTTCTCTTGGAATCTGCTGACGTCGGCGGGACATGGTCACGGTATTCATTTATCGGCATCCATTCACAATCAACACTCACTGAAATCGATGGGAAGGCAGCATGGATAGGATCAGTGCCATCTGGAGCACCCGTTGGAATAGATCCGCTTGAAGCGCTAAAGATTGCAGCGACACATTTACGTTCACCACATATCCCAGGTCTACCACCACTAACAGGAGGACTTGTTGGCTATGCCGGTTATGACATTGTTCGTAGACTTGAAAAGATCTCAAATATTGCAAGTGCAGAGATAGACCTTCCTGAAATTGCATTCATGCTCACATCTGATTTAGCTGTCTTTGATCACTTCAATGGATCACTTACCTTGATTGCTAACGCAATTAATTGGAATGGAAGCGCCGATGGAGTTGATGAGGCTTACCTCGATGCAAATAAACGACTTGATAAATTGGAAGAAATACTCAAGACCCCAACAGATTCTGACATAAATCGGGAGATCGTGAAAGTTAAACCCGAATATGAGCGCCGAACGACTTCTGAGGAGTTCCAATCACGAGTAGAGAGCATTAAGGAAGAAATTCGAAGTGGAGAGGCATTCCAAGTGGTGCTTTCTCAAAGATTTGTTATGGATGTTCAGGCAGATGCCTTTGATGTCTACCGAGCGTTGCGTGCATCGAACCCCAGCCCTTATATGTATTTATTTAGATTCCATGATGGTTTAGAAGTTGTTGGTTCTAGTCCAGAAGCACTCGTCAAAATTCATGGTGATGAAGTGATGATTCACCCTATTGCGGGGACAAGGCCTAGGTCTGATGATGCAGAGACTGATATTCGACTCGGTGAAGAGTTGATGGCGGATCCAAAGGAGCGAGCCGAGCACCTCATGCTGGTAGATCTTGGTCGCAATGATCTTGGTCGTACATGTAAAGCAGGTTCAGTGGAAGTAATCGAATTTATGAAACTTGAACGTTATTCACATGTAATGCACATTGTTTCGACAGTTACCGGAAAACTTGCTCCTGAATACAAACCAGTTGATGCACTTCTTGCAGTATTTCCAGCCGGAACATTGTCAGGGGCACCTAAACCTCGCGCGATGCAGATCATCGAAGAAAATGAACCGACAAGGCGGGGCATATACGGTGGAACGATTGGCTATTTGGATTTCAGAGGAAACATTGATGCATGTATTGCAATCAGAACAGCCGTTATTAAGAGCGGCAAGGCTTATGTTCAGGCGGGCGCAGGAATTGTTGCCGATTCCGTTGCTGCATCTGAAGATATGGAATGCCAGAATAAAGCTGCAGCGGTGTTAGCTGCTATTGCCTCTGCAAATGAAATGCGAAGCATCTGATGCTTTTAACTAAATTATTTATTGTGGCAACTATTTTTGCACTTGGTTTCTATTTTACTTTTCGCTTGATAAAGCGTGGCTTATCTAAAAAGTATGAACCAAAGGCGCCTACTCCCTGGAACTCACTGACTGAGGGTATAGATCCAACGGCTAGGGATCACAAATGAGTTCAGCACTTGAGTCGATTGTTGCGGGTGTACTAGAAGATGTAGCCGCAAGGCAGATTCCAATTGCTGAAATTAAGAAATTGGCGTCGAAAGCTTCTTTGCCGAGAGATGCTTACGCAGCGCTTAATAAATCTGGAACACAGATAATTGCCGAGATAAAGAGAGCTTCACCCAGCAAAGGGGCGCTTGCTCCAATCCTAGATCCAGTTGCCCTTGCTCAAACTTATGAGAATGCAGGGGCGGCGATAATCAGTGTCCTTACTGAAGAACGAAAGTTTGGTGGGAAGTCTGAAGATTTAGTTTTAGTCAGGGAATCGGTAAAGATTCCAGTTTTGCGGAAAGATTTCATTGTTACGGAGTTCCAAGTATACGAAACGCGGGCGCTAGGAGCCGATCTCATGCTTCTGATCGTTGCCGCACTGAGCGATGCACAGATGAAGGATTACTACAGTTTGGCAACTGACTTAGGTATGAATGTATTGATTGAGGTTCATGACGAGTCTGAAATCGAACGTGCTTTAAAGATTTCTCCGAAAATCATTGGCGTAAATGCACGAAATTTGAAAACACTTGAAATTAATGAGCGTGCATTTGAAGATTTGCTTCCATTGATTCCAAGGGAGATTCTTCGAGTCGCAGAATCTGGTATTTCGACTCGAGAACAGGTGCGTCAGGCTGAAGTGAGTGGCGCAAAGGCAATATTGGTAGGGGAGACTCTTGTTCGTGCTGGAGATCCAGCGGTTGCAATTTCAACTCTCCTCGGCAAATAGGCTGCTGGTACCTTTTACCTATGAGCACCCCTGTCGATTCACAAGTTCTTGGCCACTTCGGGCCGTATGGTGGCAGGTTTGTTCCCGAAGCTCTCATTGCTGCATTGGATGAGTTAACACTTGCTCATGAGATGGCTCTGAGTGATCCTGACTTTCAAAAGGAATTGGCAGACCTGCACCGTACTTATACGGGGCGCCCAAGCATCATTACAGAGGCAAAACGTTTTGCTCAACATGCAGGTGGGGCAAGAATTTTATTAAAGCGTGAGGATCTGAACCACACTGGTTCTCACAAGATTAACAACGTTCTTGGACAAGCACTCTTAACAAAGCGAATGGGCAAAAAACGCATCATTGCAGAAACTGGCGCAGGCCAACATGGCGTTGCTGCTGCAACAGCTGCGGCGCTCATGGGCCTGGACTGTGTTGTTTATATGGGCGAGGAAGATACAAAACGGCAATCTCTTAATGTTGCACGAATGAAGCTACTCGGCGCAGAAGTTGTTCCTGTTACCCAAGGAAGTAAAACTCTTAAGGATGCTATCAATGAAGCTATGCGCGACTGGGTTACTAATGTTGAAACAACTCACTATCTTCTAGGCACAGTCGCAGGGCCACATCCATTTCCGACCATGGTGAGAGACTTTCATCGCATCATTGGTGTTGAGGCACGTGAACAATGCCTAGAACTGATTGGTCGTTTACCAGATGCTGTACTTGCGTGTGTAGGAGGAGGATCTAATGCAATTGGAATCTTCCACCCTTTCATTGAAGACAAGAACGTTCGCCTTATCGGATTAGAAGCTGGCGGAAGAGGAATTGAATCTGGATTGCATGCGGCAACAATTTCAGGCGGAACTCCAGGTGTACTCCATGGGACCCGTTCATATGTGTTGCAAGATGACAATGGGCAAACAATCGAGTCACATTCGATTTCAGCAGGCCTCGACTACCCAGGAGTGGGACCAGAGCACGCCTACCTTCATGACATTGGGCGCGCTGAATACCGAGCAATTACTGACGATGAAGCGATGTATGCCTTTTCCTTGCTTTCTAAGACTGAAGGAATTATTCCAGCAATTGAGACAGCTCACGCGTTGGCCGGGGCAATGCAGATAGGAAATGAACTTGGCCCAGATGCCGCTTTGCTGATCAATCTTTCTGGGCGCGGAGATAAAGATGTTCAAACCGCTGCTGCATACTTTGGCATCCCGCTATAAATGAGCACGCCACTCGATAACTTATTCGTTAAAACAAGAAGCGAAAATCGAGCGGCTCTTATTGGTTTTCTACCAGCTGGCTTCCCATCTCAGTCTGCGTCAATTTCCATACTGACTGCAATGGTTGATGGTGGTTGTGATGCCATTGAAATTGGCTTCCCATACAGCGATCCGGTTATGGACGGCCCAGTAATTCAAGCTGCTTCAGATCAATCGCTTAAGCAAGGAACTGGATCACGCGAGGTTTTTGCAATAGTAAAAGAAATTGCCCCATTAGCTCCAACTGTAGTGATGACATATTGGAATCCTATTGAGCGTTATGGTGTAACCAAATTTCTCTCTTCAATGAATGAAAACGGCGGAAGTGGAGCGGTTACGCCAGATTTAACAATCGAGGAATCTTCCCAATGGATCGATGAAACTAAAAATGCTGACACCAATCGCATATTTGTAGTTGCTCCAAGCACAAGTGATGAGAGACTAAAAAAGGTTGCCGAGGCCTCGACAGGCTTTATTTATGCTGCGTCTCTCATGGGAGTCACAGGAACACGTACATCAGTCTCAACGAGCGCTCAAACTCTGGTTGATAGAATTCGCAAGGTTACTGACAAGCCGGTTGCTGTTGGTTTGGGCGTTTCGACCCCAGAACAAGCGCATGAAGTAGCGCAGTATGCAGATGGAGTAATTGTCGGTTCAGCTTTCATACGTTTAATTCAGGAATCAAAATCAGAAGAAGAAGGAATTGAGAAAGTGAGAAATCTCGCAAAGGCTCTTGCTGAGGGAGTAAAGCGCTCATGAAGAAGTTTTTCAATCCAACTGTTCAGCCGTGGCTGACACTTCTTGCACGTTTGATTCTCGGAGGCGTCCTGCTTGCTGCTGGTTGGATCAAGGCTATGAAACCGAGTGAGGCTGCGGCTTCAGTTCGAGTTTATGAAGTCTTGCCAGTGAATATCGCAAATACTTTTGGTTACACACTGCCGTGGGTTGAGATCGGAATTGCGCTCCTACTCATTGTTGGAATTTGGTCCAGGTGGACAAGCGTTGCAGCTGGCACTCTGATGCTTCTTTTTGTTATTGCTATCGCTCAGGCTTGGGCAAGAAAGCTACCGATCAACTGCGGTTGCTTCGGAAACGGTGGTATCACTACAGATGGCAAAGTTCATCCCTGGACATATGCAACAGAGATTATTCGAGACATAGGTCTAATTTTGCTCTCAATTTTTATTACTTACTTCCCAGGAGGTAAGTTTGCCCTAGATACTGGAAATGAAAATCATGAGAATGGTGGAGAAAGATAATGGCTGCAAGCAATAAGGGTTCAAGCGGTAAAGGCGATAAGACCACACGTAATCTTGTTGTTGGAATGATTCTTTTGGTTGTTGTTGCAGGCGCTGGCGCCGCTCTTGCCTCTAACCATGCTGTTAAAAACGCATCAAAACCATCTGCCGTTGAAGCTTCTGATGGTGATGGAATCGGATTTAATCCCAATGCTCCAGTAAAAGTTGATTTCTATGAAGATTTTCAATGCCCGCATTGCCGCGACTTTGAAGCAGTCAACAGTGGTTACATCAATAAATTAACTACGGATGGAAAAATTCATGCTGTTTTTCACCCAATGTCATTCATCGGAAACGAGTCAGTTTTGACGGCAGCGGCAGCAGCATGTGCATCTGATCAAGGCAAGTTCCTGCAACTACGTAATGCGATATTCGCAAATCAGGCGACAGAGAACAGCGGCGTTTGGACAAATACAAAGCTGATTGTCATGGGTGCAACCCTTGGAATATCCTCAAAGAAATATGCTGAATGTATTAATAGTGGCCAGTATTTGAACTGGACTAAAAATGTTGAGGATTATGCTGGAAAGGCAAATATCAATTCGACTCCGACAGTCTTGATTAACGGTAAGCCGATTGCGCAGAATACATATTTGAATGCAACTGCATTTCAAGCTGCATTTGTTGCCGCCGGCGTTAAGTAAGAGTTGTTTCACAGTTTTATCCCGACCCCATCAAGCTCTTCGGTGGGGCTGGGAGGAGTCACCATTCATTACTACGCACTATGCATCTTGCTGGCAATTGCTGTAGCCATTTGGATTGGAAAAGTTCGGTATGTACGAGCAGGTGGTATTGGGAGTGAAATTTATGATCTTGCAATTTATGTAGTCCCTGCTGGAATTATTGGCGGTCGTTTTTACCACGTCATCACAACACCAGAACTATATTTTGGACGCCGAGGAAATATTCTCGCTGCCTTCAAGATTTGGCAAGGTGGAATGGGTATCTGGGGAGCTATAGCCCTTGGTGTGCTCGTTGGATATTTATATTTCAAGGCAAAACCGCGATCACAAAGTTATTTAGTAGCACTTGATGCATTGGCGCCAGGAATCGTTTTAGCCCAGGGGATCGGTAGGTGGGGAAATTGGTTTAACGCAGAGTTGTTTGGGAAACCGACAACTCTTCCCTGGGGGTTAGAAATTCCTATGGGCAATCGCCCTATTGGATTTGAAAATTTTTCTACGTTTCATCCTACATTTCTCTACGAATCACTTTGGTGCTTGTTGATTGCCCTATTCATTCTCTATCTACCCTGGGTACGAGCCCTAAAAGACGGGAACCAATTTTTACTTTATGTGTTTCTTTATTGCATAGGGCGTCTATGGGTCGAATCTATACGGATCGATGAAGCTCATCACATATTTGGACTTCGGCTCAATATGTGGGTGGCTAGCATTTGTGTCATCACTTCTGGGGGATGGCTATACGCGACGCAGAAACGCGAAGCGAGTGGCCCTGCAGAGAGTGAAATTCCTAGGTAGAATCCCCGCATGCCTTTAGAACATGTCTATGAGCGAAACGTTCATCACAAGTCCCATAAATCTGGGTGGTTACGAGCTGCAGTTCTTGGAGCAAATGATGGGCTAGTTTCTAATGCATCTTTATTGATTGGCATTGCTGCTGCTGGACGAGTCAACTTACTTACCCTGACTGGTATTGCCGGAATTGCGGCTGGCTCAATGTCAATGGCGGTTGGTGAATATATTTCAGTTCAATCACAGTCTGATATTGAAGAATCAGATAGAAAAATGGAAATTGAACATCTAGCAATCGATCCCGAAGGCGAATTAGAAGAACTTGCGCAGATCTATGTGGAGCGAGGATTGCCTCATGACTTAGCTCGACAAGTTGCTGAAAAATTTACTGAGAGGAATGCTCTTGAGGCGCATCTTCGTGATGAACTTGGACATTTTGAAATGCATAAGGCAAGACCACTTCAGGCTGCGATTGCCTCAGCGCTTTCATTTGCCATCGGAGGGGCAATCCCACTTCTCGGTGCACTTATGCCGACTACCAGCGGCAAAGTTGGGATGATCATCTTGTTCACCCTTATTGGGCTCGTCGGCACGGGGGCAACAAGTTCAAAGCTCGCGGGCTCACCTCTCGTCCGAACTGTGCTTCGAGTATTCATCGGTGGCTCACTCGGCATGCTGATCACCGCGGGAATTGGCTCTCTAGTTCATATCTAAGCCAGGATAAATCCCTAAATTGATTCCGCCAATATGGCATTGGCTTGATACGCTTTCTCACTGCTCACGGTGGGGAACATCCCAGTCTTGAGTTCATCGTTAGGCCATCGAAGTCCTGACCGTCCTGCATAGTTTTCATAGGAGCGATCATGGGCTTATTTTCTACTGTGCCATCTGCACAAGGGTTGTACAACCCTGCCAATGAGCATGATGCATGTGGCGTTGCAATGGTCGCAACTCTCAATAAGAAGCCAACCCATGAAGTTGTCTCACAAGGTTTAACCGCGCTTCGCAATCTTGAACATCGCGGTGCGTCAGGAGCAGAACCAGACAGTGGTGATGGCGCTGGAATCCTCATTCGCATTCCTGATGAGTTCTACCGAAGCGTCGTCGAATTCACGCTTCCTGAAGTTGGCCACTACGCAACAGGCATAGCTTTTATTGATGCATCTTTTACAGATCAATCTGCTATTCAAAAATTTGCTGACGAAGAGAATGTAAAAATTCTCGGATGGCGTGAGTTGCCAATAAATGACTCATCTTTGGGCAAGACTGCCCTGTCAGTTATGCCACGATTTGTTCAAATCTTTATAGCTGGAGAACAGAACGAAGCAGATCTTGCTCTCGACCGTTTAGCTTTTTGCTTCCGTAAGCGCGTAGAGCATGCATTGCCAATTTACTTTCCTTCCTTGTCATCACGGACAATTGTTTATAAAGGCATGTTAACCACTGGCCAGTTAGAGGAATTTTTCCCTGACTTGTCCAATGAATTAGTGAAGTCACCACTAGCCGTTGTTCACTCACGTTTTTCAACTAATACGTTCCCTTCCTGGCCTCTCGCGCACCCATATCGATTCATAGCCCACAACGGAGAAATTAACACTGTTCGCGGCAACCGTAACTGGATGCGTGCTCGTGAAGCATTGCTTTCCAGTCCTTTGATTCCAGGAGATATCACAAGGCTTTTCCCTATTGTTGCTGCCAACGGAAGTGACTCAGCTTCATTTGATGAGGTTCTTGAACTTCTCTATCTCACAGGACGTTCATTGCCACATTCAATATTGATGATGATTCCTGAGGCATGGGAAAACCACGCGACAATGTCACAGGAGCGTAAAGACTTTTACGAGTTCCATTCATCAATGATGGAGCCATGGGACGGGCCAGCATGTGTCACATTTACTGATGGAAATCAGGTTGGAGCTGTTCTCGATCGTAACGGACTACGCCCATCACGATTCTGGGTAACAAATGATGGATTAGTTGTTCTTGCTTCCGAGGTTGGTGTACTAGACATTCCTCAAGAAAACGTAATCCGCAAAGGCCGTTTACAACCAGGGCGCATGTTCTTGGTTGATATTGAAGAAGGCCGGATCATCGAAGATGATGAAATCAAGGATTCACTTGCTAAGGCTGAGCCTTATGGAAAGTGGTTACGTGACGGAATTGTGAAACTATCTGATCTTCCTGCACGCGAGCACATTATTTATCCTCACTCATCTGTCATACGTCGCCAGAGAGCATTTGGATATACCGAAGAGGAATTGCGCATAATTATTACTCCAATGGCTAAAAATGGCGCCGAGCCACTTGGCTCAATGGGTACTGACGCACCAATTGCCGCTCTTTCGGCAAAGCCACGTTTGCTCTTTGATTATTTTGCGCAACTCTTTGCTCAGGTAACTAATCCGCCACTTGATGCTATCCGCGAGGAGATGGTCACAAGCCTTGGCCTAACAATTGGGGCTGAGAGCAACTTGCTCAATCCTGGTCCTGAGTCATGTCGCCAAATTGCACTTGATTTCCCGGTTATTGATAATGATGAACTAGCAAAAATTATTAACGTTAATGCTGACGAAGAACATCCTAACTTCACAAGCCATGTCGTGCGAGGACTTTTCTCAGTATTGGGTGGGGGAGAGGCTCTTCGCACACGCATCGAGGAGATTCGCGCCGAAGTATCCGCAGCTATTAAAGATGGTGCTCGAATCATTGTTCTTTCAGATCGCGACGGAGATTCAGAAGAGGCCCCTATTCCTTCTCTCTTACTCACATCAGCAGTTCATCATCATTTAATTCGCGAGAAGACACGGACCCAAATCTCACTCATCGTTGAGAGCGGGGAAGTTCGCGAGGTGCACCATGTTGCTCTTCTCATCGGTTTTGGAGCATCTGCAGTTAACCCATACCTTGCTATGGAAAGTGCTGAAGACTTAGTTCGCCAAGGTGTTATTACAGGCGTGACTCCGGAGAAAGCAGTTGCCAACCTCATTAAGTCACTGGGCAAAGGCGTGCTTAAGGTTATGTCCAAGATGGGCATCTCAACAATTGCTTCCTATCACGGCGCACAAGTATTTGAAGCGATTGGGCTTTCAAGTGCTGTTGTAGATGAATACTTCTCAGGTCTCACCTCTCGTTTAGGTGGAGTTTCTCTTGATACCTTGGCTGAAGAGACAATCAAGCGTCATCACATTGCATATCCACCTGGCGGAGAAGTACCAGGAACAAAGAAGCTTCCTATTGGCGGGGAATATCAGTGGCGTCGTGACGGTGAACCACACTTATTTAATCCTGAGACTGTCTTTAAACTTCAGCACGCTACACGCAACAAGCGTTATGACATCTTCAAGCAATACACATCTTTGATCGACAATCAGTCAAAGAACTTGATGACTCTGCGCGGCCTCTTCACATTTAAAGAGGGCGTAAGACCTGCGATCTCGATTGATGAAGTAGAGAGTGCTTCTTCAATTATTAAGCGATTTGCAACAGGTGCCATGTCCTATGGCTCGATTTCAAGTGAGGCCCATGAAACTTTAGCAATTGCGATGAACCGCATCGGTGGAAAATCAAATACTGGTGAAGGCGGAGAAGATCCAGCTCGCTACAAAGCAATGCCAAATGGTGATTCAAAGCGTTCATCAATCAAACAGGTTGCCAGTGGACGATTTGGTGTGACGAGCGAGTACCTAGTGAACTCAGATGATATTCAGATCAAGATGGCACAGGGCGCAAAACCAGGTGAAGGTGGACAGCTACCAGGTAACAAGGTTTATCCATGGATTGCACAGGTTCGCTATTCAACTCCTGGTGTTGGACTGATTTCACCTCCTCCACATCACGATATCTATTCAATTGAAGATTTAGCACAGCTCATTCATGATTTAAAGAATGCCAATAAGAATGCGCGCGTTCACGTAAAGCTTGTTGCAGAAGTAGGTGTTGGAACGGTTGCTGCTGGTGTTTCAAAAGCACACGCAGATGTTGTTCTTATTTCTGGTCATGATGGTGGAACGGGTGCATCTCCACTTACATCACTGAAGCATGCTGGAGCGCCGTGGGAGCTCGGCCTTGCTGAAACCCAACAGACCCTTATGCTCAATGGGTTGCGAGATCGCATTGTTGTTCAAGTGGATGGCCAAATGAAGACAGGCCGTGATGTTGTTATTGCGGCGCTACTTGGAGCTGAAGAATTCGGTTTTGCTACTGCTCCGCTGGTTGTTTCTGGTTGCATCATGATGCGCGTGTGTCATCTAGATACATGCCCAGTAGGAATTGCCTCGCAAAACCCTGAACTGCGTAAGCGATTCTCAGGTAAGCCTGAGTTCGTTGAAACTTTCTTTGAATATATTGCAGAAGAAGTTCGAGAATTGCTGGCAAAACTTGGCTTTAGATCAATTGATGAAGCTGTTGGTCAAGTGGAAATTCTAGATACTAAAGATGCTATTCAGCATTGGAAGGCAAGCGGACTCGATCTTGCCCCACTTCTTAAGGCCCCTTTGTTTGCTGGCGATCGTAAGAACACGGATATTCAAAACCATGGTCTTGATGCTGCTCTTGATAATGAATTGATCAAGCTCTCTGCGGCGGCACTTGAGAAAGGCGAGCCTGTTCGTCTTGAAATTCCAGTGCGTAATGTGAATCGCACAGTTGGAACAATGCTCGGAGCAGAGATCACTCGTAAGTATGGTGGCGCGGGATTGCCTGAGAACACAATTGATATTTCATTCCATGGCTCAGCTGGCCAGTCGTTAGGAGCATTTATTCCAAAGGGATTAACACTGCGTCTATATGGTGATACCAATGACTACGTTGGCAAGGGATTGTCAGGTGGCCGCGTCATTGTTCGTCCAGACGAGAAGGCGACATTTGATTCACAGAAAAATGTTATTGCTGGAAACGTAATAGGTTACGGTTCAACGAGCGGTGAAATTTTCATTCGCGGAGTCGTTGGAGAGCGTTTCTGTGTCCGAAACTCTGGCGCAATTGCCGTAGTTGAAGGCGTTGGCGATCATGGCTGTGAATACATGACGGGCGGTGTTGCCATCGTTCTTGGTGCCACGGGGCGTAACTTTGGCGCAGGAATGTCTGGCGGGGTGGCATTTGTTCTCGATTTAGATCCGCGTCTTGTGAACCCTGAGATGGTTGACGTTCTAGAGATGACTGAAGCCAGGTCAAAACAAGCTCTTGAAATCATTTCCAAGTTCCACGCGGAAACTGGGTCTGTAGTTGCTCATGAACTCATATCCGATTGGAAGAATCAATCAAAGCGTGTCTCAATGGTGATGCCACGCGATTATGCAAAGGTGCTTGCCGCAATGGAAAGAGCGGAACGCGAAGGCACAAATGTGGATGAAGCAGTAATGGAGGCAACACGTGGCTGATCCAAAGGGTTTTCTGACAACAGAGCGTCAAAATCCAACTCGGCGTCTAGTCGATGTTCGCATCAAAGACTGGAAAGAAGTTTATGAAGAGCAAGATTTTGGTGCGCTTCAAAAGCAAGCTGGTCGCTGCATGGATTGCGGAATTCCTTTCTGTCATCAAGGGTGCCCACTAGGCAACCTCATCCCAGAGTGGAATGACTTAATTTGGCGTGGAGAGCGATCAGAAGCAATTGATCGCTTACATGCAACTAATAATTTTCCAGAATTCACTGGTCGGCTTTGCCCTGCACCATGTGAAAGTGCATGCGTAGTTGCTATCAATGATGATGCAGTAACAATTAAGCAAGTAGAACTGCGAACAATTGAAGAGGCTTTTGGTAATGGATTAGTAAAGCCACTTCCACCGGATCGTCTCACCGGCAAGACAGTTGCCGTTATCGGGTCAGGCCCCGCCGGCTTAGCTGCTGCTCAACAACTCACTCGGGCTGGCCACACTGTTGCAGTTTATGAACGGGCGCCTCGCATTGGCGGTCTCATGCGTTATGGAATTCCAGAATTTAAAATGGAGAAATCAATCGTTGACCGGCGCATAGCCCAAATGGAAGCTGAAGGAACTCGCTTCCGTGCAGGAGTGAACGTTGGTGTTGACATCACAGGCGATGAACTACGTTCTAAATATGATGCAATAGTTCTTGCAGTCGGAGCAACAAATTGGCGCGATATTAATGTTCCAGGACGAGAGTTCAAGGGAATCTATCAAGCAATGGAGTATTTGCCATGGGGCAACAAACAAGGCCTTGGTGAATTACCTGGTGAGCCTCCAATTAATGCCGCAGGTAAACACGTCATCATTCTTGGTGGCGGCGATACCGGCGCAGATTGCTTAGGAACTGCAATTCGTCAGGGCGCAGCAAGCATTACTCAACTCGAAATTATGCCAAGACCAACAGAGGAACGTCCTTCAAGTCAGCCATGGCCGACTTACCCAATGATCTATCGTGTGAGCAGCGCGCACGAAGAAGGTGGAGAGCGC